>Ga0335078_10018389_pt1 | contig 10392 bp, 10 predicted proteins | sample Lox_Sample_32_FD_206711 | JGI IMG/M metagenome (GOLD analysis project Ga0335078, IMG submission 206711) | Soil microbial communities from Loxahatchee National Wildlife Refuge, Florida, United States - Lox_Sample_3.2 | ecosystem: Environmental > Terrestrial > Soil > Wetlands | place: USA...
GAACCGCGCCTTCGGGGTTTCGGCCGGGAATCACCGAGGTGCGGGAGATGGCCGAGGCCGCCGTCGGGGATCTGCGGCGCATCATCGCCGCGTTAAGCCCGGCCGTGTTGGAGCGGCTGGGATTGAGACCGGCTCTGCAGCAGTTGGCATCGCGATTCCGCAAGATGCACGGCGCGCTTCTGCACTTGCGAATTGGGAGAAATGCCGGGAAACTCCCCAGGGAAATCGAAGAGGTAATTTACCGTGTCGCGCAGGAATGCTTACAGAATGTCGCCAAGCATTCTGATGCCACTCGGGTAAACCTTTTCCTGCGATTTACCGATAAGAGTATCAGGCTGGGCGTTCGCGATAACGGAACTGCTGTTCCGAAACCGCAGCGGCAGCGGATGACGCCGGGGTTCGGGCTTGCCGGCATGCGAGATCGCGCAACTCTGCTCGGAGGAACGCTCGCGATATCGAGTTCGTCGGCGAGCGGTTTCTCCGTAAGATTGGATTTGCCTCGAAATCCAGCCGCGGGGCGGAACGGGTGAATGGCAATGTCAAAAATTCGTGTGTTGTTGACCGATGATCACACCTTATTCCGGCAGGGAATTCGGACTCTGCTGGCGGCTGAACCGGACATGGAAATCTCCGCGGAGGCGGCCAATGCCTCGGATGCCGTTTCGCTCGCCAGACAGGTCCGGCCCGATGTCGTTTTGATGGATATCGGCATGGCGGGAATGAGCAGCTTCGAAGCCACGCGCCTGATTCGCAAAGAACGGCCGGAAACGCGCGTGGTCTTCCTCTCCATGTACGACGACGAAGATTATCTGGCGGAATGTGTCGATATTGGAGCGAGCGGCTACATCCTCAAAGAGAGCCCGGCAGAGCAACTGGTGACCGCGATCCGCGAGGTTCACCGCGGCGGCAGCTATCTCAGCCCGCGACTGCTGACGCGCCTTGTGGATGGCTTCCGGCAACAAGGCGGGGGGCCGCGGCAGCCGCGCTTCGGAACCCTGACCAAACGCGAGCGCGAGATTCTCAAGATGTTGGCCGAGGGCAAATCGGTCAAAGAGATCGCCACCAGTTTCGAATTGAGCGTCAAGACCGTCGAAGCGCATAAATTCAACCTGATGCGCAAGCTGGATATTCACAACAAGGCTCAGCTCGTGCAGTATGCCATCCACAAGAAGATCATCCGCCTTGGCGATCCCAGCTTGAACTGAGCGGGCACACATCCCGGTGGTTCGCGTCCCCTCTTCCACGCGTGTGGGACGTGACACGGGCAAATCACCGTCCCTATCGAGTGTTTTCAGCTACTTAGCCGCTGGTATCCGCTCTGCATCTTCTCCGTGCGTACGGAGGAATCGGAGATGATGATCCGAACGGAAGAACAAATCAGGAAACTGGCGAAGCTCACCAGCGTGATGTTCATGGCAACCGCCGAGGCGCTGGCCGCCGACAACGCATCGGCGCCGCAACGAAAGGTCGTCGTCAGCCTGGCCGACCGAAAGCTGGCGGTGGTGGAAGCAGGCCGCGTCGTGAAGATCTTCTCCGTCGCCGTGGGATCGCCGAAATCTCCCAGCCCGTCCGGCTCTTACGAAATCGTCAACCGTCTGTCGGAGCCCACTTACTATGGCTTCGGCAAGGTCGTGCCTCCGGGAAAATCGAATCCCGTCGGAACCCGTTGGATCGGCTTGAGCGTGAAGGGATACGGCATCCACGGCACGAACGAACCGAACTCCATCGGCCACAACGTCTCTCACGGCTGCATCCGGCTGCGCAACAAGGAAATCGAAGAGCTCTTCGACATGGTCGCGGTGGGCGACGTGGTTGAGCTCTACGCCGAACATACCGCCGATCTCGATCCGATCTTCGGCGCCACGCCCGCGAAGCCCGCCACAGCCACCGCAGCGGTTTCGACCGCCGTGGCTGAAATCCGCACCGTCTCCGCCGTGGAGAATCGCTAGAAAGGGAATCGGAGAATGGATAACGTTGTCGCTTCACTCGTAATGGCCGCGATCACCTTTCCGATCAGCTTCTTTGTGGCGCGGGGATGCCTGCGCGGACTGATACGGATGATTCATGGGAGCAGAGACCGCGATGTGTTATGATCGCAGCCGTGAAGGGGTGGTCCGCGGTATTCGCCGCGCTCCTGTTCATCCTCCCGCTGGCTGCGACGGCAGCCGAAGACCTGAATGGCGCCGCGCGCGAACTGGCTCGGCGGACCGCCGCTTATTCCGGCCGGGGGGACGCGGTCTCGATCGTCTACCGCAATGTTTCCTCCCTTACCCCGTCGGCCGTGGAACAGGCGCGCCGCGCATTCGAAGCCGTGCTTCAGGATGCCGGTGTGCGCATCGCGGAGAATGGAGCCGCCGTGGAGGCGCGCGTCACGCTCTCCGAGGACCAGTCGCAATTCCTCCTCGTCGAAGAAGCGCGCAAGGGTGACGACCGCCAGGTCTGGATCGCCTCCTGGAAGCGCGACGTCACCGCCGTGCGCGCGCCGGGGCGTATCACGCTTGACCGCAACCGGCTCTGGGATCAGGAGGAGCAGATTCTCGACGCCATTCTCAGCGACAGCGGCTTGCTGGTGCTCTCGCCCGGAAAGCTGAGTCTCTACACCAAGGACCCCAATGGGCAGTGGCAGGCCAGCCAATCGGCGCCGATCGCCCGTCAGAAACCGTGGCCGCGCGATCTGCGCGGCCATTTGCGGATCACCGGCCCGAACTTCCAGGTGTTTCTGCCGGGCGTCACCTGCACGGGGACAGTCGATGCGGTTTCGGCTATGGCCTGCCGCGCCGGCGACGAGCCGTGGCTGCTTGAATCCGGCAGCCGCGGAATCCTGCTGGCGAATTTCGCAGCCGGCCGCAACTATTTCGACGGCCGGGTGGTGACACAGAGCGGCGCCCGTAAAACGGTCGCCCCGTTCTATTCCGCGGCGGCGGTGGAGGATCAGGGCCGCTCGTTCTGGCTGTTGGCTTTGGTCGACGGCCGGGTACTGATCGTGGACGCTTCCTTCGAGCCGGCGGGCGCCATTTCGGGTTGGGGCAGCGACATCGCCGGCATAGACGCCAATTGCGGGTCGGGATCGGAAGTCCTGGCGACCAAAGCCACCGATTCCGCCGAACCCGATGCGGTTCAATTGTTCGCCGTCGCCAACCGGACGGCGGCGCCGGTCGCCGTTCCGGTGACTTTTTCGGGCCCGGTAACCGCTTTGTGGCCTTCCGGCGGGAGATCGGCGATTGCGGTCGAGCGGGACGCGACAACAGGCAGGTATGCGGCATATGTTCTTACGGTGGCTTGCGGCGATTAGCCTCGCAGGAGGACTCTTGACCGCGCCCGCGGGCGCTGAAACTCGCCCTCGCTATGGCGGAGTCCTTCGAGTCGAGATCCGATTTGCGGGCGAATCAGCCGACCCTCCGCAAACCGGTCCCGGACCCGCCGACCTGTCGGGAAGCTTCACCATCACCGAGTGGGAGGCGGGGCGGCGGGCGGTTTATGAAGCTAATGATGGCGCCGCCGCCGGCCGGCCGTATCTGGACCGCATCGAGGTTCTACTGGCGCGCCCGTTGCGCGACCAATCGGCCGATCTCGAACTTGGCAGGGCGGATGTGATCGAGTTGGGTCCTAGTGAGCTGCGCCGCGCAGTCTCGGGCCGCAAGGTCTGGTCATCGGCGCCGGTGCGCGTACTGGCGCTGGTGTTCGGATCGCGCGTCGAGGATGCGCGCATCCGCGAAGCCCTGTCGCTGACGATCGATCGCGGCGTCATTCACCGTGTGCTGCTGCAGCAGCAAGGCGAGATTTCGGGCGCTCTGCTGCCGCAGTGGCTCTCGGGATATGCGTTTCTCTTTCCCGCCGCGACGGATATGGCGCGGGCCCGTTCTCTCTCGGCGGGTCTGCCGGCCGCGGCCCGCACCCTCACGCTCGGCGTGGACGACCCGGCGCTGCGTCCGATGGCCGACCGCATTGCGCTCACCTCGCGCGACGCCGGGCTGACGGTGACGGTCGTCACCGGGGCGGCCGACGTGAAACTGGCGGAGTTCCGCATTGTCTCAACCGATCCGGCGCGGGCCTTGACTGCCATTGCCGGCGCGATGGGAGCGGCGGTCCCGGCGGTCAATGCAGCCTCTCCGGAGGCGCTGTACGCCGCGGAAAGATCCCTGCTCGAAGGTTTTCGGATCGTGCCGTTGTTTCATCTTCCCGATACGTACGGCGCCGGCCCCAGAGTGAAAGGCGGGCTTGGCGTATCGCCGCTCGGCGAGTGGCGTTTCGATAATCTCTGGCTGGAGAGTGACAGGCAGTGACTTTTCGGACGAAGCTGCTGCTGATCTTCACCATCGCGGTGATTGCCACTGTCGCGTTGGTGGAGGTGCTGGTGTTGGGCAGCACGCGCCGGGCCTTCGAAGGCGTTGAATCGCAGCGCGTGGACGCCCTGGTGGCGCAGTTTCAGCTCGAATTCGACCGCAGCAAGCAGGAGATCGTGCGCGCCGTAAACGGCGTGGCGCGCTCCGACGCGTTGCGCGATTTCGTCACCAAAGCCGACTATTGGCCGTACCGCGATGTCGATGAAGCGCAGAACCTGGCATCCGCGCAGGGGTTGAAGCTGCTCGAACTGGTGGCCGACGATGGCACCATCATTTCGTCCGCCGAATGGCAGGCGCACTACGGCTATCCCGAAGAATGGCTGACGCGGCCCGCCGATTGGCACGGCATGGGCGCGTTTCTGAAGCGCGAGGAACTGGCGGACGGAGTGGCGCTCTCGCTGGTTGCCGTGGCCGCGGCGGACGTGGCGGACCGCAAGCTGTTCGTGGTCGGCGGCCAGGAAATGGATCGCGATTTCCTGGCCACGCTGGTGCTTCCGAAAGGCATGCGCGTTCTGCTGTACCGCAATCTGGAACCGCAGTTTTCGCCGTCGGAGTTGGTAGCCAGCGACAGCCGCATCGGCGACGCGGGCCGGCTGCAACCGCTGGTGGAGCGAGTGCTCGCCGGTCGCCGGGAGACCACGCGTATCCTCGGCAGCGGGATTGACGCGGAGGGCTTCCACGCGCTGCCCCTCGCCGGTTACGAGGATTCGCTGCTGGGCGTGCTTTTGATCGGCAGCTCGCGGCGCGAGTTGGTGGAGCTCGAATCCTCGCTGCGGTCGACCGGGATCTGGGTCGCGGTGGGCGGCATTCTGATGGGGGTCGTGCTGGCATGGTGGGCGACGGCGCGGATCACCCGTCCGGTCCAACTGCTGGCTCGCAGCGCCGGGAAAGTGGCGGCGGGCGAATGGGGAACCACGGTCGACGTCGGGCCGGCCGACGAGATCGGCAAACTGGCCGGGGCGTTCAATCGCATGACGCATGAGCTTGTCGAACAGCGGCAGCGCCTCATGCAGGCGGAGCGGGTGGCGGCATGGCGCGAGCTGGCGCGCCGGCTGGCGCATGAGCTGAAAAATCCGCTGTTTCCGCTGCAGATTACGGTCGAGAACATGCAGCGCGCCCGGGAAAATTATCCCGAACAGTTCGACGAGGTTTTTCGCGAAGGCACGGACACGCTGCTGGCGGAGCTCTCCAATCTCAAGCAGATCATCGGCCGGTTCAGCGATTTCGCCAAGATGCCCGCGCCCGAAATGCAGCCGGTGGACTTCAACCGGCTGGTGTCGGAGACGATGCGGCTGTTCGAAGGCCAACTGGCGCAGTCGCACATCGCATCCAAAGTCGAGCTGACTCCGGGCCTGCCCGTAGTGCCGGCCGACCCGGAACAGATGACGCGCGCATTGCGCAATCTGATCCTCAACGCCATCGATGCCATGCCGCAAGGCGGCGCGCTGATCGTGCGGACGCTATCGTTAGGAAACGGCGTGCGCCTGGAAGTCGCCGACACCGGCCAGGGACTGACGCCCGAGGAATGCGACCGCCTGTTCACGCCTTACTACACGACCAAGACCCACGGCACGGGACTGGGCCTGGCGATCGTGCAGTCGGTGGTCAGCGATCATAAAGGCCACATCACGGTTGAAAGCGAGGCCGGCAAAGGCGCCAGGTTCCGCATCGATCTGGGCGGCGGATAGCGGGAAGGGCCGGCCGCGCCGGGACTCGGCCCTTGACCGTTGCTGTACTACCTGTAATAATACACCTGTGATTCCGTTCCGCCTGGCACTTCAACCCGGAGTCGCGGTTTCCGAACAGATTCTGTACGCCGCCACGAAAGCCATCGTCTCGGGGCAGATGCGTTCCGGCGACCCGTTCCCCTCGGTCCGCGCGCTGAGCCGCGAATTGAAGGTCAATCCGAACACGGCGCATAAGGTGGTGTTGCAGTTGACCAATCAGGGACTTGTGGAAGTGCTGCCCGGCATCGGCACCGTAGTCGCGGCCACACTGCCGAAGGCCACCGCCGCGGCGCGCGCGGAATTGCTGGGCGGCGAGCTGGAGGGTCTGGTGGTCGAAGCGAAGAAGCTCGGAATACAGCTCGACGACGTGCTGGATGCGGTGACGCGCCATTGGCGGCGCATCGGCGGAGCGGAACTGGCGCCATCCACGAAAGGAGGCAGAAAATCCGAATGAGCTCTTCTATCTCCACCCGGCGGCTCACAAAGCGGTTCCGTCGCGCCGAGGCTGTCCTCGGGCTCGATCTCGAGGTGCCTCAAGGCAGCATCTTCGCTCTGATCGGACCGAACGGGGCCGGCAAAACCACCACCATCAAGCTGCTCATGAACATCATTCGCGCCTCGTCCGGGGCCGCCGAAATCCTGGGTGTGGACTCGCGGCGGCTGTCGCCGCGCGAATTCGCGCGGATCGGCTATGTTTCCGAAAATCAGGAAATGCCGGAATGGATGACCGTCGGGTATTTCTTCCGGTACCTGCAGCCGTTCTATCCAACCTGGGATGACGATCTGGCCGCCGCGCTGGTGCGCGAGTTCGAATTGCCGCCGGATCGCAAGCTTCGCCATCTTTCACGAGGAATGCGGATGAAGGCGACGCTGGCATCGTCGCTGGCATATCGGCCGGAGCTGATCGCGTAACCGCAGTGCGATCGCCTTTGGGCGAGCCGCGGCGCAGATGAACTTCTGCCGACGGCGGCGATGTCTGGTCAGACACTACCTGGATACCGTACATGAGTATCAGCCCGGTAACGGAGCACGACTTCTCGCAGACCGTGCCACGCGACGCGGACGTAGAAGTCCGCACACAGCGCCCCATCGCCGTGGTGCGCCGCGATCTGGTGATCTCGGGCATACGGCTGCAGGATTATCTGGGCCGGTAAGCGGAGGTCCGCGCGCTCAATTTGCCAACTGCCGCAGCACGAACGGCAGAATGCCGCCGTTGCGGTAGTATTCCACTTCCTGCGGCGTATCGACGCGCACGGTCGCGGTGAAGCGGGTCTCCTTGCCATCGTCCGCAATGGCGCGCACAATTGCCTTTTTCGACACGCCCTCGAGCGCGGCTCGCACGCCCTCGATGTGATACGCTTCGCGGCCGGTCAATCCGAGGCTCTGCGCGTTTTCGCCGTCGGGGAATTGCAGCGGCAGGACGCCCATGCCCACCAGGTTTGTGCGATGGATGCGTTCGAAGCTCTCGGCGATGACTGCTTTTACGCCCAGCAGCAGCACGCCCTTGGCCGCCCAGTCGCGCGAGGAACCCGAACCATACTCTTTGCCCGCCACGATCACCAGGGGCACGCCTTCCTGCTGATACAGCACCGAGGCATCGTAGATGTACATCTGCTTGCCGTCCGGCAGGTGCTGCGTCCAGCCGCCCTCGGTCCCGGGAGCCAGTTGGTTGCGCAGGCGGATGTTCGCCAGGGTGCCGCGCACCATCACCTCGTGATTGCCGCGGCGCGCGCCGTAACTATTGAAGTCCCTGGGCTCGACGCCCTGCGCGATCAGATATTGGCCGGCGGGAGTCTCCTTGGGAATCGAACCCGCCGGCGAAATGTGGTCGGTGGTGACGGAATCGCCCAGCATGGCCAGCACTCGCATGCCGCGCAAATCGGCGACCGGCTGGCTGGGGTCCACCATCTTCTCGAAGTACGGCGGCTTCTTGATGTAGGTCGAGTTGGCGTCCCACTGGAATGTATTGCCGGTCGGCACGGGAAGCCCCTGCCAGTTGGAGTCTCCATCGAACACATGGCCGTATTCGTGTTCGAACATGCCGTGATTGATGGCAGCGCGAACCACGTTCTGGACCTCCTCGTTGGAGGGCCAGATGTCGCGCAGGAAAACCGGCTGGCCCTTCGAATCTTCACCCAGGGGATCATGGGCGAGATCGATGGCGATGGTTCCGGCCAGGGCGTAAGCCACCACCAGAGGCGGCGACGCCAGGTAGTTGGCTTTCACCAGCGCGTTCACGCGGCCTTCGAAATTCCGGTTGCCGCTCAAAACCGCGGCCACCACCAGGTTCTCCTTCTGCACCGCGGCGGCGACTTCATCCGGCAGGGGTCCGCTGTTGCCGATGCAGGTGGTGCAGCCAAAACCAACCAGGTGGAAATTCAGCTTCTCGAGATACTCCGTGAGGCCGGCTTCGCGGTAGTAATCCATGACCACTTTGGAACCGGGCGCGAGACTGGTCTTCACCCACGGTTTGGCCTTCAATCCGCGTTCGACAGCCTTCTTCGCCAGCAATCCAGCCGCGAGCATTACCGACGGGTTGGAGGTGTTGGTGCAACTGGTAATCGCCGCGATCACGACCGACCCGTTCTGCACGTGCCCGTTCGAGCCGGCGGGAGCTTGCGGAAAGGCGTCGGCAAAGTTCTTGCGGACATTCGGCAACTCCACCCGATCCTGCGGCCGCTTCGGCCCGGCCATCGATGGAACTACCGCCGCCAGGTCCAGCTCCAACGTGTCGCTGTAGACCGGATCGGGGGTTTGGTCGGTGCGGAACAGTCCTTGCGCTTTGTAGTAAGCCTCGACGAGCGCGATCAGCCCGGCGGGACGATTGGTGAATTTCAGGTACGCCAGCGTTTCGTCGTCCACGGGGAAGAATCCCATGGTCGCGCCGTACTCGGGCGACATGTTGGCGACCGTGGCGCGATCGGCGAGGCTGAGCGCGCTCAATCCGGGTCCGTAGTATTCCACGAACTTCCCGACCACGCCCTTCTTGCGCAGCATCTGGGTGATGGTCAGGACCAGGTCGGTGGCGGTACAGCCTTCGCGCAGTTTGCCGTGCAGCTTGAATCCCACCACCGGCGGCAGCAGCATCGAAATCGGCTGGCCGAGCATACAGGCTTCGGCTTCTATTCCACCCACACCCCAGCCGAGCACGCCCAGGCCATTGATCATGGTGGTATGGGAGTCGGTGCCGACCACGGTATCGGGATACGCCGCACCCGCCTCGCTGAAAACCACCGGCGCCAGGTATTCGAGATTCACCTGGTGGACGATGCCGGTGTCCGGCGGCACCACGCGGAAATTGCGAAACGCCGTCTGGCCCCAGCGCAGCAGCATGTACCGCTCACGATTGCGCTGGAATTCCAGCAGAGCGTTGACATTGAAGGCATCGCTCGATCCGAACTGGTCGACCTGCACGGAATGATCGATCACCAGGTCGGCGGGCATCAACGGATTGGCACGGGCCGGATCCTGGCCCATCAGGGCCAGCGCGTCGCGCATGGCGGCCAGGTCGACCACGCACGGTACGCCCGTGAAGTCCTGCAGCAGAACGCGTGCCGGCATGAAGCTGATTTCTATTTCTCCGGCGCCTTTGCCCGAGGCAACCGCCTGGATGTCCGAAGCCGTGACGCGTTTGCCGTCTTCCGAGCGCAGCAGGTTCTCTAGGAGTATCCGCGTCGAAACCGGCAGCTTCGAAACCGCTCCCACGCCGCTTTCCTCCAGCGCCGACAGCCGGAAATAGTCGTATTCGCGATTGCCCACGCGCAGCTTTCCCGCTGCTCCGAATGTATTTTTTGGCATTAATTTGATTATAGTTGGGACAATGACGCGACGATTCAGTTTATGCGTGTTGGCGGGCACGCTGCTTGCCGGCTGCGGCTCGAATGCGACTGTCAAACGCTATCCGATGCAGGGCGAAGTGATCGCACTGGACGCAGCCACACACAACGCCACCATCAAGCACGGCAAGATCGAAGGCTGGATGGACGCGATGACGATGGAATACACCATAAAACCCGACTCGGATTTCAACAAGCTGCACATCGGCGATCACATCCGGGCGACCGTAGTGGTGCAGGACCCGGTGTATTGGGTGACGGACGTGAAGGTAACCGCTCCCTAGTTTAGTGAAAGCGACTGATCCTTTAGTTCGCGTACCAGTCGCGCAGCCGGACTTCGATTCCCGTACCTTCCAGAGGCTTGGCGAATTCCTGGAGGTTGGACCCGCGATAGTGGTACGGGTAGACGATGGCGGGATGGAAAGCTTTCACGGCTTCGGCCGCGGCGGCGGGCGTCATCGTGTAGGGCAGATTCATGCAGACGAA
>Ga0335078_10018390_pt1 | contig 10391 bp, 7 predicted proteins | sample Lox_Sample_32_FD_206711 | JGI IMG/M metagenome (GOLD analysis project Ga0335078, IMG submission 206711) | Soil microbial communities from Loxahatchee National Wildlife Refuge, Florida, United States - Lox_Sample_3.2 | ecosystem: Environmental > Terrestrial > Soil > Wetlands | place: USA: Florida...
CGATCAGGCCCACAAAGACATCGACGCCATCGCTCGCGATGTTCTGACCAACCCGGTGATCGAGGAGTACCGCGTAGAGTTTCTGGACTAATCACTTCGTATTACGCCCCATAGCCTGGGGCAATTCACGCAGTCCGCACTTAATTCTGATCGGAATCTCAATTGCTCCGCACTGAAGCCATAGGAGACATTTATGCCTAAAATGACGCGGCGCGCCGCGCTCGGAGGCGGAGCCCTGCTTCTGTCGAAATCCAGGACGGCATTCGGCTTTCAGGCCAACTCGCAGGTGGCGCTGGGAATCATCGGCACCGGCGGGCGCGGCCGGTACGTGGGGACCCTCTTCGCCAACGATCCGCGGGTTCGCGTGGCGGCGCTTTGCGACATCTACCACGACCAGATCGATCGTGCCAAAACTGAGATCCCCGGCGTGGACCGAACGCCCGCGTTCAAGAATTATCAGGACCTGCTGGCGCGCACGGACCTGGACGCCGTGTTGATCGCGACGCCCGTGTTCCTGCATCCGGAACATTTCGAAGCGGCGATTGAGGCGCGCAAGCACATCTATTGCGAAAAGCCTGCGGGCGCGGATGTGGCCGGCGTGAAGCAGCTGGTGCGCGCGGCGAAGCGCGCCGACGCCTCCAAAGTGATTCAGTTCGGTTTCCAGCAGCGCTTCAGCCCGGAGTACCTGACCGCGCTCGATATCCTTCGCTCCGGCCAACTCGGCGAACTGTTGCTGATGCGCAGCGACTGGATGTTGGGAGGCGCGGCGCTGCGGGCTTTTCAGTCTCCGTATCCAGCCGAAGAACAGCGCATCCGCCACTGGGGAGCGTTTCGCGAAACCTCGGGCGACTTTATCGTCGAGCAGGATTGCCACGGCCTGGATATTCTCAACTGGTTCGCCAAGTCGCATCCATTGAAGGCCACCGGCGCCGGCGGGCGCAAGAAGCGCGCATTTGGCGACAATCTCGATCACTTGAACGTTACGTTTGAGTATCCCGACGGACTGCGCGGTTTTCTGGCCGCCACGCAGCTTGCCGTCAAACACTACTGGGACGTCAAGGAGCAGTTCTTCGGCACCGAAGGCATCCTCGAAACCGAGCGCCAATACTACAAGTGGCATCGCGCCGAAGATAGCGACGTGGTGGTGAAGTCCAAGCGCGAGATTACCATCGACGCGGTCGAAACTTTTGTGAGCGATGTCCTCGCCGGCAAACCTCGCAACATGGCATTCGACGCAGCCGACAGCACGTTTACCTCGCTGCTGGGGCGCATGGCCATCGAGACGGGGCACGAGGTCACCTGGGACGAGATGCTGCGGTCGGCGTAACTGGAAGCAGGCGTGCTGTGTTCTAGTACTCGCCACCGGAGGGTTGTCTGATGAACGCAGAGACCGCGAATACTGGGGCAAATCGCCCAGCTCCAGGCACGGGTAAACCAAAGAGAACACCCAAGGCACCGCGGCAAGCCGAAACGCTGCTGGCGCCCGAGGAGCGGGTCGAGTGCGGCGATGAGGTCAACCAGGGTTTCTCTCCTGAGCAGGCCGTCAAGGAAGCGCTACGATGCCTCAACTGCAAAGACCCCAAGTGCATCGGAGCGTGCCCCCTTCACATTGACATCCGCAGTTTTATCGATCGCATCGGCGTGGGCGATTTCTCGGGCGCGCTCGACACCATTCTGGAGCGCAGTCCTTTCCCGGGCGTGTGCGGGCGCGTGTGCCAGCACGAACTTTTCTGCGAGAAATCCTGCCTGTTGGGGACCAAGCTTCAGCCAGTGGCGATCGGCTCTCTCGAGCGTGCCGCGGCGGATTTCGGCGGGCTGACGCTGCGCGGTGGCCCGGCTGCGCCGGCTCAAGGCGCGCGTGTGGCCCTGGTGGGTAGCGGGCCGGCGTCTCTGATCGCGGCGAACGATCTGGCCGTCAAGGGCTATCAGGTGACTGTGTTCGAAGCGCTGCACGAACTGGGCGGCGTGCTGATCTACGGCATTCCGGGCTTCCGCCTGCCGCGCGAAGTGGTGCACAACGAAATCGAGCGGCTGCGGAAAATGGGGGTCGAGTTCCGCACCGATTTTCTCGTCGGCAAAACCTGTTCCCTCGCTGAACTTTTCAATCAGGGTTACGCCGCCGTGTTTCTGGGGACTGGCGCAGGCCTCCCGCACCTGATGGGAATTCCGGGCGAGAACCTGATCGGCGTCTACACCGCAAACGAATTTCTCACGCGCCTGAATCTCATGGAGGCGAATCGTTTTCCTGAGTCCGATACTCCGGTGCGCGTGGGCAAGCGGACGGTGGTTGTCGGTGGCGGCAATTCCGCCATGGACGCGGCGCGGTGGGCGCGGCGCATGGGCAGCGATACGACGATTTTGTTCCGACGTGGCCGCAAAGAGCTGCGCGCGCGCCTGGAAGAGATCGCCCACGCCGAAGAAGAGGGGATCAAGTTCGAGTTTCTGGCCGCGCCCGTGGCGTTGGCCGGCGATGAACGCGGCGTGCTCGAACGGATGCAGTGCATCCGGATGGAGCTGGGAGCGCCGGATGAGTCGGGGCGCGCGGCGCCGGTGCCCATTCCGGGTTCGGAATACTGGGTCCCGGTGGATACAGTCGTCGCGGCCGTGGGGCAGGAGCCGAATCCGACGGTGCAGCGCGCCACGCCCGTGCTGGTCACGAAACGCGGCAAGATCACCATCGATGAAACGGGCGCCACCAGCATGCCGGGCGTTTATGCAGGCGGGGATGTCGCGCGCGGCGGCTCGACGGTGATTTTGGCGATGCGCGATGGCCGCGCGGCGGCGGACGCGATCGATTCGGCTCTGCGGGACAAGCCGGTTGTCGGCAGCCTCGATGGGCAACCAGCAACCACGAGGTTTCGGATCGTCTCGCGGCGTGAAATGGGGCCGGATATCTACTCGATCGAGGTCGAAGCACCCGAGATCGCCCGGCACTGGCAGGCGGGCCAGTTCGTCGTCTTGCGGCCCACGCACAAGAGCGAACGCATTCCGTTGACGCTGGTGGATGGCGACGCAGCGCGCGGCACGGTGCGTCTGATCTTTCAGGCCGTCGGCAAGACGACGCGTATGCTGGCTTCTCTCGCATGCGGCGATGCGCTGGCCGACATGCTCGGCCCGCTCGGCACGCCCGCCACGTGCGATCATTTCGGCACCGTGTGGTGCCTGGGCGGCGGCGTGGGCATTGCGGAACTGCTGCCGGTGGCGCGGGCCCTACGCGAAAAGGGCAACCACGTGGTGGCGCTCGTGGGAGCGCGCACCGCCGACCGCAGGATCCTGCAAGAAGAGTTGCTCGAAGTCGCGGACGAAGTCGAGTGGGCAACCGACGACGGCTCCATCGGGCTCAAGGGAACGGTCGTCGACCTGATGCGTTACTGGCGCGAGCGCTCCGGGCAAACTCCGCAATTCGTGCATGTCATCGGTCCGATTCCGCTGATGCGCTTTGCTTCCGCACTCACGCGCGAGTGGGGTGTCAAAACGGTAGCGAGCCTGAATCCGATCATGGTGGATGGCACCGGAATGTGCGGCGGCTGCCGCGTCTCGGTGGGCGGCAAGCCCGTGTTCGCCTGCGTGGACGGCCCGGAATTCGACGCTCACCAGGTGGATTTCGATCTGCTCACCCGCCGCAACCGGGCTTATCTGGCCGAAGAGAAGCTGGTGCTCGAGCGGCACGAGTGCCAGATTGGGCTGGGTGAGTAAGCGCTTCTAAGTACGCCTGGTAAGAACGAAGGGGGGGCAGGACACCTGGCGGTGTCCTGAGAACGATTCGATGAACCCAAAACACAAACGCATACTAAAGACGTTTCTTACCGGTTCCCTACGCCTGGCAGAATTTGCCCTTACCAATGTATGCATTGCCAAATGCACGTTCTGCGACATCTGGAAGCAGAAACCCAAGGTGTTTGTCGATAGGGAGAAAGCTCTGCTGGCCATTGATAACCTGGCCGACCTCGGCGTCTCCCATATCACTCTCACCGGCGGGGAACCGCTCATGCACCGGAATATCGTTGATTTTGTGAAGAAATGCACTTCCCGCAACATCCATAATGCTGTTCTGAACGCGGCGCCGTCCCTCATTACGGATGCCAGACTTGACCTCCTGGATGAAGCCGGAAACGACATCATCTCCATCTCGTTTGATTCTGACGATCCTAAAGTTCTCGAAGAATCCAGAAAGATTCCACATATCATGAGGGACCTGGAAGACGCGGTGAAGAGGATGAAGAGGACGAAAATCAAATCCATGGCTTCCATACTCATCTGGAACAATAACCATGATCAGATGGAAAAGCTCTTCGCCAAAGCAACGGACATGGGATTTGACCTCATTTCCATCAATTACCCGACGTTCTCGAAATCCGTGGTATATCCACTGGGCGGAGAGGGGATCAGCCTATCTAGAGACCTGGTGATTAAGTCGCTGGAAAGCGTCATTGAGCTCAAGCAGAAGAAGCGATACAGAATTGTCAATTCCAGAGTGTCGATGGAGAACATCATTCGGTACCTCAAAGACCCATCTACAGTGCGCTATGAGTGTCTGGGCGGATCTCGTGTCATGTTTGTGGACTGGTTCTGCGACGTCAGGCCGTGTATGCAGCTTCCGCAGGTGCTGGGCAATATCCTCACCATGAGAAAACGTGACTTTAAAACAGTGCCCTGTAATCAGTGCAACATGAGCTGGTACAGGGATCTCAGTACATTTTTCTACGGAGTGAAATCTTTTCCTATTTACTGGGAGTCGGCAACATCTTCTTCGAAGGGGTTGTATTAAGCTGCCTGCTCCGGTGGCAGCTGCCCGACCTGGCCACCGATCAACTCGCGGAGGCAAGCAGTGGATTGTCGCACTGCCAACGGACCCATAAACCGCTTCCTTCGGTCGCAGCTCAGCAGGCAATTCTGGTTGACTACGCTTTCTCCCTTTCCTGCGCATCCACCACGGCAATCGCGGCTACATTCACGATGTCGTTGACTTCGGCGCCGTGCTGCAACACGTGGACGGGCTTGCTCATGCCCATGAGAATTGGGCCGAAGGCTTCGGCGCCGCCGATGCGTGCCAGCAGCTTGTAGGCCACGTTGCCGGCTTCGAGGTTGGGGAAGATGAGCACGTTCGCGCCGCCTTTCAGCGTGCTGAACGGGTAGTCGCGCTCGATGATTTCGGGCACGACCGCGGTGTCGGCCTGCATCTCGCCATCCACCATGAGATCCGGCGCGCGCTCTCGCACCAGGGCCACGGCTCGCGCGACTTTCTCCGCCAGCGGATGCCGCGTGCTGCCGAAATTGGAAAACGAAAGCATCGCCACGCGCGGCTCCTGGCCGAAACGGCGGGCCATCTCGGCCGCGCAGACGGCAATCTCCGCCAGATCTTCGGAGGTCGGCTCGATGTTGACCGTGGCGTCGGCCAGGAAGTAGATATCGCCGCGCGGCGTGATCAGGACGTAAATGCCGGAGACTCTCCGCAGCCCGGGCCGGACCGAAATCACTTGCAGAGCCGGCCGGATGGTGTCGGGATAGTGTTTCGTGAGACCGCTGATCAGCGCGTCGGCTTCGCCGCGGCGGACCATCAGCGAACCGAACGTCGTGCGGTCGAGCAGCATCTCTTCGGCCTCGCGCCGGGTAATCCCTTTGCGCTGCCGAAGGCGGTACAGCTCTTCGGCGTATGTCGCGCGGCAAGGCACTTTGGCGGGGTCGACAATGCAACTGGTACAAACGTGCAGATGCAGGCCGGCCATGCGCTCGCGAATCAAGTCTTCATTGCCGAGAAGAATCGGAGAAGCGATCTTCTCGTCCACCAGGATTTGGGCGGCGCGTAGAATCTTCTCTTCCTCGCCTTCCGGGAACACGATGCGCTTGGGTGCGCGCTGCGCCTTGTGGATCATCACGCGCATGACTTCGCGCGCTTTTCCTAATCGCCGTTCGAGCTGTTCGCGGTATTCGTCGATGTCCAGGATGTGCTGGGCCACTCCGGTCTTGATGGCGGCTTCCGCAATGGCGGACGCTTCCCAGACGAGCACGCGCGTGTCGAACGGCTTGGGGATCAGATAGTCGCGCCCGAATTCGAGCCGCTCCAGCCCGTAGGCGCGCCGCACTGAATCGGGCACGTCTTCTTTGGCGAGCGCGGCCAGCGACCGCGTGGCCGCGAGCTTCATCTCTTCGTTGATCGCGGTGGCGCGCACATCCAGCGCGCCGCGAAAGATGAAAGGAAATCCTAGAACATTGTTCACCTGGTTGGGATAGTCCGACCGGCCGGTGGCGACAATAGCGTCCGGCCGGGCGGCTCGCGCGTCATCGTAGCCGATTTCCGGGTCGGGATTGGCCAGCGCGAAGACGATGGGATTCCTGGCCATCTTCCGCAGCATTTCCGGTGCGACACAGCCGCCGGACGACAGGCCGAAGAATACATCCGCATCTTCGAGAGCGTCGGAAAGCGTGCGCGCCTGCGTCTCCACGGCAAAGAATTGCTTGTAGGGGTTCATGCCTTCTTCGCGTCCCGCGTAAATGACGCCTTTGGTGTCGCACATCAGGATATTTTCGCGGCGCACGCCCAGCCGCATGTAATGCTTGGCGCAGGCGATGGCGCTGGCCCCGGCCCCATTGAACGCCACGCGCACATCTTCGATGCGCTTGCCGGCCAGCTCGAGCGCGTTCACGAGAGCGGCGCCGGTGATGATGGCCGTGCCGTGCTGGTCATCGTGGAAGACCGGAATCTTCATGGTGCGCCGTAGCTCTTCCTCGATGACAAAGCATTCCGGCGCCTTGATGTCTTCCAGGTTGATGCCCCCGAACGTGGGCTCGAGCAACTGGCAGGTGCGGATGATTTCCTTGGGATTTTCGGTGGCCAGCTCGATATCGAACACGTCGATATCGGCGAACCGTTTGAAGAGCACTCCTTTGCCCTCCATGACCGGCTTGCCGGCCAGCGGTCCGATGTTGCCGAGACCCAGGACCGCGGTGCCATTCGTCACAACCGCGACCAGGTTTCCCTTCGAAGTGTATTTATAGCCCAGGCTCGGGTCGCGATGAATGGCCAGGCAGGGAACCGCGACACCGGGCGTATACGCCAGACTTAAATCGCGCTGGGTAAGGCAGGGCTTGGTGGGGCGCATGGATACTTTCCCCGCGGGTGCCGCGGCATGGTATTCAAGCGCGTCTTCGTCGCGCAGTTTCATGGAATCTCCTCGCGTGCGTCGCGGCGCGAGGCAGGCGCTGCGACTATTCCGTATCGGCGGTGCTCACACCTTTCGTGTCACCGTACGATGCCCATTTTATATAAGCGATGATGTCGGCCAGTTGTTGGGGGGTGTAGCCGCCGGATTCCGGGGGATGCTTCCAGACGGAGTTGTCGCTGGTGGAAGCAATTTCGGATTTCTCGAACTTCTTCAGCGCGGGCGGGGTTACGCTCAGGTCGTAGTAGGAAACCGAGTTTTCATCCTTGGCGCCGGGCATGCCGGGAAACTCTTTGCCATCCTTCAGTTTGACCCACTGCACATATTGCGTGCGCGTAGCACGGATGGCCATTACGATGGCGCGTGCATTGAGCCGTGCGAGCCGGGAGAGGTCAGGTCCAACGGCGTTTCCCTGCTTCGCTAGCGCGTGGCAGCCACCGCAATGCGTCGCTACACTCTCATCGAGGAACGCCGCTTGCCCGCGCGCGGCCTGCGCCGGGGGTTTTGCGTCGGCTGCCAGCAGCGTATAGGCAGTACACACCAAAAGCACAATTATTCTCATAGATGCCTCCTTGCGGCACAGTCAGCCCTGTTCCGTTCAATCTCACCCGAGCATCGTGCATACCAGGGTACATGTGCTCTGGAATGTGCAGGTTCGGAGGACTGGGGCGCATCGGTTGGGGAATATCACCCACGAACCCGTGCTAAGGGAGCACAGTAAGCGGCGGCGGCGCGGTGCGATACGAATGACTCACCACGATTTCACCCACCGGCATACGGGGAAATGAGTCTTTGCCTCGATTAAAATAACCGTGTGATTCCACGGCGAGCGTTCGTGCTGGGAACGACGAGTTTGTTTCTGAAGGGGGAGTCCATGGAGCGTTTTGGCATGTATGCCAAATTAGTCGCTAAGCCGGGCCAGCGCGATGCGCTAGTAGAGCTTCTGTTGGAGGCAGCGCGCCTGGTGACGCCGCTACCTGGCTGTGGACTTTATATCGTCAATACCGAGCCATCGGAACCGGACGTGGTTTGGGTTACCGAAGTCTGGCGCAGCCAAGCGGATCATGACGACTCGCTGAAGCTGGACAGTGTAAAGGAGCTGATCCCCAAAGTGCAGCCTTTAGTCGCGAGCATTTCGCAAATTCGACTGGTGCCCATGGGCGGCAAGGGCATGCCGGCGGTTTGAGGCACTCGACATGCCGAAAACGACAGCTACATACTGGAACACGCTGGGTGCGCAGAGCGGCCAGCGATGGAAGCCGGTGAAAGGCCTGGAAGGCATCGCCGAGGAGCAGACACTGAGCATCGACGAAAAGACGGGCGAATACACGCGCTTGACGAGATTCCATCCAGGTGCAGACACAACACAGTTTGGTGGAAAGAGCCATGAATATCCGGAAGAAGTATTCATCGTGAGCGGCCGCCTTTACGACCAGGCGTTTGGCATGTGGCTGGAGACCGGGCACTATGCGAGCAGGCCGCCGGGAGAGATTCATGGTCCGTTCAAGACCGACGTCGGCTGCGTGGTTCTCGAGCTATCTTTCCCAAACAAGCGAGGGGAGTAGCTCGGCTCGCGCACCTTTAGGAACGCAATCTGCAAGGTCAAATCGGAGCCGACACAATATAATGAGACATGTGCGGAATCGTCGGTTACGTGGGGACGCGGAAGGCTGTTCCCATTATTCTCGAAGGCCTGAAACGGCTCGAGTACCGCGGGTACGACTCGGCGGGCATCGCTGTCTATAGTGATGACGACACGCTAGGCGTGCGGCGCGCGTCGGGGAAGTTACGCAACCTGGAGGAGGCCATCCGGCAGAACCCGGTGGATGGCCGCTACGGCATCGGGCACACGCGCTGGGCCACCCACGGCCGGCCGACGGAAGAGAATGCCCATCCGCACCGCGATTGCAAAGGCGACATTGTCGTCGTGCATAACGGCATCGTGGAAAACTACCTGACGCTGAAGCACCAGCTCGAAAGCGAAGGGCACAAATTCACCACCGAAACGGACACCGAAATCATTGCCCACCTGGTGGAGAAGTATTTCAAGGGGAACCTGGAAGAAGCGGTACGGACCGCGGTCAAGCAACTGACTGGCGTGTTCGCGCTGGCGGTATTGGCGCGCACCGATCCGAACAAGATTGTCGCTGCCCGCAACGGGCCGCCGGCGGTCATCGGGCTGGGTGACGGCGAATATTTTGTGGCGTCCGACGTGCCCGCCATTCTGCACCACACGCGCGACATGTTTTTCCTGGCCGACGGCGACATGGCGGTGCTCACGCCCGAAGGCGTGCGGCTCAGCGACTTCGAAGGCCGCCCGGTGAACCGCCAGGTGTCGCACATTTTGTGGGACCCCATCATGGCGGAAAAAGGCGGCTACAAGCATTTCATGCTCAAGGAAATTTTCGAGCAGCCGCGCGCCGTGCGCGACACAACCTTAGGCCGCGTGGGACAGGAAACGGGCCGTATCTTTCTGGACGAGATGGATATTTCGCCCAAGCAATTCCGCGAATTCCGTCAGGTGCGGATTGTGGCCTGTGGCACGAGCTGGCATTCGGCGCTCGCTGGGAAATTCATGATCGAGAAGCTGGCACGCATTCCGGTGGAAGTCGACTACGGCAGCGAATTCCGTTATCGGGATCCGATTCTGGGAAGCGACACGCTGACCATCGTGATTTCGCAATCCGGCGAGACCGCGGACACGCTGGCGGCGCAGCGGGAGGCCAAGCAGAAGGGTTCCAAGACGCTCGCCATTTGCAACGTGGTGGGCTCCATGATTACGCGCGAAGCGGCCGGCACCATCTACACGCATGCCGGGCCGGAGATCGGGGTAGCGTCGACGAAGGCTTTCACGTGCCAGCTCACGGCGCTGTTCATTTTCGCCATGTACCTGGGGCAGACGCGCGGCGTGCTGGATGAAGCCACATCGCGATGCCTGGTGCAGGAATTGCTGCGCATTCCGCATAAGCTGGAAACCGTGCTGTCGCACGATCCGGTTTACGAAGAGCTGGGGCGCAAGCTGTTCCGGGCGACCGAGTTCCTGTTCCTGGGCCGGGGGGTGCATTTCCCGATGGCGCTCGAAGGCGCCCTCAAGCTGAAAGAGATTTCTTATATTCACGCCGAAGGCTACCCGGCGGGCGAGATGAAGCACGGTCCCAACGCGCTCATCGACGAAGAACTGCCGGTTGTGGTGATGGCCACGCACGATCCCTCGCAGCCCGAGAGCCGTGT
>Ga0335078_10018391_pt1 | contig 10391 bp, 5 predicted proteins | sample Lox_Sample_32_FD_206711 | JGI IMG/M metagenome (GOLD analysis project Ga0335078, IMG submission 206711) | Soil microbial communities from Loxahatchee National Wildlife Refuge, Florida, United States - Lox_Sample_3.2 | ecosystem: Environmental > Terrestrial > Soil > Wetlands | place: USA: Florida...
TGGTATCTGTTTCCGACTTACGATGATGCGCGACGTCCCAACGATCCGACGCGGCCGGTTACAACGATCAAGAGCGCATCGGAAGGTGTCCGAACAACGTCGGGGGTGAGTTGCCGCTTTCACGACTTGCGCCACACAGCGATAACGAAGCTCGCGGAACAGGGCGTTCCGGATTCCACAATGAAGGCGCTCGCGGGCCACGTTCACGAGAAGATGCTGGAGCGGTATTCCCACATCCGCATGGCGGCAAAACGGGAAGCGGTTGAGGCGCTGGCACTCCCCAAAGTTGTAAACGCGAATGGGGTACCCAAAGAATCTCCCAAAGTCAGCCGAAAATCGAGTCTTTCGGTGGTCCCCAAAATGCCTGTAAGTAATTGATTTTGAAATGGTGGGCGGTCGCGGGCTCGAACCGCGGACCTCCTGCTTGTAAGGCAGGCGCTCTAACCGGCTGAGCTAACCGCCCGAGGGGGAACTTCTTTTGATTTTAAACCATTTCACCATTTTTGAAACGGTCGAGCCCATCCGAGCCGCCCGAATCGAGCCGGAAAGGCCTCGACCTTGGCAAAACCGTGACAAAACTCTTCCGGTAGCGATTGACGCGGACTGCATCGAGCCCACCGTCACTCCGTCCCGAAACGCATAGGCGATCGCGATGGGCAGAGGCAAAAGGCCGCATTGCCGATGGCGGCAAAATCAGCCGCGGGGAGTTAGCGCGCGTCCCGGCGCCGGCGGCGACCGCAACACACCAATCCATTCCGCACCAACGAGACTATTGAGGCGCTGGTGCCTCTACCTCAGGCATCCAGGCGGTTGGTGGAAGCTACGCGCGCATACCAGTGGCCGGAATCCTTGACGATCCGCTGCTGAGTTTGCCGATCCAGGTACGCCAAGCCGTACTGTCGACTAAAGCCGTGATGCCATTCGAAGTTGTCCATAAGGCTCCAGGCGTGATAGGCCCGCACCCTGGCGCCATCGGCGATGGCGCGGGACAAGGCCGCGAGGTGCTGCCGGTAGAACTCGATCCGGTGCGGATCGGAGACGCGGCCCGCGGCATCGGGCTTGTCGTCGCCGGTGCATCCGGTTTCGGTGATCTCGATGACGGGATGGTTGTAGTCGCGCGAGATCCGCATCAGCAGGTCGTAAAACGCGCGCGGCCAAATCTCCCATCCTGCTTCCGTTCGCGGACCGGCTTGTCCCATCTCCGCTCGAAACTGCGACATAGGATTGGGGTCGCCCGCGGCCGGCTGCCGGGCTGAGACCATGAAGCGGAAGTAGTAGTGGATTCCGATCCAATCGAGCGGAACCTGGATGATCCGCTCGTCGCCCAGCCGGAAACCCATGGCCTCGTACGGTGTAGGGCCGGGGAAGGCACTGGGATATTCGCCGCGCATGGCAGCTTCGAGAAAGAACACGTTGTGCAGGGCGTGGAAGCGCTCCGCGGCCGCCTGGTCGGCTTGGGAATCGGTCTTCGCATACGCCGGTTCGGTCCCGTAAGCGCTGCCCACGTTGGCTTTGGCGGAGGCGGCTTTGATCGCGCGGAAAGCTTTGCCCTGTGCCAGCGTCAGTGTGTGCACGGCCTTCAGGAATAGATTGATGTCGGCTTTGCCTGGAGGATAGTTGCCGGTGCCATACCCCTCATATGCCACGGTCCACGGCATGTTAAACGGCGCCCACGTGGTAATACGATCACCCAGGTTTCGCGCCAGAATAGCCGCGAAATCGGCGTAGTAATCGGCGAGGTCGCGATTGGGCCATCCGCCCAGATCCTCGAGCGCCTGCGGCAGGTCCCAGTGGTAGATGGTACAGAATGGGCGGATGCCGGCTTCGAGCAGGGCATCCGCCAGGCGGCTGTAGTAGTCCAGCCCCTTCTGGTTTACCGTTCCCTTGCCGGCGGGCAGCACGCGGGGCCAGGAGGTGGAGAAGCGGTAGCTCCTCTGGTTGAGCCGCTTGAGCAAGGCCACGTCTTCCCGGTAGCGGTGGTACTGGTCGCAAGCCACGTCGCCGTTCGAGCCGTCGCGGATCTTGCCGGGAGTGTGGGCGAAGCGATCCCAGATGGACTCGCCTTTGCCGTCGGCATTCCAGGCGCCCTCCACCTGATAGGAGGACGTGGCCATGCCCCAGAGGAAGCCGTCCGGAAAGCGGGCCTGGGCTATCTCCGCCTGTGTCATCGCACCGGGGGGCAATCCCCCGGGTTGATCCGCGGCAAATGCGCGGCCCGAGAACAACACGCCGCCGCTGGTCGCCAGCGAGTGCTTGAGAAAGATCCTGCGAATCATCGGAAACATTACCGTCCTTTGTGATGGTGGGAAGCACGACGGCCTCAGCGTGGGCGCCCAATTTCAGCCAAGGGCCAACCCTGGGAATTTCACTCGCAACGCAGCGCCATGATGGGATCGACCTTGGACGCCCGGCGGGCCGGGAAGTAGCAGGCCAGCAACGCGGCCATACCCAGCAGGACGGACGTCCCGCCCAGCACCAGTGGATCTGCGGGGTTTACCTGCAACAGGAAGCCCGCCAACAGGCGGCCGGCTCCGAGGCTCAACGCCGCGCCGAGCGCTACGGCTACGGCCGTTTGCAGCGCTCCTTGCCTCATGACGAGCCCGATCACCTGACCGGGGCGCGCGCCCACGGCCATGCGAAGCCCGATTTCGTGCGCGCGCCTCGACACCAGGTAGGACTTCACTCCGTACGTGCCCACGACCGAGAGCACGAGCGCCAGTGAACCCAGAATGGCAAACAGCACCGCGGCGAAGCGAAGACTCCAGATGGCCATGTTGTGACCGATGAAGTCGTCCATGGGCATGGCCAAAAGGAGCCGGTTGACGGGATCCGTCGCGCGCAGCTCGCGGCGGAGCGTTGCGCCAAAAGAAGGCAGGAGAGCCGCATCCTTCAACTGCACGTGAAAGTACACGTGCGGGTCGGGCGCCTGCGCCAGCGGAAGGTATATCCGCGCGGGCCGGCTTTCTCCCGCCGGTTGGTGGCGCGGGCTGCGAATGACGCCCACGATTTCGCGCTCTCCCTTCGGCTCTTCTCCCGGCAGCGCCACTCGCAGACCGAGCGGGTCCCGGTTTCCAAACAACTGGCGCGCCAGAGAGTCGTCGACGATCGCTACGGCCGGTCCGCCGGCATGCAGAGCTTCCGTCTCCCGGAAATCGCGGCCTCGCAGCCTGGCGATTCCCATCGCGTCGAAATATCCCTGGGACACGGCGGTGCCGATGGCGGAAACCGTCTGCCCGGCGCTGCCGCCGCCGGCACGTACATCCCGCCGGAACACGGAAAAGCCGTACGGCACCTGAGTGGACAGGGCCGCGCGCACCACGCCTGGATCCGCGCCGATTCGCTCCACGAGCGCTCGCTGCCGCGCCAGGGCTTGGTCCGGTGAAGTGCGTGCGAATCCGTAATCCAGTTCGCCCAGGAAACGCTCCCGGGGGACGAAGCCGAGATCCAGTTGCCCCACCTTGAGAACGCTTCGCAGAAACAGGCCCGTCGCAGACAGGAGCACGACGGACAGCATGACCTGCGCCATCACCAGGCAATGGCGGAACGAGAAGAAGCGCTCCCGGCAGCCGGCCGCCGTAGACAGGCTCCGCAGATCGCCAGCCAGATCGATGCGCGTGGATCGCAGCGCCGGCACAAGAGCAAAAACCAGAACGGCCAGGGTGGCGTAGATAAGCGTGGCGGCCAACACACGCGCGTCCGGCGCGGGATCGAGCGCAATGGAGAACGGCGTCGAGTAGAACTGAGCGATGAGATTCCGCAACAGCACACGGTTGCTCCACACGCTGAGCGACAGCCCGAGCACACCGCCCAGCAATCCCAGCAGAGACGCCTCCAGCAGAAGCTGCCGCACAATGCGGCGGCGGGGCGCGCCGAGCGAGAGCCGGATGGTCAGTTCCTGACGGCGCGCAACACCGCGCGCGAGTAACAGGCTGGCCAGATTCAGGCTGGCGATGATCAGCACCGCAGCCGCCATTGCCAGGGCGACCGGTCCCAACACGGCCTCGATGGAGTCGCTCATGGGGGCAAAACCGATGCCGGCCCGCGAAGGCTTCGTCAAGACCAGCTCCCGATCCGGCCCGGCAGCGAGACCGTTCAATTGCCGGTCGACCGCTCCCGTGCGCGCTTGCGCGGCTTTGAGGGAAAGTCCGGATCGAAGCCGCGCAAAAATCATGAATGCCGCTTGCCGTGCATCGAACGCCGCTCGGGCGCCGGCTCCCATATTGGCCATGCCCAGTGGCAGCCATGCTTCGGGGGCGAGAACGGCCGTGGTGCCCGAGAACCCTCTGGGCGCGATCCCAACCACCGTGTACGGGATGTCGTTCACGCCGATGGTGCTGCCGAGGAAGTCGTCGCTCGCGCCGAGCCGCTGCCACAGCGGATAGCTGGCAACCAGGACCGCCTGCCCGGCTCCGGGACTGGTCTCCTCCGGCGTGAAAAAGCGCCCGCGAAACGGCCGGGCGCCCAGGAGCGAGAAGTAGTTGCCAGTGGTGTAGAAAACGAAGCTGCGGCGCAAAGCGCCTTCCTTGCCGACTACGCTCGTGGCCGGCATGATCGCCGCAACGTCCGAGAACAACCCCGGCGATTGGCGCAGCGTCTCGTATTCCCGGCAGGAAAACGGACGGAAACCGCGCTCCGGCCCCTTGCTCGCCGTGAACACGCTGACCACTTCCTCCGGCCGTTCCCTGATGACCGGGCGAAGGTGGACGCGGTCAATGAAGGCGAATACCGCCGAGTTGATGCCGATAGCAAGGGCAAGGGTGAAAACGGCGACGGCTGTGAAAACGGGAGTCCTGGCGAGGGTTCGGCAGGCGAAGCGCAGATCGCGCGCCAAACCCTCGAGGCGGCAGCCGAGGCGGACCGCGCGTATCTCCTCTTTGACTTGCTCGACTCCGCCCAATTCGATCAGCGCCTGCCGCCGGGCCGCCGCCGGCGAAAGCCCGCCCGCCATCTTCTCCTCTGTCAGCAGTGCCACCGCCGATTGCAGCTCGTCGTCCAGGGCTTGCTCGACCCTGCGCCTGCGGAACAAGTTCCGGAACAACCCAACCATTCGACCTGGCATGAAGCCTCCAATCCGAACTCAGGCGGATTCCACCGCCGCCGTCATGATCTTGACCACGCGAACCCAATAGCGCTCCTCGAGCTTGAGCTGCGCCCGCCCGCAGGAGGTCAGCCAATAGTACTTGGCTCGCCGATTGTTCTCGGAGGCGCGCCATGCAAGGACTCCAGCGACAACGCTTTCAGAATCAGCAGATCGAGTGTGCCGCGCAGCAGATCGGATTTGTTATCGCCCATTGGGGTCCTCTTATCGGAATACGATAGAAGGCTGGCAAGAGTTCGCAGAAATTTCGGCCAGACCGAGTTTGAGCCGGGAGCAGTGCCGGCGGTTTACCTCTGCTGGCCAACGACTCTGGCCGCGTAAGTACAGGTAACCGATAATGCACCCGCGCGCCTCTGGGCCAGTGGCGGCGGACCACGCGGGGCCTGCGCGCGATCGCCAGGATGGCTCCTGCTTTGGCTGGCAAGCCGCTCGACGGTGAGCGGGCGGCCTCAGCACGTGTCCGTGGCTCCTATGAGGGTGGAATATTTTGTGCACCTCCCCATCGAGATTGAAGAATCTCGCGGCGCTCACTGGGGCGCGGGGCCGGTCGAGTCACGCACTACGAGCTCCGGATCGATCACGATGTCCTGAGCGACCAAAGTCGTGCCCTGGCCCGAGATCAATACATCGCAAATGGTCTTGCCAATCTGATCCCGCGGGATATGGACCGTTGTCAGCGCCGGATAGCAGAATTGCGCGAGGTCGATATTGTCGAAGCCGCTTACCGAAAGATCCTGCGGCACTCGCAACCCGTTTTCCCGCAGTTCCCGCAATGCGCCCACCGCCATGACATCGTTAACACTGAGGATGGCGGTCAACTTGTGGTTGGCGCCCAGCAGCGCTCGGGCGGCGCGGCGCCCGCCCTCCAGACTATCGGAGTCCACCGCGGTGTCCACTTCGAGTCCCGGGTATCGTTGTTTCGAACCGAGTACCGCGGCGATTCGTTCGCTAATGGGAGCGAGCACGGTGTGGTGGCCGATAAATCCCAGCCGGCGGTGTCCCAAAGTGTAGAGGTAGTCCGCGAGTTTCTCCATTCCGCGGCGGTAATTCACGCGAATGTTGGTGATGTTTTTTCGCGCTGCGCCCACATCGTAGAACACCACCGGAATCCGGCTGCCGCTCAGTTCCTCAATCAAATCCGGGGCCATCTCCGATACGATGGCGGCCAGCCCCGCCACCCGGCGTCCGATCATCAGTCGAATGCTCGATACCAGATGTTCGCTGCGGTAGTCGGTGTTCGCCATGGTGATCTCGTATCCCGCCGCGTGCGCCCCAGCTTCAACGGTTTTGTAGATGTCCAAAAAGAAGGGATTTTCGATATTGGACACAATCACCCCGATACTGCGGCTTTTTCCCCCCGCCAGGCTGCGGGCGTGCAGATTCGGATGGTATTTCAGTTCCTCGATGGCCTTCATAACACGCGAGCGCGTCGAGCCCTTGACCAGCGGGGCATTGTTCAGAACACGGGATACCGTCGCGGTCGATACCTTTGCGCGCCGCGCTACTTGTTCCAGATTCATGGGTGGCCTTTGTTACATTCTACGCGCAATCCTGGCGAAAGAAGCTCATACAAACAGGGAACTTAGCTACTTCGCGGCGCGGAGATGGCCGCGGCGGCTCCTTGCGGTGGTGGCGCGGAAAATGACCGCTGATAAGGCCGCGGTTACGCACTGAGCCACGACTGCAAGGAGCGGTCGCGAACCCCCGAACCGAGTTTTACACCGGAAAGTAGCGCTTCCAGGGCAGTCGCGGTGAGTCGCGGTGGACCCGGCTTGACACCTGTTTCCGACCTGCGTATGCTTGTCCGGTAATCGCTTTCATTGCCGATATGAGCGGACGCATGAACCTTTCGCGACGTACGTTCGGGCTTGCCGCGGCCGGCGCCGCCGCGGCGCCCTACATTCTGCGTGGCCAGCCGGGACCACTCGGTGCTCGCATCAAAGTGGACACGGAACGTGTGATCGGCGAGATCGATCCGTTGATATACGGGAACTTCATCGAGCACCTGGGTCGCTGCATAGATGGCGGCATTTTCGATGAAAAGTCGTCTCTGTCCGATGGCAACGGTTTCCGCCGGGACGTACTGGATGCCGCGCGCAAGCTGCACGTCACCCAACTTCGCTGGCCGGGTGGTAATTTCTCATCGAACTATCACTGGACGGATGGCATCGGGCCGCGCGATCAGCGCCCGCCGCGACTGGAGATGGCTTGGGGCACGGTGGAGTCCAACCGTTTCGGCACCCACGAATTCCTCAACTACGTGGAGCAGTTGGGAGCCGAACCGTATATCTGCGCCAATTTCGGCACCGGGACATGGCTCGAGGCGCAGCAGTGGGTGGAATATTGCAATTCCACCGAAGACACGGCCATGACTCGCCTGCGCAAACAGAACGGCCGCTCCACGCCTTGGAAGGTCAAATTCTGGGGACTGGGCAACGAGATGGATGGCCCGTGGCAGATGGGTCATCGCAGCGCCGAAGACTATGGCAAGTTCGCTCTCGAAGGCGCCAAGCTGATGAAATGGACCGACCCCTCCATCAAGCTGATCGCGGCCGGGTCTTCGAATTACAGCCCGGGTTCCGACTGGACCACGTGGAATCGGACTATTCTCCAGTTTCTGAACCAGCATGCCGACTACCTCTCGCTGCACCTTTACGTCGGCAATCGCAACGACGATTTTGGCGATTTCGCCGCCAGTTCGATGGAACTCGCCGATAAAATCAAAACCGCCGCCGGCGTTATCGATGCCGCGCTCTCCGGACAGCCGGGCCACCGCAGGATCTACATCGCCTGGGACGAGTGGAACGTCTGGTATCGGGCGCGGGGGAGCGCGGAGCGCGGGCGCCGCATTCTGGAAGAGCACTACAATCTCGAGGACGCCCTCGTGGTGGCGACCTTCCTCAATACGTTCGTGAACCATGCCCACGTCGTAAAGATGGCCAACATGGCGCAGTTGGTGAACGTGATCGCGCCTATCTTTTCGAACGACCAGGGAATTTATCTCCAGACTATCTATTACCCGCTGCAATTATTTGCCGCGAACTCGCGCGGCAAGGCGCTCGATCTGTTCGTGGACAGCCCTAAATACAAGAGCGCTCGTTTCGACGACATCCCCTACCTCGACGTTTCCGGCGCGTACGACAACGGTTCGCTCGTGCTGAACGTGGTGAATCGGCACCGCGGCCAGGCGATCGAATCGGAAATCCTGGCCGAAGACAAGCAGTTCGCCGGCGATGTCGCGGTAGCGGAGGTGAATGGTCCCGATATCAAGGCCGAAAACGACTTCACGCGCAACCCCGTGAAAACAGCGGAGCGGTCCGTCCGCGCGGAAGCGCGCAGCCTCCGCTACCGCTTTCCGCCGCATTCCTTTACCATGCTCAAGGTGAAAATGGCTTAGGATCTGGCGGGAAACAGCCGTTCCAGTTCTGCGGGCACGCGTGGCTTGCATTCCGCCGAAGTAAGCGATTACAATACGGCCACGTGACCGCACGGAATCAGGGCAGCGGCGACCCCGCTCTGGGCCAACAGGCGCCCTCGGGAGAGGTGCATTGAGAGTTTCGCAATCAACACGGCGACGTGTCGGCAGATTCAGTCATGCCAGATTGCAAAGCGCTTGCACATGCCGGGATCCGACCTGGCACCAATGTCGGGTGTAGCCACGCCCGCCACGCTCCCGCCATCGGTTGCGGGATTTCTTCGCTTCGGCGACGGCTTCCGGGACCGTCGCCGATAATTTAGTACCGCCGGAATCGGTATTGCCACCCTCCGATCAGAACAGCAGCTTCGCACCGAACTGGAAAGTGCGGGGTGCGTTGGTGCTGGTTATCTGTCCGAAGTTGCCCGCGGTCACGCTCGAGCTGGGAGAGCCGAACTGCGTCTTGTTGAACGTGTTGAATGTTTCCGCGCGGAACTCCAGCCTGGTGCCGCGCTCCGAGAACCGGAACGCCTTGTACATCGCGATATTCCAATTGTTGCGTCCGGGGCCAACCACGTCGTTGCGCGCCGCGGTGCCCCATTGGAGGGGTCCTGGTTTCGCGAACGACGAGGTACTGAACCACTGTAAGAGGGTCTTCGGATAGGTGACCGGCGCGACAATGTTCGCCCGGTTGCTGGTGGCGCCGCCGAACCCCAGGTTGTCGGGACCGCCACCCACGGAGAACGGGTTTCCGGACTCGAAGGTGGCGATGCTCGACAACTCCCATCCTCCGATCACGGCCTTTTCAAACCGGGTGCCTGAATCTTTGAAGGCCGGGATGCCGTAGATAATGCTTGTGACGAAAACCTGCCTCCTGTCAAAACCGGCGGAACCATAGTCCCAGCGGGTGTTAAAGGGGTTGTCGATATTGCTGAAGAGTTCGCCATCGATCAGGTCAAAATCGTGCGACCAGGTGTATTGGCTGTTGAGCGTCAGGTTGTGCCATTCCGTGACCCTCACGCCGACCTGCAAGGACTCGTAGTTGGAGTTCGCATCCATGTGCATGGGGGTAATGGTTCCCCAGCCCAGATACTGCCGGTAGAGGTTGGCGTTCAAAGCAGTGCCCGTGTAACCGCAGGTACCGCCGCAAACGCCCAGGCGGTCCTGGGTATCGCTGGGCGATAAGGCATTGATGTTGATGCCTTCCGACTGGTGATAATTCGAGTCGCCGACGTAGGTTACGGTCAACACAGCGTTTTGGCGAAGCTGCTGCTGGATGCCCATGCTCCACTGAGCTGCCGTGGGTGTTTTGTACGGGTTTGCAAGGGCGTTGATGCCGGCAGGAAAGTAGGGCGAGCTCGACGTTAATCCGGTGGTGTAGTTCGTCGCCGGATTGTCGAAGTACACGTAGGTCGGGGCGGATTGGTAGCTGAACGGGACCATATTCTGCCCCAGGTTGTACATTTCGTTGCCTGCGAGCCGTTCAAAAAAGATTCCGGCGCCAGCGCGCAGAATGGTCTTCTGGCGTCCGCTCAAGTCGTAAGCAAAGCCGACGCGGGGGGCGAACGTATCCCAGTGGTTGTCCACCAGGCCCTTCGGGATTCCGTTCCGTCCTGCTATGCCGATTCCATTCAAGTAGAACGGCATACTCGAGAGGGCGATGCCGGAGACCGTGGCGAATCCAGGACCACTCGTATTGAGTGCGCCGTTAGGCAAAAACTGAGCGGCGTTCGCCGGGTTGTAAAGATTCGGATAGAAATTGGCCGTGTTGTTGTCGGAATCGTAGGCATGCGGAAGGCCTTCCCAGCGAAGGCCCAGATTGACGGTCAGCCGGCTCGTAGCGCGCCAGTCGTCCAGGGCATAGAGGATGTAGGTGTT
>Ga0335078_10018392_pt1 | contig 10391 bp, 8 predicted proteins | sample Lox_Sample_32_FD_206711 | JGI IMG/M metagenome (GOLD analysis project Ga0335078, IMG submission 206711) | Soil microbial communities from Loxahatchee National Wildlife Refuge, Florida, United States - Lox_Sample_3.2 | ecosystem: Environmental > Terrestrial > Soil > Wetlands | place: USA: Florida...
GGACCAGGTTGGCCGTATCCATTCCCGCGTGCAGGGAGACATCGGCGACGATAAGGTCTTCGCCGAAGTTCAAAAAAAGCTGCGCGCCGCCGTCGCGGTGAGCCGGCTCAAGGGCGAGACTTTCGGGCTCTATGGTGGCCGGCCCATGGGGATGTACACCGCGGTGGCCGATGCCGACCAGTGGAAACGCGACTTCGGCATCGACGTGGAGCACATCGATCAGTACGAGATCATTCGGCGGTCTGAACTGGTCGATCCCGCCAAAGTCGAACACGCCTTTGCCTGGCTCGAGAGGATGTTAGGGCAGAACATTCACTACGATGGCAAGAAGCTGACCCCGGAGCTGCTGAAGCGCCAGATTCGCAGCTATTACGCCTGCCAGGAGGTCAACCAGGAAAAGGCCATCGACTTTTTCGGCATCAAGGCACAGCCGGAGATGACCGACAACTTCACCACGGAAGATATCATCGACGCCTTTTCCAACGACCCTTACGACTGGGATGGACCCAAAGAACCGGTGGTGTGCGCCACCGAGGCGGACATGGACGGCGCCCTGACCATGGAGTTGTTCAAGCACGTCACCGGCGAGCCGGTGCTGTTTGCCGACGTGAGGCACTACGACGCCGAGGACAATTTCTTCGATCTTTGCAACTCGGGGGCTCATGCCACTTTCTTTGCCGGGCGGTCGAAGCGGCCGGAGGACAACCTGTCGCGGGTGCACTTCTGGCCTGAGGTTTTCTACTTTCCCGCGGGCGGCGCCTCCGTGATGCACTTTGCCGAGGCGGGAGAAGTGACGCTGGCGCGCCTCACACGGCGTAACGGCAAATACTGGATGGCGGTGCTGCCGGCGGAGTTCGTCCTCTTCGACGAGGCCAAGAACTGGGCCAAGGCTGAGGCCACCACCAAGGAGTGGCCGCACGCCTTCGCGCGCCTGAGAGTTTCGGCGGACGAGTTTCTCGCCACCTACGACTCCAATCACACGCACGGGTGCTACGGCCATTGGACCGACGAATTGGTGGAAATCTCGAAGATCCTCCAAATCGACTGCCACGTTTACGGCTAGACGATCGTTCGGTAAATAACTGGCGGGAAGGGCGGGGCTTCGGCCCCGCCGCCTCGGAGCCTAGCGCACGAGGGCCTTTAGGCACTGAAGCCATATTCGCTTCAGGGGCTGAAGCCTTCCGGCGGACGGCTGAGTTTTGGCGGGGCTGAAGCCCCGCCATTCCGCAGCCTTTTTCAGCATCCTGTTAGTTTAGTTTAGCTTAGTACTCGTTTTCAGAAATACGACAACGGTACGTGGTCACCCTCACCCACCGCTTCGCGGTCCCAATTTGCTGGGACGCAACGAAATTGTCGCAGGAAATAGCCCTCTCCCTGTGGGAGGGGGGACCGCGAATCGGTGGGTGAGGGTGAGCTGATACGTTAGCGAACTTTTGAAACGGTCAACTTAGTTAGGCCCGCATTTTCGCCCTGCTTCGTGGTGGTCATACACGAATCCAAGATGCCGGCCTAAAGGCCGCCTCTACGAAATTCGGAAACGATTGCTGTCCCTTGTCGGCAAAAGTACGATCCTGTAAGCTTGGTTGAGTCCACCATGAGCCAGGGTGGGCTGGGCGAGGTGGACCTTTTGAGGAACTCCCGGGAATCGACATTCGCGCAGGCGCCGGGCACATCAGGCACGACGCCTACACTTCGTATCGGCGCTGTGGCTCTGACCGATCGAGGCCGCAAGCGGCGCAACAACGAAGACAGCATCCTGATCTTCGACCTTCACCGGCAGACAGCGTACAGCGCAGGATCGGACGTCGCGCTCGAGGTGTCGCGGCCGGGCGTACTACTGGCGGTAGCGGACGGCATGGGCGGGCACCAGGCGGGCCAGGTGGCGAGTGCACTTTGCGTCGAGAATCTGCCCAAGGAATTTCAGTCGGCCTTCGCAAGGCGGGATTCGGGTGAGAACGGCGCCGTGGAGGCTTTCCGCGAGGCCGTAGAGGCAACCAATCAGTTGATCTTTGAAACGGCCTCGAAGAACCCCGAACAGGAGGGCATGGGGACCACGCTTACGGCCGCCCTCCTCAGCGGCAAGGAGATTTCCATTGCCCAGGTGGGAGATTCCCGAGCTTACCTCCTGAACGACCACAGTTTGAAGCAACTGACCGAAGACCAGACCGTGGGTAAGCTGCTTGGCGATCAACTGGGAGGAGAAAGAGACAGCCGATTGCTCGATCTCCTCGTGCAGGCGCTGGGAGCACAGGCCACAGTCGATGTCGCCCTCACGGGAGCAACGCTCGACCCCGAGAACTTGCTTCTGCTGTGCAGCGACGGGCTCTACAAAGTTCTGTCCGACGGGGAAATTGCCCAGACCTTGCGCCAGACGGCTTCGCTCCGAGAGAAAGCCGAGACACTTATCGAGCGGGCTAACGGCAAAGGTGGCCCCGACAACATTACCGTGGTTTTGGCTACGCGCCCCTGACTGCGCAGAAGTGGCGAGTGACCCGTGACGAGTGATAAGCGGAAGAATGGCCAATGGCCAGTTCCCAGGCCGTAATCACCCCCTGCTCAACTAGACGATCGTTCTGTGAATAACTGGTCGGAAGGGCGTGGCTTCAGCCCCCCTAACAATAGCCTTCCGCCGGGGGGCAACAGCCCCTGAAGCAAATGTGGCTTCAGGGCCTAAAGGCCCCCGTGCGCTAGACTCCGAGGCGGCGGGGCTGAAGCCCCGCCCTTCCGACCAGTTACTTACAGACCGTCAGTCTAGCCAGCCGTCACTGGTCACTTTTGCCTGTCCCCTCATTTTTTCCCAGAAACGCCCCGACGATTTCCGCCACCCCCTCCAGCAACGCGCGATCGTCCGCCGTAAACGCCGAGGGAACGTCGCTATCGAGATCGATCTCACCCACCACCACTCCGTGGCGCCGGATCGGCACCACAATCTCCGAGCGCGTTTCGATGCTGCACGCGAGATAGCGGGGATCGGCAGTGACGTCGTCGACCACCACCGTCTCCCCGGTGGAGGCCGCGGCGCCGCAGATGCCCTGGTTGAGCGGAATCCGCAAGTGCTCGGTAGGTTTGCCTATGAACGGGCCCAATACGAGAACGTCGCCTTCGAGCATGTAGAAGCCCACCCAGTGATAATGCGCCCGCTCGCGTTGCAGCCGATGGACGATCTCTGCCATCAGGGCCCGGCTGTCGCGAGCCGTCGCTGCCAACTGCGAGACTGAATCGAGAACGGCGTCGTTCGAGGTCACTTTTCTGCTTCCAGCGCTGGTCGAAAGTGAGGAGCGGCCAGTGATCAAAGTCCGGTCACTGACCACTCGTCACTTGGCACTGCTTTTCTGCGGCTTCGTCGAACCGCTGAGCTTGTAGTTGATCTCTACGTGGACCGCGACGCGCACAGCGCGGCCGTCGCGCGTGCCAGGCTCGAATTTCCAGTTGCGCACGGTCTTGACGGCGTTGGCGTCCAAGCCGGGATCGAGCGATTTCGCCACCGTGACGTCGGACACCTCGCCGGATCGCTCGACGACGATGTCGAGCGCTACGGTGCCCTCGATTTTCCGCCTCAGCGCTTCCTGGGTGTACGGCGCGCCCGGCGTATGAACGCCCTTGGGGGAGGTGATATCATCCCCTGCCTGAAAAATGCGATCCTTCTCGTTCTCTACTTGAGCCACCATCGCCGACTGGCTGGAGGCGGCGGCCTCGAGCGGAAGATGAAGACGCTGGCCGATTATTAAACTAGCCACCGCGGCGCGTAGCGCCTGATCGGCTCCGGCAATCTCCAGCGTACCCAGGAACTCTTCGTCAGGCACAAAACCCAGTCCTGCTCTCTGCACCAGCTCCATCGTGCGCCGGTTGGGAGTTCCGCTGATCACCAGGCGCAGCAGCTCCAACTTGCTGACGGGCGTTTGCCCGGATGACTTTCCTGGGGCAGCGCCGGCCTTTCGAGCGGCAGCGTGACCGGCATCGCGGTGCTCCATCGGCGCGCTCTCTGAAGCGCTGGCCCCCATGCCGGTACTTTCCTGGTCCGCCGGCTGGCTGCCTGAACGGGCGAATTGAGGGGCGTCGCGCACCGCGTCGATCAGCGACCCGGTGGCTCCCGCCTTTCGCAAAGCAGCCAAGTCTGCTGCTGACGGCTCGAAATCGATACCGCGCCGCTGCACCACCTGGGCCAATTTCGCGCCGTTAATGCCAGCCGCGACCAGGTCCGTGATCTGCTGCTTCGTTACGGGCTTGGCATACAGATCCTCGGATGCCGAGGTACCCTGTTCGGCCCGTTCGGCCTGTCCGGAGCCTTCGGCTTGCTGCTCTGCCAGTAGCCTATTTGCCGAGCTAAAGCACGGGCAGGGGCGGAAAGACGCAGGGGCTCGGCTAACGATCAGAACCATCGCGAAGGCGAGTCTTAACGTCATGGTGTTCCCGTCGCGGCGGGTTACCCCGCCACGGAAGAAACCCGCCGCTACGTCCTTCGATAGCTGCCACTCTTGCCGCCGCTCTTTTCGAGCAGCCGCAGACCGGTAATTTCAACACCTTTATCGAGTGCTTTGCACATGTCGTAGACCGTCAGAGCGGCGACGGCGGCGGCGGTAAGCGCTTCCATCTCGACTCCGGTCGGACCGGTGGTTCGCACCGAGGCCATGATCTCAACCCCTTCGTTCACGAACTTCGCCTCCACGTCGATGTGCGTGAGCATCAGGGGATGACAGAGTGGGATCAGCTCTGCGGTCCGCTTCGCCGCGGAGATTCCAGCGATGCGCGCGACCTCCAGAGGATCGCCCTTGGGATTGTTCCGCACCGCTCGCAGGGTGTCCGCCCTCATCTTCACCAGCACGCCGGCAATCGCCGCGCGATGCGTCTCCACCTTGGCGGAGACGTCCACCATCTTCACGCGACCGGCGCGGTCGTAGTGTGTGAGCTTCATTGGTCACAAGGGTGAAGGGTAAGGGGTAAACGAAGACGGCGTCTTCGTTTACCCCTTACCCCTTCCCCTTTACCCTTTACCCCTTCCCCTTCTGTCGTTTCAGGGTCGATCAACCCTCCATATGCAAAACGTCCACCCACTCGCCCACCGCCAGATCAGTTTGATGCGAATGGACCACCAGCAGGCAATTTGACGCCGCGAGACCGACCAAATCCCCCGATCCCTGCCACCCGACCAAAGCGACCACCGGATCGCCGCCCTGCATTTCCACGCGCGCAGGCATGAACGCGGTCAACCCGTGACGCTGCCGCACCGGCTTCCCGAGTCGGGCGCGTAGAAATAGCGGGCGCTCAAACGGCGCGCCGGCGAGCGCCGCGATGGCCGGGCGCGCGAACAGTTCGAAACTGACGAACGTGGAGACGGGGTTACCCGGCAGGCCGAAAAAAAACTTGTCGCGCACGCGTCCGAACACGGTAGGCTTCCCCGGACGCAGCGCCACGCTATCGAAATAGAATTCCGCGCCAAGATCGGCGAGCACCGGCTCCACCAGGTCGTACTTGCCCGCGGAGACGCCGCCGCTCAGGAGCAGCAGGTCGTGTTGGAGCCCTGCTTCGATCATTTTGCGCAGCCGGCTCGCCTGGTCCGGTGCAATGCCCAGTTGATGCGGTATGCCTCCGGCGGCAGCCACCTGGCCGCCCAGCGCGATCGCATTGCTGTTGCGAATCTCAAACCACTGCGGAACCTGGTCGATTGGCACCACTTCGTCACCCGTCGGCAGAATCGCTACGCTCGGCTTCCGAAACACCTCCACGGTCGCCGCCCCCACGGAGGCGAGCAGCCCCATTTCGCCCGGCGTCACTCTTCGGCCGCGCGGAAGCACCACGCGTCCGGATGGCGCCTCGCTGCCTTGCCGCACCACGTTTTCCCAGCATTCCACGCGGCGCTGAATCTCGACCCGCGAGCCTTCACGGCGCGTGTGCTCGATCATCACCACCGCGTCGGCGCCAGGCGGGAGCGGCGCGCCGGTCATGGTTTCAATACAAGCAGCCGGCTCTTCTCCTAGCTTACCTGCATAGGGTGCACCGGCGCGCGCCTCGCCCGGGCAGGTCAGCCAGACCGGGACCGCTTGCACATCGGCAGCGCGAACCGCGTAACCATCGCGGGCGGAGCGGTGAAAAGGAGGGTAATCCCGGTCGGCGACCTGGTCGCGGGCGAGAACGTGGCCCCGCGCCTCGCCCAACGGCACCGTTTCGGTCGCGGGGCTGGCGTGGGTCTCCACCAGCTTGGCGGCGACGAGGCTCAGTGCCTGTTCGAAGGAAATCATCGAGGTCGCGAATCGTCCGTCGTCTGTTGTCGTCGAACCCCACCCGATTGACGACAAACTCCGGACTACGGGCCACTGACAATCGACTCGTCCAGCCAGATCACCTGGTCCCGCTCCGGTCCCGTCGACACCATGGCGATTTCCACCCCAACCTGGTTGGAAAGGAATTTCAGGTAGTCCTTGGCTCGTGGTGGCAGGTCCGCGTAGTGCTTCCGTCCGAAGGTTGGCTGCTGCCAGCCGGGCAGCGACTGGTAGCAAACTTCGAGTCGCTCCACGTCGTCCGCGTCGGCGGGAAAACTGTCGCACGGCTGGCCGTCGAGCCGGTACTCAATGCCTACTGGGATTTCGGGCAGCGAATCGAGAATATCGAGCTTGGTCACGATGAGGGCGCGCAGATGATTGAGACGGGCCGCGTAGCGGGCCGCCGGAACGTCGAACCAGCCGCAGCGGCGCGGACGTCCGGTGACCGCTCCGTACTCCCCGCCCCGCTCGCGGATTTTTTCCGCTTCCGGCCCGGTCGCCTCGGTGGGAAAGGGTCCGCTGCCTACACGTGTGGCGTAGGCCTTGGAGACGCCGAGCACGGCGCCAAGACGCGTCGGACCCACGCCGGTGCCGGTGGCTGCGCCTCCGGCGGCCGCGCTGGAACTGGTAACAAAGGGATACGTGCCGTGATCGAGGTCCAGCAGCGTGCCCTGCGCACCCTCGAAAAGGACGCGCCGGCCGCGATCGATCTCCGTGTTGAGGTACGCGGAAACGTCGGTGAGGTAAGGAACCAGGCGGCGGGCGGTTTCGAAGTAGCGCTCCACCATGTGGTTCTCTTCCACCGCCGACCCCCCGAAGATGGCGGCCGCGAGCCGGTTCTTTTCCTCCAGCGTCAGGCACGCTCTACGGCGGAAGGTGTCAGCGTGCCGCAAGTCGCAGGTCCGCAGACCGCCGCGACCGGCCTTATCCTCGTAGGCAGGACCAATCCCCTTGGCAGTGGTACCAATACGGCCTAGTCCACGCGCCGCCTCCGCGGCCACCTCGTGACCGCGATGATAGGGCAGGATCAGGTGCGCACGATCGCTGATGCGCAACCGCTCGCCTACCACCACGCCTGCCGCCTCGATAGCGCCGAGTTCCCGCACCAGCGCTTCCGGGTCCACCACGACGCCATTGCCGATTACAGCCACCTTGTCCGCGCGCAGCACGCCGGCGGGCAGAAGTTGCAAGACGAACTTATGGCCGTTGACGATGACGGTGTGGCCGGCGTTGGCGCCGCCCTGATAGCGCGCCACGATATCGAAGTGCTCGGCCAGGGCGTCCACCACCTTGCCCTTGCCTTCGTCACCCCACTGCACACCCACCACGACTACGTTTTGAGGCATGGGAAGAGGTCCACAGTCGAGAGTAAGAAGAAGACCGATCCGCAGATTACGCAGATTTTACAGATTTAAGACCAACAAGCCCGGGCGCTTCTCATCCTTGGTCCAGGTAGTCGGAGACGCTGTTCGGCGCTATTTTTCCTAATCGGTGAAATCTGCGTAATCTGCGGATTGCCTCTTAGAGATACTTCTCGATCAGCCGCACGATGTTGTCGCGCGAAGTCGCCCCAACGATCTGTTCCTGGACTTTACCCTCTTTGAAGAGCAGCAAAGTGGGGATGCCGGTGATGTGATAGCGGCTCGTGACAACCTGGTTCTCGTCAACGTTGACCTTGCCCACCGTCGCGCGGCCGGCGTAATCGTCCGCCACCTTTTCTACAGTGGACGCGATCGCGCGGCATGGTGAACACCACTCCGCCCAAAAATCCACCAAAACCGGTTTGGGAGACTTCAGGACCATTTCCTCAAAGTTCCCGTCTGTAAATGCCGTAATGTGAGTTCCTGCCGCGATGTTAGTTGTTGCCATTATCTTGCGAACCTCCAATAGTTCTTGGTTACCTGGGGTTTCAGTTGTCAGTCTTCAGTTTTCAGCACTTGAACCCGTCGAGCGGCCGGATGATTCCCGCTGCAGGTCTTCACTGACAACTGAGAACTGAAAACTGACAACCTCGGTCCCCTAAGATTCGATGCTCATCCCGCGCTTTGGACTCCGGCCTTTTCCCGCCGAAGACCCTCGTAAATCGAAGCGTACTGCGCCGCCGAGACGGTCCAGGAAAAGTCCTGCTGCATGCCGTTGGCTGTTACCCGCCGCCAAATCTCGGGCTGCCGGTAAGCCGCCAGAGCGCGGCGAAGAGCACCCAACAGGGCGACGGCGGAGTAATCTGCGAATTTGAACCCTGTCCCGCTCTGGCCGTCGAACTCGCGCACCGAGTCTTCCAGGCCGCCCGTGGCCCTCACCACCGGCACCGCACCATATTTCAAGCTGTACAGCTGGTTCAATCCGCTCGGCTCATACCGCGACGGCATCAAAAACATGTCCGACCCCGCCTCGATCTGGTGCGCCAGCGTATTATCGTAGGCTATTCGAATCAGGACCTGCCCCGGGTACCTAGCCGCCAGAGCGCGGAAGAAATCCTCATATACCGGATCGCCGGTGCCCAGCACCACGAGGTAAAGCTCCTCTGCCATTAACTCTTCCGCCGCGTCGGCGATGAGGTCGAAGCCCTTCTGCCGGTCGAACCGGGAGATCATCCCGATCACCGGCCGGTCCAACCGGGGTTCTGCCACTCCCATCTTCTCGAGCAGCGCTTTCTTCGAGATGAGCTTGCCTGCCAGATCCTCAGGTGTGTAGTTCGCGGCAAGCAGCGCGTCGCTGGCCGGATTCCATGCTTCGTAGTCCACGCCATTCAGGATACCAGTGAGCCGGCGTGACCGCTTCTGCAGCACGCCTTCAAGCCCGTGTCCGAATTCCCTGGTCTGGATCTCCCGCGCATAGGTTGGGCTGACGGTGCTGAGAAAGTCCGCATAAAACAGGCCGCCCTTCAGCAGGTTGACCTTTCCCCAGAACTCGAGCCCATCCATCACCATCAGGCGCGGGTCGATGGCCAGTCGCGGCAGCACGCCGGGTGGGAAGACGCCCTGGTAGCCGAGGTTATGGACGGTCAGCAAGACCGAGGTAGGGGAGAAGAACGGATCATGTTGGTAGAGGGTGCGAAGGTAGACCGGCACCAAAGCTGACTGCCAGTCGTGGCAGTGAATCACATCGGGCGGGGTGGTCGACCGTTTCATGAGTTCCACTGCCGCCAGGCAGAAGGCGCCGAACCGTTCCGCATTGTCCGGATAATCCTCGCCCCGCTCCCCGTAGAGTCCGGGACGATCGAAAAACTCCGGGCAATCGATCAGGTAATGGCGTACGCCGCCGGCGTCCCCCCCGTCCTGCACTGCGGCATATTTGAACTGGGGAGGCAAGGCGCCGACGCCGAGAGGAACGGTGAGGCTCTTGATGGAGGGCAGCACGGGGCCGGGCTTGGTGACGCGATAGCGTGGAAGCAGCACCACCACGTCGTGGCCGGCGGCGGCGAGCGCTTTGGGCAAGGCGCCAATCACGTCCGCCAAACCACCGGTCTTGGCAAAGGGTACACACTCCGAAGCAACGAAGGCTATACGCAAGGAAGAAGGCAGACCTCTCTACGACAAAGTGAACTACACTCCACGTTAACGGCTTGTCCCTGGGGCGTCAAGACGCCCTGTCCAATTGGTGTGGCCGCGGCGACCTAGGCTTGTTTTTTCTCTGGCACTTCCGATTTCAAGGAGTCCAAGTCTGTTCTAGGTTTGTTTTTTCGCGCCACTCCATTCTAAAGGGACTCACTAGGTTTGTCCTCTAGGTTTGTTTTTCGGATCATGTCATTGATTTTACTATGCTTACTAGGTTTGTTTGATCCTTTTTTTGTCATTTTATGCCCCGAGACGCGCCGGAAAGCTCTTTCCCGCTCTCCACGGACCTCTTCAGTAGCCGCCACGTCCGCGGCTCGCGATGGCAAGCTGGCTGCTGGCCGAAGCGTACGACTGACGCCATCTTTCGATCGTTCCCCGAAAACGTCACCTCGTGGATATACTATCCGAGGAGTTTAGTTCTGTCAAGAAGTATATTTTCTTTATGCTGATGAGGTTAGAAGTACGCAAGCAGTTTCGTTCGTGATTTCCGTGACGTGGCCTGCCCTGGCCGCCAGCAAATTGCGCAGCCCTCAACCGTCAAGAAGGCCGGGCAAGCCCCCGGCCCACAGACGTCACC
>Ga0335078_10018393_pt1 | contig 10391 bp, 8 predicted proteins | sample Lox_Sample_32_FD_206711 | JGI IMG/M metagenome (GOLD analysis project Ga0335078, IMG submission 206711) | Soil microbial communities from Loxahatchee National Wildlife Refuge, Florida, United States - Lox_Sample_3.2 | ecosystem: Environmental > Terrestrial > Soil > Wetlands | place: USA: Florida...
AAAAATACCAGCGCCCGGCGATTGCCCGTTTGCGCCGAACGCACCGAGAGCGCCATGGTGAGGCTGCTGCCCAGGAGGATCATGGTATTGGCGGCGCCCAGGCGCACATCCAGAATGTGGCTGCCGCCCTCGAACGCCGCGAAATAGAGCCCGCGATAAATGGCGTAGGACGCGAACAGCCCGCCAAAAAACATGATTTCCGTGACCAGAAAAACCCAGATGCCCAGGAAATCGGCTTCCTGCTGCTGTTCGAGGTTCTCGAACTGGTGAACTAGCCCGGCGTCTTGTGCGTGCGCTTCGGCGTCAGTCACCGGCAGCCTCCTGGGGAGCGTAGGCGTACGCTTCCTCGGTTACGACGGGAATTTCCGCGAAGTTTTCCGTGGGCGGTGGAGAGGAAGTTGTCCATTCCAGGCCCGTGGCGCCCCAAGGATTGGGCTCCGCGAGCGGGCCATAGCGCATGGACCACATCAGATAAATGAGCGGAATCAAGTAGCCCACGCCCAAAACCGTGGCGCCTGCCGAGGACATCACGTTCAGCACTTGAAACTCCGCGGGATAGAACGCGTAGCGGCGCGGCATGCCCAGATAGCCCAGAATGAATTGCGGGAAGAACGTGAGATTGAAACCGATAAAAACAATGGCTGCGGCCAGCGCCGCCCAAACGTTGGGATACATCCTGCCGGAAATTTTCGGCCACCAGAAATGGATCCCGCCGAGATAGCCCATCACCGCGCCGCCGACCATGATGTAGTGAAAGTGCGCCACGATGAAATAGGTGCCGTTGAGGTGCACGTCCGTGGCGAGCGATGCCAGGAACAGGCCGGTCAACCCGCCCATGGTGAAGAGGCCGATGAATCCCAAGGCGTAGAGCATGGGCGCTTCGTAGGAAATCGATCCCTTGTACAAAGTGGAAGTCCAATTAAAAACTTTGATCGCCGAGGGAATCGCGACCAGAAAACTCAGCATGGAAAAGATCAGGCCCGCATAGACTGATTGCCCGGTGACGAACATGTGATGTCCCCAGACAAGGAAGCCGAGAACGGCGATGGCCACGCTCGAGAAGCAGACCACCTTGTAGCCGAAAATGCGTTTCCTCGCGAAGCAAGGGATGATTTCGCTGACCACTCCCATGGCCGGCAAAATCATGATGTAAACGGCCGGGTGCGAATAAAACCAGAACAGATGCTGGAAGAGCAGCGGATCGCCGCCCAGCGCCGGACTGAAAATGCCCACGTGGAAGAGGTGCTCGAGCGCAAGCAGAAAAATCGTGATCGCCAGGACCGGCGTCCCGAGCACCATGATGATGCTTGTGGCATACATGGCCCACAGGAAGAGAGGCATGCGAAACCAGGTGAGTCCCGGGGCGCGCATCTTGTGAATGGTTACAATGAAATTCAAGCCCGTGAGAATCGAGGAAAATCCGGTGATGAAGACGCCAACGGCCACGGCCGTGACCTGTGTGTTCGAGTATGTGCTGCTGTAAGGCGTGTAAAACGTCCAGCCGGTATCCACGCCTCCGGCGATCGCCGAATACAGCGTGAAGGTTCCGCCCACCATGTAGATGTACCAGCTCAGCAGATTCAACTTCGGAAAGGCGAGGTCGCGCGCGCCCACCATCAGGGGAACCAGGAAATTTCCGAGGACCGCAGGGATTGATGGGATCAGGAAAAAGAAAATCATCACCACGCCGTGCAGCGTGAATAGTTTGTTGTAGGTTTCCGGCTGGACGAGCGCGCCTTGCGGCTCGGTCAAATGGATGCGCATCAGCACGGCGAACGACCCGCCGATGATGAAAAAGAACGTGACCGAGATCATGTACAGCAGCGCGATGCGTTTGTGGTCCACCGTAAAGAGCCAGGACCTCCAGCCGTAGTCCGCGTTCAGATAATTTCTTTGCGTGTGAACGCGCGGTTGCGGTTCCAGCGTAGCCGTACTCATGGCTTCACCTCTTGCTTTGGCGGCGGTGACGCGTTGCCTAACGCGCGAATGTAGGCGATTACGTTGTTGATCTGCTCTTCCGACAGCTGCCCCTGAAACGAAGTCATCAGGGGTTTGTAGCCGGCAACCCTTCGCAACGCGGGCTGCAGGATACATTCGCGGAGGTAGGCGTCGTCCGCCGTAACGGTTTCGCCCGACGTCAACTTAACAGGATGACCGTAGACGCCGAGCAGGGATGGGCCGAGGCCCGTGCCGTCCGCCATGTGGCAACTGGGGCAGCCGCTCGCTTGAAACACTTTGGCGCCCGCTTGCTCCATCGATTCGCCCGGCGTTCCGCCGGCCAGCCAGCGCTCGTATTCGTCCGGCTCCTGCACGATGATCGAACCGATCATTCCGGCGTGGAAGGCGCCGCAATACTGCGCGCAAAAGAGGTGAAACGTTCCCACCTTGGTGGCCTCAAACCACAGCGATGTATAGCGGCCCGGCAGCACGTCCTTTTTGACGCGGAAGGCGGGAACAAAAAAATCGTGAATCACGTCCTCCGAAGTCATGGTCAGCTTCACGGGGCGGCCCAGCGGCACGTGCAGTTCGTTGATTTCGCGCTGCCCTTCCGGGTGCTCGACCTTCCACATCCATTGCTTGCCCGTGACGAAAATTTCCATCGAGCCGCGCGGCGCTTCCGAGTTCCGGAAATACAGAGTGGAACTCCACACAAATATGACCGCGACAATCAGGGTCGGGACGGCGGTCCACAGCACCTCGAGCGGGAACGATCCTTCAATCGCCTTGGGCCGCTCATCCGGCGAACGCCTGCGGTACCGGATCATGAAATAAAAGATGAGGGAGAAAATCAGGGCCGTGAAAAACAGCGTGACGACGGTCAGAAAATAATACAGCTCATCCACGGACCGCGCGATCGTGGAGGCCTGCTCCGGCTGAAATGGAAGGCTCTGCATCAAGCTCGTATCCTCACGTCACGAATCCTCAACGGCATCTTCACCGCACCTTTGCGCCCGCCGCCGGAGGAATGGCGGCAGAGCGTTTGCGGTCGCGCAAAAACATCAGTCCCATAAAAATTCCCAGGGCCAGGACAGTCAGGCCGCCCGCGGCGCGAAGCACATTCATTACCACCACGCCGTACTTCCCGGTCAGCGGATCGTACTGATAGCAATACAAGAGCGCCTGATCCGTCAGAGTTCCGATCTTGCCTTGCGACGCTTCGACCAGTCCGAGGCGCACGTCGCGCGCCGGATATTGCACGCCGTAAAAGTAGCGATCGATGCGCCCATCCGGAGTGAGAACGAGGATGGCGGCGGCGTGCGCGTACTGGCGTATCGAAGCATCGTAGGCGTAGTGAAAGCCGACGGCATTCGTGAGGGCGTCAATCGACGCCTGCTCGCCCGTCAGAAAATGCCAGTGATCCGCCGCGCCGGGCCGCCCGTATTGGCCGGCGTACACATCGCGCTTTGCTTTCGCCAAGGCGGGAGTATCCTTCGGCTCGAAACTGACTGTCACCGCGTCGAAATCTTTTCCAAGATCGAGCGAGATCGCTTCCATGGTGCGCAGTTCCCCGTTGAGAACTTCCGTGCACAGCGCGGGGCAATCGAAATAGACGAGCGAAAGCACGATCGGCTTTTGTCCGAAAAAATCGCCGATGCGCACGGGCTTTCCCGTCTCGTCTCGAAACAAAAGGTCCGCCGGAATTCGCGCGTTCAGATTTTGCGTGATTCCCACTTTCTTTAAAATCGCGGCGGGCGTTGCAACCTGCTGCGCACACGCGGAAATGGCGGCGCCGGATAGCGCTATAAAGATCGCGGCATGGCGAAATCGAAATCTCATGGCTTCTTGTTCCCTTCCGCCGCCGGCTTGGGCGTCGCTGCGGGCGGCGTTTGCGCCGCGCCTTGCACCGGGACTCCCTTTTTCACCAGCAAATCCATGGCGTCCTCAATCGGCACGCGCGCGATTCCAGCGGAACGATTTTCCCAACCCAGCGTCTCCAGGGATTTCTCCTGCGCCTCTCGGAATTTCAGCCAGTCCTCGCGGGGATTTACTTGCAACTGCGGCCCCAGCGGCAATTGGCGCGTGTTCGCAAATGGCGAATCGGAAGCCGCCTGATCGACGTCGTGCGCTGAAAAATAGCGGAACAATCCCCAGCACGCCAGGCTGGCCAGGACTAGGACAACGCCCAAGCCCACCAGAAATGCAAACACTCCGCCGGCATTGGCGTCGCGCGTTTCGTAGCCGGGAGCAGCCGCGTTCGCGTTTTGCGGTTTATCCATGTTCAGCCGCCTGCTTGGCAATTTCCTCCATGCGCGGATCGTGCACGGGCAAGAGAGGCATGAGCTGCAACTGCCACAGGAAGAACGCACACCAGATTCCTCCCATGCCGAACGGGAGCACGACGTCCATCCACGAGAGGTGCGCATTTGCCCCGCCAAACGCGGGCAAGACCATCCAGTACATATCGACGAGCCGCATCACAATGACCAGCAAGGCCACGATCACCAGCGCGTGCGCCCTTCTTTTCACGTTGCGGAACAACAGCAGAAATAGAGGAAAGAAAAAACTCAGCAAAATGAGGAGCACGCCGACGCTGCCCCATGTTCCTTCCATCCTGCGGATATACCAGGGAATTTCGTTGGACAGATTTCCGCCCCAGATAATCACGAATTGCGAGAATTCCATGTAGGCCCAGAGCATCACAAACGTAAACAGAAAACTGCCCAAGTCTTGGAATTGCGCGGGCCTCACCACATCCGACAACGGCTTTCTGTCCGAGAGCCAAACCAAAATGATGACGGCAAAAGCCAGGGCCGTCAGCGCCTGGCTCACCATGAAAAGCAATCCATAAACCGTGGAGAACCAGCGCGGCTCGAGCGACATGACCCAGTCGACGCTCGCGAACGTCACCGTAAATCCGTACATCACGAGGCCGATCCCGCTCAATCCCTCGAGGCGCATCCATAGCGCAATGTTCGTTCCGCCCGCGTCTTCCTGCCCCGACCATTTGTTCAGGAAATGGGTAAGCCCGAACCAAATCGCGAAATAAAAAATCATGCGCAGGATGAAAAATGCGGGGTTGAGATAACCGTGCTTGGCTAGGATCACGGGATCGATCTGGCCGGGGCGGGACCAGCTATAGAGGATTTGCATGCCGCCGATGAGCGGCAGGGCCGCGACGGCCATGAGCGGAAGCGTGCGCGAGCCCGCCTCGAGAATTCGGCGGATGACCAGCGCCCAGCGACCGCCAGTCAGATGCTGCATCATCAGCAGGGCCAGCGACCCCAGCGTGACGCCTATCCAGAATAGGTAGGCGATCAGGTAGGCCCGGAAAAATTCCGCCTTGTTTGCCAAGCCTGCAATGACGCAGATGCCGAACAGCACGGCGCCCCCGATGGCGCTGCGCAAAGGCAGGCTTCCGAATTTCACCGTGATTGGCGTGGTTTCGCTCATTTGGAATTGCCCGTCAATTTGGCCCGCTCCGCGTCCGGCACGTCGGCGATCGGAACCTGGCGGCTCAGTTGCAGCGCGCGAATGTAGGCGATGATGGCCCAACGGTCGCGCGGCGGCACGCGATAGCCGTAGGGATACATCAGGCCGAACCCGTTCGTGATCACGTCGAAGAAATGTCCCGCGGCGGCCGTGCGCAGCCGGTCCTCGTGAAACGATGGCGGGTGGGGCAAGCCGCGCTGCACGATCATGCCATCTCCATCGCCTCCGAATCCATGGCACGGCGAGCAGAAAATGTTGAAGCGGTCGCGCCCGCGCTCCACGATTTCCTTGGTCACCGGAAATGGAAACGCTTCCGAGGGCTGGCCGTTCACTTTTCCGGTGTAAAGCAATTCGTCGGGACCCAGCGTCAAATCGCCGCGCGGAACTGTACCGGGAACGGGCAGGCGGGCCGATTGGCCGTCTCCGAAAAATTCGGTCGGATCGTAGGGGTTGTAGCGCGGCTGCACTTGCATATCGAGGCGGCAACCGGCGCATACCACGAGCAGCGCCAGGGCGGCAAGCATCCAGCCGCCCGAGCCTCGTTTCCGCGAATGCCGCGTGCGCGCGCTAAGGCTCAATGTTGACCACCTCGCGCGGATTGAGCGTCTGCATGAATGTTCGCGTGGCCTCGGCGTCAAACATTGGGTCGCGCGCCTTGATGCACAGAAAAAAGCGGTCACGTGAAGCCAGCGCGAACCGGCGCACGTTGAACACCGGATGATACGGCGTCGGCAAGCCATTGAGCGCCAGCATGCCGAACACCGCGGCAATCGAAGCGCACAAGATGGTCATTTCAAACGTCACGGGAATAAACATCGGCCAGCTATTGAATGGGCGGCCGCCGACGTTGATGCGATAGCTCACCGCCGCGGCGTAATATTGCAGATAAAATCCCGAGACGCCGCCGATGAGCCCGCCTATCAAAACCACGAGCGGCAGGCGCGTGTGGTGAAAACCGAGAGCGTCGGCGAGGCCCTCGATCGGGAACGGGGCAAAGGCGTCGATGCGGCGGTATCCCGCATCGTGCGTTTGGCGAGCGGCCTCGAGCAATTGCTCGGGCGTGGCGAACTCGGCCATCAATCCGTAAGTGGTTGGTTGCGTCGTCATCGCATTGTTGCCGCGTGCAAAAATTGCAATCGCGCCTCGATCGTCAAGCGCCCGCCTTCTTTTCTTCCTCTTCCGCCACCAGTTCGCGCATTTCAAAAATCGAGATCAGCGGCAGGTACCGCAGGAAGAGGAAGAACAGGAAAAGGAACAGCCCGAGAGTTCCCACAAACGTAAAAATATCCCACCGCGTCGGGTAATACATGCCCCAGGAAGACGGCAAAAAATCGCGGTGCAGGCTGGTGACCACGATGACGAAGCGCTCGAGCCACATACCCAAATTCACGACCATGGCAATGGCGAAGAGGGCGCCCACCTTCGCGCGCACTTTTCGGAACCACAGCAGTTGGGGCGTCACGATATTGCAAGCGATCAGCAGCCAATAGATCGGCGCGTAAGGTCCGCCCATGCGGTTCAGGATCATGAAGCGCTCGTAAGTGTCGCCGCTGTAATAGGCCATGAAGGCTTCCATCATGTAGCCGTAGCCGACGATCAGCCCGGTGGCGAGCAGCACTTTGCCCATGTTGTCCAGGTGGCGCGGGGTGATGAAATCCTCGAGGTGGAAAAGTTTGCGAATGGGAATGGAAAGCGTGAGCACCATGGCGAAGCCCGCGTAAATCGCTCCCGCGACGAAATAGGGCGGAAAAATCGTGGAGTGCCATCCGGGAATGATGCCGATGGCGAAGTCGAAACTCACGATGGTGTGCACGGAGAGAACCAAGGGCGTCGCGAGGCCGGCCAAAAGAAGCGAAGCCGTTTCGTGCCTCTCCCAATGAATCGCCGAGCCGCGCCAGCCCATGGCCAGCAATCCGTAAATCATTTTCGCGGCGCGATTTCTGGCGCGGTCGCGCAGCGTGGCCAGGTCCGGAATCAGGCCGATGAACCAGAACAGCAGCGACACGGTCGCGTAGGTGGAGACCGCGAAGGCATCCCATACCAGCGGGCTGCGGAAATTGGGCCACATCTTCATCGTGTCGGGATAAGGAAAGAGCCAGTAGGCCAGCCACGGGCGGCCCATGTGAATGAGCGGAAAAAGTCCCGCGCAGGCCACGGCAAACAGCGTCATGGCTTCGGCGAACCGGTTGATCGAGGTGCGCCACTGCTGGCGCAGCAAAAGCAGAATGGCAGAAATCAGCGTTCCGGCGTGGCCGATGCCGATCCACCAGACGAAGTTGATGATCGCGAATCCCCAGCCGATCGGAATGGTGACGCCCCAAATCCCCACGCCGGCGACCATAAGATAGGTGACCGCCACCATCAGGAGCAGGACCAGCGCGAAGGAGACGAGGAAGCCTCCGATCCACCACAGCGGCGTTCCTTTTCCCAATACGATCGAACTGATTTTGTCGGTAACGGAAGCGAAATCGTGCCCCGGACCCAGAATGGGCGCGTTTGAGAACTCCGCCGCTGCCAGTTTGTCGCTCGGGCTATCTGCCATGGGTCCTTCGGTCCTTCCGCTCTAGCCGCTCGGGCCGCTCTAGACGGCCGGCGTCTTTTCAATCTCCGGATTCGGATTGCGCAACTTGGCCTGATACGTCGTTCTCGGACGCGTGTTCAATTCCTCGAGCAGTTTGTAATTCCGGTTCATCGCCTTCATCTTCGAGACGCGGCTATTCGGATCGTTGATGTTGCCGAAGATGAGAGCTTCCGACGGGCACGATTGCTGGCAGGCGGTAACGATTTCGCCGTCGCGAATCGCGCGGTCCTGCTCTTCCGCTTCGATTTTCACTTTGTTGATGCGCTGCACGCAGTAGGAGCACTTTTCCATCACCCCGCGGCTGCGCACGCTCACGTTGGGATTGCGCATTCCAAAAAGGCTGGGTGTATCCCAATCCGAATACAGGCGGAAGTTGAAACGGCGGACTTTGTAGGGGCAATTGTTCGAGCAGTAGCGCGTGCCGACGCAGCGGTTGTAGACCATTTCGTTCAGGCCTTCGGGGCTGTGCACCGTGGCGGCCACGGGGCAGACCACTTCGCAGGGGGCATTTTCGCAGTGCATGCACAGCACCGGCTCGTGGTAGGCATGCGGATCGTCCACGGCGCCTTCATAGTAACGGTCGATGCGGATCCAGTGCATGTGGCGGCCGATCATGACTTCCCGCTTGCCGACCACGGCGATATTGTTTTCCGCCTGGCAGGCCACCACGCAGGCGCCGCAGCCTGTGCAGGCATTCAGATCGACAGCCATGCCCCACTGATTCCCTTCGGTATAATTCACGGCCGGGTAAAGCGAAAGAGTGTCCTCCCCGACTTCGGCTTGCGCAAAAACCGGATTTTTCTGGTATTCGTCGAGCGTGGCGACGCGCAGAGGCTCGCGCCCTTCCATGGTGCTCTGCGTTTGCACGGTGGCCAGCGCCCATTTTTCGCCGGTGGCGCGCACTTCGAGGCCTGTTCCAATCCACGGCGTAGCCAGGGGGCGAATCCAGCCCGCGTCGAATCCCGTGCCCGTTCCGACTCGCCCGGAACGCGTGCGTCCGTAGCCGAGAAACACCGTCACGCTTTCGTCCGCGTGCCCCGGCATCACCCACGCGGGGGCGACGATCGTTCGCCCCTGGTATCTCAATTCGACGGCTTCTTCGTTTTTGACGTTCAGGCGCTCGGCCGTTTTCGGACTGAGCATGGCCACCGAGTCCCAGGTGAGCAAGGTGAGCGGCTTGGGCAATTCCTGCAACCAGCCGTTGTTGGCGAAGCGGCCGTCCCAGACGGTGTGATCCGGGCGGAAAACAATTTCGAGGCCTTGCGCGGCAGCTACCGGAGTGTCCGCGCCAATCATGGGCTTCAGCGAAACTTGCTTTGGGGGCGACGCTGTGTCCGCGACAACGCCATCGCGCAGCGTCTTTTCCCAAATCACATCGAATCGCGCCGCATTGGGACGCTGCGCTTGCCAATAATCGTGCACGATATCGTGGCTCGGCTTTGCGGCCTGCCCGTTGAGCACGGCTAGGAAATCGACTTCGGATTTTCCGTTGTAGAGCGGAGCGATCAGCGGCTGAATCACCGTGGCCGTGCCGTCGTAGGCGCGGGCGTCGCCCCACGATTCCAGTTCGTGCGCCTGCGGAATGTGCCAGTGGCAGAGCGCCGAGGTTTCGTCCTCGTAGAGTCCGAGGCGAGCGGTGAAAGCTACCTTGGGGAGAACTTCGCTGAAGCCCAGGTCGGCCGGCGCGTCATACACCGGATTGCTGCCGATGATCAGCAACGTGGTGACATTCCCCGCGCGAATATCCGCCGCCAATTGGCCGATGGAATCCCATTGATTTGACGGAGAAATTTCCAGCGGCGCGGTGAAATAAATCGTTTTGTCGAAATTGCCCAAGGCTTGATTGATGGCGTACGCGAGGGCATGGACGATGGGCGGCTGCTGATCTCCGGCGACTACTAAAGTTGCGCCGGGATGCTGCTTGAGGTCGCGGCCCAACGCCGCCATCCAGCCGGACGGAACATTCGGAGGCGCGGGCGGCGCGGCAACCGTGTTCACACCGAGTTCACGCGCCAGCGAGCGCGCGAAGCTTTCGATTTCGGAAGCCCTCATTCGCAAGCGATGATCGGCCATCGCCCCGGTATTCGTCAGCGTGGACTCGACGGCGTACAGGCGATTCATCTTCGATTCGACGCCTTCCACGCGGCGCTTTTTCGCGAAATCCCGCGCGTAGCGGACGCACCCCGGCCCGCTGGTCAGAAAATCCGAATCGAGAGCAACAATTACTTCCGCCTGGTCCACGCGGTAAATTGCGTTCACGTATTCGCCGAAAGCAAGTTTCGCGCCTTCGTGGATGTTGTCGCGCGTCACCGATTCGTACTGCACCCACTTGGCGGATGGATACGCTTTGAGAAACGTGTTGATTTGGTCGCCGAGTGTG
>Ga0335078_10018394_pt1 | contig 10390 bp, 10 predicted proteins | sample Lox_Sample_32_FD_206711 | JGI IMG/M metagenome (GOLD analysis project Ga0335078, IMG submission 206711) | Soil microbial communities from Loxahatchee National Wildlife Refuge, Florida, United States - Lox_Sample_3.2 | ecosystem: Environmental > Terrestrial > Soil > Wetlands | place: USA...
TGCGCAAGAGCGGCCTGCTGACGCGGCTGACGCTCGCCTGGTCGCGCGACAGCGACGAGAAGATCTACGTGCAGCACCGTATGCGCGACGACGGCCGCGATTTGTGGGACTGGCTCGCCAAGGGCGCACACATATATGTCTGCGGTGATGCGCTGCGCATGGCCAAGGACGTCGAACGCGCGTTGATCGATATCGTCGCCGAGCACAGCAAGCGCTCACCGGAAGATGCTGCGCGATACGTGGCTGAACTTAAGAAGAACGACCGCTATCAGGCGGATGTGTATTGATGAACGCGCCCTCGCACCATCCGCCCGCCGTGCGCACCACATGCCCCTATTGCGGCGTTGGCTGCGGTGTGCTGGCCAAGCCCGATGGGCGTGGTGGCGCCATGATTGCCGGCGATCCGGAGCATCCGGCGAATTTCGGCAGACTTTGCTCCAAGGGCTCGGCGTTGGGTGAAACGCTCGGCCTCGAAACCCGTCTTCTCCATCCGACGATCCGGCACGCGGATGGAACCATGGCGCGCGTCAATTGGGACGCAGCACTCAGCGCCGTGGCCGACGGTTTCGCCCGCACAATTGCTGGCCACGGACCCGACTCGGTCGCCTTCTATCTCTCCGGCCAGTTGCTCACCGAGGATTATTACGTCGCTAACAAGTTGATGAAAGGTTTCATCGGCTCCGGAAATGTCGACACCAATTCGCGGCTGTGCATGGCATCTTCGGTCGCTGGGCACCGACGTGCCTTCGGCGCCGACACGGTGCCGGGCACTTACGCGGATCTCGATCTTGCCGATCTCATCATCCTGGTCGGGTCCAATGCCGCCTGGTGCCACCCGGTGCTGTACCAGCGCATGGTCGCCAACAAACGCGTGCGCGGTGCCAAGATCGTCGTCATTGATCCGCGCTGTACGGCAACGGCTGAAGACGCCGACCTGTTTTTGCCTATCGCGCCGGGCATGGATACCGCGCTGTTCAGCGGCCTGCTGGTGCATCTCGCCGATACATTGGCGCTCGACTACGAATACGTCGATGCGCATACGTCGGGGTTACCAGATGCGCTCGCCCGCGCGCGCGAAATCGCACCGGACGTCATCACGACCGCCGCCTTGACTGGGCTTGCGCCGGCCGACATCGCCCGATTTTTCAACCTTTTCCGTACAACACCGAGCGTCGTCACTTGCTTCTCGCAGGGGGTGAATCAGTCCGCGCAAGGCACCGACAAAGTCGGGGCCATCATTAATTGCCACCTCGTCACGGGACGTATCGGCAAACCGGGCATGGGCCCGTTCTCGCTGACCGGCCAACCCAATGCCATGGGCGGCCGCGAGGTTGGTGGGCTCGCCAACCAGCTTGCTGCGCATATGAACTTCTCGGCCGAAGAGATCGATCGTGTCGGCCGCTTCTGGCGCGCCTCGGCCATAGCGCGGCGCGAGGGTCTCAAAGCCGTCCAGATGTTCGAAGCGATCGAGCGCGGCGAGATCAAGGCATTGTGGGTGATGGCGACAAATCCGGCGGTGTCGCTGCCACGCGCCGGCGCCATGCGCGATGCTCTCGGCAAGCTCGATCTGCTGGTGATTTCGGACAACGTCGCCAGCAACGACACGGTCAAAGCAAACGCGCATGTCCTACTGCCGGCAGCGGCTTGGGGCGAAAAGGACGGCACTGTCACCAATTCTGAGCGGCGCATTTCGCGCCAGCGGCCGTTTTTGCCGTTGCCGGGTGAGGCTAGGCCCGATTGGTGGATCGTTGCGCAAGTGGCGCAGCGCATGGGTTATGCCGAGGCGTTCGACTACAACTCCGCGGCAGATGTGTTCCGCGAGCACGCCGCGTTATCGGCATTCGAGAACGACGGCAACCGCGATTTCAACATCGGCGCGCTCGCCACGCTCAGCGCCGGTGAATTCGATGCGCTTAGCCCGGTGCAATGGCCGGTGCGCGTGGATGAGCCACGCGGCGAGACGCGGTTCTTCGCGCATGGCGGATTCTTCTCTAGCGATGGCAAGGCGCGACTGATCGCGCCCGCGTCGCCTGCGCCGAACGCATCCGTGTCGGCTCAATTCCCGTTCCGGCTCAATACCGGCCGTGTCCGCGACCAATGGCACACCATGACGCGCTCCGGCTTGAGCCCGCGGCTGGCCGCGCACAGCCCAGAGCCTTTCGTCGAGGTGCACCCCAGCGATGCGGCTGCTGCGGGGCTGCGGCATGGCGGCTTTGCGCGCGTGCGTACTGCTTACGGCGACTGCTTGCTCAGAGTCACAGTCAGCGACGGTCAACAGCGCGGCTCGCTGTTCGCGCCAATCCACTGGAGCGACGCGACGGCGTCCTGCGCCCGAGTTGGCGAACTGGTCACCCCGGCAACCGACCCGTTCTCGGGCCAGCCCGAGGCCAAGGCCACGCCGGCATCCATCGAGTCGGCCGAATTCCTCTTCTGCGGCTTTGCGTTGTCGCACGTCTCGTTGGTGCTGCCGGCCGAAACATGGTGGTCGCGCCTAACGGTGGCGGGCGGGGAGGGCCTGTTGTTGGCGAGTAACGATGCGCCGTCTGTATGGCGCGAGCGAGCGCCGGGTTTGTTTGGCGGCGATGCCGAGATTGCCGAATATTTAGACGAACCGCGCGGCGGCTATCGAATGGCAAGCTTCATCGACGGAAGGCTTGTCGGCTGCCTGTTCATTGGCAAGGCCGAAAGGATGATGCCGTGGGACACGCTGAAGGAGCTGTTCGCGGCGGAGAGCGTGGACGAGATGCAACGCCGCGCTTTGCTGTCGGGAAAATCGATCGACGGTCTTGCTGATCCAGGCCCGGTGGTCTGCGCTTGTTTCGGAGTAGGTCTCAATGCAATCCGTGCCGCCATCGATAATGGAGGTGCGGTGAATGTGGACGATATTGGCGCGGCGTTGCGTGCCGGCACGAATTGCGGCTCCTGTCTGCCGGAACTTAATAAGATTGTTGGTCGCGGGCGGGTCGCGCAACCGGCTTGATATCCGCCGCGCAGTTGGCGCAGGTCGGCTTGGCGTCGCCGAACACGCAGCGCTCATGGCGGCGACATTGCTCGCTTTGCCGGGGTGCTCGCGGAGTTGAAGGCGGCAACAGCTACATCTTTTGAACAAGTCGTGGCAGGAAGCACTGAATTGTTGCCCGCGCCGTTGGTCATCACACTGCCGGAGGAATGTCGCGATCTCGAAGGGAGACTAAGCCGTCTTAACAAAGCGATTCGTTTCGCGCGGTGGCGGCAGGATAACGATCAATTGATGCGCGAGGTGATAGCGCGCGTTCTCGGAAGCATTCCAAAAGGGGAGAAGCAACCCGAAAAATCCACCCTCATCGGGAGGTTGCTTGAGCTAAATGCGATTGCAATAGCTGCAAAGCCCATTTCCGATGCGTTAGTTCAGTGTGGGCGTCTCAAGCACCAGCTGAAAGCTCGGCGAGCTGCGGAGGTGCGTCTCGGTCAATACGCCACGGCGAGCGGCGCACTCGCGCAGTTGCTCGATTTGGGTCGGCTGGCCGACGAGCAGGTCGACGCACTCCGTCGGACTTTGAGTAAGGAGGCCGCAGCCTGGCGGTCGCGAATTTACCTTGGTGCATTCCCCGATACCGCGCATGAGCTGGTCGACACCGCGATGGGCAGAAAAGGCGAGGTCGACGAAACGCTATATGAACATGCGACCGTTGTACCAATCGCAGATCATGCAAGCCGGAGCCGTCGCCTGATCAAATGTGCGAAAGATTCTGGACACTACCGCTTTAAGCGCACGGAAGCGTGGGCGTCGGCTGATTAAAAACTGTTTAAGTGTTGGGTATGCAGAACTACGTAATGAGTTTTGTTTTTGCGTTAGATCAAAAACCTGTTGGCGAATATCTCTTCAATGGTTAGTAAGTTGCTGTTTTTTCGCCATTCGGCAATATGCCGAATCTAGCGCGCCGCAATGCGATGAACTGTGTCATTACACGCTCTATCGTCGTGGCCGGCCATAAGGTAAGTTTTACCTTAGATGAGCCTGTTTGGAATGCCCTGAAAGAAATCGTTCAACACGACCATCGGACACTTTGCAAGCTCGTCGCGGAAATCGATATCAAAGGTCGCGGTGGCAATCTTTCCTCGGCCATCCGTGCATATGTATGCGAATTTGTCCGTGCGAACGAGGCAAGCCGTTTGTCCGGCCCGGATGGCGATGATTCCGCCCCTTCGATGTGGAGGCTGGCGGTTGAGGATGCTCAGTAGTCAACCATCGCCGGCGCACCCCTATCACGAGCGGTCAATCAGGAGGCCCGTCGACCTGCCAGGCATCGGAATTCACCAAAGAAAAAGCCGCATTCAATTTCAGGGCTGCTAGGCCGTTCAATACCGCAATAACTGCGACCGAAATGCCGACAGCGATCAGGCAATATTCAATAGCCGTGTTACCGGAATTGTCTTCGAGGTAACGGTGAAAAAGCTTGACCATCGTGGGTTTGATGACCGGTGAACGTTCTGTTGAAATAACTCTTCTGGATGAAGACTGACTACAAGATCGTCTCCGCCAAGTGACTGACCTATCTGTTTCGAACACAGGCCGCGATTATGCAGAGGCCGGGAAGCAGGCCAAATACAATGGCCCAGACAAATCTCTCCAAGATTGGACGATCTGTCAGAAACGGCATCATCGTGCCGGTCAACAGATAAAGGGCGCCGATTGTCATCTGAATTGATTGAATCGCGGTCAGTCGTGTTTCTTCGGTATTCATGTAGTGGCCTGGAAAAGCCCTGACCGACATCGAAGGGGGGTTAGTTTCTTCTAGCCGGTCAGGGCGCACGTCACGCGGAACCTGGACGTAGTGGAATTCTGTGTTTCGCTGATTAAAAACAAAATAATTTTGGCATACGTGTAAGTACGAGGTTGGCATACGTGGTAATACTTATGCGATTTTGATTATCGCTTCTTGTGCTAATTAGCCGCGCTCAAATTAAAAAGTTCCATTGAAGTGCAAGGGCCGCCTGTGATGCGCGGCTCTTTCCGGTCGCCGGTTAAGCTCGCACTTACAAAAACAGCCAATTTGATTTTACGGTTTAATATATACTCAAACTGAGTCGAATAGACCTCCGATCAACTTCAAAGGGCGAGATCGGGCGCATGCCAATTTTTGATTCCCAGTCAAGTTTTCGCAGACTGCTTCTCCTCGCTGCCAGTCTCACCTTTATGTCCGCGCTCGCCATCGGTCTGACCATTTGGTGGTTGCGCTTCGACGCGATCGCAGACGCGTCAAAGGATTCGAGCAATCTTGCAATTGTGCTCGCGGACCAGACCGCCAATTCCATACAAGCGATCGATCTTGTATTGACTGACATTAGAGATCGGGAAGAAACTCGCAGTGCCCAGACACCGAACGACATTGAGCGTATTCTTGGCGGCGAGGATACTCATCAATTTCTGATGGAGCGTCTATCGCACCTGCAGCAGGCGGAATTCATTTCGCTGGTGGACAAAAATGGAAAGCTTATAAATACGACGCAACAGTGGCCATTTCCGGCGATCGAGCTTTCTGATCGTTCCCACTTTCAGCATTTTAAGAGCAATGATGATAGAGGCATTTATATTAGTGATGCCTTGGTCAACCGTATCAATGGAGCGCATTTCGTCTCTTTCAGTAAACGCATCAACGGCGCCGATAACACATTCCTCGGCGAGGTCATGATCGGCGTCAAGCTTAGCTATTTCCAACACATCTATAGATCTATCACATCCGTTCGCGATGACATGTTTCTACTTCTGCACCGCGACGGCACTATTATAGTGCGCTACCCTGATCAGGTAGTTCGCGCCGGCGAGAAATTACCGACAGAATCTCCTTGGTATCGGCTTGTCTCGCAAGGCGGCGGGACCTTTCGAGCGCCAGGTTATTTCGATCGTGAAGCTCGTCTGATGGCTGTACGTCCGTTGCGCGACTACCCGCTTGTCATCAACGTCGGCGTAACAGAATCGGCGGCGCTGGCAACCTGGCGTATCCAGGCGGTGACGCTCGGAATTGGTACATTGGTGGTGATGCTCTGTGTGGCGTTTCTGCTTAAAGCCCAGAGCGAACAATTCCGTTGCCTAGAAACTGCAAAAGCGACACTAACCGACAAAGCTATCGAGTTAGCAAGCACGAACGCGCAACTATCAACTGCCCGAGCACAGACTGATGCGGCCCTGAACAACATGTCGCAGGGACTCGTCATGTTCGATTCGTCGAACCGGCTTGTTGTTTGCAACAAACGCTATATTGAAATGTACGGTTTATCGTCGGAGTTTGCGAGGCCTGGTCTCCCGCTTCGGGAACTGATTGAACAGCGGGTGGCAACCGGAAGCTTTCGGGCCGATGAAGTCGAGCAATATCTCGCGGATATCTTGGCGTCAGTCGGTCAAAAACAGGTGTTCAACAAGATAGCGAGCCTGCACGACGGACACATCATTTCCATCGTCAATACTCCGATGGAAAACGGTGGGTGGGTTGCCACTCACGACGACATCTCAGAAGTAAAACGTGCCGAGAGCCGAATCGCGCACGCGGCATACGTCGATGAGCTGACCGGCCTGCCTAATCGCAAGGTATTTTGCGAGCAGCTTGAGCAGGAACTCAAACGCGTCCAGCGCGGCGAGCGGCTGGCGGTTCTATACCTCGACCTTGACTATTTGAAGCAGGTCAATGACACCTTGGGACATCCCGCCGGCGACAAGCTACTGATGGATGTGGCCGACCGGCTGCGTGGCTGCGTCAGAGATATTGACTTGGTTGCCCGTTTGAGCGGCGACGAATTCGCCATCATTCAGAGATTGCTCGATCAACCGACCGATGCTGCGGCGCTGGCGATACGAATCCAAGATGCAATTCGCGAACCGTTTGATCTCGATGGTCATCAAGTCACGGTTGATATCAGCATCGGAATTTCCATCGCACCGAACGATGCGACCGAACTCAATGAACTGATGAAAACGGCCGATATCGCTCTTTATGAAGCCAAGAACTCTGGACGCGGCACCCATTATTTTTATGAGCCGGAGATGAATGCACGCATTCAGGCCCGCGGTAAATTGGAGCAGGACCTGCAAAGCGCTTTCGCCAACGGTGAATTCGAGCTGTTCTATCAGCCCATTGCCAATCTTGACGACGACAAGATCACTTCATTCGAGGCGCTTCTCCGCTGGAACCATCCAGAGCGAGGCCTGGTCTCGCCCGACGAGTTTATTCCAGTCGCCGAGGGTATGGGGCTCATTATCCCGCTGGGCGAATGGGTCTTGCGGACGGCTTGTGCCGAGGCGGCCACCTGGCCTGACCACATTCAAGTTGCGGTCAACATCTCGTCAGTTCAGTTGACCAATAAGAATCTGGTTAATGCGGTCATCGGCGCCATAGCGTCATCAGGCATAGAGCCAAACAGGCTTGAGCTCGAGATCACTGAATCCGTTCTTATAGAGAACACGGTTGCCAATCTCGCCACCCTGGAAAGCTTGCATGATCTCGGTGTGCGGTTTGCGATGGATGATTTTGGCACCGGGTATTCATCGCTCAGCTATCTGCTGAGTTTTCCATTCCATAAGATCAAGATTGATAGGTGCTTTATTGCCGCGCTGTCGGACAACCATGAATCCCACGCCATTGTCCGCGCCATCGCCGATCTTGCTCGAAGTCTTAAACTGCAGGTCACCGCCGAGGGCGTGGAAACAGATCAGCAACTGCAGCAAGTGCGCCTATTGGGCTGCACCGAAATGCAGGGCTATCTGCTTAGTTATCCGCGACCCGCTGCCGAGATATTGCAGTTTTTTGCCCCCAGGGCTGAGGGCGTGGACAATTTGATCGCGGTCAATGCGTCGGCGGATCGAAAAAATGGAAAAATGTGCGGGATTAGGCCCGACCTTGTTTGCAATCATCTGCTGACGGGGCGTGAATGTGACGTTCTGATGGGTATTATGGCTGGCGATAGCAATAAGGAATCTGCTCGCCATCTCAACATAAGCCCGCGAACCGTCGAATTACATCGGGCGCGCATCAAGAAAAAGTTTGACGTCAAAAACACCGCCGATCTCGTTCGAATGATGTTAACGACAGGCTGCGCGCCAACGAGCCCTAACGCTGCTCTCCTCTATCGCCAATCGGCTGAGATCAAAGTCGCAGCCACCACTCTTGGCGGCTCCGCTGAAGAGCCGGAAGGTGATCCGTGTGAACGGCGGCGGGTCGCCGCGCTGTTTGCTCGTTTAAAGATGACATCATGACGATACGGATACTTGGGTTGCCGATGTTGAAACTCGCGCAACCAAACCGCAGTTTAATGGCGGTCCCGATTCTCAACTTTGAGTGCAGCGCCGGACGCGGCGCTCAACCCGACCACCGTTGATCCGTCATCATCCGGTCCTCTGGCGGTAGGCTTCTGGCGATCTTGGCTAGCTCCAAGCAGGAGCGCAATTCGACATAGCTCGGATCACCGCCCAGTTGCGTCAATGACACACAGCGCGCCTTTTGCCCGGGTGTGTATTGGCTCCACTCATCATTGAGTTTAGCGCGCGCGGTCAGTTCTTCATCTTTGCACACATCTAGGCTGCGATTGGGCGCGACTGCCGCCGCTGCGGCAATCTGACATCCGGAGTCGATATTAAACTCTGGCAGCCGATTTGCGGCCAGCACAAGATGAGAAGCTGTCAATATGACAGGCAGAAACACAGGCATCGTTTCGCGCTCCTAATGCTATTACTGTAATGCGCAGGGCAGGCTTTTGGTTGCGTGCCTGGCCGCTCGAGGCTAAGTAAGATCGCGTCACGACCCTGCCCTAACGCGAACGCAATTTCTCCTACAGGCCCAAATACGCCCGCCTGAATTCCGGCATGGCTTCAAGCACGTGCGGCTCACCCTCGGTAAACAGCTTGCCCTCGGCGAGCGCGTGTGGCCAAAAAAGCGGTCGAACGTCGAGTTCGCGTTAGAGGCAGGCGAGATCTTTGCGCAAGGCGCGCCGCTTGACGAAATTATCAAGCGAGAATTTGGTGAAGGTATTTCGAGTTCTTTGAATGTCAGCGGCTGTAATATCATCGTCAATGCGCGCGCCGCGCATCAATTCGCATTGATTATTCACGAGTTGGCGACCAATGCGTTCAAATATGGGGCACTATCAGTTCCGGAAGGCCGCATCTCGATTGCAGGCGACATCGAACAGACTAATGGAGCGGCGCTGTTCTCGTTCCTGTGGACAAAGCGTGGTGGACCCCAAGTGACGAAGCCGACCCGGAAAGGGTTCGGCAGTGTTATTCTGCTCGACGCCGCTAGGCAGTTCGGCCAGCGTGTCGTGGCGAATTACGAGCCGCACGGTTTTACCTATGAGCTTCATGTTCTCACGCATGACATCGAACCGTCGCAGGCGTCAGCAAGCATTGTCCCCAGCAACGTTGCAATTTGAATGGTTTTCCGAACGTGCCGCCCCTATTTAGGGGCAAGAGACGTAACGTGCGCGCCGTCGTGCGCTTCGAACAAGCATGGCTCCGTATCACCTTGCCCGCTCACCCTAAATAATTTCTGGAAGAAAAGATTGTTTGGAACCTGGAGGACGCTGCCATTTTCGTCGCGTAGCGTCGTGAACATCAGATTTCTATTGACAACGCGCCCCTTCAGGTTTTCCGGAAGGATTTCAACCGTTTGACCAATGTTGAACGGCCGCCACAGCGTCAGGAAGAAACTCGCTGTAAAATTGCTGATCATTGTCCAGGTGGCGAGGAAGCCCACGCCTATAAGGGTTACTGCACTGACAAGGAGCGTCCATAGACCACCGACGCTTACGCCCCAAAAATTGAGAATTAGAATTATAGTAACCGCCCAAAGCCCTCCAGTGATCAATCGCGGGATCATCGTGGCGGTGTCGTAGCCCAAATGCAGGCAAGCTTGCAGATATGTGAGCCATTGATGAAGAAGGCGGCTCACTATGAGAATGACGATAGACGCTATGATCAAGGCCGCGACGGTCGCGCCGACCGTCAGAAAGGTGACGTTATGTTGAGCAAGCCATGTCGCAACTTCGGTCACGGCTGACCTCCCTCAGAAATAGCCCCTAATGTCCGTGGCCGCTCAGGCGTGCCGCATTGCCGTCGTTCGTGCATGTTCTTTCGCGCGTTGCCACCAGTAGCCCGCCCGGAGACGCGGCGCGATCAGCCAGGCGATTGGCGCGGCCAGTATCAAGCTTGCCACCACGACTACCGGAATCGAAATCATGCCTTCACCGCGCAAGTCGGGCAGTGAGAGTACGGTAATCAGACCAGCGCCGAAAATTGCCGCGTTCGTCATCAAATAGATCAACGCGGCAATGGCCGCACGCGTCTTGGTCTCGCGTTGCATGAGACACCTCGTCGGTTCCCTTGGACTATGGTCAACTTAAACTCCCGCGCAGAGCGCGCGGT
>Ga0335078_10018395_pt1 | contig 10390 bp, 7 predicted proteins | sample Lox_Sample_32_FD_206711 | JGI IMG/M metagenome (GOLD analysis project Ga0335078, IMG submission 206711) | Soil microbial communities from Loxahatchee National Wildlife Refuge, Florida, United States - Lox_Sample_3.2 | ecosystem: Environmental > Terrestrial > Soil > Wetlands | place: USA: Florida...
GCTCATCACTGCCGTGGCGTTCTGGGGCATGATTTCCTGCTCGCCGGCCGCCGCAGGCAACGAAGTGGTGATGATCATCGAGAGCAGCCCGGCGAATCTCGATCCGCGCGTCGGTACCGATGCGCAATCGGAGCGCATCGACAAGCTGCTGTTCGATGCCCTGCTGCGGCGCGACGAACATTTCGACCTGCAACCGGCGCTCGCCGAGCGCTGGGAGATCCCGGACGGGCGAACCTACATTTTTCATCTGCGGAGCGGGGTGCGCTTTCACGATGGACGGCCGCTCACTTCCGCCGATGTGAAGTGGACCTTCGACTCAATGCTGAGCGGCCAAATCCGCAGCGCCAAGGCAAGCACTTACCGCGACGTGGAGAGTATCGAAACGCCCGATGATGCCACGGTTGTTTTTCATCTGCGCGAGCCTTACTCTTCCCTGCTCTGGAACCTCTCCGACGGCGCCATCGGCATTGTGCCGCGCGGCTCGGGCGAGGACTTCAACCGCGCTCCCATCGGCAGCGGCCCATTCCGCCTGGTGAGCATGGAGCCGGACCGCCAGGTGAGCATCGCGCGCAATGATCAGTACTGGGGAAGGACGCCGGCGTTGCCGCGCGTTCGCTTCGTGGTAGTGCCCGATGCCACCACGCGCGCCTTGGAACTGCGCAAGGGCAGCGCCGATGTCGCCATCAACGCCCTCACCGCCGATACTGTGTTCGCTTTGCACGACGACCCGGCGCTGGTTACTCTGACTGCTCCGGGCACCATCTATGCCTATCTCGCGATGAACCTGCGCGACCCGATTCTGCGCGATCTACGCGTCAGGCAAGCCATCGCCTATGCTATCGACCGCCAGCCGATCATTCACTACCTGCTGCGCGGCTTGGCGCGCCCGGCAGACAGCGTGTTGCCGCCCCAGCATTGGGCGTTCGACGGCGACGTCAAGCATTACCCGCACGATCCCAGGCGGGCGCGAGAGCTGCTCGATGAAGCCGGATACAAGTCCGGCAAAGACGGCTATCGCTTTCACCTGAGCATGAAAACCTCGACCGAGGAATCCAGCCGCCTGCTCACCGCGGTTTTACAACAACAACTGCGCGAGGTGGGTATCGCGCTCGATATCCGCAGCTTTGAATTCGCCACGTTTTATGCCGATATCAGCAGCGGCGCATTCCAGCTTTTCTCTCTGCGCTGGATCGGCGGCAACGAGGACCCTGACATCTTCGAGCACATTTTTGCCTCGGCCAGCACCCCTCCCAGGAGTGCTAATCGCGGCTACTATTCGAACCCGGAGGTCGACCGGCTGATTGAGGATGCGCGCGGCTCGGTCGACCGGCAGCGGCTCAAGGCCGACTACGATCAACTTCAGCAGATCGTGGCGCGCGACCTGCCCTACATCAATCTCTGGTACTTCGACAACGTGCTGGTGCACTCGCGCCGTCTGCGCAACGTGCAGCTCAGCTCTTCCGGCAATTACGATTTTCTAAAGACGGCGGAGCTGGCGCCGTGACTTGCACGTCGGTTGCGCTGTGGGTGGAGATCCGCACCAGACAAGTCATTTCACGAGCAGCTGCGGGCCGTCCTCAACTATCGTGATACCATCAAAAGTTTAGGAAAGTGGGGCGGCGCAGCGTGCGCATTCTCTTTATCGGTGACATCTTCGGCAGACCTGGCCGGACCATCGTTCGCGATCATCTCCGCGAGCTACTCTCCAAGCACGAGGTAGACCTCACCATCGCCAATGGCGAAAATGCCGCCGGCGGTTTTGGTATAACTCCACAGATTGCCGAAGAACTGTTCGACCTGGGCATAGAGGTCATCACCACCGGCAACCACGTTTGGGACAAGCGCGAGCTGATCGATTACCTCAACACCGGCCTTAACCGGCCGGACACCATGGCCCGCAGAATCCTGCGTCCGGCTAACTACCCGGCCGGTACGCCGGGAACCGGCATTTATGAGGGGGTCACCAGGGCGGGCATCGGCTACGCCGTCATCAATCTGCAGGGCCGCGTTTTTATGGGGAACATCGACGACCCGTTCCGCTCAGCCGACGACCTGCTGGCGCGGATTTCCCCTAAAGTCATCGTGCTGGACATGCACGCCGAAGCCACTTCCGAAAAAGTTGCGCTTGGCTGGTATCTGGATGGCCGGGTCACGGCGGTAATTGGCACGCACACGCATATTCCCACCGCCGATGAGCGCGTGCTGCCGAAGGGTACCGCTTATCAGACCGATGTCGGCATGACGGGGCCGTGGAACGGCGTCATCGGCATCCAGAAGGAGCTCATCATCAACCGTTTCCTCAACAACATGCCGACCCGTTTTGAAGCGGCCAGCGGCGATACGCGCTTGTGCGCGGCGCTCATCGACTGCGACCCCTCCAGCGGCCGAGCCCGCGCCATCCAGCGCATTATGATTTGCGATTAAGCAGGCTTGCGGAACGGAGCTGTCCAGACCGGCGCATAGGATCCCGGCCATCCGCATTTCACGCGGGAGTGAACACCGATTCTTCTCAATCCTAAGCGCGTTCCTTCGAGAGAGAGGTGAGCCGATTCGCGATTTCTATGTCAGACATCAGGAAGAAAGCGATAGCGGGGCTGAGGCGAGGTGACTCCTTTACTGTTTCGCGCACATTCACGGAGCAGGATGTGGTGGCTTTTGCGGATATCAGCCGAGACTATAACCCAGCGCATTTTGACGATCGCTTCGCCAAGGCAAAAGATTTTCGTGGCCGAATTTGTCAGGGACTTCTGGTCACCAGCATGCTCACCGAGATCGGCGGACAGATTGGCTGGCTGGCGTCCGGGATGAGCCTTCGCTTCAGGAAGCCGGTATATTTTGGCGACACCGTCGAGTGCTCTTTTACCATCACCGAGCTCGATGAACGTAATCGAGCCAAGGCTGAGGTGGTGTTCAGGAATCAGCAAGGCGAGATTGTCATCGAAGCTCATTTAACCGGCATTGCCCCGGGCTCTCCAGAAAGGCGCATTATGGAGCTCATGAGCGCCGAAGGCGATCCTAGCAACAAGTGCCGCTAGGCATCGAGCGGGTGCTGGCTGCTCAGCTAAAGTGAGAACCGAGCAGATAACGGCTGGCATGGAACAGGGGAGACTCCGGGCGCTTCTGAAACCAGCTCAGCCGGAAACTGCATCTCACCTAGAGTGCAGGCAACGCCTGTGATGGACAATCGGGAGCCAAAACCTTGACCCTGCCTTTTGCCTGGGAGCGCTTTGACGCCTACTTGTTTGACATCGACGGCACGCTGCTGAACAGCCGCGACGGCGTTCATTACAACGCCTTTCATCTGGCGCTTCGCCAAGTTTGGAATTGCCAGCTGAAGATCGACGGGCTTCCACTGCACGGCAATACAGACATCGGCATTTTGCGCGTGGCAGCCACAGCCGCAGGAGTCTCTGCGCAAGAGTTCTCGTCAAAGCTGCCGCAGGCCATCGCCGTTATGCAGACCGAGGTGGAACACAATGTGGGCTTGCTGCGACCGGAGCTTTGCCCGTCAATCAGCCAACTGCTTGAGCGCCTGCACTCGACCGGAAAGCTGCTGGCCGTGACCTCCGGCAACCTGGAGCGGATCGGCTGGGCGAAGCTGCGCGCGGCTGGGATTGCCCGGTATTTTTCCTTCGGATCGTTTTGCCGGCCCGCGGCAGGCAGCGAGCCAAGCGCTGCAGGCAGCGAAACGCGGGTGGCAATCTATCAGCATGGCATCGCTGAAGTGCGGCGCAGGTTGGGAGGAAACGCCGGCGTGTGCTTTATCGGCGATACGCCCGCAGACATCCTCGCCGCCCGCGAGGTGAGCGCCGCCGTGGTTGCCGTAGCCACTGGAATCCACAGCATGGAAACTCTGCAGAAAGATAGTCCCGATCTCTGCCTGCCAGCTTGCACCGGTTTGCTGGAGTGCCACGCTAGCCCCCAGGAAACGGCGCACCCATCGCGGTCGGGAATTTAAGAGCACTTAGCCGGGCGCGTGTTTCACGCTGGCCTGCTGATCGCTTACAATCGAAACGATGCGCTGTCTCTGGCCCATGCTGCTGCTCGCCGCCCTGTTGCCCGCCTATGCGCAGCAGTCTGCACCGCCGCGAGCGCCTGCTCAGAAGCTCGCGCCGGCCCCTGCCCCGGTGGTCGTGCCGCCTGAGGAATTTTCGGCGCGGGCCTCTTCGCTGCCGGCTCTCTGTTCCGACCAGGGGGACGCAAAACTTCCCAGGTGTCCCACCAAAGAAGAGCGCAAGCGGGCAGCACGGGAGTATCGCGAGGCGGTGAAGTTGCAGAAGGGAAAACGGACGCGGGAGGCGTACGAGCGCTTTCAGGCAGCGGCGAAGCTCGCGCCTGACGACCCGAAGTACCTGCAAGCCCGCGAACTCGCCCGGCAGCAGATCGTCTCCGAAGCCCTGCGAGCTGGTAACCAAGCCATGGCTGAAGGGAATCAACTCGAGGCGCTGCTGCACTTTCGCGAGGCGTCGCAGCTGGATCCGGACAACGATTATGTCCAGCAGCGATTGCTGGATGCTCTGCCCCGCGTTGCGCCGGCAATCCAAAAGGAGACACTGGCCGGGGTGGTGCGCGTGCAGCCCGAGCCGGGTACACGCAAATTTCATCTGCGCGGAAACACCCGTGACATCATCAGCCAAGTCACGCTTGCCTATGGGATAACGACCATCTTCGACGACTCGGTGCCGACCCGCGCCGTCCGTCTCGATATGGAGGATGCGACTTGGCCGCAGGCCGTGTCTGCGCTGACGCGACTGACCAAGACGATCTGGACCCCGCTCTCGGGCCGGCAGGTGCTGTTCGCGTCCGATACCGACGAAAACCGGCGCAGCCTGCTGCGGACGGGGGCGCGCACATTTTATCTTCTGCAGGCGACAACGCCGCAAGCCCTCAATGAGATCGCAACGAGCTTGCGGGTGCTGTTTGAGCTTCGCTTTGCGGTGGCGGATGCGGCAGACAAATCCATCACCGTGCGTGCCGACTCGCAGACACTGGACGCGGTGACCGAGTACCTGAATGCACTGCGCGACCAGCTTCCTGAAGTAATTTTTCAGGTTGATGTTTTCCAGGTCTCCAGGCAGTTCACCCGTGCCATGGGAGCCGACGTCCCCACGGAGTTCCAGGTCTTCAATGTTCCTACCGAGGTTGCGCTGCTCACCAGCAGCGCCTCTTCCAGCCAGCTCAGCCAAATCTTAGCCGCCGTTACCGGCGGGTCAAGCGCGACTGCCATCGCCGGCCTGATCGCGCAGGCGCTCGGGCAGGGGCAAAGCTCGCTGCTTTCGCAGCCATTCGTGACCTTCGGCGGCGGCATCACGCTGTCAGCTCTGACCCTCCCCGGCACCAGCTTCAACTTCGCCGATAACGCGTCGGGCTTGCGCCAGCTGCAGAGCATGAAGCTGCGCGCTTCTCAGGCGACGCCGGCGATCATGAAGATTGGCGAGCGATATCCGGTTCTGACCGCCAGCTATTCGTCCATGGCGGGGATCGGCTCGTCTCCTGTCACCCAGCTGACCGCCACCTCCACGAATTCTCTGGCCGCCTACCCATCTTTCAACTACGAAGATATCGGGTTCAACATGAAGGCTACGCCCATCGTTCATCGCGACAACTCGGTCAGCATCAAGCTGGAGATGCAGCTTCGCTCGCTCGGCTCGCAGACCGTCAACGGCGTGCCCATCATCAACAACCAGGAATTCAGCGGCTATGTGAGCGCCAACGATGGCGAATCGATTGTCGCCGCCAGCAATCTTACGCATAGTGAGTCGCGCACGTTGGAAGGATATCCTTTGGTCGCCTCTGTTCCCGGACTGGCCAATCGGAACGTGCAAGAGAATGACGACGAGTTGCTGGTGGTCCTGACTCCGCGCGTGGTCATCGCCAACCCGCAAGCCGGGCCAGCCATCCTCCTGCCGAATACCGCGCCACGCTAAGATTGCCAATGCTTAACGGCAACCCGACCTGTGCTACTTTCCGCTTTCCGCGATCTCAAAATCCACCACTGCCTTCAGCAATTCCGCAGGCATACTGCCAACACTTCCCAGGCGGCGGCCGTTGATAAAGAAAGTCGGGGTCGCATTGATCTGGACTTCATCTCCCACCTTTTCCGACCGCTCCAGACGTTGCTTGGTCTCCGGCGAGTTCGTGCAAGCCTCAATCTTTTTAGCGTCTACCCCGGCCGCCGTGGCCACTTCGTTCAGCTTCGCGGTCAACTGCGCGGCCCCGGCTTCGTGCTGTTGGTTTACCGCATCCTGTTGCTCATAGACCGAAGCGATGAACTTCCAGGCTGCGTCGTTGTTTTCACGCCCGATGCAGTCGACGTAAGCGGCTGCCTGGTCCGCCCAGGGATGAATTCGAGTCAAGGGGAAATTCTGGAAGATAAGCCTGACTTTGGGCTCCTCGCTCATCAACTTCTCGATTGCCGGCTGCACCTGCTTGCAGGCGGGGCACTCGAGATCTCCGAACTCGACGATGGTGATCGCCGGCGCGGCCGGGCCTTTGGTCGGGCCGAACGCCTGCTTGTTCAGGAGCGCGCGATCTTTGGCGAATGGATCGGTGCCAAAAGGCAACAATTCGCCGGCAATAGCGTAATCCTTGTCGATGAACAATCTGGTCACCTGCTGCCCGTTGGGGCTGCTGACGACGGCGGTCACCTCCGCCAGCCCATCCACAGGAGAAGCTTTGATCGAAACGATTTTGAAAACCAGGTCGGGCTCAAAGCCGAACATGCGGTGAAAAAAGGCGGCGACTGTCGCTTCGCTCGGCAGGTTGGAGTTGGTTGGCGCAGCCGCCTCCGGAGCGGGTGGCTTGGCGGCGCCCGCCTTTCCTGCCTGGGCTGCGCCGCTGCTCTGTGCCAGCGCACATAATGTCAGGATGAAAGTCACGCCAAAAAGCGCAAGAGTACGTTTCATATACCTTCCTGTCGAGCAAAATGAACCACTGTTTCCGAAATTCAACTGCCAGCCCCGGTGAATGCGAAAGCGGAATTCAGATTTCGTGGCGCGCAGCGATGGGGAATCTGCGTCCCACGCCGAAAGCCTTGCCGGAAATCTTCAATCCCGGCGCTGCTTGCTGCCGTTTGTACTCGGCACGATCCACCATCCTGATCACTGCCCGCACCAGTGCCGGGTCGATTTTTCGTTCCTCGGCGATCTTGTCGGCAGGCTTCATATCTTCCACGTAGTCGACCAGGATCGGGTCCAGAATGTCGTACGGCGGCAGCGAATCACTGTCCTTCTGGTCCGGACGCAACTCGGCCGACGGCGGCTTGGTAATGGTCGATTGCGGAATCACCGGACGGCGCGAGTTCACATATTCGGCAATCCGGTAAACCAGCGTCTTGGGAACGTCGGAGATGACGGCCAGCCCGCCCACCATGTCGCCGTAAAGCGTGCAGTAGCCCACGCCCAGCTCCGATTTGTTGCCGGTCGATAAGACGAGGGCGCCGAACTTGTTGGAAATCGCCATCAGCAACGTGCCGCGCGCCCGCGCCTGAATGTTTTCTTCGGTTACGTCTTCACCAAGGGCCGAAAAAACCGCTGCCAGACTGCCGCGGAAGGAGTCAAAAATTTCTTTAATTGGAATAACTTCAAAGCGAATCTTCAAGTTTTGGGCGAGTTCTCTGGCGTCCTTGACGCTGCCCTCCGAGGAATACTGGCTGGGCATAGCCACGCCAATCACGTTTTCCGCGCCGAGCGCTTCCACGGCGATGACCGCCGTCAGTGCCGAATCAATCCCGCCGCTCAGCCCGATCAGCGCTTTGCTGAAGCCACACTTTTTCACGTAATCACGTGTTCCGAGCACCAGTGCCGCGAAAGCGCTCGCCGCTTCTCCCTCAATCCAGGGGTGGATATCGCCCCGCCGCGTTTCGGTGTCGTAAAAGATCAAATCCTCTTCAAATGACTTGGCTTGCGCCAAAACCTCTCCCTCGGCGCCGATGACCACGCTGGAGCCGTCAAAGACAAGGCTGTCGTTTCCGCCCACCTGGTTCACCATCGCCACCGGCACGCGGTGATGCCGGGCGATGGAAGCCAACATCTCGCGCCGCAGTTCGCGCTTGCCCAGGTGGAAGGGAGAAGCGGAGATGTTCAGCAAAACCTCGCCCCCGGCCTGAATCAGTTCTTCCACCGGGTCGACCATGTACAGCCTGCGATTCCAGAAGGTCTTGTCGTTCCAAGCGTCTTCGCAGATGGTGAGCGCAAGCTTTTTCCCGTCGAGGGTAAACAACTCCTGCCGCTCGGCGGCGGCGAAGTTACGCATCTCATCGAACACATCGTAGGTGGGCAGCAGGCGCTTCGATTGCACCAAGCCAACCGCGCCATCGCGCAGCACGGCGGCGGAGTTCATAACCGATTTGCCGGTATCGGAGCAGGCCCGGCTGACGAAGCCGCAGACGCAAACAATATCGCGCGTCTCGATGGCAATCTCCTCCAACGACTGGCGACAGCGGGCGACAAAGCCGGGTTTCTCCACCAGGTCGCGGGGCGGATATCCGCAAACGCTGAGTTCCGGAAACAGAACCAGCTGGGCGCGCTCCTGCCGGGCACAGCGGGCAAATTCGATGATCTTCCTGGCGTTGCCGCTAAAGTCACCAACCGTCGGATTCACCTGCGCGAGCGCAATTCTCACATTTATAGTTTAAAGGCTAGCAGGCAAGTTTGGTAACTGCGAGTGTTGGCCGCTCAAACGTCTACCTGGGCGGCCAGCCGGTGCTCGTGTCCGTCCCTGCCGCAGGCGGCATTCCCCCAAGCGGCGGCGAACCCTCGGGAACTGCTGTTGGAGCCCCGACGACTACCGGCGAAGTTGCCGGTGCGGGCCGGGCGTCTGGACTCTCCCGGCTGAGTTGAGGCGTCGATTCACCGGGTCTAAGTAGCGAAGGCGCGCCGTTAACAGGGGTGGTTGGCTCGCTGCCGGCCATGGCTGAGACCTCGTCGGCCAGATCGACTTCAGACTGGGTGCGAACGGTTTTTTCGCCGTCCACTTTCATCGTCTCTATCCGGATGACTTTGTCGCCGACGAAGCGAATGAACTCGACTTCGGCGGGCGGCTGCCCGTAGATCCACTCCTCGTACTCGGTTGCGCCATCGCCTTCGCGAATGCGTCTCGGCGGACGTCCCTTGGCGTAGGTGACCATCTCGCGGTCCATACCCACCAATGCCCTGTGCTCCTGGATGGCCTGCTGCAACTTCGGCGGCAGCGACCGCTCGTATGCTTCGGCTGCGGACTGGGCTTTGAAGTCAAGCACCGGAGCAAGCATCTGCTTCACTTGTCCGGCCGTCAGCTCCGGCACGAAGTCCTTAAATGCCAGCGTCACGTAAGAGCCGCGCGCCTGGTTGTAAACATCCTCCGGCTTGGAGCCGCTCGGGACGGCAGGCTCAACGCCGCCCGCCGAGCCGACTTCAACGCGTTGCCACCACTTCTTTTTCGCCAGCGGACCGCCGTTGATTTCAAAGATGATCGCGCGCCTGGTAAAACGCACGCTCGTGATCTGCACGCGCTCGCCGAGACTGCATGCCGGACCGTTATCGGCTGCCAGTTGGCGCACCTCTGAGTCACTGGGGGAGACTTGGCCGTTCTCGATTTTCAGGCCGACTTTTCCCCTGGGAAAAACGCGCCGCGCAAAAGCGTCTTCCGCGGTGAAGACGCGGATAAGATCCCTGCGGCTCTGCTCGCTTAGTTTGGCTGGCTTAGGGCTGTCACCGGCAAACGCCGTGATTGCCAGCAACGCCGGTAAAGTGCTGCAAGCGAGGCGGCGAAACAAAAGTGACCTCAAAGCCTTGGACCTGCAGGCACAGTTCGCCGCAGCCCTATCAACTTCGGAATTGCCGGCATTGACAAACATACATCGGCTGCGCCGGATCACCTTGGAATGAACCTTAGAACCCACGTTGGAGTCACCATTGGAATACACGTATTCCAACACCTATTCCAGTCATGGCAAAATCGGGGATGCCATCCCCTATTCATTTCGTTCACCATCCCTGGTTTTGCTTTAGATGCCGGCGCTATCGGCAAGGCCGTCAAGGGAATCCTCTTCGCTGACGCGGTGAGCTGGATAGGTCGACGGGGCGCGGGTCAATAGAGTAGATATTTTTTTCTGATGCGGGAGAACTCATCCAGCCGCTCGCGCCAGCCATCGGCGATGCGCCTCGGGTCGTCTCCGCGCATAAGCGCCTCGAAGCTTGCGCGGTCAACCAGCAGGTCGGTGATGCGCTGCGCCTGGAACTGTCGCGGATAAAGCTTCAGCAGTGCCGAAGCGATTTCCAGGCCCAGCTCCGGCGAATCCAGCTCATCGCGTGCGGTGAGCAGAAGGTGAACTCCATGGCAGAGCTGTTTCGCGTAGGGACCGCTGGCCGGGGTGAAGGAAACGGGAATCCATCGTACCCCGCTCAGCTGG
>Ga0335078_10018397_pt1 | contig 10389 bp, 11 predicted proteins | sample Lox_Sample_32_FD_206711 | JGI IMG/M metagenome (GOLD analysis project Ga0335078, IMG submission 206711) | Soil microbial communities from Loxahatchee National Wildlife Refuge, Florida, United States - Lox_Sample_3.2 | ecosystem: Environmental > Terrestrial > Soil > Wetlands | place: USA...
TGAGAACGCGCCGCCCTCTGCATTAAAATAAGTCAATCCCCCAAAGCGAGGACGAAGTGACGGCTTCGATCGTTTGGCCGCAAATCTCGGTGGTCTCGGTCGTCGACATCCTTCTCGTCGCCATCCTGATCTACCAGTTTCTGATACTGGTCCGCGGCACGCGCGCCGCGCCCATGCTGATTGGAGTCGCAACCCTCGGGCTGGCTCTATACCTCGCGCGCCTCGGTGAATTGCACACGCTCAACTGGCTGCTGGGCACCTTGCTGCCCTATGTGGTCTTCGCGCTCATCGTTGTCTTCCAGCCTGAAATTCGCCAGGCCCTCACGAACCTGGGTGGCCGCATTTCAAGGATGCGCGGTTCAAGTTCCGTCGCTGATGTTTATGACGACATCGTGCTCGCCGCCAACCTGTTTTCCCAGAATCAAACAGGCGCGCTCATCGTGATTGAACGCGAGATCGGTCTACGCACCTACATCGAAAGCGGAGTTGCTCTCGATGCCAAGCTTTCCTACGACCTGCTGGCCACCATCTTCCGTCCGAGTGCTCCGTTGCACGACGGAGCCGTCATTGTGCAACGCGACCGCATTGCCGCCGCCGCATGCTTCCTTCCCCTGTCCATGAATCCGATCCTCTCAACCCAGCTCGGTACGCGGCATCGCGCGGGCATCGGCATCACCGAAGAAACCGATGCCGTGGCCGTTATCATCTCCGAAGAGACCGGTTCGATCAGCCTGGCTGTTGGTGGTGTGATCGAGCGCGATCTGACCGTGGAGCGCCTTCGCGACCGCCTGAGTAGCTTGCTGAGGCGCTATGCCCCGACTCCCAGCCTGCCCAGTGGGCTCGAGGAGAGCTTTGCGGAGGATGAGACGCCGGGCTCCCATGCTCCCGCGCAAGACGCCGATGCGCCAACGAGGAATAACGACTAATGCTCGATTGGCTCAAGCGCGCGTTCCTGGATAATTTCATCCTCAAGCTGGTTTCTTTGCTGCTCGCGATCGGACTCTGGCTTGCCGTCGCCAGCGCGCCACCGGCGGGGATCGAGATGAGAGTGCCGATCGAGTTCCGCAACCTGCCAGAGAACCTTGAGATCGACTCCGCTAGTTTCACCGAAGCGCAGGTGCGGCTTAGAGGGCCGGAACGGGTCTTGCATAGCATCTCGCCCGCCGATGTGACGGCGGAGGTTGACTTGAGCAACGTGCAACCGGGCGAACGGACATTCGATTTGACGGCTCGGCATGTGCATGTTCCCTATGATGTAGAGGTCGAACAGATCATACCGGGCCAATTCCACCTCTCTTTCGATGTTCGCGAGACGCGCACCGTTGAGGTGCATCCCCGAGTGACGGGAACCTTCGCCAACGGCTTGCGCGTGGCGCAAGTGGTGGCGGATCCACCCACGATCACCGTGGTGGGCCCCCGCCGGCGCGTTGACGCGCTGGAAGCAGCCACCACCGATCCGGTCGATGCCAGCGGCACCATCTCACGCGCCACTTTCACGACTCAGGTCTTTGTTGGCGATCCTCTGGTTCAGGTCGTTCATCCCGCTCCGATACGCGTGACCGTTATTATGGGACGATAGGCCGGGAGCCAATAACGGACTGAGCAAACAAGCACGAGTTTGCGCACGATTCTCCACAGATTTCATGACACAGATTTCATGACACAGACCAGACAGTTATTTGGCACGGATGGAATACGCGGCGTGGCGGGAGAATTCCCTCTCACGCTGGAAAGCGTGTACTGGATCGGGCGCGCTTTAGGCCACGATCTAATGCGCACGAATCCCAAAGCGCGGGTTGTAATTGGGCAAGATACCCGGGCCTCGAGCCGCTGGATCGCTGACCGGTTTCTCGAAGGCTTGGGCACTGTCGGCGTCGTGGCCCGCAGCGCCGGCGTGATCACGACGCCTGGTGTTGCGTTCCTCGCGCGCTCGCAGGGATTTGACGCCGGCATCGTGATTTCTGCGTCGCACAATCCGTGGACAGATAACGGAATCAAAGTCTTCTCTGGCGACGGATACAAACTTCCCGATGCTCGCGAGCTGGCAATAGAAAAGGAGATCTTCTCGCTGTTGCAGGATTCCGGGCACGTTCCGGCGCCTGACCCGGTGGCCGGCAACAGCCTGCCGGGCGAGGAATCACTCCGACAAGCATACGTACGATGGCTGGCAGACGAGGTTTCTGCCGATCTGACGCGTCTTCGAGTCGCCGTTGATTGCGCCAACGGAGCTGCGGCTGCCGAAGCGCCAGAATTGTTCCGTTCGCTGAAGATGAACGCGACGTTCCTTCATGCTTCGCCCGATGGGCAAAATATCAACGAGAATTGCGGCGCATTGCATCCGGACGTGGTGGCAGGTTTTGTCCGTGAGAACCCGGGCGGGTTCGATATCGGCGTCACATTCGATGGGGATGCGGATCGTGCACTTTTCTCGGATGCGGAAGGCCACGTCGTAAACGGTGACGCAATCCTGCTGCTGGCAGCACGCGAGATGAAGGCGCGAGGAACACTGAAGGAAGCGACCGTCGTAGCCACGACCATGTCGAACATGGGACTCGAACTGGCACTCAAGATGTCAGCCATCCGTATGCTGAGAGCGAATGTCGGCGATAAATATGTCCTCGAGGAGATGCTGAAATCCGGAGCAACGCTGGGGGGCGAGCAGTCTGGACACATTCTTTTCCGCGATGGTGAGGCAACCACCGGGGATGGCCTTCTGACTGCTTTGCGCGTTCTGGAGATTATGGTGCGAACCGGAAAATCACTGGCGGAACTGGTCAGCGATCTAAAGGTATTCCCACAGACAATCCGCAATGTCCGGGTTCGGGAGAAGGTACCCTTTGCTCAGATTCCCGCTATCCACAATGCGATTTCGACAGCCGAGAGCGAATTGGATGGGAATGGACGCGTGGTTGTCCGCTATTCCGGGACCGAAGCACTGGCGCGCGTCATGGTTGAAGCAGAATCGAAGGAACAGATTGAGCGAATCGCTGGCTCAATTGTCGGCGCCATTCAGGGCTCTCTGGGAATGTAAGGCGCGCTGTCCAAAAACGCACATCTGGACTTGGACCCCACGCAAGCGACGGTCACTCACGGCTATGGTACGTCCAAGAGTATGGGAGAGTTATCTTGTAGCGCGACGAGAACGCGTCGAGAATGAGAATCGGTTCAGAATTCACCAGCTTGAAAGCGATCTCATGAGAATTCTCATTGTGGAAGACGATGCAGCGCTTTCCGGATACATCAGGAAGGGCCTGGAAGCTGAATGTCACGCGGTGGATACAGCGCTGGATGGTGAACAGGGGCGCTCCATGGCAATTGGCGTTGACTATGACCTTCTTGTGCTTGACCTGAATCTGCCGACGGTTGATGGCATGACGGTATTGCGGAGCGTTCGTCAACGAAAAGCAAAGCTGCCTGTAATAATCCTTACTGCCCGCAGCCGCGTAGAAGACAGGGTTCAATGCCTGGACTCGGGCGCTGACGATTATCTGGTGAAACCATTCTCATTTATCGAGCTATCGGCGAGGGCACGCGCTCTGTTGCGACGCAGTCACTTGCCATCCGAGTCGGTGTTGAAAGTACGGGATCTGAGCCTGGATCGAGTCGAGCGCAAGGTAGAGCGAGCGGGTCGACCCATTGAATTGACCACAAAGGAGTTCGCACTTTTGGAGTACCTGATGCGCAATGCAGGGCGGCGTTTGACTCGGCCAATGATCATTGAGCACGTTTGGAATCTCGCCTTTGAGTCCAGCACCAACGTCGTCGATGTTTACATCAACTACCTGCGCCGCAAGGTGGATGACGGGTTCCCCGTTCCTCTGATTCACACTGTGCGAGGAGTGGGATATCAGTTGAATGCGGAGGGAGGGAAGGTCTGATGGCCAGTGCTGCGAACCCATGTTCTGAGAGTGTGCTGCAGAGTTTGCTACATTCGGTGAGCCAGCCTCTTACGACGTTGCACTGTGTCCTCGAAACTTCACTTGGCCACAACGAGAGGCCCGGCTCTGAGGAAGTTTCTATGGCGTTGGAGGAAACAGACCGCGTGATCCAGGCGGTACGGTTGATGCGGGAGTACCTTGAGGCAGAGGAGCGGTCTTGTGCAGAGGCGGTTGCCGTGGGCCCAGCGATCGGATCAGTTTTGGAACTACTTTCCGGGGTAGCTGAAGCTCATGGCGTAAAGCTGTTTACTATGGGGGCTTCGAACGCCCGGATTCCAATGTCCAATATGAAGCTGCAACGCATGTTGTTCTACCTGATCGAGTCCTTGATCGAAAGCGTTGAGAGGTATAGGGCGATCACGGTCGTGCTGGAAGATTGCAGGTCCCAATCGTTCTTGAGCGCGTATTGCCTTCCGATTTACGCCGCGCCTGAGCGGCCGATGGTCGGTTCCGCGCCCAATGCTTTCCGGCGAGCCAGGATAGCGATCGCTCAGCGGGCGCTGGAATGTTCGGGAGCAGTGGTGTGCTCACAGTGGGGCGGAAAGGCGGGATTTACCATCCGCATTCCGGCTGAGTAGCCAATCAACGTTAATAGCCAGTCAATTTTTCCACATAACTCACTGTTGTTCGGGCTTCCGAATCGTCTCCCGTGGAGTACAATCCTGCCGTTTGCCGGGGGATTCCATGACAAGGTGGGTGCTTGCAGTCAGTTTTTTGTGTAGTTCCTTCTTAACCTGGGCGCAAAGCAATCAGCAGGCCCCAAAGCAGCTGACGGTCATTCGGGCCGGCGCCGTCATTGACGGATCATCCAATAATGTGCGGCGCAATCTCGTGATCACGGTTCGTGGCAACGAGATTATTGACGTCGCGGACGCTAACTCGGCAAGGATCCCGCCTGATGCAATCATGATCGACTTATCGCGCGCCACCGTCTTGCCAGGATTGATTGACGCCCACACGCACATTTTTCTACAAGGGGAGGTTCCCTCCGAAGGCGGCTATGACATTCAGTTGCTGAAATATCCGCTCGCATTTCGGGCAGCCCGGGCCACGGTTTCGGCACGCCGGGCGCTGGAGCAAGGATTCACCACCATTCGCGATATGGAAACCGAAGGCGCGGGCTACGGCGATGTCGGGATCAAGATGGCGATCGACCGCGGATATATTCCGGGGCCGCGTATCTTCGCTTCGACGCGCGCAATCTCGACTACAGGAGGGTACCCGTTGGAAGGATACGCTCCAGAGATTGAGGTTCCGAAGGGCGTGCAGATTATTGATGGCCCAGTTGAGGCTCGCAAAGCGGCGCGTGAGCAATTGGACCATGGCGCCGATTGGATCAAGGTCTATATGACGCATCGCTCGTGGCTTGCTAAGAATGGCGAACTGGTTTCACAACCGACCCTGACGGTCGAAGAACTACACGCGATCGTGGATGAGACTCATGGCTGGGGGAAGAAGGTCGCGTGTCACGCGTATGGCGGAGAAGGGTTGCAGAGAGCGCTCGACGGCGGATGCGACTCCATCGAGCACGGACTCGAACTGACGGATGTGCAAATCCGTCAGATGATCAAGCAGGGAACATGGCTGTGCCCAACATTGAGCGTGTATTACGGCGATTGGGCTCCAGAAAATACTCCCGAGGGACAGCGCGACCGGAAACGGGCCTCAGATCACGGCGATTCGTTTCACAGAGCATATAAAGCGGGGGTGAAGATCGCATTCGGCACCGACATGGGCGGGATCCCCTGGACCGAGCCGATCGCGCAGGAGTTTCCGCGCATGGTTGAGTTTGGGATGACATCAATGGAGGCGATCCAGAGTGCCACTTCGCGCGCAGCGGAATTGTTAGATCGAAAAGGACAACTGGGTGTGATCGCCCCTGGCGCGTATGCGGACGTGGTCGCGGTGACAGGCGATCCTCTAGCAGATGTAAAAGTTCTGGAAAACGTCTCATTTGTTATGAAAGACGGGAAGGTGTTCAAGGACGAGATTACCATAAAGAAATAAGCCAGTTGTGAAGCCAGCTACTAATGAGCGTGCGGGCTTTGCGCGGGGTTGGCGGAGCGAGCGGCAGGTGCCTTGGCGATCTTCACGTCGAAGCTGACCGGCAGATTCTTGGGTGGGTAGCAGGCTGTGTTGTCGCAAGCTTGATATCGAAGGGTTCCACGGACAACGTATTTGCCGGGTTGCACGCTGCGCAAGGGGTGAACCATGACATCGACGTTGAAATCTCCGGTGTAGACGTTCAGCTTCTCGTCGGGCGCAAAGGCAAAGCTCATGTCCTGGCCCTCGGGATAAATGGTCTTGCCGATAACGATGTCGGTGGCGGCGTCGATTTTGAGCGCGGTCGGGATGAGGAACTCGGACTTGGGGCGATTGGAATTGATGTGATATCCCTTAGCGACGTTGAATGTCAGGGAAGCGCTCGCGCTCTGCGTTTGGACCGCGGTGATTGTGGGCGAATTGGTCAGCGTGACAACGGGCCCTTTGGGACCGAATTCGTCTTGGCCAAACGCGCACGGAGCCAGAGCCAGTAGCAGGAAGAGAAACGATCTCTTCACCGGGCCGGCCAACCTCTTCAGAAGAAAGCCTGTGTTTCTTTGCGAAGACATTCTGGCGGATGACTTCAAAGGCGTCCCTTCAAACCCTGACTTGATGAACCGGTATTCCCCTTGAAAATGATCATCTCAGGTTAGACGAACCTCAAGTGGCATTCGAGGTTACTTCTGAGCCTGTACCGTTCCTTGGCTGAGAGCGTCCTTAATGTGATCGACAAAGACGCTGCGGCTCTGCAATCCGAATTCGCGGGCGATGATCTTGCCGCTGCGATCCAGAAAAAATGTTGTAGGAAGCACGTTGACGCCGCCATAACTCAGGCCCACCGCCTCCTTGCCCAGCAAAATCGGGTAATTGACCCCCATTTGCTTGGCGAAGTCGGCAATATCTTCGGTGCTTGCATCGTCCATGGCGACGCCGATGATCTGAAAGCCCTGCGGCCCGTACTCCTTCTGCAATTCCACGAACCAGGGCATTTCAACCTTGCAGGGTCCACAATAGGTCGCCCAGAAATTGAGAAGAACAGCCTTGCCCCGCAGGCTGGAAAGTTTGAGGTTGCTTCCTTGAAGTGTCTGTAATTCGAAATCAGGCGCGATCGCGCCGATGAGTTGTCCGTTCTTTGGGCCATTGGCGCGGTTGTTACGGGCGATCCGGATTCCCGCAAACAACATCACTGCTACCAGAGCGCCAACAAAAAAGAGAATGAGCGGATTTCTCTGCACTGAAGCCTCGATTTTCGGGGAACGATCTAGACCCTGGTTAGTGCAATTATATCCTTACTGAAGGTGCGACGAAGCGACGCAGCAGTTTAGTTACAAGGCGAAACGGTTCAGGAACGAAAAGTAACCCGAGATAATGGTGAAACGGCCCATGACGAGCAGAATGCCTAGAGCTATCAGCAGGCAGCCACTGGCCACCTCGACAGCATGCATGTGGAATTTGAACCGGTTGTAGAATTTCAGGAAGCGCTCAATGCCGAACGACGTCACGAGAAACGGGACCGCGAGCCCGGCTGAATAAATCGCCAATAAAAAGATGCCCTTCCAGACAGTATCCTGGGCGGCGGCGAATCCTAGCACAACGGCGAGAATCGGGCCGACGCAAGGCGTCCATCCAAAGGCAAAAGCGAAGCCAATCACGAATGCGCCCCATGCCGACGAACCACCCTTAAGAGTGTGCAGGCGCGTATCGGCAAGCAACGCTTTGATTTGAAAGATCCCGGTCAGGTGCAAGCCAAAAAGAATAATGATTGCTCCGGCCACGCGCGCGAGCAGCGATTTGTATTGCGCCAGGACTTGGCCAACTTCGGTGGAGATCGCGCCCAACGTAATAAAGACGATGCTGAAGCCGATGATGAATGCGGCGGAGTTCAGCATTACTTTGCGCAGGAGCTGTCCTTCGGAGTGCTTGAGTTCTTCGATCCCCGCACCGGAGATCAAAGACACATAGCCCGGGACGAGAGGGAGCACACATGGCGAGAGAAACGAGATGAGGCCCGCGAAGAAGGCGGCCAGGGGTAAGGGCAGAGTCGACATAGTTGGTACTTATACAGTTCCTATTGTAGCGGCGGCGATCCTATATCTGCTCAGAAAGCTATGATGAAGTCAGAGTCTGTTACGATTCCTGTGCTGCGCACGCCTCGACAGAATTAAAATTGGAAACGGGATCACGGTTTCCTCGTCTTGGATGAATCAGGTGTCCGCTCTGGCGGAGCTGCGACCGGCCCAGCGGCAGGCTGGTTTCCGCCGGGAGGAACCTCGCTCAGCGCTTTCTTGATGAAGCCAGGGGGGACCGCAGCTGTCAGAATCGCATGATCCCCTTCACGCTCGATTTTGAGGCTATCGAAAAAGGCTTTCACGTCTGGGTCGGTGCCGTGGGTGCCGACGCTGCCCTCTGCGGCGTGAAATAAAGCCAGAAACGTGCCGGCCTTGTCGGCGATCGCTTGGGCGTCAGATTCACTATCGGTAAAGGCCTCGGCCCGCAGATGCAAGGCGCGGAGATAGCGGCCCGAAACTACGACGACAGCGGGTTTGGGAAATAGCAGGCTCCAGCTAAGGATGCCGCCGAGAGAATTCATCTCCTCGGGCAAGATGCGGAAAATGCCGAATGACAAGCTCGCCAGCGGAACCTTGCGGTAATACCTGCGCAACAGGGAGGGGCCTCCGAAGGGAGAGGCTAACTTACGGGAACGGTCGATGATTCCGCGAATGACAGCTGGATCGGGGTGGTTGGAAACCGCGATGCTGTCATAGGAGAGCATGGTCGCGCGCACGGTCCGGCCTTCGAGAGGAATGTTGTAAATATCAAAGCCGCGATAGTTGTCGATCGAGGAGGAAAGCTTCTTCAAATAGGCGGGCAGGCGGGCAGAGTCGAACTTGCCCACGAATATCTCGGAAAAACGGGGTTCGGGAACTGATCCTCCCGTGCCATGGCCCCAGCTCTCGGGATAATGAACCGCGAAGGCGGCCTGGTCGAGATCGCGCTCAAATTGGAATCCGGTTTCATCGACAAAGTTCTGATACTCGGGATCGCGGGAGACTGGCGGCAGTTGGTTGGTTGCGTTGAAGGTGCGGATCCACTTGAGATCAATGTAGAAGAAGCCGTCGGCGCCAGGCAGCAGGCGGGCCGCTTCCGGCGGAGCTTGCTTGCGAAGGGCGACGATGAATGCGACGACTGCCGCAACGATCAGAACCGCGGCCAAAATGGGGAGGCTGCGTCGAATACGCATTCTTGTCGGCGGAATGCCGAATCATCCGCAGGAAAGCGAACGAATCCCGATATAATAGCACCTGCACAACCGGCGGGGGTTCCTCCGCAAGGGGCGAAATCACCACAACCCATCGTTAAGACCCGGCGCTGGGGCCCCGAACCCTTTTGGTTGCACCCCCATACCCCTTGTGGTACCTTAAATAATTGTCCCGGACATTTTGGAAGGGATCGGGGAAGTATTGTGCCTGAATAGACAAGCTTCCACTTGCTGGCGTAGCTCAGTCGGTAGAGCATCTGATTTGTAATCAGAGGGTCAGGGGTTCAAATCCCTTCGCCAGCTCCAGAGAATAATTTCCGGAAACACAGCGGTTGGCGCGAAAACGCTAAGCGTCACAACAGCAGTAACGCACTCCATCCAGTAATTTCCGGCGAGTGTAGTTGTCAGGCGAGGAATCCCGCAATCCGTTTCCCGAATTTTGCGAAGTGGCCGGCGACGCCGGTGTGTTGTTTGTCGGAGGTTTCCGGATTTGCACAGGTGGGTGAGTGGTTAAAGCCAACAGACTGTAAATCTGTCCCTCCTAGCGAGGTACGAAGGTTCGAATCCTTCCCTGTGCACCAGTTATAGAAGGTTGCAAGGCTTCAGAGTTTCAAGGTTTCAGGGCTGGGCGCGGCTCGTTTTTTGAGATTGTTGATCGCTGCGATTCTGAAATCCTGGGAACATGGATCGTGGGCAGTGACGGTCAAACGGAAGTTCGTGCTTGCGCTGGCTGCGTATGCGGTGTTGGGTGTTCTGGCGTGGACGACGCTGTCCGATGAAGCGATTCCGGTTCTGGGCTTGAACCTGAAGCTGCGAGCCGTGACGCTGGTGATCCTGGGAATGTTCGCGTTCAAGTCCCTGATGTTTTTCTGGCGAACGCGGATCGAAGAGAAGCGGGAGCGAGAATCGCTTCAGTAGTAGACAGTTCGTTTCTCGGGCAGGAAGGTTTTGCTGACGGCTGAGAGCTGACAGCTGAGTTTCAGGGCCGATGTAGCTCAGTTGGTAGAGCACTCCCTTGGTAAGGGAGAGGTCACCAGTTCAATCCTGGTCATCGGCTCCATAGATTGTGGTTTTGTTGAGAACTGACAGCTGAGAACTGGTTTTAGAAGCGGGAGTAACTCAGTGGTAGAGTCACAGCCTTCCAAGCTG
>Ga0335078_10018398_pt1 | contig 10389 bp, 4 predicted proteins | sample Lox_Sample_32_FD_206711 | JGI IMG/M metagenome (GOLD analysis project Ga0335078, IMG submission 206711) | Soil microbial communities from Loxahatchee National Wildlife Refuge, Florida, United States - Lox_Sample_3.2 | ecosystem: Environmental > Terrestrial > Soil > Wetlands | place: USA: Florida...
CGTGGGCGGATGGGAGATCGTGGGCATTACTTCGGTATTGTTGATTGCTTTCTTTCAACAGCGGCCGGCTCCCGTGGAAAACGGTCTTCGCGTCTTCGCGGTTTATCGGGCGTGCGACATCGGCTTGGTCGTGGGCGTGTTCGCTATGCACCACTGGGCTGGAACGGCCTCGTTCGCCGCCAGCTTCCCCATGCTAACAGGAGCGCAAACGGCGATCATCAGCCTTCTGTTGCTTCTCGCTGCCGCCGGAAAGGCGGCGCAAGTTCCGTTCTCGGGATGGCTGCCGCGCGCGATGGAGGGCCCCACGCCTTCCAGCGCCATTTTTTACGGTGCGATCTCGATTCACGCCGGCGCCTATCTCCTGCTCCGCGCCCAACCGATGCTCGCCCAGTCTGCCCTGGCTTCCTCTTTGGTGATCTTCATTGGCCTGATCACCGCCATACATGGCACCATCGTCGGCCGGGCCAGCGCGGATGCGAAAACCTCTCTCGCTTACGCTTCGCTGACGCAGGTGGGGGTGGTGTTTGTGGAAATTGGACTTGGCTGGAAATGGATCGCCGTCGCACACATCTTGGGGCACGCCACCGTTCGAACGTTGCAGTTCCTGCGAGCGCCGTCGATGCTTCACGACTACCACGTGATGCACTCCGCCATCGGAGGCGATCTCTCGCCGGCTGGAAAGCACTTTGAGGATCTGCTCCCGGAGCCGGTTCAATTGTGGCTCTACCGGTGGGCGCTCGACCGCGGCCATCTCGACACGATTCTCGATCGTTTTGTGATTCATCCGTTGATGCGGCTGTCCCAGGTTTTCGCCAGGCTCGACGGCTTGGGATTAGACCAGCCGGTGGGCCGGCGCGAGAAGGTGGCGCTGTCCATCGAGAGCCACGCCGGGCGGGGGGGTGACTGATGGCCGACCCGGCATTGACTCTCCGCGTCGTAGCGGTTTCCGTCCCCTGGTTCGCCGCGATCCTGGCGGCCGCGACCCGCAGACAAGCCCGCTCGATTGGCTTCGTGGCCGCGTCGGCGTCCGTATTGGCGAGTGCCGTTCTCTTGCATGCCGCGCCGGCCGGAAGGTCGCTCGGCGAAGCGTTAATGGTGCTGTTCTCGTGTCTGGCGGCAGGGGCCATGCTCGTGCTTCCGCGGCGCGATTGCAACTCGCGCACGATCGCCGGAATGCTCTTCGTCCTCGGTTCCACGCTGCTGGCCTATGCCACCGAGAACTTATTGGTTCTTCTCACCGCCTGGATTCTCACTACAGTTCCCTTCTTCTTGACACAGTTGTTTCTTGCCGGCACCTGGCGCCCGCGCCTGGGCCTTCTGCTCTCCAGCGTCACGCTCGCGCTAGCCACCGGCCTTATTGCGGCCGAGGGCCACGCCATGTCCATCGGCCGTCTGACGGGCCAGAGCCCCGGAGGAATGGTGGTTTTTGGGCTCCTGGTCGTGGCCGTGATCTTCCGCAAAGGGATCTGCCCGGCTCAGGCCTGGGTGGCAGATGCCGCCGAGGGCGGTCCCGCGATTCCTACGGCTCTTCTGCTCAACGGCCATTTCGGAGCGTTGCTGGTGGCGAAACTGATCGTGCCATTGTTCCCGCATGCCACACGCGATCTGTTTCCCGTGCTCTCCTATCTCGCCTTGGCCACCGCGCTCTATGTGGCCATTCGCGCGCTGACAGAGAACTCGCCGCGGCGCCTGCTCGCCTTTCTCTCGCTCAGCCAGTCGGCGTGCATTCTGGCGGGACTGGAGAGCCGGACCGCGGAAGGAATGACTGGCGCGCTGGTGCACTGGTTCGTGGTGACGGTATCTACGATGGGCCTGTTTGGGATCTTGCGCTTGTTGGAAGTGCGTTTTGGGGAGAACCTGACTGCCAGCAGCCATCTGGGCTTGGCGGAGCACGCGCCGCGACTGGCTGTGTTCTTCGTCATTTTTGGCCTCGCCCTGGTCGGCTTGCCGGGCACGCTGAGCTTCTGTTCGCAAGACCTGCTGATTCACGGAACGCTGGCATCACACCCGCTCACCGGCCTGCTGCTGCCAGTGGCGATTGCGATGAACGCCGTCAGCATGTTCCGCCTGTTCACGCGGCTGTTCCTGGGAAAACGGCGGACCGGTTTCACGGTAATGGCGGACGCCTTGCCGCGAGAGCGCTGGATTCTGACGGCGGGCGTATTGTTCGTAGTTTTGGGTGGGCTCTTCCCGAATGCGATTGTCGCCCTGGCGCCGATGGATTCAGAGACCGTTGCCGGGGCAACTTCATCAGCCAGCCTAAAGCCCGCCCCACACCTAGTCCGCTCTGAGGGCTTGAATTACATCTACGCGCGCGGCTCGCATCGCGGGCCATGCGGACGCGGCCACGGCGGCTGCCAACAATAGGCCCGCGGCCCCAGCCACAACCCACGCCCCCGGCATCCGCACGTTGTCGAAGTAACTGCCGGCCAGTCGCTGGAGCGCGATCCCGCACGCCAGGCCGGCGCCAATCCCGACAGCCGTGATGAGCGTGCCCTCAGCGATCACGCGCGTCAGCAGATTCCGCGGTTGCGACCCGATCGCCAGCCGGATGCCGAATTCACGCGTCCGCGCGCTCACCGAAAATGCCAGCACGCCCGCCACACCGACCACCGCAATCGTCAGCGCCACCATGGCGAAGCCGCCGAAGACCATGGCGTTCAGCCGATCTGGCGTCAGCACTTCCGCGCGGACATCTTCCAGCGTCGCGGCGCGCTCCACCGGCTGGTCCACCGAGAGGGCGCGGATAGTCCGCGTGATCGGGTTGATCAAAGCATACGGGTCCGATCGGACGTGGACGAACAGGCGCCCGCCGAAAAGCGGTCCCTGTCCGAATGGGGTATACAGAGTCAGGGTCGGCTGCGGAACCAGGTGCTCATCGTCGATGTCCGCGGCAATTCCGACGATGCGCATCGGCGTCGGTTTCAGGCCGATAAATTGGAGCACCGGATCCGTCAAGATGAGGCGCCGGTTGAGCGCCTCCTGGTTCGGAAACATCCGCCGCGCCACACTTTGGCTAATGATGGTCACCGGCTCGCTGTCTTTGCGGTCGAGATCGTTGAAATCGCGCCCGGCGATCATCGGCACGCCGAGTGCGGGGAAGAATCCGGGCGACACGATTCGGTATTGGCCGCGCGGATCGTCTTCCTTCGTCGCGTGAACGTAACCCTCGGCCGTGAATTGGAAGCCGGGACCGAACGAGCCTCCCTCGCGCCACGGCGTGAGCATGCCGAGAGCGACGCCGTCTACGCCCGGCAACTGGTGCACGCGCCGCATCGCCTCTTTGTAAAAGTCCACCACCTGGCCGCCCGTCCGCCCATACGAAAGTATTGGCACATTGACCGCGAGCACGCGGCGCGTGTCGATGCCAGGGTTGATCGCCTGAATCGCGAGCAGCGTCTTGAGCAGCATGGCGGCGCCAGCCAGCAGGATAAAGGAGGCGGCGATCTGAGTGACCGCGAACGCCCGCAGACGCCGCGTCGAGCCGCCGGTCATCCGCACGCTCCCATTGGACAGGTTGATACCGTTTGACCCGTCGCCCGAGGGCAGGCGCGGCACAAACGCAAGCAGCGCCGCGGCGACCAGCGCCAGCGCGGCGCCCACCCACAGCATGCTGGAGTCGACCGTCAGATCCAGCGCGCGGACCGAGAACCGGGAAGCGTACCGCGCCAAAACCGCCACCATGGGCCGCGCACTCAGCACACCGAGCGCCGCACCCGCGCCGCAGAGCAAAAGGCTTTCCGCCAGCAGAACGCGCCGCAGCGCGGCGGTGCTGGCGCCCAGCGCCGCGCGAACGGCCAGCTCACCTTCACGGCGAATCGTTCGCGCCAAAATCAGGTTGGCCACATTGGAGCAGGCGATGATGAAGACCAATCCCGACGCGGCCAGCAGCACCCAAAGCACAGTCCTGGCCTTGGACGTAATCTGGTCGCGCATCAGCATAGTTTCAATGCGGAAGTCCGCTTTCGCGGGATAGGCCTCGGGATGCTCTTTCATAATGGCGCCGTGGGCCACGGTGAGCTCGGCGCGGGCCTGTTCCAGTGTCGCGCCGGGGGCCAGCCGGCCAAACAGCTCCGTCATGCGATGGATCCGCCCCGTCACCATTGTGGCCGACAGATGGTGTGGACTGGTCACCACGTTGGCGATGATCTCGGTTTCGGCGGGATACGGGATCGATGGTTCCAACACTCCCACGACGGTCGCGCTGCGCGGTCCGAACGATTCCAGCCGGACGACTTTTCCGAGCACCGACGGGTCGCTCTTCAGCGCGGTCGTCCAGAAGCGGTAGGTCAGAACCACGGCGCCAGCGGCCGCCGGGCCGTCGTCGCGCATATCGAGCAGCCGTCCCAGCACCGGATGCAGACCCATCACATCGAAGTACGTACCTCCAACAACGCCCGCCCGCACCTCGCGCGGCTCGCCCAGCCCATTGAGGGTGAAACCGATTTCGGAGAAATCACCGATCGCACTAAACGATTTAATCCGCTGGCGCAGGTCCTGCATCTCCGGCACCGAGAACGTGGCATTCTCCGTGCCTGCCCCCCGCGCGCTCTGCCTGATATAAATCAGTCTGTTCTCGTCGCGATTCACTAACGGCCGCAGAAGAACCCCGCGGACCAGCGCGAAGATAGCGGCATTGGCTCCGATGCCGAGGGCCAGCGTGATAACCACGGTAATCGTCAGCCCCTTCGCTCCGGCGAGCGAGCGGAGGGCGTACTTCACGTCACGCCAAAAGACTCCGGACAGTCCTGCAAAGAGATCTGGCATCGATGGAATCTCCTTCCGAAATGATACGCGATGTCGAGGGCCGATGTTCCATATTTCACAATACTGAGTTCCGGCTGCAAACGCGGCGGAAGCGCCCTTATTCGTCCAAGGAATGCGTGCAGCTCGGAGACAACCGTTCCGGCTGGCCGGCGCGCCGAGCGCGCCCGTAAGCGGGACCGCCCACTGCAGCAGCACAGGGAGGGAATCTTAACAAGGTCGGAACTTCGCACCAACGTCCACGCAGCGGGCCGCTGCCAGATGTGCTGATAGACGCACTTCGTGCGTAATGGCTGTAACTTTACGCGCGCGGTCCAACCCAGGTAGGGAAACGATATTCGGCGGCGTGTCGTCTTGACCAGTAGAAAGGAAGGCGATTGGTGCCAATCCAAACCGTGAACGCGGCATTGCCGAGCGCCACCTTTCAAGCAATCCAGCAGCTCGATACCTGTGTCGTCTCAAACGCAATCGAACGACTGAAGATCAGACTGCGCAATGAGGGCTCCGTCTGGGGATCAGCCCTGCGGTGTCAGTTTCCAAATTTTCCGCCCATGCTAGGTTATGCAGTCACTGGGCGGATTCGATCCAGTTCCCCCCCGGTTTATGGGCGCTGTTACCACGAGAACATGAACTGGTGGAGATACCTGACGTCCATCCCCCCGCCGAGAATTATGGTGCTGGAGGACGTGGATGAACACCCCGGCGCGGGAGCTCTGGTCGGCGAGTTGCACGCCGTTATCGGGCTGGCACTCAACTGCATAGGATACGTCACCAACGGTTCTGTTCGCGACTTGCCAGCGGTGGAAGCTCTGGGTTTTCACCTGTTCGCGGGAAGCGTTGCGGTCACACACCAGTACGCGCACGTTTCCGAATACGGCGAGCCGGTCAGGCTGGGAGGATGGACGATATTCCCTGGCGACCTGATACATGGGGACCGTCACGGAGTCCATACCATCCCGTTTTCGATAGCGGCAGACATCCCGAAGATGGCGGAGCAGATACGGAGCGAGGAGCAAGAGTTGATCAAATACTGCCGGTCCCGCCGATTCTCATTACGAGGGTTGGATCAGAAGTTGCAGGAGCTTCCCGGGGATGGATACGAGGTTCCCATAGGGTAGTGCCACTGCCAGCCCTTGCGAGCCATACCTGCGGCGGCCGGATAGCTTTTGTTCGGGACGGAGGCGAAGAACAGTCACATGAACCAGCCTGACCGCTTCCTCCTGCCAACCACGCACTTTGTGCTTGTGGGCAGGGTGCATCTGGGGCTGGCCGTTCTATCCGTGGCCATTCTGATGGAGAGCTCGGCTTCGTGTGGCGCTCAAAAGGCCGGCGCAAGCGAGACCGCCTCCACTCACGTTCATGAAGTGGGTGTGGTGAAAGCCGCGAGAAAGACGTTGGAGCGGCAACTGGTAGTTTCTTCCGAGCTCGTCCCTTTTCAGCAAATCGACGTATATGCGAAAGAATCGGGATTTGTACGGGAACTCAACGTCGACTATGGGACGCGGGTGAAAGCCGGACAACTGATGGCGGTTCTTGAGATCCCCGAACTGAAGCTGCAACTGGATGAGGACGAAGCCTCGATCCGCGACGCGAGCGACCAGGTAACGCGTGCCCGCAACGAGCTTGACAGAGTGGAAGCCCAGCACAAGGTGATGCACCTCCAATACACCCGGTTGGATCAGGTCGCGAAATCCAGGCAGGGTTTGGTCGCGCAGCAGGAGGTTGACGACGCGCAGGGCAAAGACCTTTCGGCCGAGGCGCAGGTGGAGGGGTCGCGGGCCAATCTGGAATCGGCGCAAAGCCAGCTCGTCCGGGCGGAGGCGAAGCGGCGTCACGACCAGGTGCTCTTCGATTATTCGAAAATCACCGCCCCGTTCGCCGGTGTCGTAACACAACGATATGCGAATCTGGGCACGCTCATGCAGTCGGGCATGAACTCCAGCACGCAGGCAATGCCATTGGTGCAACTTTCCGAGGATGATAAGTTCCGGCTTGTGATTCCGGTATCGGAGTCCTGGGTCCCTTACATACGGCTCGGAGACCCTGTGGATGTGAGGGTGCCTACGCTGAACAAAAGCTTTCCGGGGAAGGTGGCTCGTTTCTCCGTGGATGTCCAGGCGGACACGCGCACCATGCATACGGAAGTGGACGTAGCGAATCCGAATCGCGTACTGGTGCCGGGCGTGTACGCGGAAGCGACATTGCGGCTCGACAGAAAGGCTGATGTTCTGGCCGTGCCACAGGAGGCCGTCAACATCGAAGGCGATCAAAGGACGGTCTGGGTGATCGATCCGTCGAACAAAGTTGAAAACCGCAAAGTGGCGACTGGCACTGAGACGCCTCACGACGTAGAAATTACTTCGGGGCTGAAAGAAGGGGAGTTGGTTGCGGTGGGCGATCGCAGCGCTCTACGGGCCGGAGAAACGGTACGTCCGAGGGAAGTCGAACTCGTCCAAAATCCAGGCCAGCAGAACGAGTGAGATGCGCAGCATTCTGCGTCTTGCCGCGCATATTTCAACGCAGGGCTTAACGCGATGTCGGGCTTTTCGATTCGTCATCCATATTTCATCGTGGTTGTGTGCCTCATCCTGGTCCTGATCGGGGCTACCAGCCTGGTGCGCATGCCGGTGGACCTATTCCCGCCGATCAATCTGCCGGAAGCGGTTGTGGCTACCTTCTACGCCGGTATGCCGCCCGAGGATATTGAAACCGATATCACCAACCCGCTGGAGCGGTTCTTCACTCTTGCCAGCGGCGTCGACCACATGGAGTCGCGCTCGCTGCCTGGCGTGAGCATTATTAAGGTGTATTTCCAGCCCGGAACCAATTCGGACGCGGATGTGACCGAGCTCTCCAATCTTTCGCTGGCGGACCTGAAGCGACTTCCTCCCGGAACGCTTCCACCGGTGGTGCTCAAGTTCGACTCATCCAGCCTTCCCGTTTGTCTGATCACGTTGAAGGGTCAGGGGCTCACTCAGACGCAGCTGCACGATATCGGGCAATTCGCCATCCGCGATCAGATCGCGGTGGTGCAGGGCGCCGAGATTCCCCCGCCATTCGGCGGCAAATACCGTCAGGTGATGGTGTACGTTGATCCTTACAAACTGCTTTCGCGCGAATTGAGCGTCATGGATGTGGTCGATGCGGTCAATAAGAACAATCTGATTCTTCCGGCCGGGGACGTAAAGATCGGTAACTATGATTATTACGTCTATTCCAACGCCCTCGTCGATAAAGTAGACGAGCTCAATCGTGTCCCCATCAAAACCGTGGGCCAGCGTTGGGTTTCGGTGAGCGATGTGGGCGAGGCCAAAGACGCAAGCCAGATCCAATACAACATTGTGCGCGTTGACGGTCAGCGCTCCGTCTACCTTCCCATCATGAAGCAAGGCGGCGATACCAACACTATTCAGGTGGTCAACGGTATCCGCAACATGGTCGGCCGCCTTAGCGGCGTGCCGAAAAACCTCGCCGCCGCGGTTGTCTTCGACCAGTCGGCATACGTCAAGGAGGCCATCCGCACGCTTTTGCACGAAGGCTTGATCGGCCTGGCGCTTACCAGCCTGATGATCCTGATTTTTCTGGCGAGCCTCCGCGCCACATTCGCGGTCTTCCTGTCGATTCCGCTGGCAGGACTGACTACTTTCGTGGTCTTGTATCTCCTCGGGAGCACAGTCAATACGATGATCCTGGGCGGACTGGCGCTGGCTTTCTCCCGCATTATCGATAACTCGGTAATTTCGCTCGAAAACATCTACCGGCACCTGGAAGGAGGCGCCTCGGCCGAACAAGCGGCGCGCGATGGCGGAAACGAAGTCAGCCTGGCCGTCCTGGCCGCGACGCTCACCACGGTTGTAGTCTTCTTTCCGGTTACATTCCTCTATGGTGTGAGTAAGTTCCTGTTCACGGCTTTGGCTCTGGCGGTCGTGATCTCCTTGTTCGTTTCCTATTTTGTGGCGATGACCGTCATTCCTCTGTTCTGCGCCCGGTACCTGCGCGCCATCCATCCGGCGGAGGCCGAAGGCGCGGAAAGTCCGCAAGAGACCCGGAAGACCTCTATCGGGGGGCGTTTTAGCGCCGTTTTCAACAGCGGTTTCACGCGCCTGCTCGATCTCTATGAGCGCACGGTGCGCCGCGCCGTAAGGCGGCCGGCCCTCACGGCAGCCTGTTTGCTGGGGGCGTTCGCCGGCAGCCTGGCTATCTATCCGCTGCTTGGGCTGGCCTTTTTCCCGCGGACCGACGCGGGCCAGTTCACCGTTAATTTGAAGGTTCCCACTGGTAGCCGCATCGAGGTCACGGAACAATATGTCGCGAAAGTGGAGGACCTAATCCGGAAAATTGTGCAGCCGCGCGATTTTCACATGATCGTTTCCAATATCGGTATCGTTCCGGATTTTTCCGCGCTCTACACGACGAACGCGGGGGCGTACACTGCCACCATTCAGGTAGCGCTGACGCCGTCGCACACGATCGGCAGCTTCGAGTATATGGATCGCGTCCGCCGCCGGATCGCCAGCGACTATCCCGATCTGCGAACCTTTTTCAGCAGCGGTTCCATGGTGGACAGCATTCTCAACATGGGCGTGGCTTCGCCCATTGACCTGCAGGTCAGCAGCACCGATCTGGACCAGGCCAATCGGATAGCCCGGGAGCTTGCGGACCGGATCCGCGAGATGCCCGGCGTCGGCGAAGCATACATTCCACAGGACTTGAATTATCCGGCCGTCCGGCTCGACGTGGATCGGGTGCACGCCGCAGAACTCGGCCTGGACCCCGAAAACATCGTCCACAATGTTATTACTGCATTGGACTCCAACACAATGATCGCGCCCAATTACTGGGTCGATCACAAGACCGGGAACGATTACTTTCTCACCGTTCAATACTATGAAGACGGCCGCCCGGCAATTCACGACCTCGTCGATCTGAGGAACATTCCCCTCCGCGCTCCTAATCTCAAGCAACCGACCACGCTCGACACCGTGGTGACTCTCAAGAAATTCGTTACACCTACCGAAGTCGATCATTATCAAATCCAGCGAGTGGTCGATGTGTACGTCAGTCCCGTCGGTGAAGACCTCGGCAAGCTCTCAACCAGGATCGGGAATCTGATCGCCGGCACCAAGTTGCCCGCTGAAGTCCATATCGATATCCGCGGTATGGTGCTGGCGATGCGGCAGTCCTTCGAAAGTTTCGCGATGGGTCTTGCGCTGGCGGCCGTCCTGCTTTATCTGATCCTGGTGGCGCAGTTCAGCTCCTTTAAGGATCCGTTGCTGATCCTGTTGGCTGTGCCGATGGGATTTATCGGAGTGTTGATCACTCTGCCGCTCACCCACACCACGCTCAACGTCATGTCGCTGATGGGCGTCCTGATGCTCGTAGGCATCGCCGCCTCCAATAGCATTTTGATCGTCGAGTTCGCACACCGGCTGGAGCGGGAGGGCACACAGGTGGAAGACGCCATCATCAGCTCCTGCCGCATTCGCCTCCGGCCGATTCTCATGACGTCACTTGCCACCATGATCGGCCTGGCGCCGATGGCGCTGAAACTAGGCACCGGCAGCGAACAATATGCGCCTCTCGCTCGCGCCATCATCGGCGGCCTCGCCACGTCCGTCGTCCTCA
>Ga0335078_10018399_pt1 | contig 10389 bp, 9 predicted proteins | sample Lox_Sample_32_FD_206711 | JGI IMG/M metagenome (GOLD analysis project Ga0335078, IMG submission 206711) | Soil microbial communities from Loxahatchee National Wildlife Refuge, Florida, United States - Lox_Sample_3.2 | ecosystem: Environmental > Terrestrial > Soil > Wetlands | place: USA: Florida...
TTGGGACTGGCACAGGGGGTGCACTTAGGTCTGCCATGTACAGCGCAATCACCACTCCTGATGCCGAAGACAAAGTAAGCGTTCTGGTTGCCGACGACCAGGTGCATGTGCTCGATGCCCTGCAGTTGCTGCTAAAGAGCCACGGTTACCGCACGGAGACCGTGACGGACCCTGCTTCCGTAATGCCGACGTTGCAGTCGGAGTCATTCGACCTGGTGCTCATGGACATGAACTACGAGCGCGATACTACGGCGGGATGCGAAGGATTGCAGCTGGTTTCCGAAATCCGGGAAAAAGACCCCACGGTGCCACTGGTGGTGATGACGGCGTGGGGCAGCGTGGATCTGGCGGTCGAGGCAATGCGGCGCGGCGCTTCGGATTTCATACAGAAGCCTTGGGAGAACCAGCAGCTGATATCGAAGTTGAGAACACAGTTGGAGCGCGCGCGAGCGCTGAGAATCGCAGAGCGGAGCCGGGTCGACGAAATTCAGCAGGCGCAAGAAATACAAAGCAAGTTGGTGCCATCCCGGCTGCCGGACATCGCCGACTACGAGGTGGCGGCGATCACCAAGCCCATTCGGTTTGTCGGAGGCGACTATTACAACGTGGTGCGAATCAGCCAGTCCGAAACCGTCTTCTGCATCGCGGACGTAGCGGGCAAGGGGCTTCCGGCCGCCCTGCTGATGTCGAGCCTGCAGGCGGCGCTGAAATCGTTGATGGCGCAGCGGCTGTCGCCACGTGAACTGTGCCGGCGACTCAACCGGATTCTCTGCGATATCACACCGGTCGGGAAGTTCATCTCGTTCTTCTATGGCGTGCTGAACAATGAAAGGAATCGGCTCACGTATTGCAATGCCGGGCATAATCCACCGATCGTAGTCCGCCGCCGTGGCGACTCGACGGAACTGAACGCTGCTGGGGCGGTTTTGGGCCAGTTTCCGGATTGGGTGTATGAGCAGAGTGAAATTCAGCTTAGCCATGGCGATGCCCTGGTCTTATTCACGGATGGGCTGGTCGAAGCATCAGGCCAGGACGAGGAACCGTTCGGAGAGTGGCGCCTGATCAGCGCTACGCGGGAGAAAATCGAGAGCGGCGCAAAGGACGTGATGCAACATGTGGTTGAGAGTGCCTCGAGGCACTGTGGAGGCAGCTTTCAGGACGACGCCACGATGATTGTGTTGAAGGCTATCTGAGATTCTACAGGGGGGCATGCGGTCTCGAGATACGGCTCGGGAAGAAATTTTTTGTATCTAAGCCTTGACACACAAGGCTTCTGGGGTTAGTTTCACCCACATGCGTGGATGGAGAATCAGCTGGCCGGCGCTTCTGGTGCTAGGGCTCGCGGTCGGGGTGGTTCTCGTCCTTCTGATCCTTCCGGATGTTGACCCGCCAGATACGGCTTTTCACCTGGGGACAGCGCCGATTGTGGTTCACGCGCGCACCCATATGGCTCCTGTGGTGATGACGGTTTCATTATCTGCCGTTTCATCCCATCCAACTGTGTGTGAAAGCACAGGCGAATTGTGGCAACAGAGCCAGCCGCCGGACGAGTCACTGCCGGTCCTAGACTGTTCTCTCCGACTTTAGGGGTCTCGCTGCAATTGCACCGACCTTGCCTTGTGCTTGGGGCAAGAAGGGGCAGTGCGGCGACGGGCCTGGAGTTGCGAGGAGAAAACTTCGGTCTTCCTGCACTGCCTCATTTCTCAAGCTTGCAAAGCGCGTTTTTCTATGAATGCGAACCACCAAGCACCGATCTCCGAAATTCTGGAGGATTTGCGAGTTGTCTCGTCGCACATCGGCCTAAGCTTGGACGATCTGAAATTCATACTCGCCTCGGGTGTTACTCTCACCGAATTGCTTGATTATCTTGAGGCGGTCGTCTCCAACCGATTGAACTGAAGAATCAAGCTTCGCAAGGCCAGAGCAGAAACGCGTAAAATAGTCCGCGAAGGAAGCGAACTATGGCCACAACGCGCAGCGCTCGCCCGTCAGCCGCGACAGAGATTCCGGCGGTCCCACTGACCCTTGAAGGCTACAGTGTTCTGCACCAAATGGTGCGGTTCCGCTGGTCGGCTTGGCGTCCGCTGAGAACCTCCATCAAGAACGAAATCGTGCAGGAAGCCGCCGGTGTTCTGGGAAAAATGGAACAAAATACGGCCGGACCGTCCGCGCTTTATTCCCTTCTCGGACATAAGGGCGACTTGATGTTTGTTCACTTCCGCCCCTCATTTGACGAGCTCAACCAGGCGGAATTGCGGCTGGCGCGGCTGAAGATCAGTGATTTTCTTGAGCCCACGACTTCCTATTTGTCAGTTATTGAACTCGGGCTGTATGAGTCGTCGATGAAAACCTACAACGAATTGGCGCAGCGAGGTGTAGAGCCGCATTCCGAGGAGTGGAAGCAAGCGATCGAGGAGACGCTGCAACGTCAGCGCGAAGCCATGCGTCCGCGGTTATTTCCTGAGTTGCCAAAGAGCCGGTACGTCTGCTTTTATCCCATGGACCGTCGGCGTGGCGAGGAGCGAAACTGGTATACGCTACCGATCGAAGAGCGGGCGCGGCAGATGAATGAACATGGATTAGTAGGTCGGCGATATGCGGGCGAGGTGAAGCAGATCATCACCGGATCGATTGGTTTCGACGATTGGGCATGGGGCGTGGATTTGTTTGCTGACAATCCACTGGTCTTCAAGAAGCTTATCTACGAGATGCGTTTCGATCATGTAAGCGCTGTATATGCGCTGTTTGGGCATTTCTACGTCGGCATCCGATGTTCGTGGTGCGAGCTGGGAAGATTGCTCAGCGGGAAAACGCCGAAAAGTTAGGCGAGTTTGTTCAGCCGCATAAAACCAAAGTCTTAAAACGCAGAGGACGCAAAGAAGAACAGAGATTGCGGCCTGGAGAAACGATGGCGACACTCGGATTAATCGAATACAAAGATGCCGGCCCGGAAGTGCGGGCGGTTTACGACGACATAATGGCAACGCGGAAGACCGACTGGATTAACAATTTCTGGAAGGCCATTGCACACGACCCGGTGACTTTAAAAAGGACCTGGGAAGACATCAAGCAGATCATGGCGCCAGGCGCGTTGGATCCGCTGACCAAGGAAATGATCTATGTCGCTGTGAGCGTCAGCAACCAGTGCGACTATTGCATTGCTTCGCACACGGTATCGGCTAAAAAAAAGGGCATGACCGATGCGATGTTCAAAGAACTGATGGCCGTGGTTGGAATGGCAAACGAAACCAACCGATTGGTAGCCGGCTATCAAGTAGAAATTGATGAGAAGTTTAAGACCAGTAGCTAGGGGCTGGCAGCTAGCGACTGGGTCTCTTCTTCCGCGTGGCAGTTTTCTTAGGGAACTTGAATTCGTGACGTTTCATGTCGACCCGGCGGCCACGAAACACCACACCTTCGGCTTCGAGGCGAAAGCGCTGTTCCATACCGGATTCGCCGCGCAGCTTAATGGCTCCGCCTGCGCCTAACACCCGGTGCCAGGGCAATCCAAACGAACTCCTCAAGGTCGCCACAACCTGTCTCGCCGCGCCTGGACTTCCGGCCGCGCGGGCAACAGAGCCGTAGGTTGCAACCTTTCCACGAGGAATTTTGCGAATCGCCGCAATGATATTAGCCTGCAAAGTCATGGTGAAATTTTAACGGCAGCAACAAGCAAGTGAGCAAGAGGGTAGGCTTCGGAAAATGCAGAGATCCTTTGTCGGGAGTCGGTCACCAGCGACCGACTCCACTTCCTCAGGATGACAGCTAAGTGAAAAGTATTACGCGATCACTTCGGCGGCGATGCGTTCGGTCACGAAGGCCTCGATTACGTCGCCAACTTTGACGTCGCCATAGTTAGCGATGGAGATGCCGCATTCCATGCCGTTGCGTACTTCGCTGGCATCGTCTTTGAAGCGACGCAAGGAGCCAACTTTGCCCCGGAAGACAACAACGTTGTCGCGAAGCAGGCGGACTTCAGAATCGCGCTTGATAATGCCGTCGGTGACTCGGCAACCAGCGACGGTGCCGACTTTCGGAATACGGAAAGTCTCCAGCACGTCAGCGCGACCCTGGTAAGTCTCTTTAATGGTCGGCTCGAGAAGGCCGCTCATGGCGCGCTTCATCTCGTCTTGCAGTTCGTAAATGATCGAGTGCAGCCGGATATCAACTTTTTCCTGCTCGGCGAGTTCCTGAGCCTTGCGTTCCGGGCGAACGTTGAAGCCGATGATGATAGCGTTCGACGCCGATGCGAGCAGGACGTCGCTTTCGGTGATGGCGCCCACTCCGGTGCGCAGCACTTTCAGCCGCACTTTGTCAGTGGAGAGTTTGCCAAGCAGGTCGCTGAGAACTTCTACCGAGCCTTGAACGTCGCCTTTCAAGATGATGTTCAGCTCTTTAGTGCCGGCGTTCTTCATCTGCTCGGCAAGACCTTCGAGCGAAACGCGGGAAGTCTTCGCCAGCGCGGCTTCGCGGGCCTTTTGCTCGCGATAATCGGAGATGCCGCGTGCTTTATCGCGGTCGGCAACGACCAGGAACTGATCGCCGGCTTGCGGCAGACCTTCCATACCAAGAATTTCGACTGGCGTGGAAGGCGGAGCTTCGTCAAGCTGATTGCCACGGTCGTCCAACATGGCGCGAACTTTACCGTAGACGTTGCCGACGACAAAATTGTCGCTGGTGCGAAGCGTGCCGTTCTGCACGAGCACGGTTGCCACCGGGCCGCGTCCGCGGTCCAGCTTGGCTTCGAGGACAACGCCGGTCGCCGGACGGTCCGGGGTCGCCTTAAGCTCCTGCAGATCGGCAACCAGGCAAATCATTTCCATCAGCAGGTTCAGATTGGTTTTCTGCTTAGCGGAGACATCGACGAAGACGGTTGTTCCGCCCCAGTCTTCGGGCATCAGTCCGCGATCCGCCAACTGTTTCTTGACGCGATCCGGCAAGGCATCCGGCTTGTCAATTTTGTTAACCGCGACGATGATCGGCACTTCCGCCGCGTGGGCGTGATCGATAGCTTCGAGCGTCTGTGGCATCACCCCGTCATCGGCAGCGACAACCAATACCACGATATCGGTCGCTTTGGCGCCGCGAGACCGCATACGCGTGAACGCTTCGTGACCTGGAGTGTCGAGGAATACGATCTGGCGGCCGTAAGCCGGAGATTGCTTGTCCTGAATCGTAACTTTATAGGCACCGATGTGCTGCGTGATACCACCGGCCTCACCGCCGGCAACGTCGGTCGACCGAATGGAATCGAGCAGCGTGGTTTTACCGTGATCGACGTGGCCCATGATCGTGACCACAGGCGGACGCGGCACACCTTCCGTAGCTGCGCCTTCTTCGCCTGCACCAGTTTCCGCGACGTCCTTAGCTGCCTGCTCTTCGAAGCTGATGACGTTGGTTTCGGCTCCAAAGAAGCGTGCCATCTCGCTGGCAAGCTCTGCGTCCAAAGTTTGATTGATGGTCGCGAACACGCCGCGGGCCAGTAGACGGGCAATCAGATCCTTCGCGCGAATTCCCAGCTTCTCCGCGAGATCCTTGACGCTGATTCCTTCCGCAATGGTGATGCTACGGGAGATCGGCTGCGGCTCGTTGGAAAGCGACAAACGCGGCGGCGGAACGAAGCCCTTCATTGGGCCTTCTTTTACCCCACGGGGAACATAACGCTGTCCGGGCCTTCGCGCCGGCGCACCCGGACGAGCTCCGGGACGGCTAGGTCCCGGCGGGGGCAATCCCGGACCGACTCCCAGCGGACGAGCGCCCATCGGCGACTGCCGCGTGGGATGCATGGGGCGCCGCTCTCCCGGCCGCAAAGGCGGACGACCTTGCCCGGGCGCTGCCGGCCGGGGTCGCTGGAAAATCGGCTGGCCTGGGACCGGACGTCCCGGTACACGAGCCGGAGTTCCCGCTTGCGGCGGCGGTGCTGCTGGACGAACCGGAGCTTTATAGACCGGCCGAGGCCCAGTCTGCGGAACGATCATTCGCGGCGGCGGCGCAGCAGGCGCAGTTCTTACCGGCGGCTGCACCGGAGCTGCGGGAGCTTGTGCCGCCGGAGCTGGTGGTGCGGCTTGCGCTGGTGCGGGAGGCGCTGCAACCGGACGTGGCGGCACAACTGGCGGAGCGGGGGTTGGCGGCGTTGTTATCTTGGGCGGAGGCGGCGCCGGAACGGTAAATGTCGGCCGCACCGTTGGTGTAGGCACAATCACCCGCGGAGCGGGCGTCGGCGGTGCGGGCGGAGGCGTTACTGGTTTCGCGGCCGGCGGTGGCGCAACTGCCGGCTTTGTCTCAACCGGAGGAGGCACAACCGCGGGACGCGGCGGCGCTGGCGGTGGCGTGGCAGGCGGGGCCGGAGCTTGTTGCTTACGGATGGCTGAGAGGACATCACCGGGGCGAGAGATGTGAGAAAGATCGATCTTGGTCTTAATCTCGTCAGCAGCCGGTCGCGAAGGACGCGCAGATTTTCCGGCCCCGCCTGATTCCGCCGATGTCCCGCGCAGGCGGGCACGCACTTTGTCTGCTTCGTGGTCTTCCAACGAGCTGGAATGCGTCTTTTTTTCGGTGACTCCGACTTCCGGGAGCACATCGAGAATCGCCTTGCTCTTGACTTCCAGCTCTCTTGCCAAATCGTTAATTCGAATCTTCCCCATCAGCCCTCTTGTTCCTCCACCTGCTCCGCTAAGTCTTCATGTCAACCTCACGGCCTTGCTTCCGTTCTCACTCAAGTCTACTGCTGCCCACCGGGTGAGGTCTGCTCCTCCGCCGGTTCTTCCAATTCTTCTGGAGTGACTGCCTCGCCGGTTTCTTTCGCCGGCGTTTCTTCGGAGGAAGCGGTCTGTTCGCCGGGTTCCGGAGAGGCTTCCTGCGCTTCGGCGGACTCGGGCGCAGCCTCGGCTTCGCCGACGGCCTCACCTTCCGCGGCCGGCGCTCCACCCTCCAAACTCGCAAAGAAATCGCTCACCGCAACGCTGATCTTTTCGATCGTCTTGGGCCCAATTCCCTCGATTGCCTCCAATTGTTCCGGAGTCATATCGGCCAAGGCTTCGACCGATGTAACTCCGGCCGCATTGAGTTTCTCGATCAGACCTTCGCCGAGACCAGGCACGTTCTCGAGCGGCGTAGTTGTCGCGGTGACCAGTTGCGACATTTGCTGCTCGACTTCCTGGCGCTTCTCTTCTTCGCTCTTGATGTCGATCTTCCAGCCCAGCAGCTTGGCGGCCAGACGCACGTTCTGACCCTTTTTGCCGATGGCAAGCGAGAGCTGGCTGTCGTCGACCACAACTTCGAGATGTTTTTCACCGGGTTCCAGCACGGTGACGCGGCTTACTTTCGCCGGTTGCAGAGCTTTTTCCGCAAACGTGACCGGATCTTCGTGGTACTCGATAATGTCGATCTTCTCCCCACGCAGCTCACGGATAATCGACTGCACCCGCATGCCTTTCATGCCCACGCACGCGCCCACCGCGTCCACATCTTTATCTTTAGACATGACGGCAATTTTCGTACGCTCGCCAGCTTCGCGGGCAATCGCGCGGATCACAACCGTTCCATCGTAAATTTCCGGAACCTCTGTCTGGAAGAGGTGCTGAACCAGGTCGGGTGCGGCTCTCGAGACGACGACGGCAGGGCCTTTGGAAGCTTTTTCTACGCGCGCAATAACAACGCGGACTCGCTCGCCCATGGCGAACGATTCCAACCGTGACTGCTCTTTGCGCGGCATTCGCGCTTCGGCTTTGCCGATATCGAAGATCACATCCGGACCTTCGACCCGTTTTACGGTGGCGTTGACGATCTCGCCTACGCGCCCGATGTACTCGTTGTAAACGGTATCGCGCTCGGCTTCGCGCACCTTTTGGAAGATCACTTGTTTCGCAAGTTGCGCAGCAATGCGCCCCAGAATTCCCTCGGTTTCTTTGGGAATCTGCAATTCGCCGCCGACCTCAATGTTGGGATCGACTTTGCGGGCATCGTCGAGTGTGACCTGCAGCAGCGGGTCCTCCACCTGCTCGGGATTTTCCACTACGGTGCGGACCGCGAAAGCACGGATCTTGCCAGTATCCTTGTCGAGTTGCGCCCGAAGATTTTCCTGGGTCTTGTAGTACTTGCGGGTAGCGACAACAATGGCGTCTTCCACCGCGCTGACCACAATCTGCGGATCAATTCCCTTCTCGCGACTCAGGGCGTCGATAGTGTTGTAAAGCTCGCTTGCCATAAGAATTCTGGTGTCAGGTATCAGGTGTCAGGTCTCTGGCATGCCTTGCCGCTGAGACCTGACGCCCAACACCTGAGACCTGGGTTTAAATCTCCGGTACCAAATTCGCTTTCTCGATCTCGGCCAAATCCAGTTCCAGTTTCTGCGGAGCGGATTGAGGAGAGCGCGGCTTCTTGCGATCCCCATCCAGTTCCAAGGTCACATGGCCATTCTGAAAACTTTCCAGCCGCCCCACAAAATGGCGGTTGCCATTCACCGGGTTGCGTGTCGTCAGCTTCACCAGGCTGCCGAGAAAGCGCTGGTAATCCGCCGGTCGTGTCAACTTTCGGTCCAGACCCGGCGATGAAACTTCGAGCACGTACGAACCACCCGGTATCACATCCTCGACATCGAGAATCGTACTCACCTCGCGGCTCAGGTTCGCGCAATCTTCGTGCGTCACACCCACCGGCCTGTCCGCGGGCCCTAACCCGGATTTGTCGATGACGATGCGCAACATGCGTTTGTTGCCGCTGCCGCGCAGGTCGACCTCGACCACCTCCAGCCCGCTGGAGGCTGCGACACGCTCCGCAATCTCGCGCACCGGATCGATCTCAAATCCCATACAACCAATGACTTATGGTATTACTGAATTGCCCCGAGCACCGCCGAAACTAAAAAGTGGGCTTGCGCCCACTGGTGTGCTTCGCCAAACCTGGTACTACACAACAGTTTCCAAAATCCGAGTATACGCCGCCCGTTTCCAAAAGACAACGCAGGCAGGGAGCGGATTTCCCAAGCTTGGAGGGAAGTACAAGTCGATTTATGAATGTTCTCTGGTGCGCGCTAAGAGAACTCCTCTCCAAGCATTCAATAGGCATCCACAGGCACGGGGTCCCTAGACTACGCGGTCTCATTCGCAAGCGAGTAGAGAACAATATTTGCCTCAACTTGCAAGCGTCTCTAGAATAGAAACTACTTCGCTGGAAAATTATGATTCATTTCCCTGTCCCTGAAGCGCTGACTTTCGATGACGTGTTGCTGTTGCCTGCCCGTTCCGATGTTGTTCCCGCTTTAGCAAACACGCAGACGCAACTTACGCGCAACATCCGGCTGAATATTCCGATTATCAGCGCAGCCATGGACACCGTGACGGAATCGCACATGGCGATTGCGCTTGCGCAGCAGGGCGGCGTCGGCATCGTCCATCGCAATCTCACCGTCGAGCAGCAGGCGAACGAGGTAGACAAAGTAAAGCGCTCGGAGAGCGGCATGATTGTCGATCCGGTGACGATGTCGCCAGAGGCCAAGGTTTCGGATGCGCTGGAAGTGATGCGCAAGTACAAGATTTCCGGCGTGCCGATCACGAAAAATGGCAAGCTGGTCGGCATTCTCACCAATCGGGATCTGCGTTTCGAAACGCGTTTTGACATCCCGATCAACAAGGTGATGACGAAGGAGAACCTGATCACGGTTCCGGTAGGCACGACGCTTGAGGATGCAGAAAAAATCCTTCACAAGCACCGCGTAGAGAAGCTGCTGGTCGTCGACGATAAGTACAACCTCAAGGGCCTGATCACGGTTAAGGACATTCAGAAAAAGCTGAAGTATCCTAATGCCGCCAAGGATTCTCACGGACGATTGCGGGTCGCTGCGGCAATCGGAGCCACCGGGGATTTCATGGAACGTGCGCAGGAAATGGCCAAGGCGAAAGTCGACTTGCTGGCGCTCGATAGCGCGCACGGCCATTCCACTCGCGTACTCGAAGCGGTTAAGCAGGTGAAATCCAAACTGCCGGAAGTCGACCTGATCGCCGGAAATGTTGCGACATTTGATGGCGCGTGCGAACTAGCCCGCGCCGGGGTAGACGCCGTGAAGGTTGGTATTGGACCGGGATCGATCTGCACCACCCGGGTGGTGACGGGAGCGGGCGTACCGCAAATCACTGCGATCGCCGAAGCCTACCGGGCCACCAAGGATTCGGGCGTTCCGGTGATTGCGGATGGAGGCATCAAGTATTCCGGCGACATCACGAAAGCGTTGGCGGCCGGCGCCGCTGCGGTCATGATTGGATCGCTATTCGCCGGAACCGATGAGAGCCCGGGCGAGTTGATCCTCTACCAAGGCCGCACATTCAAGTCCTATCGCGGAATGGGATCCTTGGGCGCGATGGCGGCAGGAACGGGAGGAAGCGAACGGTACTT
>Ga0335078_10018400_pt1 | contig 10388 bp, 8 predicted proteins | sample Lox_Sample_32_FD_206711 | JGI IMG/M metagenome (GOLD analysis project Ga0335078, IMG submission 206711) | Soil microbial communities from Loxahatchee National Wildlife Refuge, Florida, United States - Lox_Sample_3.2 | ecosystem: Environmental > Terrestrial > Soil > Wetlands | place: USA: Florida...
CCGCAAACCGGGCGCGAGCGCGCGCAAGCAACGCGTCCGGGCGGCGAAAGCCGTAGACGGCATGAAAATCCGCAGGGCCTAGCGGCTCGTGTGGGTTCGACTCCCTCCGCCCGCACCAACCTTTTCGATCTCTTTTCGACAGGAATATTTTTTTGCAGCCCGTTTCAGTTTCAGGCGATTCCGCGAAACTCATCACATCAGCAAGTCGCGCGTGGCTCGAAATCCGTTCAGGCTGCCGAGGACCGTCAGCGAGATGCGGTCCGGCTCGAAGAAATCCCGCGCGATGTCGTGCACTTCCTCGCGAGTCACGCCTTCGATCGACGCCAGCATTTCATCGAGCGAGATGAACCGGTGCAGATACATGGCCTGGCGCGCGAGGTTGGACATGCGCGAGCTGGTTGATTCCAGCGAGAGCATCATCGATCCCTTGAGGTGATCCTTCGCGCGGCGCAATTCCTCGCTGCTGACTCCTTCTTTCCGGACGCTGCGGAATTCGTCGCACACCGAGCGGATCAGCTTGGCCGCGGATTCCCGCGAGGTGCCGGCATAGACAGAAAGCACGCCCGAATCGGTGTAAGGCGAGAGATCGCTCTCGATCGCGTAGGCCAGTCCCTGCCGCTCGCGAATGTTTTGAAAGAGCCGCGACGACATCCCGCCGCCCAGAATCACGTTCAACAGCGAGGCCGCGTAGCGCCGTTCGTGGGCCAGCGGATACGACGGCACACCCAGCACGATGTGAACCTGTTCGAGTTCCTTCTTGTCGCGCTGCTCGACGCAAGCATGGGTATCGGGGGGCGTAGGTTTCGCCGGGGCGGCGGAACTCGGCGCGCCGTCAAATTCACGCGCGACCAAATCCACCAGTCGCGCATGCTCCAGATTTCCCGCCGCCGTGACCACGACGCGGTTCGGGGCATACCACTCCTCGAAGCATTCCGACAGCGCGGCCCGTGAAAATTGCGAAACCGTTTCCGGAGTGCCCAGGATCGGCATCGCCAGCGGATGCCCGCGCCAGAAATTCTGCGTGAACATCTCGTGGATTAGATATTCAGGATTGTCCTCCTCCATCTTGATTTCCTCGAGGACCACCTGTTTTTCCTTGGCGATGTCTTCCGCGTCGAAGCGCGGGCGCAGCACGAGGTCGGACAGCACGTCGACGGCGACGGAGAGATGCTCGTCGAGCACTTTCGCGTTGAAGCAGGTCATTTCCTTGGCGGTGAATGCGTCGAGCATTCCGCCTACCGAGTCCACCGACTGAGCAATTTGCTCGGCCGTGCGTTTCCGCGTGCCCTTGAACACCATGTGCTCGATGAAATGGGCGATTCCATTCCGCTCGGAGGATTCGGCGCGCGAGCCGCTGCCAAGCCAAATTCCCACGGACACCGAGCGCACATGCGGCATCTTTTCCGTGACGATCACCACGCCGTTCGATAGTTCCGCTTGCTGGATGTCTCGCACCGGTTGATTCATGGTTCTATTGTGGCACACGCGCGGCTGAGAATGCGACACGATGGCGGCTCTGTTTCAATCCATCCTGGCAATGCCAGAAGGACAGGAAAACTGGCTGCGAGAAAAATACAATTTAATGTTCTCTCTCCACGTTTTGAGGCCATTCATCGAAAGAGAGATTCCTCATTTTGCTTGGAATGGCAAAAATGTTTGCAGATGTTTCGCGGATCGAAAAAGAAACAGCGGCGAAGGCCGGAATCCCGCGGCGATTCTTAACGCGATACCGGATCGGGCAGCTTTCGAGTGGCGGGATCCCAGTCTTCCGGCGGAAACGCGAGTCCCCAAAAGCGCGGCGAGGGCTCCGCGAAGCGCAATCCTACCTGGGTCTTGCCTTTCACATTGTTCCCTAGGGTTACCACATTGCAGGGCATTTCTTTATGGGTCTTCGTGTTTATAAGAACCAGAGGCTGTTCCTTGATCACGAGCGCCGCAAGCTCGATGAGGCAACCGTTGGAGTTGACGGCCAAGGTTTGCGTGATTTCCCTGAAGGGCGCGCCTGACGCGTTGCTTCCCGTAATCACCACAGGAATCGTAATCTGCACCCGCGTGGCTCTCTGTCGATTATGTTTGACATCCGTCATGACTTGGACAATCTCAGTGCCATCAACGCGCACCTGATCCCCAGACGATATCGTAGCATGGGGCAACGTATGCCTTGGAAGACGGCTTTTCGGAATGTGTTCCGAATATACCATCGCGCGAATGTGAAATTATCTTTGTTTCCACGGCCAAACGGGATTTCGATTGCCCGCCGGGGCGCATGTTAAGATGAGAAGATCGATTCGTGGAGACGGCGCATGGCTGTGGAATTACTCGGAAAATCACTGGAGGAGTTGCGCGAATACGTTGCGTCGCTTGGCGAGCGGCCGTTTCGCGCCGCGCAGATCTATCATGCGCTGTATGCCGAGCGGCGATTCGATTTTGCCGCGATGACGAATATACCGGCCGCGCTCCGCTCGCGGCTCGCATCCCCCGAAGGCGCACGCATTACGCCTCCGCGAATTGTGCGCCGATTTCCTTCCGTGGATGGATCGATCCGGTATCTCTTCTCGATTGGCGGCCCCGTCGGCAGTCCGATCGATGGCCCGACCAGCGGCCTGATCGGGGGCCCGACCAGCGGCGACGGTCCGAAGCCCGCGCAGATCGAGGCCGTCTTCATGCCGCGCCAAGGCCGCCAGACGATTTGCATTTCCACGCAGGCCGGGTGCGCCGTGGATTGCCATTTCTGTCTCACCGCACAGCTGGGATTGATCCGCAATCTCACGGCGGGAGAAATCGTGGGGCAGGTGCTCGTCGCGCTCGAGGAAAACCGCGAGCGCCTCGCGCCGCAGACCAACGTCGTGCTGATGGGCCAGGGCGAGCCGCTGCTCAATTACGACGCGACCATGGCGGCCGTGCGCATCTTGCTCGATCCTAAGGGAGTAGGGCTGGCGCCTCGGCACGTCACGCTCTCGACCAGCGGCATCGTTCCCGGCATCGAGCGACTGGGCAAGGAAAAAATTCGGCCGAGCCTGGCCATTTCTCTCAACGCCTCGAGCGACGAGCAGCGCGACGCGCTCATGCCCATCAACCGCAAGTATCCGCTCGAGGTGCTGCTCGATGCCTGCCGGCGGTATCCGCTGCGCCCGCGCGAATATTTCACGTTTGAATATGTGCTGCTCGCCGGCGTGAACGATTCGCCGGAGGATGCGCGCCGCGTCGTGCGCCTCCTCGCGCGTCTGCGCGCCAAAGTGAATTTGATCCCCTGGAATCCGGGAAACTTGCCGTACCGCGCGCCTACTGGGGAAAGCATCGAGGAGTTTCAGCGCATCCTCGTCGACAAAGGCGTCCCCGCGTTCGTGCGCTACTCGCGCGGACAGGACGTCTTCGCTGCGTGCGGCCAGCTCGCGCTGATGGAGACGCCCAGCCCCTTTGTAGCGCTGCAGTAGGACGGGCTTCAGCCTGTCGGTTTTGAATTTCGCGCTTGGAAAAAACCCAAACTCAAAACCGACAGGCTGAAGCCCGTCCTACTTGATCCCAATCACCGCCATCATCCGGCCTGTCTTCGCGCCTTCCCTTCGATAACTGAACAGTAAATCTGTGCGGCACATCGTGCACAGGTTGCTCACGTCGATCTGCGCTTCTTGCACGCCAGCATCGATCAATTGCCGGCGGTTCGAGGCGCGCAGATCGAGCAGCGCGCGCGGCGGCGGAGGCTCGTGCCCCGGCGGCATCATCGACAGCCAAGGCAGCCCCAGCGGCTCTTCGCCGTGCGCCAATTGCTCGAACGGCCCGTCGAACCACTCTGCCGCGGACGGAAATTGCGCGGCGAAAGCCTGCGCCACTTCGGGGCCCACTTCGTAGCAGCACCGCCCGATCGCCGGCCCGATCGCGGCCAACACGTCGCGCGGAAAGGTTCCAAATTCCATGCGCATCCGCCCAAGGGTTTTTACGGCGATGCGCGCCAGCGTGCCGCGCCAACCCGCGTGAATCGCCGCCACCACCCGCCGGCGCGTGTCCGCAAGCAGGATGGGCACGCAGTCGGCTGTCTGCACGCCCAGCAACAAACCCGTAGTGTTCGTAATGAGCGCGTCCGCCTTCGGAGCCTCCGCGACGGGCGTCGCGGCTACATGGATCACGTCGGAGTGGAATTGACGCGGCGTGACGAGCGGCATTTCACGAACGCCAACTGCCGACACGAATTTTTCGCGATTTGCCAGGACGCGTTCGCGATCGTCCCATTCCGTGAAGCCCAGGTTCACCGCGGGTTTTCCCTCGAGCAAGCTTGCGCCGCCGGGGCGTGTGCTGAAACCGTGCGCCAGCCATCCGAGCTTTGCGAGAGCGCGCGACTGCACCACCTGAATCCCGCGCGACCGGAGGATTGCCCAGGCGGGGCCAGCATCGAGCTGGTTCGAGCGGCGGTCTGCGGAGGCGAGGCGATCGTGTTTTGCCGGTCGGGTTTTGATCGCGCGCGCCATTTGTGCCGTGTGCCTCACTCAACACTTTAACGTAACGCGCTAATCTCTGTCTCTCTCTTGCAGGAACGGTATAATTTGCCTTGTGGCACTGGCTTCAGCCTGTGAGGATTTGTTCTTGCCTCGAAGAAAACTCACAGGCTGAAGCCTGTGCCACAGGCATCCTAGGAGCGCAAATGATTGTTGGCTTGGGCATGGACATCACCACGGTCGATCGCCTTGAGGCGGCCATCGAGCGCCGAGGCCGCGCGTTGCTCGAGCGCGTCTTCACGCCGTCGGAAATCAGCTATTGCGAAAAGCACCGCAATCGCGCCGAGCGGTTCGCCGGCCGATTCGCCGCCAAGGAAGCCGCCATGAAAGCCCTCGGCACCGGCTGGGCGCACGGCGTCCGCTGGCTGGATATCGAAGTGGTCCGCGAACCAAGCGGCAAACCCACGCTGAAATTATCGGGAGCGACGCGCGCCATCGCCGACAGCCTCGGCGTGAAAAATATTCTAGTCACGATCACGCACGACGGCAACACTGCCCTAGCCCAAGTCATCTTCGAATCATGAATGCGCGGGGAGACGCACGGCAGCATCGAAAATGCCTTTTCCCCTGCGGTTTTCTCCGTGCCCTCGGTGTTCTCTGTGTTGAGTGGTTCTAGGTTTTATTCGTGCGCGCCGTCGAAATGATGATTCCGTTCAATTGCCCGTTCATCGCGCCGTCAACTCGCACGTCCAGAAACTGATTCGCCCGCCACGCGCCGGGCACGCGCACATCGAGATAATTGCTCGAGAGAGCGCGCGTCCACGGACCGAAAGCGTCCGCCCCGCTCCGATTCAAGCTGAGGACGCGCATCGTTCGTCCCATTTGCGCCGCTTGAAACGCCGCCTTCTTCTTTTCTCCGAGCGCTCGCAGCTCGCGAGCGCGGCGCGCGATCGCCTGCTCCGGAACTTGATCGCGCAATTCCGCCGCCGCTGTTCCCGGCCGCGAAGAAAACGAAAATACGTGCAGGTAGGTGAGCGGCAGCCCCTCGATGAGCGCGAGAGTCTTCTGATGGTCCGCCTCGGTCTCGCCCGGGAATCCGGCGATCACGTCCGCGCCGATGGCCGCATTGGGAAGCCACTCGCGCGCCAGTTCGGCGCGGCGCGCGTAATGTTCGGCGCGATACCAGCGATGCATCGCCGCCAAAACTCTGTCAGAGCCGGATTGCAACGGCATGTGCAAGTGCCGCGCCATCCGGTCGCTCGCCGCGAAAATCGCGATCAGGTCTTCGGTCGCGTCCGCCGGCTCGACGGAGCTGACGCGCAGTCGCTCGACCGGCGTTTCATCGAGGATGCTCCGCAACAATTCTCCCAGACCCGCGCGCAGCGAGAGATCGCGTCCGTAGTTGCCCAGATCGATGCCGCTGAGCACGACCTCCCGAGCGCCGCCATCGCACAGCTTGCGGATTTCCTCGATCACGGCGCCCGGCGCGAGGCTCCGGCTGCGCCCTCGCACCTGCGGGATCACGCAGTAAGAGCACTTCTTGTTGCATCCGTCCTGTATTTTCAGCACCGGGCGCGTGTGCCCCGCCTCGCCGCCCTCGACGGGAGCGACAAGCAATTCGCGTTGCTCCAAAATGTCGCCCATTAAAATTCTGGCCGGCCCGTGTCCGACGGGAAATGTTTCGCCCGCGATCGTCGAAAGCGGGACGAATCCCTGGCGCGCCGCGGAAAAAGAAACGTGCGTCATTTCCCGCCTCATTCCAGGCCCCAATGCCGGGCCCATTTCCTGAATGAGGCGCGGAATCTCCGGCTTGTGCGAATTCCCCACAACCCAGGAGACGCCATCGAGCGCGGCAAGTTCTTTGGGAGCGCGTTGCGCGTAGCAGCCCGTCACGATGACGCGCGCCGTGGGATTTTCCCGGTGAATGGTGCGAATCGACTGGCGCGCCTGCAAATCCGCCGCGGCCGTCACCGTACACGTATTGACCACGACGATGTCCGCGGAAATGGCGTCCGGGGAAGCCGCGTAGCCGCGCTCCAGCAATTGCCGCTCGATCGCCGCCGCGTCGGCCTGCGTCGCCCGGCACCCGAATTGTTCGATGAAAAAGGTCGCCATTTTTCCAGTTCTTTTCCGCTCTCAAGCGATCATGCGCGCGCGCCGATATGCGGCGCCCGGAGGACAAGATTATAGCAGGTGAGGATTTCGCAGGCAGGCGCTACAAAAAAAGTAAACAATCACGAACCCCGGGGTTGTCCGCTTTCCTCACTTCAGGTATCTTCACTGGAAGCGGAATGCCTATGGTCGACATTCACTGCCACATCCTCCACGGGCTCGACGATGGCGCGGACAAGCTCGAAACCTCCATCCAGATGGCGGAAATGGCGATTGCGGAGGGAATCACCCACGTGGTGGCCACGCCGCATGCCAATTCGCAATTCAAATTCGACCCCGAGCTGATCCGCCAGCGCCGCGACGAGTTACAGGGAATCGTCGGCGACCGCTTGAAGCTGGCGACGGGATGCGATTTTCATTTAAGCTTCGAGAATTTGCAGGACCTGGAAAAAAATCCACAAAAGTATACGATCAATCAGAAGACGTACTTGCTCGTGGAGTTCGCCGATTTTTCCATTCCACCGTCCATGGACGACACCATGCACCGCCTGCACCTCATGGGATTGTCCCCCGTGATCACGCATCCCGAGCGCAACGCGATGCTGCGCACCAAGCCCGAACGGATGTACCGCTGGCTGCACCAGGGCAGCTACGCGCAAATCACCGCGCAATCTCTCCTCGGCCGTTTCGGCAGCTCCGCGCAGCAGCGCGCCGAACAATGGCTGGACGAGGATCGCATCCACTTCATCGCCAGCGACGCGCACAACGTGAAAGGCCGCCCGCTGCAGCTTCGCGCCGCCTTCGACGCCGTCGCCGCGCGCCGCGGTGAGGATATTGCCAACGCGCTCTTCCGCGATAATCCCCTGGCCGCGTTCGAGGGCCGCAACCTGCCGTACGAGCCCGTGCCTCCCGACCCGAACGCCAAGCCCATTCCATACCGCAAGCGCAAACGCTTTATTTTTTTCTGAGCACTTCAGGCGGATTACGACTCGAAGCTCTTCAGGGTCGTGGCCATTTCGCGCAGGCGCCGGTCCACGGCCGCGTATACCGTGCCAGACTCGAATGCGCCCTTGGAATCGCGGCCGCCGGCTTTCACGCCGGTCAGGATTTCGATTCCTTCCTCCAGCGTCGTGACCGGCAGGATATGAAATTTTCCCGCGGCCACGGCTTCGATCACGTCGTCGCGCAGCATCAGATCTTCAATATTTTCGGAGGGAATCATCACGCCCTGCCGCCCCGTCAAACCGGTTTTCACGCGGCACACGTCGAAGAATCCCTCGATCTTCTGATTGACGCCGCCGATCGGTTGAATGTCTCCCTGCTGGCTCACCGAGCCGGTCACGGCAATGTCCTGCCGGATGGGCAAACCGGAAAGCGCGGAAAGCAGCGCGTAAATTTCCGTCGAGCTGGCGCTGTCTCCATCGACGCCGCTGTAGGATTGCTCGAAGCAAATGCTGGCCGCCAGCGAGAGCGGCTTATCCTGCGCGAACTTGGTGCGCAAATAGCCGGCGATAATTTGCATGCCCTTGTCGTGAAAGCTGCCGCTCAAATTGGATTCCCGCTCGACGTTGATCAGTCCCGTTTTGCCGAGCGCCGCCGAAGCCGTAATGCGCACGGGCTTGCCGAACGCATAGCCGCCGATTTCAAGCACGCTCAGGCCGTTGACCTGCCCGACGCGCGCGCCGTCGGTTTCGATCAGCAGCGTGCCCTCTTCGATCATTTCCCGGATTTTGGTTTCGGTGAGATTGTGCCGCTCGATGCGGGCTTGGCGCGCGCGGCTCACGTGCGAGGCATTCACAAGCCCCGCGCCTTCCTGCCGCGCGATGTAGGCCGCTTCGCGGGCCAGGTCCGCCAGGTCCGGAAATCGCGCCGTCACTTTGTTGCGGCGTCCGGCCAGGCGCACGCCGTATTCGAGCATGGTGGCAACGGCGGTGCGGTCGAAGGGGCCGATCTTTTCCTGCTCGGAGAGCTGGCGCAGGCGGTCGCCGTAATGGCGCACCACCGCGTCGCTCATCACCATTTCCTCGTCGAATTCGACGCGCACTTTGAAAATCTTGCGGAAGTCTTCCTCGAATTCGTACAGCATTTCGTACATGTGCCGGTCGCCAATCAAAATAATTTTCACGTCGATGTCGATCGGCTCGGGCTTGAGCGCGGAGGTGCCGAACGGGAAAAACATTTCCAGCGGCTGAATCTCGAGCTTCGAGTGATTGAGCATACGCTTGAGCGTGCGCCACACGCCGGCTTCAGTCAGCGCGTCATAGGCGTACATCACCACAAAACCGCCGTCGCCGCGCAGCAGCGAACCGGGGCGCAGATCCATGAAATCCGAGTTCCAGCCGCCGCGCGAATCGTAGCTGCGTTGAATCGTGCCGAATAAATTCGTATAGGTCGGCGTTGTTTCAAAGATAACGGGCGAATTGCCTTCTTCATCGTGCGCCAGAATCACGTTGACGCCGTAGACGCGAAACGGATCGCGCTCGCTCGACTGGGAACGCGGGCCGCCTTCGGACGGCGGCTGCCCACCTCCAGGCTCCTCTTCGCCTTCCCGCTCCTTGAACGGTTCGAGGTTGTCGAGAATGTTGTGACGAACTTCCTCGAGATACTCCGCCACCAAGGGGCCTGAATATTTTTCCTTCAGTTCCTCGATGAAGCCGTCGACAAGCACCGAAGCCGCTTCCTGTTCGAGGTAGCTCAGTTCGCTGGCCAGCTCGCGCGACAGTGTCAGCGTTTTCCTGTAGACAACGGTGAACTCCTGCCGGAATTGTTCGTATTTGCGCTCCAGGTCCTCGGCCGCCACGGTTTCCAGCTTGCCTTCGTGCACCATTTTGGGGATGTCTTCGATGGGCACCATCTGCCCTTCGAGGACCGGGAAAATTTCCGGCAGCGCGACGGCCCCGACCTGCATGTGTCCCAGCGCGAATTGCTCGCGGGCGATGCGCCGCGTGAAATCGTCCATCAATTCCTTTTCGCGGACCGTGAAGCGGTCCACGATGCGCCCTTTTTGGCGCTGGAACGGCTCGCCCTCGAACACTTGCGGAATCCGCCGGCGCAAAAATTCGATGCCGCTTTGCATGTCTTTCTTGAAACCGTTGGCCTGCCCGCGCGGCAGGGCCAAGAGGCGCGGCCGATCCGGACTCTTGAAATTATTCACGTAGCAGCGGTCGAGCGACGCCTTCGCGGGAGGATGAATCTGGTTGATCAGATGCGTGATCGTGCCGCCGCGGCTCGTTCCGGCCAGGCCGCACACGAAAATGTTGAATCCGGGCGCGTTGAGCTCGACGCCCATTTTCAGCGCGCGATAGGCGCGCTCCTGGCCGAGCAATTCCTTCACCGGCTCGGCATCGGCCGTGGTGGCAAACGGAATCGCGGACGGCTCGCACTTCCACCGGAGTTTTTCGGGAGGCAATCCGGCGAGCAAAGTGATGGGTTCCGTGGGCATTGTCGTGATGTGGGACAGGCTTCGGCCTGTCTCCGCTTTTGTGGAACTGTAAACGCAAACCAGACAGGCTGAAGCCTGTCCTACTTGACCCCAGGCGCGCTACTCTAGCACAAGCCAGACGATGGGCGCATGGGCGCCGCAACCACAATTTCCAGCATCTGCAAATCCTCGAAAAACCTCTCTCGAAATTACAGATGCCGATAAATGAGAGATCGTCACATTACGGGACGGGAGCTTCCGGCGCGCTCGCCGCCACGTCGTTTCCGGAATACACATCCAGAATGCCGACGGCCGTGGCCACGACGATCGGCCCCAAGACAACACCCAGCACGCCGAAGACGGCGATGCCGCCGAGCACGCTGATGAACACCAGCAACCCGTTCAGCGAGGCGCGTCCGCCGAGC
>Ga0335078_10018401_pt1 | contig 10388 bp, 11 predicted proteins | sample Lox_Sample_32_FD_206711 | JGI IMG/M metagenome (GOLD analysis project Ga0335078, IMG submission 206711) | Soil microbial communities from Loxahatchee National Wildlife Refuge, Florida, United States - Lox_Sample_3.2 | ecosystem: Environmental > Terrestrial > Soil > Wetlands | place: USA...
CCCCAAGTTCCGATCGCGCGGCGTTTGGCTGAGTCCCTGCGGCCGAAGGGTGTCTTCTGGATTGCCCATACAGGAAGCCGGCAGTTCATTAATTCGGTCCATCGCCGGGCTGGCCCGGCGATTCGAAATCATCTTCTTGCGGCGCCTCTGGAATTGAAGCATCTGCTCGCAGAGGTCGGACTTGAGGATTTCGAAATCGAGGACGGGCCCGACCGTTTCCTTGCCCGCGCCGTTCGTGCCGGAGCGATTGGATAGAGAGAAGCCGCCCATGAATGACGCCTCCGTCCGAAGCCTTCGTCGGCCCCGATTCTTGACGGTTTCCTTGGCGCGAGAACTGGGGGTACTTCTCAGTTTGTCGGTCATGTTTCCATTCCTCGTGCACTTTTTGCCGGTGCCGGCAGATGCGAGACTGGGACCGCGGCTCCTTCCGATGTTCTATGCGCCGCTGCTGGCGGCTCTCTGGGGGCGGCGGCAGACGGCGGTGTCCCTGGCGATCCTTGCCCCTTGGCTCAATCGGATCGTGACGGGATATCCCTCGGCCCACGGTGCAGTCGTCATGATGGTTCAACTGCTTGTGTTTGTGGGGATTCTTCGTGGGCTGGTGGCGAGGCTGGGGCCGTGTTGGTATCAGGCGGCGCCCGCGTTCCTGGCTGCGATGGCGGCGGCGGGAGTCGCCGCGACAATCATGCCTGGGCTGATTGGGGGCGAAAGCGCCGCCCCTTGGGTGGCGCGCAACGTGACCTTGGCCCTGCCCGGGATCGGAATTCTCATGCTGATCAATTGGGCCGTGCTTCGGTTCTATCCACCCGGTGGCGACGGCGGGCCGGCGACAGCGTAAAGCGGAGACCCCCGGGCATTGGTTTTGCCCTGCCGCCTCGATAACGCTGTAGGTCCGAAGTCCGATGGATGCCGGCCAAACCTTGGCTGCCTTCTTCGGGCTCGGAATCGAGCATATCCTGCTCGGCTGGGATCGTCGCTGACCTGGAATGGCCGGCTGGGTTGGCGCAACCGGCGCTGTGAAATTGCTGCCAAGGTGCTCAACCGGTGTGCACAGACGAGACGGAAGGCCTCTCCGCGATTGCCATTGGGCCGGATCAAAACGCGAGTGTGAATTAGTTTCGTGCGCGTTGGAGTTTAGCCCGCTGCTTGCCACGAGGGCTTGCTATCGCGGGCTTTTGCATATTTTGGTCGGTCCAGTGCGTCGGCGAATCTCCATCGTTTGCGTCCTTGCGTCGTGCGTCTTCGGAAGCGGCGCGCAATGGGACCTTGTTCAGGTTTTTGCCTGGGGACGCATGATCGTTGAGCATTCGAAGACGATGTGTGTGACCGCGGCGGTCCGCAAAACGTTCGATGGGGAGATGTGTCCGATTTGCCGCATGGTGGCGGCCGCGAAGCGGCAGGAACAGCGGCAGCCCGGCATACCCGAGGTCAAAATCGAGAGCAAGTTACTGCTCTTTTTCCAGGCCGGGACGCCGGTCGTCGTTGTCGCCCCGAACCTGGAATTCGTCCGTCCGTCCGATTTGTCTCTTCCCGGCCAGGTTTGCTTTGCGCCGCCCGTTCCGCCTCCGCGTCAGGCCATGGCCTAAAGCAGCGGATTTCGCGAAGCGACGAGCGCTATCTGCGCGCAGAACGCGCGCGGAGGTTTTGACCCTCTCTCTAAGGCCATATTGGCCTCATTGCGCCGGAATCCGGTCGTCCGATCCAGGTTCAGCCCCATGGGCTCATCATGCTCCCCGGGGAGAGACTGGTGACTAACCCGCATCCTTTGAATTCAACCATTCCTTACTGCCATGCATTTTCGTCCTTTCAACGCGGCCGGCCTTTCGGGCGCCGCTCTTTTCTTCGTCTTTCTGCCGCCGATCCTGGCGGCGGATTCATCCGCGCCCCCGGATAGCGACGTGCAACAGCTTCCCGCGTTGACCGTCAACGCGACCGCGACCACGGTTCCCGACCGATATCAGTTGCCGTCGACCGTCCAGGCGGTCACGTCGACCCAGATCGACGACACGATCAACGCGGTCGACGTCGAAGACGCGCTCAAATACGAGCCGGATCTCTTCCTCCGCAAGCGCAACGACGGCGACAACCAAGCCGTCCTGGCCACGCGAGACTGGGGGGTTAATTCCAGTGCGCGGAGCCTGGTTTACGCAGACGGGGTCCTGCTCTCAGCCCTCATCGCCAACAACAATACGATCGGCGCGCCCCGATGGGGTATGGTGGCCCCGCAGGAGATCCAGGCGATCAACGTGATCTACGGCCCCTATGCCGCCGCCTACCCAGGCAACTCCCTGGGAGCGGTGGTGGAGATCAGCACCCGGATGCCCGACCACCTGGAGACGTACCTGTCGACGACCGAATCGTGGCAGGACTTCTCGCTGTACTCGACCCGCAATACCTACGACGTGAACGAAACCGCGCTGGCGGTGGGTGACCGGATCGGCAAGTGGTCTTTCTGGATAACGGCCAGCAACGAGGACAGCAACAGCCAGCCACTCCTGTTCGTGACGGCCTCCAGCCCGCCGGCCGGCACGACCGGGGGATATGTGGCCTGGAACAAGCTGGGGCAGCAGGCCGATGTCCTCGGCGCCTCCGGCATCCAAGATGCCGACTTGCTCACGACCACGGTGAAACTCGCCTATGATCTGACGCCTCACATTCGCGCCACCTATGAGCTGGGCCTGTGGGACACCAAGTACGACGCGACCGTCCAATCGTACCTGCGCGACGCCTCGGGGCTGCCCACCTTCGCCGGCGTGTCCGGCTTCACCAGCGGCGAATACGACTGGATCGAGGACCATGTCATGCAGAGCTTGACTCTCCGCTCGTCCGGCGCCGGCGATTGGGACTGGTCGATCGTCGGCAGCGACTACGACTTCGACCGGGACACTGAAGATAGCCCGAGTTCCGTGGCCAGCACCGGCACGGCGTTCAGCACCGCCGGCAAGGTCGCGCTGCTGAGCGGCACCGGCTGGAAAACCCTGGACGCCAAGGCGGCTTGGCACCCGGATGGGCAAAATGGCGGCCAGGAGCTGAGCTTTGGGGCACATTTCGACGAGTACCAACTCGTCAATCCTACATACAACACACCGAACTGGCAGTCCGTTCAGGCCTACAGCTCCCTCTCGACCGAGGGCGTCGGCGACACCGCCACCGAGGCGCTTTGGGTGCAGGATGCCTGGCGCTTTGCCCCGCAATGGAAACTGACCGTGGGAGGCCGCTACGAGTGGTGGCGCGCCTTCGACGGCATCAACGTGAATGGCGGAACTACGATCGCCCAGCCGGACGAGTCGGCGTCGGACTTCTCGCCCAAGGCCGCGCTGGCCTGGTCAGTGGCGCCCAACTGGACCCTCTCCGTTCTCGCCGGCAACGCCCATCGCTATCCGACGGCCGGAGAACTCTACCAGCTCGTTTCCACCGGTGCCATCTACACTTCGCCCAATCCGAATCTGAAACCCGAGGATGACTGGTCCGAGGAGCTCCGCGCCGAGCGCAAATTCAAGGACGGCCTGGTGCGATTCTCGGTCTTCGAGGACAATACCCTGGACGCCCTGGTCTCGCAGTACGCGCCGCTCCTGCCGGGTTCTTCGACCAACTACCAATACTTCATGAACGTCGGCTGGATCCGGAACCGGGGCGCGGAAATCTACGCCGACAAGGACAACGTGCTGCTGCCCGGCCTGGAATTTTCGGGGAGCGTCACCTACGTCGATTCGCGGATATTGGCCGACGAAGGGGAGGGCCAGTTCACGACGGCGGTCGGAAAAAAGGCGCCCTATGTCCCGATGTGGCGCGGAACGCTGGCCGTGACCTACCGGCCGACGTTGCATTTGGCCTGGACGGTCGCGGGCAGGTACGAAGGCCAGATGTACTCGACGGTGGACAACACCGACGTGAATCCGAACGCCTTCGGCGGCTTCGACGAGTTCTTCGTCCTGGACACCCACGTCAATTGGAACTTCTCGCGTCACTGGGCGCTTTCCGGCGGCGTGGACAATCTGCTCAACCGGAAATATTTTCTCTATCATCCCTTCCCCCAGCGGACGGCGATGACGGAGCTGAAATTCACCTACTGACGACCGGGCGAGGCGCATGTCCTTCCGACAGGGCAAGGCAATCGTGGCGACCGGTGCGGGGGCATGTGCGCTGGTCGCCGTGACCGCCGGCTGTCCCCACTCGGCTCCCGCCGGGGCGGCCCCTGACAATTCGATCGTGCCGGGCCAGGCGGTCTTCGCGCGCACGTGTGCTGTTTGCCATCAGCCTACCGGATCGGGTGTCACCGGGGTCTTCCCACCCTTGGCCGGTTCGGAACTGGTCGATGGTGACGTCCGACGGCTGATGCGCATCGTCCTCAACGGTCTGCAGGGACCGATTCGGCTGAAAGCGGGGGCCTTTAACAACGTGATGTCCCCCCAGGGTCTGTCCTTGTCCGACGCCGAAATCGCCGCGGTGCTCACGTTTGTGCGCTCCTCGTGGGGTCACCACGCGTCGGCCGTGACCAAAGATGACGTGGCACGGGAGCGCATGCTCGGCCGAACGGCGCCCTGGACCTGGTCTGAACTCGGCCCATGAGGCGCACCCTTGCCCGGATTTCTCCGACTGCCGCGGCGTTCCACGTCGCGCTGCCTTGGGCGTGGTCGATGGGCTGCATCGTCATGGGCGTTGCCGTTTGCCGGGAGTGGCGCCTGCCTTTCGCTCAGAGCAATCTGGCGCTGGGGGCGGTGGGCACCACCGTGGTCCTCTTTATGGCGATCCACCGCTACTGGAACAACGATCGCCGAGCCTTTGCCCGGGTGTTCCTCGCCACGTTGCTGTCCGCGGCATGGGTGACGGGACACTTTCATGCCGTGCTCGCTCAAGCCTTCATCGTTGTTCTCTGTCTCTCAGGGCCATCCTACTGCCTCTGGCGCTTCGCGCCGGACGAAGGTCAGGAGGGATGGGCATGGGCGTTCTCCGGCGGGTTTGTTCGCGGGCTTGCGCTTGCTTGCCTGGCGCTCGCGCTGCCGTTGGTGGGTGGATGCGGCGAGCGCGCTTCCGCCCCCGAGGCACGGTCTTTCGAACTAAGGGGAGAGATTGTCGATGTGATTCCACAACGACACGCCCTGCTGATCCACCACGACGAGATTCCGGGCTACATGCCCTCCATGACGATGGAGTTCGGAGTCGGAGATGCGGATATTTCGAGCTTCAGGAGCGGGCAGCGGGTGGAAGCTCGCCTGATTGCGGATTCACCGGGATCCGTCCACCTGGAAGGCATCCGCGTGCAGAATCGCTTGAACGACAGCATCGTCGCCGCCTATACCCGGCGACTTGTCGAGGACACGCACCTGCGGGGGAATCAGGCGTTTCGAGAGGTCGGAGAGATCGTACCTTCCTTTGCCTTGTACGATCAGAACGGTGATGTGGTCTCGATCGAGCGGTTTCGAGGGAAGCGCATCGTTCTCAATTTCATCTACACCCGCTGCCCTATCGCCACGATGTGCCCGGCGGCCACAGCCCGGATGGCCGAATTGCAACGGCTGGCTAAGGCTCGCCATGTGACCGATCTCGAACTGGTCTCCATTACGCTCGACCCGGCCCACGACACGCCACCCGTACTCCATGCTTATGCGGCCGCGCACGGCATTGGTTCAGCCAATTTTCATTTCCTGACTGGGCCGGACGCGGCCATCCGCAACCTGCTCGTTCAATTTGGGGTGCTCGTGGAACCGGGCGAAAATTACCTTAAGCATACCCTGGCCACCATCCTCATCGACCGGCGCGGGAAAATCGCCTACCGGGCCGATGGCTCCTCATGGGACGTGGAAGATTTTCTGAACCGACGATGAAAACAATACTCACTAGCCTCTCCCCGCTCTGCCTCCTGACCGCCCTCCCCGCGCTGGCGCATGACACGTGGCTCCAAACCAACAACGCGATCGTGCGTTCGGGCGACGCGGTGTACGTCGACTTCGTCCTCGGCAACCACGGCAACGATCACCGCGATTTCAAGATCGCGGGCAAGCCCAGTCTGGACGGCAGCGCCATTGTCGTCGTTGGGCCGGATGGCTCGTCGATCGACTTGAAGCCGGAATTCACGGATCGCGGTTACGCGCCCAAGGAAGGATTCTGGACTGCGCGATTCGAGCCGATGAAGCCCGGGCTCTATCTCGTGGCCCAGACCTCGGACCAGGTCGCGAGCTACGCGCCGGAGCGGGTGGTCCGCAGCGCGAAGACATTCTTTTTGGTGACCGAGCACCTCGACCGGGTAATGGCTTCGGCGCCGGGCTACGATCGGGTGCTCGGACATCCTCTCGAACTCGTGCCGGAAGCGAATACGATCGCTCCGATGGGGCCAGGGGTTGCGATTCAAGTCCGTCTGCTGTTCCACGGCCACCCGCTGTCAGGGGAGAAGGTATCATTCATTCCGATGGGCGAAACCCTGTCCGCCGGATTCGACTCCCGCTTTGAGCGCAAGACCGATGCGGCTGGCCGGGCCTCTTTCGAGCCGAAGGAAGCGAATTATTACCTGCTTGTCGCGCATCATCTCGTTCCCGAAAAAGGAGTGAAATTCGACCGGATCAACTATACCGCAACCCTCACGGTGATCGTGCCGGCCCTTTGTCCATGTTGTGGAGAATGACAACGCTCTCCTGATCCAGGAGCCTATCCCGGCCGGTCGCGCTGTGGGGGAACCGGGGAGCCTCCTCCGCCGGCTAATTGACCGTCTCCAAGACTCGAATCTCCGATATAAAGGGTTCGTCGGATTTGCCCGTGGCCGAATATTCGCCCGGGAGTTCTCGGATGAAAGCCAGTAGCTGGCGGGAATCGATTGATTCGAGCAGACCTTGCAGGTTTCGGCCTCGGACCTCGAAGCAGCACTCGCAAAACGCGAAGACATGGACGTCGCCCTTTAAGCGCGCGTGAAGGAAGCGTCCAAAGCGTCTCGATGTGGTTGCCCTGCTGGACGACCGACCGGGAACCAGCCTCAAAGCGGCGCGGGTGGGAACCATCACGGAGTTTTGGGAGCCGAGGGGTCAGACGGTCCAGAGGCTTACGAGGCAGAATTCTGCGACAAGGACGGCCGCACGCTGGAATATGCGGAACTGCGGCGCTCGGAGTTCCTTGTTCTTCTGCCAATCCCCGAGGTGCTGGCGATCTGGCGCTTCGCGCGACAAAAGTCACGCCGCAACCGTCCCATGCAGGCGTCGACTTTGACCGCCGACCCCAATCCGCATCAAGGATTTCTGAAGTCGCCCAGGGCAGGGCAGGCGGTCCATTCTCAGCTCGTTGCTGCCGCGTAATTGGCCGCGGCCTGCGGCCAGTTCACGACCCGCCAAAACTCCGTGACGTAGTCGGCCCGCTTGTTCTGCTGCTTGAGGTAGTATGCGTGCTCCCAGACGTCGATACCTAGGATCGGCTTTGCCCCCTCGCTGATCGGCGAATCCTGGTTCGCCGTGGACGTCACCGCCAGGTCACCGCCCTTCACCGTGAGCCAAGCCCAGCCACTGCCAAACCTCTTCATCGCCGCGTCGGTAAATTCGTTCTGGAAGGCTTCAAGCGACCGGAACTTCCTGTTGATCGCGTCGGCCAGCGTTCCGTTCGGAGCCCCGCCTCCGCCCGGCCCGATAATCCGCCAGAAGAACGAATGGTTCACGTGGCCGCCGACATTGTTCCGCAGGGTGGTCCGGATTGACTCCGGGATCGCCCCTAGGTCTGCCAGGATCGCCTCCCCGGTCAGCGATCGGAGATCGGGATGGTCCGCCAGCGCTTTGTTGGCGTTCGTGATGTACGCCTGGTGGTGCTTGGTGTAGTGGATTTCCATCGTCCTCGCGTCGATGTGCGGCTCCAGGGCATCGTACGAATACGCAAGCTTCGGCAGCACAAACGGCTGCGCGGTCTGTCCTGGCGGGACCGGGGCGGGTTGCTCCGCGGCGCTGGCTTTGGTCGTTACACTGCGGATTCCGAGAAAGGCGGCCGCGGTCCCAAAAATCTTGAGGACGTCGCGCCGCGTAAGGGAGGGGGTGTTTGCACTCATGGTGCGCGCAATCTAAGGCCGGCCCGCCCGGGCGCAAGCAAGGCTCGGCCCGTGATCGATCGTGCCGCAAATCCTCGCTGCGCTCGACGGCCTCAAGATTGCTGCGGAATGGTGCCGCCGCTTCTCGATTCCAGGCCGTATCTTGCCACCTGACCTCCAGTAGGCGCCATGAATGTATTTAGCAATCGGCGCTTGGTGGAATATCAGGCAACTTTTTCAGCGCCGCCCGCTTGGTACTGGCCTCGATGTGGGTGTAGTGCCGGCTGATCACCGAGCTATCATGGCCGATGATGTCCATGGCCACTGACTCAGGAACGCCCGCGTTTTTCAGCAGGCTCGTGGCGCTATGGCGGAGCGGCTGGAAGGAGACGTCGCTGACCGGGCGGCGGCGGGAGTGCCCGGCGCCGGTCTCCTCTTTCGTCCTGGTGTCACCTGCCAGTCGAGCTGTTGGAGAGTGGCCCCGATGTCGGTCATCATCCGCGATGATGACGGGCGCGTTGTTCAACGCTGGCCGGCTTGATTCGGCAGCGACAATGGGTGCCCCTGGCAAGGGCTATGTGACTCTGTTACACTTGACAAGGCAGCGCCTTGATACTCAGTTACACTCATGCTCGCTCCCACAGTCATCACCATTAAGCAGCTCCACGACGATACCGGGGGGCTCGTTCGTCGCGCCGGGGCCTCGAAACAGCCGATCCCCATCACTGACCGGGGCGAGCCGGTGGCTGTGCTCGCCAATCCGTCGCTGCTTCGTCCGCGGAAGCGCAAGCGCGTCCTCTTGCCGGAATATGAGGCGATGATGGCCGGGCGGCCGGGAGAGGAAGTCCAGGCGGCCCTGGATGAGATTCGCGGCGAGCGTTGAGTTATGATCTTCTGCGACACATCGGCTATCGCAAAACTCTATTTGCCGGAGCAGGAGTCGCCGGCCGTGCGGGCAAGGCTCGAGGCCGAGGACCAGGTTGCGGCGTCGGAGTTGGCCCGGGTGGAATTGATGGGGGTCTTTCACCGGCAGCTTCGGGAGAAAAAATGGACCCGGCCGCAATTCATGACGGCGATCCGCCAGTTCACGAACGACGATATCGGCGGGTTTTGGACGTGGCTGCCGCTGGAAAGCGCGGTCATGGAGGCGGCGAGCAAGACGTACGCGACCCTGCCTGAGTCGGTGTTCCTGCGCTCGGCTGATTGCCTGCATCTGGTAACGGCGATGCACCATCGATTCACTGAGATCTTCACCTACGATACCCATCAGACGGCGGCGGCCGGGACGTTTGGTCTTAAGCCGGTCAAAGCGTAGCCTGCGAAGGGCGAGCTCTCGCGGCGGGCGAACACCCATTCCTCGCGGCGTCGCGATGGCACCTTGGGGGGGATTCTTCCTGCTATTTGCGGATGCGCCGTTCCCCCGTGGCGTCGTTTGCACCAGCCGGAGCGCGACTTGACACAGATGCTCAATCTGAGCACTTTTGATGCATGCCAACCACTCTCCTTCGCACCCGGGTCGACAGCGGCCGCGCCCGCGAGGCGCGGAAAATCCTGGCCCGGCTCGGCCTTAAGCCGGGCGATGCCGTGAATTTGCTGTTTGCGCAGATCGTGAACCAACGGGGCCTTCCTTTCGCCGTGCAGGAGGAGGGCTATGCCTATGCCCAGGCAGAATACGGGCTGTCCCCGCAGGAACTCGACCGGGCGGCGGAGCGGATCGGGCGGGAGAGCGCGTCGGCCCGCCGCCGCGCCGAAATCAAGCCTGTTCCCGACGATTGGCGCGAGTTGCGTAAGGCCCTGTGAGGGCGGTATACGACAAACGCCTGGAGCGCTGCATCCGCCGATTCTCCGACCGAGAGCTGATGGTCGTGCACGCGGCCATGCACGGCACGGCGGCGACATTCGGGCAGCCTCACGTTCACGGCGGCATCGGGGTGCAACGGCTAAGGCAGAACCTGTATGAGTGCCGGGCGGGGCTTGGTTTGCGGCTCCTCTTCGAGCGGCATGGCGAGGAACTGCTCTTCGTGTTTGCCGGCAATCACGACGACGTAAAAGCGTACTTGAAGAACCGAAGCTAGGCTCCGGTCGGGCCGCCGGTTCATAGGGCGAATGCGAAGGGCCTGGGAATTATCTTTGGTGGTTTCTTTGGTTTTTTTGGCTGAAAGTCGCCCCAAGTCGCAGTCTGTTTCACCCCTTACGGTTCACTGGCTTCGCAGTCGCCCAGGATCGCAAGCAGCTCACGCAAAGAAACCTCCAGCTACTTCAGGACCTATCACCTCGATCCAGGATGGGCCCGGATTTTGCACTCTCCCGATTATGAGCCTGACGAGCTACCAGGCTGCTCCACCCTGCAATAGGAGAGGGGCTAAACGTTGGCTTCCGCATCGCGGCTGTCAAC
>Ga0335078_10018402_pt1 | contig 10388 bp, 11 predicted proteins | sample Lox_Sample_32_FD_206711 | JGI IMG/M metagenome (GOLD analysis project Ga0335078, IMG submission 206711) | Soil microbial communities from Loxahatchee National Wildlife Refuge, Florida, United States - Lox_Sample_3.2 | ecosystem: Environmental > Terrestrial > Soil > Wetlands | place: USA...
TCTCTTCAATTATACGACGCCTTGGGCGCTGTATAGCATGAATTTCGACAAAACGCTTTCGCAGACACCCAGCGGTACCGACATCGAGCCCGAGTTCAGCGTGCAGCCGCGAGCCCTCTTCCCTAACGAGCGCGTCGTTCCGGTGACGATGCAGTTCTTGGCCGGCCAGTACACGGTTCCGCAACAACCCTTCACCGCTTCGCGGATGCTCGGTTCGTTCAACTTCGGTCCCGCGATCGCGCACTTCTGGGACAGCGACCTCTCGGCAAGCCTGCGCGTTCAGCAGTACTACTATTCGACGGGAGATCTCAAAGCGCAGATCAATCAGCTCTTGACGTTCACGACGCCGTTCGGCAATCACGTGCTCAACGCGATCACCTACAATGAGACGAATTCAAACGGTCCGGAGACCGAGCCGTTCCAATCCTACGACGTGATTTCCGGCGCGTCGCACGGCGCACAAGACGTGGTGCAGTTCTACAACAAGAATGTCTGGGTTTTGCGTCTGGGCGACGGCACGAATTTCAACCGGCAGGCGCAGCCCGTGTCGTACTCGCTCACCACGCGGCCATCGACGCGCTCGTACTTCACGATGAGCGGCTCATGGGTGCCCGGGCCGGGCAACGGCTTCGAGCAGACGCAGTATCAGATCATCACGCCGTTCGGCTACAAGACGGATCTGCAATTCGCTGCGACGCAGAACTGGAAAGATCGCGCGGCGATCACCGACAAAGTCGTGTACTTGCGCCGCATCATCGGCGACTGCTACGACGTGCGGATATCCTACAATCAGGATCTCAAGCTGGTGTCGGTCGGATTCGATCTGCTCGCATTCCCGTCGTACGGCGTGAACTTCGGCCTCGGCCAAGTCAACTCGATCGTCCCCGGAAATCTCACCGGCGCGTTCTAGAGCAACTAGGCGTCGCATTGCAGTCGTCACCCCGAGCGGTCGTCATGGTGAGCGGAGCGACGCGTAGCGTCGCGTAGTCGAACCACGCGCCGCGCAGCTGAAGGCCCGCAACAGCGGTCGTCATGGTGAGCGGAGCGACGCGCAGCGTCGCGTAGTCGAACCACGCGCCGCGCCGCTGAAGGCCGCGCAACCATCCTACAGGGTCGGAGGCACGATCGTGCCCTCGTCCTTGTTCTATCGTTTCGCTACCGGCACATATCGGGGCGGTGGTTCGACTTCGCGCTCCTGCGGACCGCGGAGCCTGTCCTGAGCGGAGCGAAGCGGAGTCGAAGGGCTCACCATGACACTACTCCGCGTCGCATTGCGGGTGGCCGCAGGCGCAGATCTCCGCTTCTTCTTCGGTGTCGGAGTTTTGGCAATAGTGACTGCAGTACGCTTCGGTGTCGGCGACCGCCGCCGTCACTTCACAGTTGCACGGTGGGTTCGCACATTCGATCGTCAGCATGTTGCTCATGGTACGTTCTGAATCTCCCCTCCGGTGATCGTGATGTTATTGTTGCCTCCGCCGGGAAGCAGCGCGCCGGCCGGAACCGTCAGCTGGTTGACGTAGTCGAAGGCACTGTTTGTCTGCAGCGGCAGCGAAAACGACGTGTCGCTGACGCCGTTGAGCCCCAGCGCGTCGAGCGGCACGCCGTTGTGATCGAGCACGAAGAAGTTCACATACCACGTATCGCAGATGTAGGTGTATTGCGTGCTGCACGCGTTACCCGTCGGTGAAGGCGTGGACCCGCTGGGCACGGGGGTGGGAGTTGGGGTCGGCGCCGGCGTGCTCAGAGCAGGACGGTCGAACAACGAGCGCTTGAACAGCAGCGTGAACTGAGTGCTCTGCCCGTTGCTGTTCAACGTAAGCGTCGCATAGCTGAGGGGGACGACGATCTGCTGCGTACCGACGTTGGTCGTGCTACCCGGGGTGATGTAATATTGCAGCAAGACCGGCGGGCTCTGCACGGTACCGAACGCGCCGCCGACGAACCATCCGAACGAGTAGTTCAGGAAGCCGCCCTGGAATTGGGTGTTCGCGTAGGGGGTTCCGCCCGCGCCGCTCGTGTTGAAGACGATGGCGTAGGAATAGTTCGTGAAGTCGAACGGCTGCGCGACATTGTACCGGATCAGCATGTACCCCGCGGGGATCGTCGACGTCCCGGTCGGGGGAAAGGTCACCTGACGCCCGCACGCAGCCAGCATGATTGCAACGAGAGAGAAAGCCAAACCGATCGAGCGTAACATCCTCACCTTGCCGCGCACCGTCGCATTAGCGGTCTCGGTGGCGTCTGCTGTGGCGCTGACGGCTGCATTCCCCAAGCTGGATTGGTCTTGGATCGCACCGCTGGCGATGGCCGGACTTTTTTGGTCCTGGTTCTGGACTCCCGCTCGCACTGCGCTCCTCATCGGATTCTTAAGCGGCATCGTCTATTTTGCCATCATGTGTTCGTGGTTTGCCGTAACGGCCGCGAGCCTGGTCGGACCTTTCGGCCTCTTGACCGTACTCGGGCCCGCGCTCATCGAGGCGCCGTATTTTGCGCTCGCCGCAGCCGGCGCATCGCTTGCATACCGGTATGCGCCCGGCGTGCTCGCACCTCTCGCGGCCGCAGCTCTGTTCGCGCTCTTCGAATGGCTGCGCTCGGTCGGGACGCTGGGAATGCCGTTCGCGCAGATCGGTTATTCCCAAGTCGGTGACGTCTTCGCACCGCTCGGCGCTTACGGCGGAACGATCTTCGTGACGTTCGTGATCTCGAGCATCGGCGCGCTGATTGCATGGGTCGCGCTCGATCGCAGCCGCACCATGCCCGCAGCGCTCGCAATCATTGCGATTGCGTTTGTGACGCTTGCTGGAAATCTCGCCTGGCCCGCGCGCCACGCCGCGGCGGCGGACATTCCCGTCGCGGCAATTCAAGGCAACATTCGCCAAGCCGTGAAGTGGGATCCGCAGAGCTTCGTGATCTCCAATCGCCGTTACATCGCAATGACGCAGCAGATCGCAGCGACCCATCCGCAATTCGTGCTGTGGCCGGAAACGGTCGTCACTGCCCCGCTCGGCGACCTCTCGCAAATGACGCCGAACGACCGAGCCGCAATCCAAACGTGGCGCGCGAACTTCGAGCGCCTCGCGCGAGAAACGGATACCACGCTCGGAATCGGGTCGCTGCAGCTTTCCGCCGACGGTTTGCACAACTCGCTGTTCTTTTTCTCGCCCCAAGGCAAAACAGAAGACGTGTACCGCAAACGGCAGCTCGTGCCGTATGCGGAGTGGGTGCCGTACGGCAAATCGCTGCTCGGATTGTTCCCGTACGCCGATCAAATCGGCCGCCAGGTCCCGGGTCGCGATCCCCTTGTCGTGCGCGCCGGGCAGCTCGAGGTGGCACCGCTGATCTGCTGGGAATCCGCATTTTCGGACGTCGTCGAAGACCAGATCCGCAACGGTGCTACGCTGCTCGCCGTCGCAACCGATGACGGCTGGTTCGGCGAGAGCGCCGGACCATATCAGCACGCGCAAATCGCGCAGATGCGCGCGATCGAGACGGGCAGATGGGTGCTGCGGGCCGCCGCAACCGGCGTCTCAGGCATCATTGCGCCGACCGGCGCGTGGACACAACGCGCGGATCTCGACCGGCAAATCGCGATCGCGGGATTCGTCGGTCCACCGGCACCGACGTTCTTTGCAGCGATTGGTCCGTGGCCCGTCGCATACGTTCTCGCAACGTTCTATGTCCTTGCCATGCTCGTAGGTCTGAGATGGTCAAGCGCGCGTTCCTGAAAGGCGACAAGGTCGATTGGAAACGCGTCGCCACGCTCGGCGTGATCGTGCTTTTGCTCGCGCTCGGTTATGAGCTGTGGCGCGCGGGTGAAGAAAGCATCCCGCCGCCGACAGTCTTGCAAACCATGCACAATGGTGAAGCGGAGGGACGTCGCGCGCAATACACGCAGTGGGAGTTCAGCTACGACAAGGCTGTGACGCTCGGCGACCAGATCACGCAGGAGATCGACGGCATTCACGATGGTGTGTATTGGAAGAACGGCAAAGCGATGATCCACATGCGCGCGGACAAGGCGACGTACAACACCCTCACGCACGACTTTACGGTGGACGGACCCGTGCACTTTGATATCGACGATCACGGCAAGATCCGAACCTTCGACGCCGACGCGGCCAGCTGGAACGAGGGCCAGAAAATGCTTCGCATCCCCGGGCCGGCCACGATCGGCAGCCGGCGCGGGGGGCACCTCGTGGTCCAGAACGTCACCGTCGACCTGCAAACCGGCGAGTACACGATCGGAAAAATCGAGGGCAGCGCGGTACCGTAGTCAAAGGACGCTACCATGCGGAGGCTGTTGATCGCTTGCCTGCTTTTGTTATTGCCCGCCTGCGGAGGTGGAAAGGGCGAACCCGGCCCTGACGCCACGCCGACGGAGAGCGATTTTTTCCAGCACAAAGGCCAAGTCACGCCGCTGCACGAGGCGATCGGCGGCGTAGCGTTTCGCCCGTTCATTCCATCGCGCATCGTCATCGAGACCGCGCTGCTGCCGCCCTACAACGGCGGCGACGACACGCGACAGAACCGCGGTATCGCCTTCGAGTATGAATCGCACAACCAAGCGTACGTTCTCTCGCAGTGGCCCGGCGGCGCGATGCCCGGACCGCGCACGATCGGCACCATCAACGACTGCGTAATCACCGGCTACGACATCAACGGCGGCGTGGGAGGCAAACAGGGAGCGTTATGGTCGAACGGGCGTATCGTCTCGAATCTGGTTGCCGCGGGTAACGCATCCAATCGCGCGGTGTTCAACGAAGCGCGCCGCTTAGTGCGAATGGGCGCGTGTCGTTAGGACGTAGGTACTAACGCTACTTTTCCTGTTCTTCCTCTTCGAGCGTCTTCTTCGCCTCGGCGATCAATTTTTTGACTTTTTGTCCGCCCTTGTGACCGATCTCCTCATAGAAATCGGATCCATACTTGTTCTTGACGACCTTGCCGCCTTTTTGTCCGATCGCCTCGTAGAATTCCGCACCGTGACGCTCGCGCGTTACTTGCCCACCCTTGCGTCCGATCTTTTCGTAGAATCCTGAGCCATAGCGATCCCGAACAGTGTCGCCGCCTTTTTTACCTGCTTCGCGCACCGACATCTCGCCACCGTCGCCGGGTTCCTCCGGACGTGCCCGTTCGTTTGTATTCTTGGACTTCTCGTTTGCCATTGGACCCCCCGGACACATCAAGCGACTGCGTCGTTCGTTCCCCCGCCAGCAAGCGACTAAACGCTAGTGCTTACCTACATTTTTGAGCGAGCGAGCGTCTATGATGGGAGCGGGCGACCTTCTTTTGTTGCTGATGTAGCAACATATGGTGACCGCGTCGCCCTCATCGGTCAGCTTTCCGAGCGTGATTGTCAACGCAGGATTGCGTGCGACGGACTTGCGCTTGCGCCGGGGTTCATCGACATACATTCCCATTCTGATGAGTATTGGCTCATCGCTGAAGCAGCGCACGGAAAAATAATGCAAGGCGTTACGACGGAAGTCGGCGGCAACTGCGGCTCTTCCGTTGCCCCACTGCGCGGGTATGCACGCACTCGAAGAGCGGCAGAACTTCGGCCCTTTCAGATCGACGTCGATTGGTCGAGCTTCGATGAGTTCTTCAGTGAGGTCGAGCGCACGGGCGTAAAACTCAACGTCGCATCGCTTGTCGGTCTCGGCACGACGCGCACGTGCATTTCCGGGCCGGAGGAGCGGCGGCTGGAACTCGACGAGCTGCGCGAGGAGCAGCGGCTCGTTCGCGAAGCGATCGACGAAGGCGCGCTCGGAGTGTCGAGCGGACTCATCTACGAGCCCGGACGTTACGCCGACATGGAAGAGCTCGTATCATGCGCGAGCGCCGCACGAGATGCCGGCGCACCGTTGTATGCTTCGCACATCCGCGACGAAGGCGACCGGCTGATCGAAGCCGTGCACGAAGCGCTGGAGATCGGCGCGCGCGCCGACGTGGCGGTGCAGCTCTCGCATCACAAAGCCGCATGGCGCCGCAACTGGGGCAAGGTCAACCGGTCGCTGGAGATCGTCGATCGCGTGCGCACAGCAGGACGCGAAGTCAACTGCGACGTCTATCCGTACGTCGCGATGTGGACCGATCTCGACACGATCCTCCCGGACGACGTTCGCGCCGGAGGGACGGAAGCGACGCTTTCGCGTCTGGCGGATCCGCAAGCAGCGACAGCCGTTCTGCTCGCGCTCAACCTGCGGTTCGAGGCACAGGATTGGCATGACATGCTCGTGACCGACGTGCGCAGCGAGCGTAACGCAGAGCTCGCCGGCCTGCGGCTCGACGAAATCGCCGAGCGGCGCGGCACGACGCCTGCACGGGCCGCGCTCGAGCTGCTGCGCGAGGAGAAATTGCAAGTGCAGTGCGCATTTTTTGCGATGGACGAGGACGACGTGGCGACGGTCCTCTCCGCGTCGTTTTGCGCTGTTGCGAGCGACGCCTCAACCCGCGGATTCACGGGCCCCACCGCGCACGGGGTGCCGCATCCACGCGCATTCGGCTGCTTTCCGCGCGTCTTCCGCCGCTTCGTGCGCGCGCGTAAGATTCTCACGATCGAAGAGGCGGTTCGCCGCATGACCTCGTTGCCTGCCAAGCTCTTCAACCTGCGCAGCCGCGGCACGCTCGAAGAGGGCGCGTACGCCGACCTCGTCGTGTTCGATCCTACGAGCATCGGCGACCGCGCAACGTACGAACGGCCGTTCGTCCCGCCGGAAGGCATCCCGCACGTCTGCGTGAACGGCGAATTCGTGGTGGAGGATGGCGTGCCGACGCGCGTGCTTCCGGGACGCGTGCTGCGCGGAGGCGGAGCGGTATGATCGCCGCGACCGCGGTGATGGCGCTCGCGTTGCATGCCGCCGTGTCGCCGTCGCGCGCGGCGCCGCTCATTCCCGTGTCGATCGGCATCACGCTGACCAATCGCGCTCGCACTCCGGTGACGATGGACTTTCCGACGCCGGACCTCTTTTGGCTGCAAGTCCGCGACTCCGGCGGCAAGGCGATCTTCGACTCGCGCACCGGTCACAAAGCGATCGAAGTCCACCGCAAGTTTCCCTTGGCGGTGGGCACGACGCGCATCGCGATCTTTGAATGGAACGGTCTCACCGACGATCGCACCGCGCCGCAAGTTCCCGGACAGTACACCGTACACGTCGAGGTGCAGAGCACGACCAGTCATCTCGTCGCCGATCTTCCGCTCGTGCTCGAAGCTCCGCAACCGATATCCAGCGTGCTCGGCGCGAAACCGAACGCTCAGGTCACTATCGAAGGAACCGCCGAACGCGACGGAGGCCGCACGTACATCGTCGACAACAGCGGAAAGATCCGTATCTCCAGTCCGCTTGGTTTGCGACCGCAGGGCGAGTTCGTCGTGCGCGGCACGCTTGGAACGATGCCCGGCGATGATCGGCCGGCGCTGCTCGTCAGCCGATACGCTCCCGCCGCTGGGAATCTCGAGCCTGAAGGGACGCCCACACCTCCGCCGTTGCCTTCTCCAAATCCGACAGCGACCCGTCGTTCTTGATCGTGTAGTCGGCGCGGCGCGATGCGTCGTGCGGGTCGATTTGCGCTGCCATGCGCCGCTCGATATCGTCGATGCCCGTGCCGTCGCGAGTCATCACGCGCGCGATCCGCTGCTCGCGCGGAGCGACGACGACGACCGTGACGTCGCATGCCTTCCAGTAGTCGCCTTCGAAGAGCAGTGGCACGACGTGCACGTTGATGCCGTCGCCGAGATCGCGCTCGATTTCTTCTGCCCGCGCGCGAACGCGCGGATGCACGATCGCGTTTAGCGCCGCAAGCTCGCGCGCGTCGGAGAACACGATCGTCGCGAGTGCCGCGCGGTCGAGCTGGCCGTCCCGCACGACCTCCGGCCAACGCGACGCGACCTCGGCGAATCCCGGCGTCCCCGGCGCGACGACTTCGCGCGCGAGCGCGTCCGCATCGACGATGTTCGCGCCGAGACCGCGGAGGATGCGCGCGACCTCGCTCTTCCCCGAGCCGATCCCCCCGGTGAGGCCGACTCGCAACGCCACTATTCGGTGTGCTGCGTCTCTTCGATCGTCGCTTTGATCGCCGCGAAATCGCTTTCGAGATCGTCCTTCAGCCGCTCGAGCAAGGTTTGCGCCGTCGCTTCGGCAACGCGTTTGCCGATCACGGCATCGAACGCGTCGCCCAGCTTGCCGCCCGGCGGCTGATATTCACCGCTCAGCACGAGCTCGGTACGCGAACCTTCCGGATGCATTCTCAGCGTTCCGCAAAAGGTGGGAAAGGGTCCGCCGCCTGTAGGCTCCCACGTGAATTCAACCTCGTCGTGCAGCTGCTGCGCTCCCTTCGCGCCGCGCATCGGCACGAACGCAACCATGACGTCGCGCTCGACGCCGAGATTCGTCCCGATGCCGAGCTTGCGAAACGGTACGACGAGCGCGAGCGTATTTTTACTGGTTCGGAGACGGCGTACGATTGCGTCCATCGCGACCGAGTACGGCGCGTTGACGGTAATCTTGCCGAAAACTTCGGTCATACGCCGCTTCTCTATTATTCCGCTTCGATCGTCTCCGGGATGTTTCCGAGGCTCTCGTCACCGTACGCGAATTCCGCGATTTCTTCCGGCGAGACATCGGCGACGTGCTGGATGGAGCCGGTGATGCGACGCGTCGAGTGATTGATCGTCAGCAGCGTAACCTCGACCTCTTGGCCCGGGCTGTACTGCGCAGCCGGGTCGAACTCGCCCTTCGGAACCATGGCGAGCACGCCTGGCACGATCTCGACCAAGATGTAGTTCGGCGTCACCTTGACGACTTGCGCGACGAGCTTGTGGCCTTCCACGAGCTGATCCGCATGCTGCAGCCACGGATCCGGCAATGCGTGCTTCAGCGAGAGGCTGACCTTCTTGGCTTCCGGATCGAACTTCATCACTTCGACCTGCACCACGTCGCCGATCTTCACGACTTCGGACGGATGCTTGATGCGCGCGTAAGACAGCTCGCTGTTGTGAATGAGGCCGTCGACGCCGCCGAGATCGACGAATGCGCCGAACTCCGCAAGACGAACGACGACGCCTTCGCGAATTTGACCGACCTCGAGCGTACCAAGCAGCTCTTGCTTCTTCGCGTTGAGCTCTTCTTCGAGAACGAGACGCTGCGAGAGCACGACGCGATGGCGCTTGTGATCCAGATCGATCACTTTGAGGCGCAGACGCTTGCCGACGAGCTCGTCGAGATTGCCGACTGGCTGACGGCGAATTTGCGATGCGGGAACGAATCCGCGCATACCGAGGTCGACGAGTACGCCGCCTTTGACGACTTGCGTCACCGTCGCTTCGATGACTTCGTCGTGCTCGTGCGCTTCGATCACTTTCTCCCACGTCTTGAGCGCGCGGGCCCGGCGCTCTGAAAGTAAAAGTTCACCGTCTTCATCGATGCGGTGAATCATCACTTCGAGCTTGTCGCCGACTTTGAGCGTCTTCGGATCGATTGCGAGGCTCAGCTCGCGAAAGGGAAGCGTTCCTTCGGATTTGCCTCCGATGTCGACCAAGAGTTCTTCTTGGTACTTGGCGACGATGACACCGGTGAGGACTTGGCCCTCGTCGAGTACTTTCAGGCTCTCTTCATAGAGCCGCTGCTCGAGGGCGAGTTGATCTTCTTGTTGCGGTCCCGCCGTATTCGGCGGAGCGATTTCAGTGGTAGAGATGAATTTGTTTCCTATCAATGATCACGGCAACTTGCCGTGAGCCCCGGAAATCTCCCGGCCCGTCTGCGTCCCGGACGAGGTGGTCCCCGTCGGGGCCCGGGACGAGCAAAGTAGCCGAGAGCCAAAAGATGGCGTGGCGCCGCTTGGCGGGCACGCCCAAGGAGCCTAACCGAATTGGCTCCTTTCGTCAAATCGCACGGCATGGTAGAAGGGTTTCCGTCGCCCGGACCTCAGCGCTGGCAGGCGCGGCACCACCAGGTTCCGCGTTGCGCGAGTACCGTTCGAACGAGCGGCCTCTTACATCTCGGACACGGCTCGTCGGCGCGACCGTACACGCGAAGCTCGTTTTGAAAGCCTCCTTCGAGGCCTTCCGCATCGACGTAATCGCGAGCGCTGGTCCCGCGCATCTCGATTGCTTTTCGCAAGACCGCGCGGAGCGCGCCATGCAAGCGCGCGAGGCGCGGCTTCGAGATCGCGCGAGCCGGAGTGGTCGGACGAATCTGCGCTTCCCACAGCGCTTCGCACGCATAGATGTTGCCGACTCCGGCAAGCCGCGCTTGATCGAGCAGCAGCGCTTTGATCGGCGTGCGCCGTCCGCGCGTCATCTCCGCGAGCGCCGCCGGCGTGAAATCCGCCGAGAGCGGCTCGACGCCCAGCTGCGCGTCCCACCGTTCGCCATCGGAAACGAGCCGCATGCG
>Ga0335078_10018403_pt1 | contig 10387 bp, 6 predicted proteins | sample Lox_Sample_32_FD_206711 | JGI IMG/M metagenome (GOLD analysis project Ga0335078, IMG submission 206711) | Soil microbial communities from Loxahatchee National Wildlife Refuge, Florida, United States - Lox_Sample_3.2 | ecosystem: Environmental > Terrestrial > Soil > Wetlands | place: USA: Florida...
ACGTTATAGCCGGCTTTCAGGAAGAGCTCGGCGGCCTGCTCTACGGCGCGGCTGGCGCCGCCGATGACGCCCTGCTTATCGCTGTTGATGTTGGCGAGGACCACATATCCATCGATGGTCTTCAGGATGCGCTCGATTTCGGCCAGAGGGGCAAAGACCGCCGCCATCCTGCCGTTATCGGCCATGGCGACGCGCGTCATTTCGCGACCGCGCGCCGCCACAGCTTCCAGGGCATCGTCGAACGGCAAGGCGCCGGAGGCTACCAGAGCGCCGTACTCGCCCAGACTATGCCCCATAGTCATATCGGGATGGATGCCGTATGCCGCCAGAAGGCGCGTCAACCCCAGGTCGGTCGCCAGCACCGCCGGCTGGGTAATGGCTGTCTGGCGCAGATCCTCTTCGGCGCGCGCCACCGCGGCGCTGTCCGAGGGATCGACATAGACGAACGTGGTGAGCGGCTTGCCGAGGATGGGCGCCATGATGCGGTCCGCCTCGTCGAAGGTAGCCGCGACGATCGGTTCAGCCGCGCGCAGGGCGCGCAGCATGTTGACGTACTGCGATCCCTGGCCGGTATACAAGAAGGCCACTTTGGGCGCGGGTCCGCAGCCGCGGAAAATGCCTTGCGGCCGCAGCGCCTTCCACACCGCGGGCTGGTTGGCCTGAAGCGCCTTGATGGCCTGGGCGCAGCGGCCGGCCAGTTCCGCGGCATTGCCGTAGTCGATGGCGACGCGCTCGGGCGCGCGCAGATCGGCGGCCAAAGGAGGGTCGGGCGCCGGCGCCCAGCCCGCCGCCGCGGCTTGCTGGGCTGTGTGAAGACGCTCGGCCAGCTGAGCCACGGAAGCGGCGCCGGTCACGAGCAACCCGCGCAACGGTGGTTTTAGAGCGGCGCCGGCGGTTGCTCCGTCAACCACCGGATGATTTGCCGGCTCGCCTGCCGTTGCCGAATGCTTCCCGTTTCCGCTGATGCGGTGCGGAAGGTATTCCTCCAGCACCAGGTGAAAATTGGTCCCGCCGAATCCGAAGGCGCTTACGCCCGCCCTGCGCACTCCCTCGACGGTTTCCGTCCACGGCCGCAGTTCGCGATTGACCCTCAGCGGCGAGCGCGCGAAATCGATGTGCGAATTGGGATGCTCGCAGCCCAGGCTCGGCGGCAAAACTTTCTCGTCGAGCGCCATGACGGTTTTCAGAATCCCCGCGGCGCCCGACGCCGCCTTCAAATGTCCGATGTTCGACTTCACCGAACCCAGCGCGATCCGGCGCGCGTTCGAACCGCTTTCGCGCAGCACGGTATCCATGCTTTCGAACTCCACCAAGTCGCCCACGCTGGTGGAGGTTCCGTGGCCTTCGAACAGGGTGGCCGTGGAGGGTGAGAGGCCGGCGTTCTTCCACGCTCGCTCGATGGCGAATTTCTGTCCGATGGGATTGGGCGCCGTGAGGCCTTTGCCTTTTCCGTCGCTCGATCCGCCAATGCCGCGCAGCACCGCGTAGATCCTGTCTCCATCGCGTTCGGCATCCGCCAGGCGCTTCATCAGGAAAATGGCCGCGCCTTCGCCCATCACAAAACCGTCCGCGCCTTCGGCGTAGGGCCGCGATCCGGTGGCCGAGAGTGCGCCGATCTTGCAGAACTTCACAAATGTGGGCGCGCCCATGTTGCGGTCGATACCGCCGGTCACCGCGAGATCGAAATCGTGCGCGATCAGTCCTTCGGAAACCGCGTGGATGGCGGCCATGGCCGAAGCGCAGGCGGCATCGCAGGTATAGTTCGGCCCGTGGAAGTTGAAGACATTAGCGACCCGGCCCGCCAGGCAGTTGGAGAGCTCGCCCGGCATGCTGTCTTCGGTAATCGGAGGCAGGCGGTCGCCCACGCGGCCGCGCCATTCGCGGGCAATGTCACGGCGCACGGCAGCGGGCAAAGCGGCAAAGGTGGCGCTCGCATCGAGCTCACGCGCGTACTCGGGGAAGTGCGCCCGCATGGATGTCAGGTAGTGCGTCTCTCCGCCCATAGCATTGCCGAGAATCACGGCCGTGCGGTCGCCGTTGATGGGCCGCGCGGGATACCCGTAGTCGGCCAGCGCTTCGCGGGTGCACGCGAGGGCCCATCTTTGCGCCACATCCATGGCATCGACGACTCGCGGCGGAATTGCCAGCCGCCAGTTCAGCGGGTCCCATGGGTATTCGCGAACCCAGCCGCCGATCTTGGAGTAGGTTTTGTCCGGCGCGGCCCGATCGGCGTCATAGTACAACGCGGAGTCCCAGCGGTCGGGCCTGACTTCACTGATCGAGTAGCGCCCCGCCTTGATGTTTTTCCAGAAGGCCGGTGCGTTGGGCGCGTCGGGCATGACCGCGCCTACGCCCACGATGGCGATGGCTCGATAACCCGTTTCCTGCATTTCCATCCTCCCATTGCCCGCACTCCTGTCGAGCGCGGATCAGGCGACGTGCGCGACGGGCCTTGCGACCCGGCCGTAGATCACGTCGGCGACAAAGTCCATGTCCGATATCAGACCCGCCTGCGCGCGGCGGATGGCGGGGAGACGGAGCGCGGCCTCGAATGCCGCGATCTCGGTCTCCGGAGCAGCCTGCGCGCCGGCGATCCAGCGGAAACCATCCTGCGCCACTTTGAGCGCCGCTTCGCGCGCAAAGATGCGGGAGATCGCTGCCAGAGCTTCGGCATCGAACCGCTGGCTGGCTTTCTCGTTGAGCTTTCCTTCAGCCGCCAGCCCGGCTCGGCGCGCGAGGCTGGCCGCGCACTCCGCACAAGCGATCCATTCGCCGAGACGCAGCAGAATGTGCTGGAAGCGGGTCAGGCGGCCCAGGCGGGCGCGCTCCATCACCTCGGCCAATGCGTGCAGGGCCAGCGCCGCGGTGCCGGCGCCCGCTTCCGGATGCCTGGTGTGGAGCACCTCCGACTGCCGCGCGCGATCGTGATAATACTGTCCGCGGGTTTTCAGATGCAGCTGCCAACGGTCGCGGCTGATGGTCATTTCCATGATCTCGGAAGTGCCTTCATAAATCGTGGTGATGCGTACGTCGCGCTTGATCTTCTCGACCATGTACTCGTGCGTATAGCCGTAGCCGCCCAGCGCCTGAATGCTGGCCTCGGCGGCTGTGTTGCCGGCCTCGGTGGACATGTACTTGGCAATGGCGCCTTCGGTGTTGAGGCTGCCTTCGCCGGCATCGATGCGCTCGGCGGTTTCCTCGATCGAGGCGCGGCCGGCTTCGAGGCGCGCCACGTTGGGCACGATCAGCTTGTGAGTGTAGCCCTGCTTTTCGGAAAGCGGCCCTCCGGCCTGAATGCGCTTGGCGGAATACGGAATGGCGCGGTCGAGCGCGGCCCATCCGGCGCCCAATCCGAAGGCTGCCACCATCAAACGGGTATACCCGAACACCGCCTGGGCCTGCAGCAGCCCCTGCCCTTCCACCCCGCCGATCAGCCGGTTGGCGTCCACATAAACGTCGCTGAACGAGAGCGCCGCCGTGTTGCTGGTGCGGATGCCGTGCTTGTTTTCCGGTTTGCCTTGAGAAAATCCTTTGGCGCCGCGCTCCACGATGAACCAGCTCGGGCCGGCCGGCGTGTTCGCCAGCACCGAGTACGCCCCGGCAATCCCGCCGTTGCTGATCCACTGCTTGGCTCCGTTGATGCGGTAGCCGGTGAGCTTGCCGTTTTCCTCCACGCGGTCGGCCGTCGTCTGCAAGGATCCCAGGTCGCTGCCGGCATCGGGCTCGGTAGCGCCGTAAGCGAACAGCAGGCCGTCCTCGGCGATCCGCGAGAGCCACTCTTTCTTCTGTTCGGGAGTGGCGCCAACAGTGATCGGGTCGCTGCCCAGAAAAGTCGCCAGCACAGCCGTGGCAATGCCCAGATCGATGCGCGCCATGGCCTCGCAGATGCAATACACGTCAAATGCGCCGCCGCCCAGCCCGCCGTACTCCTCCGGAATAAACAAGAGCTGAATTCCCAGCTTGTCGGGGCTGCACATGTGCCGCACGATCTCGAGCGGGCATTCATCGCGCTCGTCGAGAGCGATCAGTTCCGCGTCCGGCAGTTTTTTCCGGGCAAACTCGCGCAGCGATTTCAAACTCAGCTTGAGAGTCTTATTGGGAATCATGAGCGCCTCCCTTTGCCGGGCACGCAACTCTCCTCGCGCACCCGCGCCGCCAGCGCCGGCATGAACTCCAGGAGGTCGTCGATGATGCCCACGTCCGCCACGCGGAAAATCGGCGCTTTGGGATTTTTGTTGACGGCCACCAGGAACGGATTGCCCTTGATGCCCGCGAGGTGCTGGAACGAGCCGCTGATGCCGCAGGCGAGATAGACCTTCGGGCGCACGGTCTGGCCGCTCGACCCGACCTGCCGCGACTTGTCGAGCCACCTGGCATCCACCACGGGGCGCGAGCAGCTTACCGCGGCGCCCATGGCCTCCGCGAGGTCCTGTGCGATTTCGACGTTCTCCTGCTCGCCGATGCCGCGGCCGATCGAGACCAGCACCGGTTCCTTGGTGATATCCACATCGCCGGCTTCGGGGGCAATGGTTTCGAGATACCGCCGCCGCGCGGTGAGCGTGCCCACCTCCGCCGATTTATCGACCACCTGCCCGGCTGTCAAAGCGCCGCCCGAAGGCCGGAAGGCTCCCGGGCGAATGTTCAGCACCGCACCAGCCGAAAGGTCGCAGAGCACGTGAGCGCTCACCTGCCCGCCGAACTCCTGGCGGACGGCTCGCAGGGCTGCTCCCTCGACGCCCTCGATGTCCACCACGTCGGGCAGGTAGGCCGCGTCCAGCTTGATGGACAGGCCCGGCGAGAGGTCCACGCCGAAGTGCCCGTGCGGGACGAGCAGGATGCTGCCGCGGGGCACCACGCTCGCCAGCGCCTGGCGCACCAGTTCCGCGTTGGGATACTCCAGCGGCTCTTTGGCGATCTTCCAGATCTCGCTGTAGACGCCGCGCAGCCTTTCGCACACCTGGTCGAGATCGGCTCCCCAGCCGGTGACGATTGCCGTTGCGGACGCCGCCCCATCGATCTTGCGTCCTGCCACCGGCAATTCGGCGGCCGTGTCGTCCGCTACGCCGCTCCTGTGAACAATGTAAGCAAAGATGCGTGGCATCAGTTCAATCCTCCCTTGGCCTTTAGCAAGCCCATCAGTTTGTCGACGATCTCCTCGCGGCTGCCCTCGAGTATTTCCGCTCCTTTGCCCGCCGGGGGCACGAAATAATCCACGCGCCGCACCTTGGCGGCCCCTTCGCCGGCTGTAGCCGCTGCGATTCCCAAATCTTCGGCGGCGTATACCGGAATGGGCACGGAGGCCACCTGCCGGATTCCGCGCATACCCACATACCGCGGCTCGTTGATTCCGGTTTGGATGGAGAGAACGCACGGCAGGTCGATGGCGTTGATCTCCTTGCTGCCGCCTTCGATCTCTCGCCCGATCTTCAGCTTGCGGCCCTCCTGCACTTCGATGGAGGTCACCAGCGAAGCAAAGGGGTAGTCCAGCATGGCGGCCAGCATGCCTCCCACCTGGGCGCAACCGTCGTCGGCCTGGACACCGGTGAGGATCAGGTCGAAATGCTGCGATTGCACAAAAGCCTTGAGGATGGCCGCTGTGCCCCGGCCGTCGGACCCTTGAAAGGCACCGTCGGAAAGCAGCGCGGCGGCGGAAGCGCCCATGGCCATCTCGCGCCGGAGCACTTCCTCGTCCTCATCGCCGCCCACGGTCACCACCGTGACTTTTCCCGCGGTGCGCGAGGCGATCTGCAGCGCCTCCTCGACCGCGTAGTTATCCGGTTCGTTGACCGAGTACACGAGGTCCTCGCGGTCGATGTCGGCGCCACTGCCGGCGAGTTGGATCTCGTTCTCCGCGGTGTCCGGAACGCGCTTGACGCAAACCAGAATGTCCATCGTTCGATGCCTCCTTCGGTGACAAACCTTCAAAAATCAGACCGGTCCGGCGACTCTGGACAGCGCTGCCGGAGCGGCTACACGGGTGGAAGGCGGGACCATTTGCCGATCGACCAGTTCCGCGAGGTCGATGGCCGCGATCTTGCCTTCCATTCCCGCTACCTTGATGGCGTCTTCGAGATTCACCATGCAGAACGGGCAAGCCGTCACGATCACGCTGGCACCGGCTTCCGCCGCCATGCGGACGCGCAGCACGCCCATGCGCTCGTTTTCCCGAGCCTCGTAGAACAGGGCCAGACCGCCGCCCCCGCAGCAGAAGGAGCGGTCGCGGCAGCGTTTCATGTCCACGCGGTGCAGACCGGGGATGGCATCCAGCACCTCGCGAGGGTCGTCGTAGACGCCATTGTGCCGGCCGAGATAGCAGGGGTCGTGATAGGTGTAGACGCCGCCATCCACCGGGTTCAGCCGCAATTCGCCGGACCGCACGGCGCGCGCGATTACCTGGCTCACATGCTCGACGGGCGGCAGATCCTTGTAATCGTGGCGCAAGGCGTTGAATGCATGAGGGTCGGCGGTGACGATGCGCCGCGCACCGGACGAGCGGATGGCCCCGGTGTTGTGGTCGCGCAACGCCAGAAACAGGGTCTCCTCGCCGAAGCGCCGCACATCGTGGCCACTGTCGCGTTCTTTCGCCCCGAGGATGCCGAAGCTCGCGTCGAGCCGGCTCATCACACGGCCCACCGCCCGCCCGATGGCCTGAATGCGATCGTCGTAGGAAGTGATGCTATCGACGAAATACAGCGTGTTGACTCCGCCGCCGTTCACCACCGGCACCGCGCCCTGGGCCCACTCGGCGCGCTTCTTCTCCATTTTTCCGAAAGGATTCCCGCGCGTCTCGAGCGACTTCAGCGGTTTATGCAGGGATTGCGGCGCCTTTCCGTCGTCGATCAGGCCGCGCCGCAGGTCGACGATTTTGTCGATGTATTCGACCAGCAGAGGGCATTCCGCCTCGCAGGCTCCGCATGTGGTGCAGGACCAGATTTCCTCTTCGGAATACAGCCCGCCCACGAGGGGCGTACCATTCGAGGATGATCCCAGAACCGGGTAATGGTGAAACAGGTAATCTCGCGCCTTGATCGAAAAAGTGCGCGGAGCAAGCGGGCGCCCCACCGTGTTCGCCGGACATTGCTCCGCACATCGGCCGCAATCTGCACAGGAGTAGAAATCCAACAGGTGTTTCCAGGTAAAGTCCTCGATCTTCTTGACACCGAGTGATGGCAGGCGGTCGAGTTGTTCATCGGCAACGCCCCACTCGACAGGCTTCACCGTTCCGCGGTCCAGCTTGGCGAAGTAAATGGAAAACAGGGAAGTCTCGACGTGGAACTGGATGCCGAAAGGCCGGTAACAGAGGAGGAAGAAAAAGGCAATTTCGTGCGTCAGATACGCGCCCAGGTGCAGAGTGCGCAGGGCGGACAGGCCGGCGCCGGCGAAAGCGGCCTGCAACGCCCAGGATAGCGATCCGGGCGGCAAAAGCTCGGCGCGGCCGGTCTCCTTGAGATGGAAGGCTACCTGGCTTCCTTCGAAGACGCCGTCCGCAGCCATGAGAATGCCGATCAAGGCAAGGAGGAAAATCGGGTCGGCCGTCGGGCGCCCATAGCGCGCGGGGCGGAAGACGAGGCGGCGTATAATCGCCACACCCATGCACAGCAGAACCACCGTGCAGGCATAACTGCGAATCACGCTCAGAAGACCGCCGGACCCGGCGGTGGCGAAGCGGTCCGAGACGCCCATGGCGAGAAGAGAAAACACGCGGCTCGCCAGGAGCAGGAAGCCGGCGAAGATCAGAATATGAAGAGCGCCGGCAAAGCGGTAGCGCGGATGCCGCCATTGCGCCAGCCAGTATTGGAGGACTCTCGCCAACCGCGCCGGCGGCCGGTCGAAGCGAACGTCGTGGCGGGCGTGTACCAGCGGCGCCAACCTGCGCGCGACGATCCAGGCAAAGCATGCCAGTCCGAATAAGTGAAGGAAGAGAAACAACTCCCTTCCGCGGACTAACCAGTAAGTGGCTCCCGCGATCGAGTCAATGCCTTGTCCCACTTGCCCGTAAATCCCCCATCGCCAGAATGGCCGCCGGCACATAATTACCGGCGAATCGCCGGGCGATTACATGGTCGCCATGATACTCTCGGCGGACAAACGCTCGTTCAAAATCAGCCGGCGAATGGTGCGAAGGTCATTCAGCATACGCCGGCTCTTGTGTAAGTGGCAGCCGAGCATTTTCAACTTGAAAATGGCTAAATCGATGGCTTGCGCGCGGCGCATTTCTCCATCGCGCACCGCCCTATCCCGGTCACGCCTCAAATCCGCCATGGCTTCGAGAGTTGTCTCGGCCAGGATGGTCATGTATTCCTGCGCGCTTTCGATGGATTCGAAAGGCCGCTCGATGGCTTCCGCGAACATAACATCTCGCTCCCGGGCGCGGGCGCGCCCCGTGATATGACGCTTGATTCGACGCCAGATACACCAGGCCACAAGTCGACGTACGGGGTTCGGACACGTCAGCCGGCTTGGTGATGTATTCAAGAAGCCGCCGCTCTCCCTACCTCCCATCGATGTAATGGAGAGCGATCCAAGATTAAACTTTTTAAACTTTTAAGACCCTTTTATATTAAATTGGGTTGCAGAAAGAAGTCCAGTGAAAGTAAAGGCTAGGGTGCGGATCGTGCGAATTCTCCGTACTGAACAGGACAGTTGACGGCCGGTTACCCGCGTGGAAGATCCGGGCCGATGGAACATCAATCGCAGCACCTCCTTGAAATCGGCATGGAACAAGCCCGCCCTTTTTTTTGAGGTAACCAGACAAACAGATCCCGTTTGTGTTTCAACAGCCGGTCCAAACAGCGATACAGCCGATCCTTTTCGGCCACCGCAAAGTCCGTCTCCAGCAATTCATCCTAAATCCGGCAGTTGGAGACGCGCTGGCGCGGCTGGCAGCCTTCTGCCGGGACCTGTTGCGGGAAATGTGGTTGTCACCCGGAGGGTGATCTGCGCCGCAGCTGGAAATTGCTGGCGCCACGCCTCGTGAGGTGCGGCCCCACGGGCTCAACTGCCGGATTTAGGTTCATCCATACGCTTTCCACGAACCACTGCGCACGCGAAACGCGCTGCCGGGATCCAAACAGACGATTCACCACCAGCAGGCGCAACACCTTCTCCCAACTCACCGACTCGCGCCTCCGGCAAACGCCGTTGTCAAAACTCATTCAGCCCCAGTCGATGCCAGAGTTCGCAGCCCGGCCAGCAGTTGCCCGAACACCCGCGGCCGCCGCAGTTCCACCCGCTCAACCGCAGTTGCATACTATCGCGTCGGGCGAAATTTCCCGGTCATCCGGGAACAGGCTCAGTGCTGTGTAGCGCTGCTCCTCCTCGTCGAAGACCGCCAGCGGCTGGCGCCCAGGCGGCCTGCTGCTGAGTGTTAATTAATCTCCCCAGGTACAGAGCGGTTCGTTGCACCGTCTTGCCGCCTGCTGCTGGATCTGCGCTCCAGCGTCTGTAACGCCGGTTTGGCTCAAACCCGCCACTCGACAGGAAACGAAAGGAAGGAAAATAGCGCAGGGTCGCCAGGGTGTCTCTGCGCGCAACCGTTTCAGGCCTGCTTACAACCTGATCACGCCCAGGGAAGCCAGGATGACGGTCCAGATGCCGGCGCCCAGCAGAACGCCAGTGAGCACCCCTCGTCCGGCGCGATTGCGGCAGGCCGGAGCCTCCACAAATTGTTCGCGCTCATCCGGGAAGGTCGAAATCTCGAATTCCTCAAGCTCTCTGGTGTTATGGCTAACTAATGTCGACAAAGTAGCAGGCCTTTCCTTCGTACACTCGGACATTTTGTCCCCCGAGTCAAACCTGTCTTTGGGTAGTGCCATATCGTTAACTCCGAGTTGGCCGGGTCTGGTCAACCTCGCTTACCGGGTTCTATTGAGCACGTCTAGGTCCGAAATGATGTCAGGATATCTCGCAGTCCAGCCTGTACCTTAACCGGGAATCCCGCAGTCTTGCACTGCGGAAGATCCCCGAGTACCGGCAGAAAATACACGATTGCAAAGCGAAAGCCGGGTAGAAAACGCTGAATCCAAGATGTTTGTGAGGCACTGGGGAGAAGGGGTGCGTGAAAATACGCACGCTTTGGGCAATACTCGCGCCTTTGCACCCGGTGGGTATCAGGACGCAGTGGCGGGTCGGTAAGAGGACGAACCCGCAGGGTTGTCCCCTTCGCCGCTAATTCAACAGGCGTCCCTGGCGAAGGTAGGCCGGGACATCCCCGTCGTCGTCCATTTCGAGCATCGGGCCGGATGCCGCCATGGCTGCGGCAGCCGGTTCTGTTTCCTGATAGACCACCGCCGGAATCGGCTCGGGGATGGCCACGGGCGCCGGCTCGGGTTCTGCCGGCCGCGGCTCGGCCCGCACGACCGGAGCAGGCGGCGGAACCGGAGCCGGA
>Ga0335078_10018404_pt1 | contig 10387 bp, 8 predicted proteins | sample Lox_Sample_32_FD_206711 | JGI IMG/M metagenome (GOLD analysis project Ga0335078, IMG submission 206711) | Soil microbial communities from Loxahatchee National Wildlife Refuge, Florida, United States - Lox_Sample_3.2 | ecosystem: Environmental > Terrestrial > Soil > Wetlands | place: USA: Florida...
CGAACCGCATGCCGCGCCGGACAAGTTGCGGCACGAGCATGAGGAACTGCAAGGCTCCGCCGACGAGCACACCCACAGCGAGCGCGATGGAAGGACTCTTGAAATAAGGCCAGATGGCGCTGGTGGAAAAGATGATGATGACGGCGTTCAGAATGACGGTAGTGGCGGTGGGAAGGGCAAAATTGTGGAAGGAGTTGAGGATGCTGATGCCGATGGCGGCGAGGCCGAGGAAGAACAGATAGGGGAAAATGATGCGATTCAGGGAAATGGCTTCGTCCCAGCCGGCGGTTTTGTCACCTGGGGATGTGAAGGTGTGGATGACGTGGGGGGAGAAGATGACGCCAAACATGACGACGACGGCGAGGATGAGGGCCACGGTCCAGAAAAAGCGGTTGGCAAAATCCCAGAGCTCTTCTGGGGTACGCTCTCGCATGTAGGTGCTGAAGACCGGGATAAAGGTGGCGGAAAAGGTGCCATCACCCACTAAACGCCTGCAAAGATTGGGGATACGGTAGGCGAGAACGAAGGAATCGGCGCTGAGGGTGGTGCCGAGGAGAAGGGTAATGCGTTGGTCTCGCACGTAGCCGAGAATGCGGCTCGCGATGGTGACCAGCGAAATGATCGAGGCTGATTTTAGGATCTGCTTCTTTTCGGACAAAGACCAGCCCTCAGGCGACCTAACTCCAATAAAAACAATGAGTTGACAGGAAAACTTCGCTTAACATAACATACATCCACAATCGACTGCAATTGTTTCCTGCCGGAAATGGGTGATTTTGCTTGAAAACGCGGGCCCCAGCCTCGACGCACAAAAAAGTAGTGATTGAACTTGGGGATAAGACTGCCTTGCGGGGATATATCAATCCGGGGCGAATCTCAGGGGCGGAGACGCTAGACCTGCTGACGCCGGATGGGGAACACGAGCAAGTGCCCGTTGCACGGGTGAGGGCGGTCTATTTTGTTCGGGACCTGGAAGAGGAGTTCGCGCCGGAGCGCAAGGCTTTCCTAAGCCGGCCGAAGCTGGATGGGCTCTGGGTGAAGGTGACGTTCCGGGACCAGGCGACTCTGGAAGGCGTTATTCCCAACGACCTGGTGACGTTCCTCGACAACGGGCTGCACCTGACACCGCCGGACTTCAATTCCAACGCTGACCGGATCTATGTTCCCCGCCCTGCGATCGCAGAATTGACGGTCTTAGGCGTGGTTGGCGTCGCACGCCGCAAGCCTGCAACGGCCGCTGCCGCGCAACCGAAACTGTTCGACGAGTAGGGGACGGCTTCCGGGGAAGCCGACCAGCGGGCCCACAAAGGAAAAAAAGGGACGGCGATGATCCGCCGTCCCTCTTCTACTGGCGAGGATAGCTGTTAGAAGTGGTAGGTGATTCCGACGGCGGCCTGGGCGCGAGCTTTCAGATCCACGGCGGGGAGGACGTCGTCAATTCCCGGGGTGATCTTGCCGGCGATTTGGCCGATACCGAAGTCCACGTTGAAGGGCAGCTTGGACGGGACCGCGCGCACGAAATAGACGAGCGTTGCCGGAATCGTGGGTCCGCCAACCTCGGAAACGTACAGCCCTTCCAGATAGCGGGGTTGCTGCTGGATTTCCGCGCCAAGAATCAGGGTGGTCTTGGCCGGAGCGTGGACGACAAAGGCGACAGTGCCAAAGGCAGTATGAGCGTAATCCGGAGCGTTACCGGCAATGCCCATGATCTGCGCGTTGGTCCACTTGTAGCCGCCATTCAGGACGATGGGGAGATGCGGGATCTGCGTGATGGTCTTGGTGGCCACGATATAGAGATCCTGGTTGTTGCTGGAGTGACCCGCCAGGGGGCTTCCCAGTTCCGCGGCAAGCGGCGCGCGGGCGACACGCTCGACTCCAAAGCGGGTGACGAATCCGCCCGAAACGGCCGGAACCCATTTTGTGCCGTGGATATTCTCTGGAATCACATTCACTTTGCCGTGAAATACGTTGTAGCCGCCCTGGAAAAGGCCGGTGAGCGGCGAGCTTCCGGTCGAGCTGAGCGAGCCGGTATAGCCGAATTCGGTGACCTTAAAGAGGCCCACGGTCAACGATACCTGGTAGTCGTTGCCGATGACATCACCGCCGTTCAAATAGTGAAACGCCACTTCCGGGTGACCGATCTTGTCGTTTTCGGAGCTGGCCACGTAGGCAAACGGCGTGGCAAAGGCGCCGGTCTGGCCGTCCCAGTTCAATTGGGCTTTGGCCGCTGGGGTGAGAGCAAGCAGCAGCAATCCGAGGACGACGGCCATCTGGATGGCGCTGCTACGAAACGAGATTTTCATACCTTCTCCTCTACATTAAACGTGTACGAACAAAGCGAGAATTTCTGGCGATAACAGGAGCGACACACTAGTAGAGCAGCAGGAAGTGACCAAAACTGTGACGCCGGTTAGGAGGGGACGTGTTCCGCATCACAGGACCTCGTGCCTGGACAATGCGTACTTCACCGGGCCGCATGCCGTGAGTTCCGAGGGCCATTCGCCGAAGTCGAGCGCGATGCCGCCGGCTTCCGAATTCCGACGTTCCACGCGAGAGCAAAGTACGGGTACTTCTGAGCCAGGACGGCTGGTAAATCGGAGCGTGAGCGAAATCACATTGCGCCGCGATTGCGATCTTCAGAATGGTTCGCGAGGGACAGAAGCCTGAGGGGCCCTCATCCGAGCCAGCCAGGAAAGAAACCAGGCATATCGGGAGCGGAGGCACGACGACCGCAACCGGCTCGGCCGCGAGAAGGGGAAGAAATTATGAAACTGATGTTTTTGCTGTTGTGGCTCACCGGCGGGGGGCTGGTGGCTCTTACCGTTTATGTTTGTGTGAATCTGTTAAGAGTGTGCGAAGCCCGGCAAGACGCGGAACATGAAGCCGTCTGGAATTTGCTGGTTGCGAGAGACCGGGCGTAGCTTATTAGCGCGCTTTCTTTCCGGGCTTTTCCGCGTTTTTTGTTAAGTGCCAGGCGTTGCACCAGGAGCATTGGTACGGGCGAAGGCCCATCGGCGCATTGGCCGAGGCAATCTGATGCGCCGCGGTTGAACGCGCTTCCCCTTCGGTGAGATATTTTCGCTTCCCGGTCACGGGACATTTCGCATCATCGTCGCGCATGATTTACCACGCGCGAATCATCCTAACGCAGAACGCAACCCCAGGGGCATCCCTTCCGGCATGAGAATTCGCCGCCGAATTACGTGACGTGGGAGAGCCACGCCTGTACTTCGCGGATTCGGGTGTGCGAGACTCACAGTTTGTCCTGTGTTCGATGGAGGAGCATGCGTATGAAGCTGCAGGAATTGGCGCAACGGCTGGAGTGCCGGCTGGAGGGCGAGGGGCAGGCGGAGGTTCACGGCGTGGCGGGAATCGAGCACGCCGAACCCGGCGAAGTGACGTTTCTGGCAAACCGCAGGTATGCTCCGAATCTGAAGACCACGCGGGCCACAGCGGTGTTTGTGGAGGAAGGCGTGGAGATCGAACGCACCGCCGGCGCGGAGCCGTTGGCAAGGCTACTTACCGCGAATCCCTACCTGGCGTTTGCCAAGGCGATCGAATTATTTTACGAGGCGCCGAAGTACGCGCCGGGAATTCATCCGACGGCGGTGATTGCCAAGCGCGCCAGGATCGGAGCTGGCGCGCATATCGGACCGTACTGCTTTGTGGACGAGGACGTGGCGATCGGCGAAAACGCGGTGCTGCACAGCTTTGTGACGATCTATCGCGGCGCGCAGATTGGCGACCGCTTCTTCGCGCATGCGCACGCGGTGGTGCGGGAGTTTTGCCGAATCGGCGATCGCGTAATTTTGCAAAATGGAGTGATTATCGGCGGCGATGGATTGGGTTACGCCAAGAACGCGGATGGCACCTGGTACAAGATGGCGCAATCGGGACCCGCGGTGCTCGAGGACGACGTGGAGGTGCAGGCCAACGCCTGCGTGGACCGCGCAACCGTGGGCGAGACGCGCATCGGGCGCGGCACGAAGATAGACGATCTGGTGCTAGTGGGGCACGCGTCAAAAGTCGGGGCGAATTGCATGCTCTGCGGCCAGGTGGGGCTGGCGGGATCCACGCGCATCGGCGAAAACTGCATTCTGGCAGGACAGGTAGGCACCGCGGGACATTTGACCGTGGGCAGCGGCACGGTGATTACGGCGCAGAGCGGCGTGCCAAACGATGTGCCGGAGCGCGCGCTCTATTCCGGTTACCCGGCGGTGGAAAATCGCGAGTGGCTGCGGATGATGGCGGCCCTGCGAAGACTGCCGGATTTGCAGAAGCGAGTGGCGGAGTTGGAAGCAAAGGTTGAGCGGTAGAGTCGGAGCCGCGCTTCCCCGCAAGGTGCGGGGAGTACCGGGGGGCGGTTGGCGTCAGGCAGCGCCGGGGAAGCCGAGCGGGCGCTGGTCGGGAGGCAGGCCGGCGGCAAGTTCGTCGTGCAGGCGCTGGTTGAGCGCGTCCCGCTGCTCGACCGCGTATTGGGTGGAATCGATCGGCGAAAGAAATTCCACAGAAATCTCCCCGGGCTCAATTTTCAGCGAACGCTTTTTCATGATGCGGTGGGCGTTGGAACATGCCACCGGAACCAGCGGCACGCCCGCCTTGATGGCCATCACCGAAGTTCCCTTCTTGAATTCCCCCAGGCGGCCATCCGGGCTGCGCGTCCCTTCGGGATAGATCAAAAAGCTCTGGCCGCTCCTGATCGCCTCGGTCGCTTTCTCGAGGCTGGTAATCGCGGAGTCGCGATTGAAGCGGTCGACGGGAATGAAGCGCGCCAGGTGGAACGCCTGGCCAACGATGGGCCATTCAAACAACGAGCGCTTCAGCAGGATGGCGATGCGGCGCGGAATCGCACCGACGATGGCCGGCGCATCGGCGGAACTGGTGTGGTTGGCGGCGAAGATTACCGTCCCGGGCGGTATGCGCTCCACGCCCTTCACATGGACGCGCACTCCGACGCAGCGGACGAAGAACAAGGTCCCCTTGAGCGCAGTCCAGTACAGCGGATCGGGATTTCTCGATAGGACCGTGTAGAGGAGCAGCGGCGGGCCCAGGAGGAGAATGTAAAGAGTCATGGAAATACAAATGAAAGCGGCACGAAACATGGATTAAAGAAAGAGTCTCGAATCAGGGGCGAGAGGTCAAGCGGGATTGGCGGTGCGGATTTGCGGCGGCGATTCTGCGTCGGAAATGCCAGCGGTTGTGTCCGTTGGGTGCGGCGGGAGCAGCGAGTGCTTCGGAGGAGGCAATCTCGCCCGCAAGATGGGGCCGCTAGCGGGACTCGCGGCTGGCGGTGACCGGGTCGGTGGTGCCGTGGAGCAGGCCGTCGCGGATGCGGCGCGCGCGGCTATCGGCGCCGGACGACTCCGCGACCTGATAAAGCTTTTCGCGTACTTCGCCGAGAGAAATATCCACGGATTTGGCGACATCATCGCGGCGGACGCGCAGATGCACAACTTCGCCTGGTTTGCGCTGAGCGGCCCAATGTTCAGGATGCCGTGGAACGTTTCCGCCGTCCCAGCGCAGGATTTCATCTCCCACTTGCAGCCCGGCCGCAGCGGCGGGACTCCCCGCATTCACCTCGGCGACAAGCCAGGGGGCGTTGGGTTCGCGCTGCGCGACAAACCCGAGCGTAGCGTGGACCATTTCCTGCGTGCGCAGTTCGAGTCCCGCGCGCGTCAAGAGTGCGGAATAGGGCAATGGCCCGGCCTCGGCGACATAATTATCAAAAAAATCGGAGAGCGAGCCGCCGGTCAGCTTTTCGGACTCAAGGCGAATGTCCAGCGAGTCGCGGTAGAACTTCCCTTCCCGCGCGAAATCGGCGTTCATGGAGCGCAGCAAGTCGTCAAGGCTGTGCTGATTGTCGGTACGATCGCGGATCACGATGTCCAGCAGGAAGCCTAGCACCTGGCCCTTGGTGTAATACGAGATGCTGTTATCGGGCTGGTTGTAGAGGGCGTATTTCTCGAGCCAGGCGTCGAGACTCGACTGTTCGGCGCTTTGCCAGCGGTCGGCGGGGCGCGATTCGAGTTCCGTGATCTGCTGGCCGAGGTCCCGCAAGAACTCCTGGCGGCTCCAGATGCCGGAACGTACCAGCGCGTAGGAAGCATAGGTATTGGTGACGCCTTCGGCGAACCACAGCGAGCGCGTGTACATTTCGTGGGTGCGGTCGAGAGGCTCGAGAGACGCGGGCCGGATGCGTTTGACGTTCCACAGGTGGAAAAACTCGTGCGCGGAAACGTTGGGAAGAAAATCGCCCGAGGGAATGAAGATGGCGGTGGAGTTGGCGTGTTCCATGCCGCCACCGGCGCCCGCGGCAGCGGTGCCGATATGGAAGATAAACGTGTAGTTGGAATAGGGCGCGCCGTCCATGAGCTTGAGCTCGTAGGCCACAATTTTGCGCAGGGCCGATTCGACGTCGCTCTTTTTGTAGCCGTCGCCGTGAATCACGACGCGGACCGGCGGGGTAACGTCGCGCAAAGTGAATTCATCGAAGCGCGCAAGTTCCACGGGAGCGTCCGCCAGCGAATCAAAATTCGCGGCGTCCAGAGAAATTACGCGCGGATCTGCGCCGCCGGCGACGGAGGCCGGCGTGGACGTGGCGAAGTTCCATTTCGCCGGGACATCCGAGAACTCCAGATGGCATTTTTCGTCGCGGCGCCCGGGGACATAAAGCAAAATCATCGCGGGGTTGACGAAGGCGTGCTCCGCATTCAGCTGGGAATTGAAGGGACCGGGGTCGTCCCACAAGGTATCGTAGGACACCGCGACGGTGCCGTTGCCCTGAACGCGCCAGGTCAGTTTGTCGAGTTTCTCGATCGGCGCTGCTTTTCCATTGAGCGTCGCAGAAACGCGTTGCACATGGCTGCTGAAATCGCGGATCTGGTAGAGAGCGTCCCAGGCGGCCATTTGCACGTCGACGTGATCCTGCACCCCCGGGAGCTGGATGGCGACGTGGAACAAATGCTGCTCGGGATGCGCGAGCGAAACCGTGTAGCGGATTTCGGCGTTGGCGGGCCGGGAAGCGGCAGAGCAGGCCAGGAACAGGGCTGCCGACGAAAAAAGGACAGAGAATCGTAGTCGCATTACCGGGCGTTCGCTCCCGTGGTGGAATGTGCGGCGGCAAGTTTTTTCAAGAGCTTTTCGCAAAGGCCGTCAAAGCTTCCATTGGACATAATGAGGAGAAGATCGCCGGGTTTCGCTTCAGCCACGAGCATGTCGGCGATGGCATCCGCGCCGGGAAGCGCGCGAGCCTGCTTGCCGAGTTGCTGGATCGAGGCAGCCACCGCGTCCGGGTCGAGGCGCTGGCCGTCGGAGAGTTGCGACGCGCGGTTGACCCCGCCAAGAAGGACCTTGTCGGCCAGAGCGAGGGACCCGGGAAGCGCGTCTTGAAATACCTTGCGCCGCATGGAATTGGAGCGCGGCTCCAGAATGGCCCACAGGCGCTTGCCTGGCCAGCGGAGGCGCGCCGCTTCGATGGTGGCTTTCACCGCCGTGGGATGGTGCGCAAAATCGTCGACCACCAGGATGCCGTCTACTTCGCCCTTCACGTCCATTCGACGCTTCACGCTGCGAAACGTCGCCAGCGCTTCCTGGAGGGATTCACGGCGGATACCGCGGCCTTGCGCGACGACTAGCGCAGCGAGGGCGTTCAACACATTATGCCGGCCGGTGGCATTCAGGCGAATCTCGGCGTAGGGCTCGCCTTTGTAGACAGCGCGAAACTTCATTCCGTCTCCATCCGTTTGGACGTCGGCGGCGACCCAGTCGTTGCTTGCGTGGAAGCCGTAACGAATCACGGGGCAGAACGCCTTGGCGCTGGCGTCCAGGAGCGCTTCGCCGGCCTCGGGATCGCCCCAAGTGACCACGCGGCCGCGGCGCGGGACGAGATTCACCAGGCGGCGGAAGGCGGTCCGATAGGCTTCGAAGTCGGCGTAGATGTCGGCGTGATCGAATTCGAGTGAGGTGATAATCAGATCGTCGGGGTGGTAGTGGAAAAACTTCGCGGCTTTGTCCCAATAAGCGCTGTCGTATTCATCGCCTTCCAGAATGAAATCCTCGCCGCCGCCCAGACCGTAGGCCTGGCCGAAATTCTCGGCGATGCCGCCGACCAGAAAATTCGGGCGCTTCCTGGCGACCTGGAAGAGCCACGCCAGCATGGCCGTGGTGGTGGTCTTGCCGTGGGTGCCGCTCACGACAATCGAATGCTTGCCCGGCAAAAACTCCTCTTCGAGGATTTCGGGGAGAGAGCGATGAGGGAGCCTGCGGTCGAGCATCTCTTCGACCTCAGCGTTGCCTCGGGAGATGGCGTTGCCGACGATGATGAGATCGGGCGCGGGCGAGAGATTCGCGGGATTGAACGACGTGGCGTACGGAATGCCATGGGCCTCGAGGAAGGTGGACGCGGGCGGATAAACGCCTGCGTCGGAGCCGGTGACACGGTAACCCCGTTCGCCCAGCATGCCCGCCAGCGGAGACATGGCGGAGCCGCCGATGCCGATCATGTGGATGTGTTTTTGCTTGGCCAAAGGTTTCGTTCCCTTTTCAGTTTAAACCAGGAACACAGGCTAAAGCCCGTGCTACCGGGGCTAATCCGTGACCGCGGGTTCCAAGATTTCGAGCAAGCCTTCGCCTTTCGCGTGCAATTTGGCGCGCACCCCGAGCGGGACCGTCAGCATGTGGCGCTTGGTGTGCCCTACCGGCGCACCGTAGACCACTGGCACGCGGAGCGGGGCGAGAATGGGCTCGAGAACTTCGTGAACCGAGGGGCTGCCCGGAGCCGCCTCACAATCCGGAAAATCGCCGAGCACGATACCCGTTATTTTCTTGAGCTTTCCCGCTTGCTGCAGGTGGCGCATGGCGCGATCCACCTGATACGGCTTCATGCCGCGATCTTCCAGCAACAAGATCGCGCCATCCGTATCCGGCTCCCATCCTGTGCCAAGCGTGGTCTGCAACATCGTCAAACACCCGCCGACAATGCGGCCTGTCGCCGAACTTGACCGCCCCCACGGATGCGATTCTCCCTGCAAAGGAATTTCCCAGCCGGATTTGGTCACTGTGACGGCTTGGAGGAAAGACAGTTCGTCGTAGCCGCAGGGCTGCCCGCTTCCGTGGTTGAACCCCGCGGCAACCATCGGGCCGTAAAAACCCACCCAGCGCCAAGCCTGCAACAGATACAACTGCAGAACGTTCAGATCGCTATAGCCGACCAAGCCTTTGGGGCTGCCAATTTTCCTGGCGAAGGGAAAGTCCAGGAGATAATTCGCGCCGTACCCCCCGCGTGCAGCGATCACGCCCTGCGTTTTCCTGTCCTGCAATGCCTTGCCGAAGAAGGCCGCGCGGTTAGCGTGTTGGTCCGCAAAATATCCTTCGGAGACGCCCGCGGATGGAGGATCCACCTGATACCCCAGCCGGGTCAATTCCCTGATCCCGGCAGTGATGGCCTCCGGCTCCGCGGGAGAAGAGGGTGAAACTACCGACAGGCGGGAGCCCTTGCGAAGGGCTTTCGGCTTTTGGAGGGGTCCCGGGCGGCGCTTCATTCGTGGCGGCCTTCCGCGGGCAATACTTCGGTGACGATCCCCTGGCGGTTGAGCTGTTCGACGATCTCTTGCTGCTGGCTGTGGCTCACGTCGGCTTCAAATTCCACGGTATTGGTCGTTCCAGACATGCCGACGCGAAGATGCTGCGCGGGAATCTTCATCGCGGCGAGTAAGCGCTGCACTTCGCCCGCAACATTGTCGGGGTGGGTGGTGGTGAAGCGGAACATCATGACGCGCGCCCGGAGACTGAGGCGGTCCGCCGCCCAGGCGATAACAAACAGGCCAAATATCACGATGACCGTGCTGGCGCCGGCGGTGGCATAAAGTCCGCCCCCGGCCGCCATGCCGATGGCCGCCTCGGCAAAAATCGTGGCGGCGGTGGTCATCCCGACCATCCCGGCGCTGTCTTTCAGGATTGCGCCTGCGCCGAGGAAGCCCACGCCCTGCACAATGTTGGAAGCGATGCGGGTGGAGCTGGTGTCCCCGTAGATGTGACTGATTTCGACGGAAACGATGGTGAAGAGCGCGGTGGCCAGGCACACCAGCATGCTGGTGCGAATGCCAGCGGGGCGGCGATGAATGTCCCGCTCCACACCGATCGCCCCGCCCAGCAAGGCGGCGAACAATAACCTCTTCAGAATTTCGTGAAAGCCAATCATCCCTGTGCGGGTAGCCCCGCGTCACGAAGATTCTAACGCCTAGAGCTTGAATTGCGTCAATTTCAGAAAGTGGCGTGCCCTGGCGTGTATCTCGGATTTTTTGAGCTTGAGAAGGCGCTCGAGGCCGAAGCGTTCGACGGTGAAACTGCCGAGGACCGAGCCGTAGATCATGGCGCGGCGGAGATGCGC
>Ga0335078_10018406_pt1 | contig 10387 bp, 8 predicted proteins | sample Lox_Sample_32_FD_206711 | JGI IMG/M metagenome (GOLD analysis project Ga0335078, IMG submission 206711) | Soil microbial communities from Loxahatchee National Wildlife Refuge, Florida, United States - Lox_Sample_3.2 | ecosystem: Environmental > Terrestrial > Soil > Wetlands | place: USA: Florida...
CCCTATGGCTACGACTCGGACCTCGATCCCCGGCAGCTGATCAGCAACCGGCTCGACGACGCGCGGCGCAACAACGGCATTCACAACCAGATGGTGCTGTACGGAGTGGGGGACCACGGCGGCGGGCCTACGATCGAGATGCTGGAGCGGGCCGAGCGGCTTTGGCGGGTGCCGACCTTCCCGGTGATGGAGTACGATAACCCGGACCATGCGCTCGCCGACATGCGGGCCGCCCAGTCCGATTCCGGATTCCCGGTGTGGCACGATGAGCTGTATCTGGAGTACCACCGGGGGACGTACACCACGCAGGCGTACCAGAAGTGGGCGGCCCGCCACAGCGACGCGCTGCTGCGCACGACGGAGGGGCTGGCCGCGGTGGATACGGCGGCGTACCCGCAGGCGCAGCTGGAGCGCGCGTGGCATCAGGTGTTGTTCAACGAGTTCCACGACATCCTGCCGGGATCCGGCATCCACATCAACTACGTGGTCGCCGACCAGTGGTACGACAGTGCGTGGGCCGCGCTGGATACCCTGACGCGGCGCGGACTGGGCGACCTGCGCGCGCGCATGGACACGCGCGGCGCGCCGGGGGGCGAGATGCCCGTGGTGGTGTTCAACCCGCTGACCTGGCCGCGTGACGGCTTGGTGCGGGTGTCGTTCGCGGGCGGCGATACCACGACCGTCCTGGCGCGTGACGTGCCCTCGCTCGGCGCACGCGTAGTGTACGTGCGGCCCGGCCGGACGCTGGCGGCGAGCCGGCTTCCCGCACCGACGGTCGGCCCGACCTGGCTCGAGAACGCCTATCTGCGCGTGGACGTGGACACCACGACGGGCGACATCGTTCGCCTCTACGACCGCCGCCACCACCGGGAAGCTCTGGCGCCGGGCGGGCGGGCCAACGTGCTGCAGATCCTGTACGACCAGCCGCAGGACTACGACGCTTGGAACGTGGGCTTCAACGGTCAGGCGTGGGACGTCACCGAGACCGGCGACGTGAGCCGGCAGACGGACGTGGCGGCGGCGCGGATGAGCTTCACGCGGCGCTGGGGGCGGTCCACGTTCCGGCAGACCCTCGTGCTCGGACGGGAGACGCCCTACGTGGATGTCGTCAACGACGTGGACTGGCACGAGACGCACAAGATGCTCAAGGTGGCGATCACACCGGGCGTCAGCCCGGATTCGGCCACCTACGAGATCCCCTACGGCACGATCGGGCGCTCGTGCAACCCGCGCACCAAGGCGGAGCGGGCCAAGTACGAAGTGCCGGGCCAGCGGTGGGCCGACGTGTCCGATTCGACGTACGGCGTCAGCATTCTCAACGACAGCAAGTACGGCTGGGATTGCCACGGCGACGTGCTGCGGCTCTCGCTGCTCCGCTCCCCGGTGTGGCCCGACTCGCTGGCGGATCGCGGCGAGAATCACTTCCGGTTCGCGTACTACCCGCACGCCGGTGACTGGCGGACGGCGGGCACCGAGCGGATCGCCGCGGAGTACAACACGCCGCTGGTGGCGGCGGCCGCGACCTCGCACGACGGACCGCTCGGCCGTGCGGTGAGCTTCGCGTCGGTCGCCGGCGCGCCGGGCGTGGAGCTGAGCTGGGTCAAGCGCTCGGAGGATTCGGGCGCACTGGTGCTGCGCCTGGTGGAGTGGTTCGGCCGGCCGGCGACGGCGACCGTCACGCTGCGCCCGGTGATCCGTTCCGCGCACTGGTCGAACTTCCTCGAGGACCCCGGCGCAGCGCTGCCGACCGCGCCGCATACGATCCGCGTCACGTTGCGGCCCTATCAGATCGCCACGGTGGTGGTCGAGACCGCCCCGGAGAGGAGATAGCCTCGTGAACCTTCCACCGCTTCCGCACGCGCCCCGCTGGGGCGTCCTGCTGCTCGCCGCCGCCCTGGCGGCTCCCACCGCCTGCGCCAAGCGCCCGACCAGCAATCGGCCGCAGGTGGGCGTCACCCTGCTCACTCAGGCGCACGTGTTCTACCAGGACCTGCAGAAGGGGATGGAGGCGGCCGCCGACAGCCTCGGCATGGACCTGCACATCGTGGCCGGCGAGTGGGACCTCGCCCGCCAGACGAGCCAGGTCGAGAACTTCATCACCCAGAAGATGAACGCGATCATCATCGCGCCCGTGGACTCGCGCGGCATCGTTTCCGCCATCGAGGAGGCCAACCACGCCGGCATCCCGGTCTTCACGGTGGACATCGCCGCCGCCGGCGGGCAGGTCACGAGCCACATCGCATCCGACAACGCGCAGGGCGGCGAGCTGGTCGGCGAGTACCTGGCCACGCTGCTGCACGGCAACGGCAACGTCGCCATCCTGGACCAGCCGACGCTGGCCAGCGTGATCGATCGCGTCCGCGGGTTCCGCGAGGCGCTCGCCAAGTACCCCGGCATCCACATCGTGGCGGCGCCCGCCGTCGAGCGCGGGCTCCGCGACGTGGCAAAGAACAAGACGGACAACCTGCTGCAGGCGCACCCCGAGCTGAACGCCATCTTCGGCAGTAACGACGATTGCGCGCTCGGCGCGCTGGCGTCCGTGCGGGCGTCGGGCAAGCGCAACATCATCATCGTCGGCTTCGACGCGACGCCCGAAGCACGCGCCGCGATCGCCGACGGCGGCCCGCTCAAGGCCGACGCGATCCAGCATCCGGAGACGATCGGGCGGCGGGCGATCGAGACCGTCTACCGCACCCTCCACGGCGAGAAGGTCCCGCCCGTCGTGGCAGTGCCGGTCGGGATCGTGGACAAGGACAGCCTGAGCGCCGCCGCGCCGGCGCACTGACGCTCGGGCGCAAGCCTGGTGCTGCGCTCGGCACCGGCCCCGGGCCCGTGTGCCGTGCGTCCTTGTCCAGTATTTCCGAACGGCCTAGATTGGAATCGTTGACAGGGGTGCCTGCCGTGGCGGGCTGAGATCAGACCCTTCGAACCTGACCCGGTTCAGACCGGCGTAGGGAGTCACCTTCAGGTCAAGGACGCTTCTCGTCCGGGTCCCCTGTCCCGGGCGGGAAGCGTTTTCCTTTGACAGGACGGGAGCGAGCGATGAGCGACTGCGTCACCCAGATGCATTACGCCCGCCGGGGCGAGGTCACCCCGGCGATGCGCCGCGTGGCCGAACGGGAGTCGCTCGACGCCGAGCTGGTCCGCAGCGAGGTGGCCCGCGGGCGCCTGATCATTCCCGCCAACGTCCACCACCTGGCGGGCACGCTGGACCCGATGGCGATCGGGACGGTGGCCGGCGTGAAGATCAACGCTAACATCGGCAACTCCGCCGTCACGTCCGACGTGCAGGGAGAGCTCGAGAAGCTGCACTTCGCCGTGCACTTCGGCGCCGACACGGTGATGGACCTCTCGACCGGAGGGGGCATCGACGAGATCCGCGAAGCCATCATCGCCGCCAGCCCCGTGCCGATCGGCACGGTGCCCATCTATCAGGTCATCCAGTCCGTCGAGGATGTGGCCGACATCACGCCGCAGATGCTGCTCGACAACATCGAGCACCAGGCGCGGCAGGGCGTGGACTACGTCACCGTGCACTGCGGCATCCTGCGGGAGCACCTCGGCTTCGCTCTCGGCCGGGTCACCGGCATCGTGAGCCGCGGCGGCTCCCTGCTGGCAGCGTGGATGACGCAGCGCCGCGAGCAGAACCCGCTCTACACCCACTTCGACGAGCTGTGCGAGATCGCGCGCGCCTACGACGTCTCGCTCTCGCTGGGCGACGGCCTCAGGCCGGGCTCGCTCGCGGACGCGTCGGACCGCGCCCAGTTCGCGGAGCTGGAGGTGCTGGGCGAGCTGACGGCGAAGGCCTGGGAGCGCGACGTGCAGGTGATGATCGAGGGGCCCGGGCATATCCCGATGCACCAGATCGAGATGAACGTCCGCAAGGAGCAGGAGATCTGCCACGAGGCGCCCTTCTACACGCTCGGCCCGCTGGTCACCGACGTCGCGCCCGGCTACGACCACATCACCAGCGCCATCGGCGCCGCGATGATCGGCTGGTTCGGCGCCTCGATGCTGTGCTACGTGACGCCCAAGGAGCACCTCGGCCTGCCCAACTGCGCCGACGTGCGCGAGGGCGTGATCGCCTACAAGATCGCCGCCCACGCCGCCGACATCGCCCGCGGCCGGCGGGGTGCCCGCGACCGAGACGACGCGCTGAGTCGCGCGCGCTTCGCCTTCGACTGGAACGAGCAGTTCCGTCTCTCGCTCGACCCCGACCGCGCCCGGGCCTACCACGACGAAACGCTCCCGGCCGAGTACTTCAAGTCGGCGGAGTTCTGCTCGATGTGCGGGCCGAAGTTCTGCTCGATGCACATCACCCGGAAGATCCAGGAGTCGCTCGCCGCCGAGCCCCCCGCCACCCAGGCGGAAGCCGCTCCCTTGGTGACGGCGCGGTGACGGCCGCTTCCTAGCGTTCAGGTGCGAGACGGCGACTCCTCGCGCCGGCGCGCAAGCGAAGCGAACGAAGGCCCTCCCCCGACGCTGTGGGAGGGCCTTCGCTGTCACGGCCCGGAAGGCCGCGCCGGCACTTGACAGTCGCAAACGGCACGTCTCAATTTGCACCGATACGATACGAATTCACCGACTGTCGCCTGTAGACCGGAGCGATTCATGCCGTATGTGATTGTCGAGCCGTGCATCGGGGTGAAGGATCGCGCGTGTGTCGAGGTCTGTCCGGTGGACTGCATCTACGAAGACGACAAGATGCTCTACATCCACCCCGACGAGTGCATCGACTGCGGTGCCTGCGAGCCCGAGTGCCCGGTAACGGCGATCTTCCCGGAGGAAGATGTTCCGCCGCAGTGGAAGGACTACATCGCTCTGAATCGCGACGTGTTCAACAGCCCGACGCCGCCCGGCAAGCCGCAGAAGAAGTCGGCCTGACGCGCGTCCGCGCCCTGCCGTCGGAGCCCCGAGGCCGGACCTCGGGGCTCTTTTGTTGCTGCCCTCCTCCCGCGTGCCGGCCTGCGCCTACGGCCGGGGCACCGCCTCGAGAAACTCCGCCATGACCCGCGTGACCGGGGTCGGCGCCTCGAGCGGCGACAGGTGTCCCGCGCCAGGTATCGCCTTGAGTGCGGCACCAGGAATGGCCGCCGCCATCGCCCGCGCCCCCGCTGGGGGCGTGAGCTCGTCCTCCTCACCGACGATCACGAGGGTCGGCACGTCAATCGTGGACAGCAGTGGCGTCGAATCCGTCCGGTCACGCATGGCTTCGAGGGCGCCGACGAGCCCCGGCACCGGCGCACGTTCGATCGTCCCGCGCACCTGCTCGACGAGGTGGGGCTGCGCCTGCTGGGTCGAGCGGCCGAGCAGCTGTGGAAGCATGCGCTCCGCCACGGCCGCCGCGCCCCCGGCGCGCGCGGCCGCGATCATCTCGTCCCGCCGGCCCCGGCCCTCCGCGGTGTCGGCTTCCGACCGAGTGTCGACCAGAATGAGGCCCACGATGCGGGCCCTGTGCCGCCGCCACATCTCGAACGCGACGTAGCCGCCCATGGACAGGCCGGCCACGACCGCCCGCTCGATGCGCAGCCGGTCGAGCAGGCGGACGAGATCGTCGGCATAGGCTGGGATCGTGTAGCCTCCGCTCGGCACGTCCGACGCCCCGGCGCCCCTCAGGTCCGGCGCGAGGCGCCGCCACCGCGACAAGGTCGCCACCTGGTGGGCCCACAACGTCCGGTCGAGCGGAAAGCCGTGCAGCAGGAGCAGTGCCGGGCCGTCGCCCCGGGAATCCAGCGCCAATGTGACGCCGCCCACGTCGTGCCGAATGGTCTCGCCAGGGCGCGTGGACGGGCGACCGCCGAAGGCCGCCGCAATCGCCTCCGGCATCGCCACCGGCTTGCCCTCCCGGTCGATCAACACGACGACGATCTCCAGCTCGGCCAGCAGCTGCCCGTCCGCGGCGTGGCTCGCCCGCTGCCGCATCGTGACCGACGTGCGCCCGACCTTCTCCACTTCGGCTTCGACGCGGATCACGTCCCCGGGAAACGCGGGCCGATGATAGTCCACCACCGCTCGACGCACCGCCGGCCAGACCCCGTGCCGGCGGAAGAGATCCTGCCCCGGGCCGCGGGCCAGCGCATCCCAGCGCGCCCGCTCGAAGAGCTGCACGAAAGCCGCTTCGTTCAGGTGCCCGAACGCGTCGCACTCGAACGGATAGACCATCACTTCTACGGCGGGAAAGAGGCTCACGCGATCGTTGCCGTGGTTCATGACGCTGAAGACCGGAATGCCCCGGAGGGCGGCGTCGTATAGTAAAGACCCGAGCGCCAGTTGCGGCAGTACCAGGGCCGCATGAGACACTGTCTGGCCGTCCTCATTGGTGTCGAATAGCAGAGCATATTATGTCGATCCGTAGACGATACTCTATTACGACAAACACGTGTTGCTGTAACGACGCTACTATGTTGATGTGTCTTTGTGTGTGGCAATCAACATGTTGATGTTGAACATCTTAGTCACTTTTCTGTTGAGACGTGCATAAACATGCCCTCCGGCAGTTGCGCTGGCCGGATGGGACGGGCAAGCTTCACAGACCATGGTGCGGCCTTCTCCTCAGCATCCACCTCACCGCTACATCCGCAGCGGGGCGGAGCTCGCGGCCCTGCTGAAGCGGGTCGGACACGAAAGCGTGTTGGCGATGGACACCGAGGCCGCGAGCTTTCATCGCTTCGTGGACCGCATCTACCTCGTCCAGGTTTCCAGCCGGCACGAGAACGCGATCATCGATCCCCTGACCGTGGAGGACATGTCGGGCATCGGGGCCGTGCTTGCGGACCCGGCGGTCGAGATCGTCTTCCACGACGCCGACTACGACCTGCGAATCCTCGACCGTGATTATCGCTTCCGCGCCCGTCACCTGTTCGACACGCGGATCGCGGCGCAACTCCTCGGGGAGCCGGCCGTCGGGCTCGCGGCTCTTCTGGCCAAGCACCTGGGAATCACGCTGGACAAGAAGTACCAGCGCGCCGACTGGTCGCGTCGGCCCCTGCCGCCGGAGATGCTGGAGTACGCGGCGACCGACACGTCGCACCTGCTGGCGCTGCGCGAGCGCCTGCGCGCGAATCTCCAGGAGCTCGGACGCCTCTCGTGGGCCGAGGAGGAATTCGTGCGACTGGAGGGTGTGCACTGGACGCCGGCCGAGACCAACGGCGGCGCCTTCCTGCGGGTGAAGGGGGCCCGAGCCTTGAGCCGTCGCGGGCTCGCGGTGCTGCGGGAGCTGGTCCCCTGGCGCGAGGCGATCGCGGCCGAGCTCGACCGGGCCAGCTTCCGGGTGGTCTCCAATGAAGCCCTGCTCGCGCTGTCCGCCGCCCCACCGCGGTCCGCCGCCGACCTGGCCGCCACCAAGGGACTTTCTAGCCGGCTGGTGGAAGAGCGTGGGTCCTCGTTGCTCGAGGTGATCGAGCACGGGCTCGCCGTGCCCGAGAAGGATCTGCCGCGGTTCCCGCGGGCCGAGCGGCGGACGCCCGATCCGGCCTTCGAGCGTGCGGTGGAGCAGCTGAAGCGGACCCGCAACGAGATGGCGGTGCGGCTCGGGCTCGATCCCGGCGTGCTGTGCCCCAAAGGCACGCTCGAAGCCATCGCGCGAGCGCGCCCGCGCAGCGCGGCCGCACTGCGCGAGGTACCCGAGGTCCGGCGTTGGCAGGCTGACGTGCTGGGCGGCGACTTCCTGAAGGCGCTGGAGAGCTAAGCTAGCCCCAGAGCAGCGAGCGGACGCGCGGGTCCATCTTCTCCGGCGTCCAGTACGGCTCCCACACCAGCTCGACGTCCACTTTCGTCACGCCCTCGAGCTTCTCCAGCACGCCCTGGGCTTCGGACAACATCTCCGGCCCGACCGGGCAGCCCGGTGACGTCAGGGTCATCTCCACGTGCACCGACCCGTCCTCGCCGGCCTCGATCTCGTACACCAGCCCGAGATCAATGACGTTGAGGTTGAGCTCCGGATCCTTGACGACGCGCAACGCATCGCGGACCTGCTCGACGCTGACCATGCTTCCACTCCCCACGGGATCCTGCAACCTAGCCCCGGTCCGGCGCCCCATCAATCGCGACGCACGGCGAGGCAGGCGCCCCTGTCGCGCCGGCGGTGCCGTGCCACCCACCGGTACACGGCCTGCGCCACACGCCCGGCCCCCGGTGCCGCCAGCGGCGCGGCGGCGAGGCGGCCGCCGGGCAGGAGGCCCAGCAGCGGCCGGACGGCGGCAGCCCCGGCATAGACCCTCCCGTCCGGTCCGACCAGGTGCACCGCCAGCTCGAGCTCGTGCCTGCCGAGGCCGGCGAGGTTCCGCCAGCCGTCCACGTCCTGCAGGGGCACCGCCTGGACCTGCGCGCGGCGATCCCAGCGGCGCAGAGCACCAACCCAGCCACGGCAAAGCCCGCACTCCCCGTCGTACACCAGGGTCCATGCGCGCGTTGCCGGCGGCGCGCCCGCCGGCCGCCCCCGCACCGGGCCGTGGCCGGTGTCAGCCCCAGACACCGGGAATCCGGGCTCCACAGGAGGGGCACAGGCCGGCGGCGGTGATCTTCTGTCGCAGGATCCGATAGCCGGAGCGCTCGATCAAGAGGTCGTCGCAGTCGGGGCACCAGGTGTGCTCCCAGCGCCCCACGTGGCCCGGCAGGTTGCCCGCGTAAACGAATCGGAGGCCCGCGCCGCGGCCGATCTCGCAGGCGTGCATCAGGTCCGCGGCCGTAGTGTTCCGCGGATCTGTCATCTTGTAGTCCTGGTGGAACGCGGTCAGGTGCCACGGGATGGCGGGGGAGACCGCCGCAATCGTGTCCGCCATCCGGCGCAGATCGTCCGCCGCATCGTTGAAACCGGGTACGAGCAGCGTGACGATCTCCACCCAGAATCCTCGCTCGTGGGCCATGGCGATCGTATCGACCACCCGCCGCAGCGTGCCGCCGAGCGAACGATACGCGCGATCCTGCATCGCCTTGAAGTCGATCTTGTAGCAGTCCGTCCAGGGGCGCACGTAGTCGAGCGCCTGCGGCGTCGCGTTCCCGTTCGATACGAACGCCGTCTTGAGGCCCGCCGCACGCGCCCGGCGGAACACCTGCATCGCCCACTCCGCCGTGATCAGCGGCTCGTTGTACGACGAGGCCACCACGCGCGCCCCGTGCCGCGCGCCGAGGCTCACCAGCGTCTCGGCGCTCACCTCGGTCACCGGGCTCACGGCGTCGGAGTCGCGCAGCGCCTGCGACGTGAGCCAGTTCTGGCAGTAGCCGCAGTGGAAGTCGCAGCCGAGCATGCCGAAGGTCAGGCAATCGGAGCCCGGCAGTACGTGGAAGAACGGCTTCTTCTCGATGGGGTCCGACTGGACGCCGGCCGCGTAGCCGAACGGCACCATGAGCGTGCCGCCGCGGTTGAAGCGCACCTTGCAGATGCCGCGCCGCCCTTCGCGGATCAGGCACAGGTGCCCGCACGCCGTGCAGCGCAGCGACCCGTCGTCCCCCTCGGCGTGCCACAACTCGCCGGGGCGGGCGCGCTCGTCGAGCAGGTCTTGGAGGGTCGTGGCCGCGTGGAGATGGCCCTGCAGCACCGGAACGGACCGGCGGGAAGATGCCGCTGCCATAGCCGAATACTGGCCGCGTGCTTGCCGCGGCGCCAGGGGGAGGCGTAGGATGGACGCATGACAGGGAAACTCTTTGCGACACTTGCGATTGCCGCCTCGCCGCTCGTGGCCCAGCCGCCCCATGGTCAGGCTCCGCGCCCGTCCCGACCCGCCATCGACTCGATGCTGATCCGCTCGACGACCTGGTTCCTCGCGAACGACCTGCTCGAGGGGCGCGGTACTGGTCGGCGTGGGAACGACATCGCCGCACTGTATCTGGCGGCCGAGGCCCAGACCCTGGGGCTGCGCGGCGGTGCCGCGGGCGGAGGCTATTTCCAGGCCGTGCCGCTCGTCGAGGCCTACGTGGACACGGGCCGCACCAAGGTGGTTCTCGCGGTCGAAGGGCCGGGCGGCGCCACCACGTCCGACACCTTCGCCACGCCGCAGCTGTTCGTTCCCAACGTCGGGACCACTGCGACGCTGGTGTCCTTTGCGGGAAGCCTGGCTTACGTCGGCGCGCCGCACGCGATCCTCACGCACCCGGACGCGCTACCCGATCTCGCCGGGCGGGTGGCGCTCGTGCGCGGTCCCTTCGGTTCCGACGCGGCGGCCGCGGACACGCTGCGCGCCCGTGGCGTGGTCGGCGTCGTGCAGCTGACACCCGACTCCGCGACCTACGACCTGTACGTGCGCAGCCGAGGGCCGTCCCGGCTGTTCGTCGCGGACTCCGCGGGGGTCGTATCGTCGTTCATCCCCCGAATCCCCGACGTCATCGCGAGCCCCGCGCTGGTGCACGCGCTGGCGCCGGACCTGCCGGCTGAGCAGAGCCCCGCGGACCG
>Ga0335078_10018407_pt1 | contig 10387 bp, 7 predicted proteins | sample Lox_Sample_32_FD_206711 | JGI IMG/M metagenome (GOLD analysis project Ga0335078, IMG submission 206711) | Soil microbial communities from Loxahatchee National Wildlife Refuge, Florida, United States - Lox_Sample_3.2 | ecosystem: Environmental > Terrestrial > Soil > Wetlands | place: USA: Florida...
CCGTTTCCTTGTTGGGCAGCGCGCGGTCCTCGAATATCAGCGGCTGCGGCGGCGTGTCGTCACCGTCCGGCCAAGGCGGGCGGTCCTCCTCGTGCAGATAAGCGGTCCGCACGAGCCCCGCCTCCGAAGTAACCACAACCCCATTTATCACAACAACGTTGGTAATCCGCCCCTGCATCTTCGTCGTCCGCGGTTCCTGCCCGCCGCCGCCGACCTCGGTGATGATCACCTTATTCTGGGAAATGGCAAAGACCGCCAACGTCGTGCCGTTATCGTCGGCCAGGGTCACCGCATCGATCGAGTCGGCAGGCCAGGACACCGTAGTAATCGGATCGCCGGTGTCGGTGAACCAGCAATGCCTCCCTCTGCCGTACCGTTCGGCCGCCAGAGCGATGGGACGGCCGTGCAGCGAGCCGGACACGACGAACCCGCCGTGGCGCAGTTCAATGGCCGGAACCGGCAGCGGATCACCCGTCGTCACGCGGAAGATCCGAAGGCCCCGCCCGGTGCCGCAGATGAGCTGCTCGCCGCTGACGGCCACGGCGGTGACCGGCCCGATAGCGTCCTCCGCCTCGGGGTGCGTGACTAGGTCGACCACCCGTACCTCGCCGCTAGGGCCACCGCAAACAGCGACCGGGTAGCCATCCAGCGCGGTGACGCCGAGCGCCGTGACGTCGGCGTCGACCGGGGTCACGTGGACGGTGTCCGGGGTCGCCGGGTCCCAGGTCCGCAATGTGCGGTCTCGGGCACCGGAGACGACGATGGTCCTGCCCTCCTGGGTAGCCATGGCGACCGAGATGACCTGGACCCCGGTGGGCGGGTGAGGCGGCTCCACTGTCTCGCCTGTGCGTGCATCGTTCAGCAGTACACCCGGGCTCTCTTCGCTGCCCAGGACGACTACCGGCGCACCATCGAGTTCGGCGGTAGCCACCGAGGAAAGGTACCGGGTGTCCGCCCACTGCTCGATGCCGTCCCGCGAGGCCAGGTCGAGGACGTAGGCGCCGTCGCTCCAGGCGGAGCATACCGCGGCGGGGCCGCGGTCTCGTTCGGTGATCGCCAGCCCGGTCATCCGCTGGCGGCCTTTGCCGAGTCGTTCCGGGTCGCGGACCTGCACCCCGGCCTGGACGTCCCACGTGTGCACGGTGGTTTCGATGCCGCAGACGGTGAGCGGACGTCGTTGTGACATGCTGGTGAGCGCGATGGCGGCGACGTGGTTCGCCGGGCCACAGTATGGGCCGCCCACATGCTCGCCGGTGGTCAGGTGCCAGGTGAAGGCGTGGCGGCCGTCGGCGCTGATGATCACCCGGTGGCCTTCGCCGTCCGCGACGGCCACGCTGGTCACGTCGGCGGGCGGGTGCATGACGGCGCCAGGTCGCAGGTGCGTGTCACCAAGGCCGGGGCGGGCGGCGGTCAGTAGGCGCGGCTCGGTAGAGAGCGCAGTGTCCCGTGCCAGCTCGCCAAAGGCGGCGGTGAGGAACTGTTGCGTCCGGTCGAGTGCCTGTGCTTGCTTGTCGTCGGCCGACGGGACGCGTTTGCTGCCGGCGAGCACCAGCCGCCCGCCGTCCCAGGACGGCACGATGCCGATCGCGGTGATGCCGCCGTCCAGCTCGGGTACCAGGCACGGGCCGCTGATCTCCCGTCCGGTGCTCAGCTCCCAGATCCGCACCCGGCCCCTGCCGTCGCCGCCGACCAGGACCATCTTGCCGTCCAGCTCACCGGCCGTCAGCGCGGTGCACGCCACGTCATGCTCGACCCTGTCCCACCGCGGCTCGCCCGTGTCCAGATCGAATGCCTGCACGCCGCCGCCGATGTCGGCCAGCACCACGGCGTAGCCTCCCTGCGCGCGTGCGAGCACGACCCCGGTGGGAAAGCCCTCGGCCGGGCGCAGCGGGAAGCCACGCGGCGTCCCGTCGGTCAGCGAGAACACACGGACCTGTTCGCCGGCCGGGCCATCGCCAGGGTTGAGCCGGACGGCGACCAGTTGAGCGGCCAGGGCCGCCACGTCGTCGAGCTCCGAACTCGGGCCGACCACGAACGGTGCCGCCAGCGGAAGCCGCGTGTGCAGATCCCACAGCCGTAGCCGGTTGCCGGCCCGGCAAAGCACTACGGGGGAGCGGTCCATCGTGCCGGCCCCGATCGCGTGCCCGCAGTTGCCGAAGTCCTCCATCGGCTCGCCGACGGCTGTGCCGGTCGTCAGGTCCCAGGCCCGAACGGTGCCGTAGGAGTCGCCGCTGACCACGAGCGGTTTGCCCGGCTCGATCTCGCCGGCGGCCAGCGCCCAGAACGGACGTGGATCGGCCCGTTCCAGCTTGTCCCTGAGCGGGCTCCGCTGCGTGCCTGTGGTCAGGTCCCACACCCGGATTGCGCGGTCGGCACCGCCGGTGACGGCGACGGGTTTGCCGTGTTCATCCCTGGTGACGGCGAGCGCCCTGATCTCCCCGTCGTGCTGGCCAATCACGCCGCGTACCCTCTCGGGCTGCCACTGGCAATACGTCAGGGACCACGGTGTGACGGTGATCAGGGCGGCGACCTTTGCGGCGAAGGCATCCTCGTGCGCCAGGCACGCGTACATGTGCAGGTGTGCGAGCACGCCCGGCTCGCGGCGCCGCAGCATGGGCAGCACCTGCCGGAGCAGCCTGGCGACCGGCCTGGCCCGGTCCGCCGCGTCCAGCCGGGACAAGATCCCGCGATCGCCGAGGTCGGCCGCGACCAGGAAGCGCGGATCTTCGATCAGCTCGTCCAGGCGGCCCGCCACCTCGGCGTGCGCGGGAAGGCTGACCAACAGGTACCGGTCGGCCTTCGACCAGCTTCCCGTTGCCGCGTGCCTGCCGAAGGCGTAGTCGGTGATCGCCTTGTGCCAGTGATCGGAGTCGGTGCGTAGCTCGGGTTCGGTCCGCGTATCGGTCAGGAAATCGGAGAGCGATGCGTGGTCGAACCGATAGGCGTCGCCGCCGCGCTGCAAGAGTTGGCCGAGCCGTTCCAGCGCTGTCGCGCACGTCTCGCCGCCGGTCGTGGTGATGCCGCCGAACGCCTCGATCTGCTCCGCGGTCAGGCTCGCCTCGGCGACCGCAAGCACGCTGAGCACCGGGCGGTAGACCATCTGCCAGGCGGTGCGGGCGCGGGTGGCCCGCCCTACCCGGTCCCGGGTGCGCAGCAGGTAGTCGCGGTATAGGGAGTTGAGCCCGTCCGGCCACCGGTCGGCGCCCTCGGCTAGCCAGTCCAGGTCGGCGGCGTTCTCCTCGATCATGCCGCGCAGCAGGGCCAGGTACCGGAAGTTGCCTCCAGCACGCCGGGCGGCGTAGCTGACGAACGTGTCTCGCGGCACGTCCCTGCTCGCCAGGGCCGTACTGACGAGCTGACCGTCGGCGATGAGCTCGGCGAAGCGTCGGGCATCTCCGTCCTCCTTAAGGACGACCCGCTTGACGTCGGCCCTGTCGTTGTTGATAAGCGCGTTCAGGCGCTCGTCCGGCCTGCTGGCGACCACGAAGCGGACGTTCTCGGGAAGCTGCGTGTGGTCGGTGAGCCAGGTGAGCACGTCTACCGACGTGTCGCGGAGCCGCAGCTCGTCGATGCCGTCGAGCAAGATCACGATCAGCTCTCCCGGGTGCTCGCGGGATAGGTTGAGGGCGGGGGCGGTCAGCGCCGGTTGCTCCAGCGCCTGCGGATCGGCGTAGGCGGCCTCGACTATGTTGCCGACCTTCACGGTGGTGATCTCGCCCGAGGCGCATCTCGCGCGTACCCGGAACACAATGTTCAGGTCCGTGAACGGGCTAATGATCACCCGTGGCACCGCGATCCCGGTCAGCTCAGTGCCCTGCTCAACCACCTCGACCCGTACCTCGCCCGCCACCGTCTGCGGTGCCGGGAACAGCTCGCGGTGGCGCGCCGACAGCTGCAGGCCGACGACGGTGAGGAATGACGCCAGCCCGCCCTCGTGCCTGTAGGCGGTCTCACGTTCCGCCGCCCGCCGGACGAAATACCGGGGCCAGTCGGGATGCTCGCGCGCGAGGGCAGCCAGCACCCCGGTCTTGCCCGAACCCGCCGCGCCGGTCAGCAGTACGATCCGGCAGTCCGGCTCATCAAGGGCTCCCATGATGTCATCGAGGGGTCGGCGCCGCTCGATGACCCGGCCGGGGGCGCCTGTGAGCTCGGCGATCAGCTCCTCATCGAACAGTTCATCCATGGTCATTGGCCCGAGCGGCCCGGACCGTGATCCAGGCTTCCCAGCCGGCCCAGGCGGCGACGGCCGCGCCGAGGCCGCCCAGCGTGCTAACGCTCGCCGCTCCCGCCGTCGCGAGGTTGATCAGTACCGCGACAAGGGTGCCGAGCAGGACACTGACCATGGCGGGCACGCCGTGCCGCCACCAGGCGGACCGGCGGGTTACGCCGGATCCGCTTTTGGGTCGCGTCCCACGATCCCCTTGGACGTCACGTGCTTGCCCTTCTTCATCCGCAGTCGGTGATCGACTTCGGTGGGCTGGTCCGTCGCCGGCAGATCCGCGCCGATCGCGGTGACGTGCTCACCCTCTTCGATCTCGACGTCGGACTTGACAGTGAGCAATCCCGCTCTCGGCTTCGGTATCAGGCCGGGTGCTATCTCCATGAGCTTCTCCTCCAGCTGGCTGACGTCCGCGTCGTAGCTGCGCCGGTCCAGTGTGATGTCCTGGCGGTCGGCGAGTTCGCTGATGTCCGGCGGCAGGTCGTCCGCGATGAGCCGCCGGGCGCCGTTGAGCCGGACGGTCGCGACCGGCCGATCTGCGGCGAGTGCGGTGGCGATCTCCCTGCGCACCCAGTCGTCGTCCGCGAACAGCAGCGGACGGCCGTCCGGGCCCGCGCCGGACAGCCAACCAGGGCCGACCAGGGCCAACATGACGTCACAGGTACTGGCGCTTCGCGTCAGCAGCTCCGGGTACCGGGCGGCGAGCGGGATGGAGTCGCTGGACAAGAAGACGGTGCCCTTGCCGAAACGCCTGGCGAGCGAGTCCTTGATGAGCTTCGCGGCCCAGTCGCCATCGCCGTTGCGGAAGTTAATGAAGATCGTGGTCATGATTCATTCCTGGACACGGAGTAGCTGCTCGACCTGCGGCTGGAGGTCACGGACCGGGCGATGGGTGTGCCAGCGGCGGAACGCCCGGGCGAGCTGGCGCAGGTCGTGCCCGATCGTTGCGGATGCCAGGTCTCGGATGTCGGGGAGCAGTTTCCGGGTCAGCGTGCAGGAGTGGTCGACCTCACCGGCCATCGCGTATGCCAGAGCCCGCCGGACAGAGAAGCGGGTACGCGTGCGCCGCGCCTCGGCCGGGATCCGCGCTATCTGGACGTCGAACGCGGCGGCGGAATCGGCGGCCTTGCCCAGGTCGTACAAGCACCAGGCAGTGGTCATGCTCACAGGATCGGCCAATGCCGATGGCCCGAGCACCGGCCACCCCGAACCCGCAGGGGCGTCCTGTGCCCAGGACTCGCCAGCCAGATCTAGCGAGCGGTGGCAGGCTGCCGTATTACCAGCCAGGGCGTAGCCTTGAGCCTCACGCAGGAGGGCGAGCCCGCGCACGCGCGCGGGCATACCGTCGTATGCCTGGGCCTTGCGCGCCAGGCCGATCGTTCCGAGCGCGTCACCGCGGTACAGCGCGATCAAGGCACGCCGCACGTCCGCGTAGGCGCCCATCGTGCCGTCGCCGCCGGCCTCGGCCAGACGGCAGGCCAGCTCCGTCCACGACAGCGCGGCCTGATCGTCCCCCGCCTCCTGTGCCACCCATCCGGCGAGTTCCGCGTACCGGCCGGCTAGCACGAACGCAGCATCGCATGTCGCGGTGTGTGCCACGGCCGCGGTCTCGCACAGCGCGTGCGCATGGGCAGAGAGCACCGGCAGCAGTAAGCGCCCGTCCATAGCACGGCACATGGCACGGAGCTGATCGAACATGTCACGGAATGCCTCGACAACAGCCTCGGCCTGGGCCGGGCTTATCGAGCTGAGCACCCCGCAGGCAGCACCGGGCGATCCACCCGGGGGGGACCAGCCGCCAGGCACCAGAGTCCACGCGGACAACTCCGTGTCCTGGGCGGCATACGGGCGCGCCGCGGCAAATGCGAGCAGCTTCCCCTCGGCATTCAACGCCGCGTCGGTGAGCCGGACCAGTTGCGCGCTCGGTGCGACCTTATTGTTCTCCACCTTGCTGATATGGCCCCGGCTGTAATGGATGGCGACGGACAGATCGTGCAGCGACAGGCCTAAGACAAGACGCCGCCTTCTCAGTTCCTCACCAAAACCTTTGCTCACCTCGCGCACAGGATCACCCTTATTCCCTGTTTCAAGGCACAGCGGAAAAGGCCAGCAGGCAGGTGGTCCCCCCACACGTATGCCCTGGAAGTAGTGAAAGAGTAACACGCAGGTGGCGTTCGGTACAACTAGGTAATCGGCGACCGCTATGCCCACGTTGGCGGTGCGCATTATCTGCGCACTAATGCTCGGCGGCTGCTCGCGAACGTGTGCAGTTGGGGGCGGGAACCGGCCCCAACTGCACACGTCGTTGCATGTGACTAGCCGCGGTAGCGGAGCAGAAGCGCCCGGCGTTCCCGCATTCGCGCATGCGCCTCGTGATCGCTGAGGCCCTGGAACGGAGAGGGCAGGCTTCCTTGGATGACCTGGTCGATCGCGGCCGGACCATGGTCGGCAAGATCCGGGAAATCGTTGAGAACTCGGCGCGCGTCCGCCTCGGTGGGAGCGCTGACGAAGAGCCCGAGTGCTGCCATGAACCGGGGCGAGCCCGGCTGCATGTCGGCCACGGCTAGGCTCCCGCCGCGCTGCTGATTCCTTGACCCTCACTGCTGCCGGCGCTCATAGTGTCGAGCACGTGAGAGTCCAACAAGATGGCACACTCATAGACCCTGGCGTACCAGTGCCCGCGGCGATCGCCAGTGTCCTGCCGCCCGCGATGAGTCTGTCGCGCCCCTTGCACCCAGCCTTGGCTGATTGACATAACCCAACTCCTCCCCATTCCAAGCCGTGTGACAGGAAACAGAATTCCTTGAATACCAACTATGCGACGTTCCTGTGGTTTGCGTCCAGCGATACGCCCACCGTCAGAAAACCTGAAACAGGAAACAGGCGCTTGCCAGCATGAAGTTCGCCCCTAACTCGCAGCATGCGCCTGGCGCTACGCCACCCGCATCACGCCGGAGGCGTGGCCGAATGCTCCCCACCCGGCTGACCAACAAGGCTTCCCTGTCAGAAGGCAAAGCAGGCCGGACGGGTAAGGCTGTTTGAGCTTTCAGGACAGATTGACGCCGTTCCAGAGCCTGGCTAGGTTCGGAGCACTCCGCAATGGCTGGCGGTCCTGGTCGAAGACCGCGGCTGCCAGTTGCCGAGAATACCGGACCTGGGGGGGCCGAATGCGCGGAGAGGTATTTCGGGCTGTCCAAGCTCGGCTGCGGTCCTTCCCGGCATCGGGTAATAGCTTCTGCCTGCTAGAGGTTCTTGCATCCGAGGAGATGGCCGCGCTACGTGCCGCAACCCGATGGCTTGCGTTTGGCCCGCTGCCGCCCGCCACGGCGGCGGTCAGGCGCGGTCTGGATGTCATCGTCTTGGCTGGCAGGCTCTCCTGGGCGCGGTACCACGAGCTTTGCGGCCGGATCGCCTCGATGCCCTGCTGGAGGCGACCGAACTCTTCATCGCCGCTTATCCTTATGCGCCAGGCACGGTCCCTGTGCAGTCCGCCAGGATGTGCACTGCCCTCACTGAACCAGCCAAACGGAACAAGGCTGGACACAAGCGGCACCCCTCGGGCCCTGAACACCGCCATCCTGGCCCTCCGAGAGTCCCCACCGCACGGAGCCCTGGTTCTGGGCCTCCCTACATTCACATCGCCCCATGACGAGCGGGCTCACCGCCATGATCGGCAATCAATAAGCAATGAAGAGGACTTCCGGAGGATGTGCACGACCCGCCTCTGCAGCCAGTTCATGAAGGGATAATCAATGAACTACGGAGTATACTTCAAGCCTACTGACCATGACTACAGGATCCTCAAAGGGCAAGATCCCGAGATAAAGCGGGCAAAGCGGAAGAATTTGTATCCTGCGCTTTTGAAGTCAGGATTTCGGTCGCGCGAGGACGCTCAAAGCTTCATAAACGAACAATACTATTCTCCCGAATCATATTATATTGGGCCGGGGTCCTCCAGTGATCCCGTTGATCCTTTGTATCGCTATCAGCTTATGGGGGAGTCCAAGGGGGCAGGAAAACGGCAACATCGAGGGTCTCAACAGTCAGATCACCGCGGACTTATTAGTTTGCTCTCTGTCGTAGGCCTGGCGGTCGCTATTGTTGCGGGCGTATTCATTTATGATCACTTACCCAAACCAGCAGTAATTTCATCACCGGCGACAACAGCGGGCGCGCCCTCGGCGACAGCGACTAGCTCAAAGATTGCTCAGTCGCCGCTCGACCAGCTGGCCGCGATTAGAGGGCAGGATCAATCTGCGGTCCAGGACCTGGCGGAGAAATATTGGGTTCCGATCCTGAGCTCGAAGAAGGTCGGCACCGTCGATCCAGAAGACGCTGAATTCCCAAATCAGCCGTACACAAATAAAATGATTTTGCAGAACTTCAACTACTGGCACTCTCGCTACGCCTCGGCGCTACTTCTCAACTCAAGTTCGTATTCGAGCCTCACACCTGGCTACTGGGTCATTATCCTCAATCGGCCGTACTCTGCTCCCGGCGATGTGATTTCATGGTGCAAAGCACAGGGCCTGAATGACGACAATTGCGATGCCACCCTGCTGAGCAATCGGCTGCCTAATGGACGTCAGACCTACCGAAGCTGGTAGCGGTTATCAGCTGCCAGATCTGACTGCGTCCTGCCAAACGCTACCGGTCATTATGCCGATCGGTGCATGTGCATACGTGTCTACAACACCCTCTATTCGGCAGATCCGCGTGTTGCTTGGTACTCATGATGCGGAACGGTTTCACCTGGCTATAGGAATCAGAGTGACAGGACAGCCTGACGTGGCGGCCTGCGGGTCTGGGCTGGTGGGGGGAATGCACCCATAAACCAATGGGCTCTGATCGGTGAATTCGCAGTTGGGGACGGGTCGTGAGCCGGCCGGGGGACCGCTGGGCCTGGTGGACGACGACCGGTTGCGTGGCGCTGCTGCGCTGATCGCGGACACAGTGTCCTATCTGCACATGCACCTGCTGGTGGAGGTGCATGGCCAGCCGGGGTGGGTGGCGGCGCTGACGCCGTTGTCGGTGGACGGGATGATCGTGGCGGCCTCGACCACGCTGCTGGCCGACTCGCGTTCCGGCGGCCGTGGTGGGGTGTTGCCGTGGGCGCTGCTGGTGGTGGGCAGCGTGGCGAGCCTGGCTGCCAATGTCGCGGTCGCTGAGCCGACGGCCACGGGGCGGGTGATCGCGGCGTGGCCGTCGTTCGCGCTGATCGCGGCCTATGAGTTGCTGATGCGTCAGGTCCGCCAAGGTGCCGCGGCCCGCAACGCGATCATCTGGCACAAGCCCAACGCCATGCCCGAGTCCGTGCGGGACCGGCTGAACTGCCGGCATGAACTGATCTTCCTGCTGGTGAAGTCCCGGCACTACTGGTTCGACCTCGACCCGATCCGCGAGCCGCACGCCACTGCGCATCCGCCCGGCAGCCGTGGGTCCCGGCGCGCCGGTGATACGCGGCGGCCACCAGGGCGGCATCCTGGCGACGGCATGCGAAGCGGCAGCCGTCCCCGAGCTCGGCCACCCGTCTCTCGCCTGCCGAAGTATGGGCCGCACACGCGTCAGGTCATTGCCGCCCGGCGGTACGGCAGTGGCCGTTGCGGCCGGGCGCATCCCTACGGCCGCAACCCTGGTGACGTGTGGTCGATCCCGACCAGGCCTTACCGGGGACCGCATTTCGCCGCGTTCCCGATCGACGTCCCGACGCGCTGTATCAAGGCGGGCTGCAAGCCGGGCGGCATGGTGCTCGACCCGTTCTGCGGCACCGGCACCACCGGCATCGCCGCCCTTGCGCTGGGTCGGCAGTTCACCGGCATCGAACTCAGCCCGGCCTTTGCCGCCCTTGCCGCCGAGCGGCTGCGGAATGCCGCCCAGCCCGACCCCGACGGCGGCAGCCGATGACCGGCACGGCAAAGCCCTCTCGCACCACATCCCGGTCGGCAACGGCAAAACGACCTGTCACCGGCAGGCGACATAAGCCCTGCTCACACCCTCCCAAACCACGCCCCGGAGCGTACGCTCGCAGGCCCGGCGCAGGGCCGGGCCGGGCGCCGCACCGAACGCAACGTCACGACATCAGTCGAAGACCCGTCCGCGTGGTGCTGCCGGACGAGCCACCCGCGCTCACCCCGGCGGCGGCCCGGGCCCTGCTCCGGGTCCTGCTCA
>Ga0335078_10018408_pt1 | contig 10386 bp, 8 predicted proteins | sample Lox_Sample_32_FD_206711 | JGI IMG/M metagenome (GOLD analysis project Ga0335078, IMG submission 206711) | Soil microbial communities from Loxahatchee National Wildlife Refuge, Florida, United States - Lox_Sample_3.2 | ecosystem: Environmental > Terrestrial > Soil > Wetlands | place: USA: Florida...
TGCTATGGCCCAGGAGCCACAGACGCGATTTTTCGACGTCCAAATTCCGTGGGCGTTAACCGCTCGGAACGCAGTCTAATTGCGAGTTGATTGCCCGTGGCTCTTGAGATTTACCGAAAAAAGCGGCGTTTTGCCGTAACCCCCGAGCCGCGCGGCCACAGGGCCCCTGCCGGGGGTCATCGCTACGTCATTCAGAAGCATGCGGCGCGGCGCCTTCACTATGATTTGCGACTTGAACTCGATGGGGTGATGAAAAGCTGGGCCATTACGCGCGGGCCTAGTCTCGACCCCAGCCAAAAACGCCTGGCTGTCCACGTCGAGGATCATCCGATCGAGTACAACTCATTCGAAGGCACTATTCCGCGGGGCGAGTACGGCGGCGGCACGGTCATGGTGTGGGATCGCGGCACTTGGCTGCCCGACGGCGACCCGCACCGGGCTTACGCTAAAGGCCATCTCATCTTCGATCTTAACGGCGAAAAATTGCGCGGCCGCTGGCACTTGGTACGCATGCGTGGCCGTGAGGGCGACCGACATGAAAATTGGTTGCTCATCAAAGCTCGGGACGAGGAGGCCCGGGGGCTGCGTGATCCGGATATTTTGCAACAACAGTCCCGATCGGCCGCAAGCGGCCGATCGATCGAAGAGATTGCCGCCGGCAAAGGCGGGAAGAAGCGGGTCTGGCACTCCAACCGGGCGACGAATGCCAAACCCGACTCGCATCGCGCGTTTAAGGATAAGATCGGAAAAATCGCGGCGCTATCGACGACTCGCGCAAGAGCGAAAACGCACCGTCGCGCAAAGGGCGCAAACCGAAAAAACGCAGCGGAGAGGCGGACATCGGCATTGCCGGATTTTGTTCCGCTTAGTCTCGCTACGCTTTACGATCAGGCACCGTCCGGACCCGATTGGCTGCATGAAATCAAATTCGACGGCTACCGTATCGAGGGGCGGCTCGATCATGGGCAGGTACAATTGCTGACGCGGAAGCGGCAGGATTGGACTCATCGCTTCATGCCGGTCAGCGAAGCCGTCAGCCGGCTTCCCGCCGCAGCCGCTCTCCTCGATGGCGAAATTGTCGTCGAAGATCGTCGCGGCATCAGCGACTTCTCGCTGCTGCAGACCGACCTGAGGGATGGGCGCAGCGACCGGTTTATCTATTACGTATTTGATCTCTTGCACCTCGACGGCCGCGATTTACTCAACGAGCCGCTTCTCGCACGTAAGGCAGCGCTAGCCGGATTGTTGCGAAGAGCCGAGCAAAGCGGTGTCATCCGCAATGCCGACAACTTTGACGAAGCCGGACCGGTGATCCTTCGCCACGCCTGCGAAATGGGGCTTGAAGGCATCGTCTCCAAGCGCCGCGATGCGATTTACCGATCCGGCCGATCAGATAACTTTATCAAAACGAAATGCCGTGGCGGCCAGGAGGCCATTGTTGTTGGCTACTCGCCATCGGCGGCTTTACCGAACGCTGTCGGCGCGCTCACCGTCGCGCTGCGTGAGGACGGAACCCTCCGCTATGCCGGCCGCGTCGGGACCGGTTACAACCGCAAGACCGCGCGCGAGCTTTTCCAGCGGCTACAGCCTCTGCGCACCGCACAGAGTCCAATCAAGCTGCCAGCCGACGAGCGGCGCAGGGACGTAGTTTGGGTGAAGCCGCGGCTCGTGATCGAGGTGGAATCGGCAGGCATGACTCATGGCGGTGTTTTTCGTCAGGCCGCGTTCAAGGGCGTCCGCGAGGACAAACCGGCAAGCGAGATCGTGCCGGAAACTCCCGCCAAGACATCGGCATCGACCATGACAAAAAGCAACGGGCCATCTGAACGGGAGGCCGGCCGCGGCCGGCAAAAAAAAGCCCATGCAAACGGGCGAGATGATAGTCATAGCCTTCCGCTCCGTTTGACTCATCCGGACCGCGTCTATTGGCCGGATGCGCAAATCACCAAAGCGGATCTTGCCGAATATTACGTCGCGGTTTGGGATTGGATGAGACCGCATATTCTCGGCCGGGCGCTTTCGCTTGTTCGCGCTCCGGAAGGGGTCGGTGGTGAGACGTTCTTTCAGAAACATATTGCGTCGAATGTCAAATCCTCCCCGCTTCGCCACATCGTCCCCGGCAAGGATCACGACGTGATAGCGGTGGAATCGGTTGAGGACTTGTTGGCGCTCGTGCAATCCGGGGCGCTGGAGATTCACGTGCGCGGTTCGCGGCTTGACAGTCTGGAAACGTGCGACCGGATCGTGTTCGATCTCGATCCGGGCGAGGGGGTTTCGTGGGCGGCAATCGTTGCCGCCGCGCGCGAGATTCGCGAGCGGCTCAAGGCAATCAAGCTTGAAAGCTTCGTCAAGCTTTCAGGCGGTAAGGGCGTTCATGTCGCCCTGCCGATCGCCGATGCGGATTGGGATACGGCCAAGCTTTTTGCGCAGCGCATGGCAGCGGCGATGGCGGCCGATAGCCCGAAGCTTTATCTCGCCAAAATGACCAAATCGCTGCGTAAGGGCCGAATCTTTATTGATTATTTCCGCAACTCGCGCGAAGCGACGTCGATCGCGGCTTATTCGACCCGCGCCCGCCCCGGCGCGCCGGTCTCCGCGCCGGTGAGCTGGGAGAGATTATCGCGTACCGGTGGCGGCAACGAGTTCACCGTGCTCAATCTGAAAAAACGGCTGAAGGAAGACGCCTGGGCGGAGATCAGGAAGTTACGGCAGAAGTTGCCGGAAATTCGCAAGGCGTGAGGCTGATTTCCGGCATGTTAGCTCCGCGAGAGGCGGCGCTTGTTGGCGCGTACCCGCCTGTCGAACGCACCGAGAGTCTTGGTGACGACGACATGATCCTGATGTCCGTTAAGGACAGCCGAAATGGCCGCCGCTTGCGCTTCGGCAATCGCGGCGATTTTTTCAACGACCATGCGTTGAGCTTCACCCTGGGCGCGAGCGCCGCCCGCGGCCAGTCGAATTATCCGCAGCGCCATGACGCTCTGCGCGTCGACGCAAAGTTGCGTAGCTTTAAATGCGACCTCGATCCAGGGGTTGAACAAGTGACACCGTTTGCAGGAGAGGGATGCAGGCGGACGAGTTGCCGCACATTAGTGCGCCAGATGATTTGGGCAACCTCTTTTTCGCATCTTCGCGTGCTTGCTACAGTCGTACCAAACCCTATGGGGAATCTCCTGCGTAAAATTTCTACCCGGCTAGCTTGAAGCGCTCGATTTTTGGCTCGAAGCGAGAACGGAAAATTTCGGCGTCAAGCGGATCCTCAAAACAATAGCGGACGAAAGCCGCATAATCGTCTTCGACGTACATGTCGAATTTGCCGACATAGGAAATCAGGAAATCCATGATCTCGCTGTCGTCGGCAAGCTGTCGGCGCGGCAGCACCACCTGATACGGGCATTCTTCATCTAGCTTTTTCAGCCACGCACTTTTTTTGTCCGCGCCCATAATCCTACCCCTTGACTTGGACTTTTCATTGTTCTCTTTTTGTTCTAACAAGTCAAGTCTTAGGGCGAGCGTGAATTCGCTAGGATTAACAAATGCCTGTCGAAACGATCGGCGAAGCCCATTTACTCGGCTGGCGAGTCACTGTGCGGTGCAGCTATGGCCGCTCCGATGGACCGAAGTGTCAATCGAGCCGGGAATGTAATTACCGCAAAGAGTTGGATATGGAGACCTTGGTGTGGACGCGGGGACGGGGATTTCCGTTGTCTCGCTTGGAGACCCGACTTCGTTGTCTGCGCTGCGGATCGCGAAATGTAGTGGTGCTTTATCAGCCGCCCCGAACAGCCGCGGCGCGCTGAGTCGTGGAGAAACTATTCAATGTCAAGCGGCTCAGTGCCCGTAGGGCTACCGGTCGTGTCAAGCGTGATTTTTTGCACTCGCGCCTCGGCCTGCCGCAACAGGTCTTCGCAACGACGTTTGAGCGCCTCGCCGCGCTCGTAGATGGCGACCGATTCCTCTAACGGTACCTTGCCGTCTTCAAGTCGCTTGACGATCGACTCCAGCTCTTCAATCGCCCGTTCGAATGATAATTGTTCGACGTCGCTATTATTGCCTGCGCCGCTCGGCGTATTTTGTTCAGCCATCTCCGGCTCCATGAACCCTAGTCCGAATTGCACGAACTAATTTCCCGGCGCAAGCCTTCGCTCGATCGAGGGATGATTGGACGTCCGTCTAGCCTCGCATAAGTGCGGTAACGTGAGCGGCCGTTGAATTCGCAAGGGCCTCTAGGTCATAGCCGCCTTCCAAGAGCGAAACGACTCGTCCACCGGCGCACCGATCGGCCACCTCCATAATTTTTTGCGTCGCCCAGGCGAAATCGGCTTCAGCCAGGTTGAGGTTGGCAAGCGGATCGCGCATGTGCGCGTCGAAACCTGCGGAAATGACAATTAGCTCAGGCGCGAACTCGCGCAGCCGCGGCAGAACGCGATTGTCAAACGCGGCGCGAAACGCCTCACCGCCGTCGCCTGGACGCAGCGGCGCATTGACGATCGTGTTGAAGTCTCCGGCTTCGCCGACGGCACCAGTGCCGGGAAAGAGCGGCATCTGATGGGTCGAGCAGTACATGACCGTCTTGTCCGACCAGAAAATCTCCTGCGAGCCGTTGCCGTGGTGTACGTCGAAATCGACAATAGCCGCACGGGCGATACCGTGACGAGTCTGTGCGTAGCGCGCGGCGATGGCGGCATTGTCGAACAAACAAAATCCCATCGGTCGGGCCGTTTCGGCGTGATGACCGGGAGGTCGCGTAGCGACAAAGGCGTTGGCGGCCTTCTTCAAAAACACTTCGTCGACGGCGTAGATTGCGCCGCCGACGGCACGGAGAGCGGCCTCGAAGCTGCCCGGCGACATCGAGGTGTCGGCGTCAAGCCGCACCATTCCTTCTCTCGGCGTCGCATCGCGGATCTGCGTAACGTAGTCCATGGGATGACAGAGCGCGATGATCTCGAGGGTCGCTGGCGGCGCTCGGACGCGGGCGAGGGTCTGGAATTTTTCCGCTTCGAGCGCACGCTCGATGGCCCGCAAGCGATCGGGCCTTTCAGGGTGACCGAGCGGGGTGAGGTGATCGAGACAGGCGGGATGGGTGATCAGCAGCGTGGACATACGCGTATTTTTCGCAGCCGCAATCTATTGGACCGACGCGGGATCGGCACCGATCACGCCCGGTGCGCCTTCCACGACGGTGCGTTCGAGGGCCCCTGACTGGACAGCGAAGTTTTCGGCGAAGAAGCGCGCCAGCGCGATGCGCGAGCCTGCATTGGCATTGAGCCGCAGGGCGGCGAGTGCCTGCTGGGCCAGCAGGCAGCCGCCGGTGGTTAGACCGAACAAGCGCAAATACGGCGTCGCTCCGGCAAGGGCCTCGTTGGTGTCTTTATCCATGTGCGCAAGCATCCAGCGTGTCGTGCGCGTCAAGCTCTCAACCGCTTCTTCGAGCCGAATGCCACTCCAACCCAAGGCCGGATCGTTGGTTGCGTTCACCGTTTCGACAATGCCGCGCAGTTCGCCGAGGAAATCCTCAACTACTGCGCCGCCAGCGAGCGGCAACTTGCGGGTGACGAGATCAATTGCCTGAATACCGTTGGTCCCTTCGTAAATCGTGGCGATCCGCGCATCGCGGAAAAGCTGCGCGGCGCCGGTCTCTTCAATATAACCCATGCCGCCGTGCACTTGGACGCCAAGCGAAGCGACCTCGACGCCGATATCCGTGGAAAAGGCCTTTGCGACTGGCGTCAACAGTGAGGCGCGGGCATGGGCGGCCCGCCGTTCCACTTCATCGCCGCTGCGTTCGGCACGATCGATCGCCAATGCTGTCGAGTAGCATATGGTTCGCGCGGCCTGCGTGAACGAGCGCATGCTCATGAGCATCCGTTTGACGTCCGGATGAACGGCGATCGGCGATGAATCGGACGCCGCCATCCCGGGCGTGCGGCCCTGGCGGCGCTCGCGCGCATAAGCGAGAGCTTGCTGCGTGGCACGTTCGGCAACGCCCACTCCCTGCAAACCCACCGCGAGACGTGCACGGTTCATCATGGTGAACATGCACGCCATGCCGGCATTCTCTTCGCCGACAATAAAACCGGTGGCGCCCTCGCGGTCGCCAAAGATCATTGTGCACGTCGGCGAACCATGGATGCCGAGTTTATGTTCGATCGAATGCGCGCGCACGTCGTTACGGGCTCCGAGCGAGCCGTCGGCATTGACGAAGAATTTCGGCACGAGGAACAGCGAGATGCCGCGCGTGCCGGGCGGGGCATCGGGCAATCGCGCAAGCACAAAGTGAATGATGTTTTCGGTCAGATCGTGCTCGCCATACGTGATGAAGATTTTCTGTCCCTTGATCCGATACGTGCCGTCCGCTTCGCGCTCCGCGCGCGTACGCAGCGCACCAACATCGGAGCCAGCCTGCGGCTCGGTCAGCTGCATGGTCGCGATCCACTCGCCGGACACCAGCTTTTGCAAATAAACGCGCTTTAACTCCTCGCTGCCGTGCGCAGTAAAAGCGTCGACCGCCGACATGCCGACCAGTGGGCCGACGGCGAACGCCATGGAAGCGGCATTCCACATTTCGACGCAGGCGGCGTTGAGGACATGCGGCAGACCTTGACCGCCCCATTCCGCAGGCGCCGTGAGGCCGTTCCATCCGCCCTTTCGCCAAGCGTCATAGGCGTCTTTCCAGCCAGGCGCGGTGGTGACGACGCCGTTACTGAACGTCGCCCCACAACGGTCGCCCACCCGATTGATCGGGGCGATGACATCGCCGGCGATGCGGGCGGCTTCACCTAACACCGCCTCGACGTCATCCATGTTGAGGTCGCCAAAAAAACCCTCATCCAGCGCTCGGGTGAGCCCCGTGCCGTATTTGAGCGCGAAGCTCATGTCGGAGAGCGGAGCTTGATAAGTCACGGACGTTCTCCCTTGCGCCGCCGCGAGCGGATAATATGACCGAGTATTCGGCGTCGTTACATTATATCGCAGACATTATTATATAGCGCTACACCGTGCGGGCGGGTCTGCTTGCGTTTTTGGCGGGAATAAGCTCGGCGTCTGCTGCGAAGCGCCTTTGCCACAGATTCCCCGCGCTCGTTGATCGACGGTGATTGCGTCGCTATGGTGCGCCGCCCCGGCTCGCGACCGGGGGCGATCCCACGGCGTATTGGGGCGTAGCCAAGTGGTAAGGCAGCGGATTTTGATTCCGCCATACGGAGGTTCGAATCCTCCCGCCCCAGCCAGTATCGTTTCTGTGGGGAATTTCTGGTTTTTCAAAGGCGCCCATTACTTCCGTTATTTCCGACCTTTGCCAGAACTGAACGACGATCTTTCGATGCGTCAAAGTCACGAAGACCTTCGTTATTGCCGGAGCGTCCTGTTCGAAATTCCGGCGGCCTTCGCGGCGTCGCTTTGCCGCGTCAGAGCACTTTGAAAAGCGGGTCTGGACATAAGATCCCGCGCCCACCGGCTTATCCGATCAGGGAGGTTTGCTGCCAGGCCAATCTGCGTGGCGAGAAAAATGGCGTAGCCGACGGAAATGTCGGCCATCGTGAAGCATCCGCCGACGAGATAATTTCGCCGGTCGGTCAAAGCCTGATCGAGGAGCCGCAAGCGCGCCAGAAACCAAACCTTGTAATCTTCGGCCACAGACGGCTGCCGGCGCTCCGCGGTTTCGAAAAGCGTATAACGTAAATAGATCGTCTGCGGAAAGGTCAGCGTCGCTTCACCGTGGTGCAGCCAATTCAGATAGGCGCCATATTCCGCATGCTCGACCGGCAACGTCATTCGTCCGCCGGCGTGCTTCATGGCGAGATAATGCGGGATCGCGGCCGACTCCGTCATTCTGGTCGCGCCATCCACCAGCAGCGGTACCGTGCCAAGAACGTTTTGCTCGAAGTAATCCTTTCGCGTCGCGCGGGGAGGAAACGGCAGGATTTTGAGCTCGTAGCTCAGCCCAAGCTCTTCAAGAGCCCACAAAGCGCGCAAGGAGCGCGCATCCGCGCAATGCCACAGCGTGAGCATCGTTGCCTCATTTAAAAACGATTTCGTGGCGCAACACGAAGGGGGCCAGCATTTTATGCACTTCTTCAGCGATGGCTGTTTGCTTATCTTCCGGGACGCACACGACGTTGACGGTGGCGAGACTTCCGTGGCTGCCGTGCGGTCCGACGTGAACGCTGCAATCGATGCCCTTTTCCTGGAGCGGTGAGAGGACCGCCGTGAAAACGCGCGCCGCTGCGTCCCACCGAAGCTGCGGTTTGAACACCTTGCCGACGCCGGTAAGCGGCATGGGACTGATTGGCAAAATCTGAACGGGGATTGCGGCACGCTCCGGCGTGCGCTCGCGCACCCAGGCCTCAAGTTCGCCGGGCGCAACGGTCGCCCCCGATTTTAATTGCACATAGCCGACCGGAACTTCACCCGCATAGGCGTCCGGCTGGCCGACGACGGCGGCAAGGCCGACTGCGGGATGCTGGAACAAGATTTCCTCGATAGGGGCGGGATCGATGTTATGGCCGCCCCTGATCAGCAAGTCTTTGGCGCGACCGGTGATCCAGAGAAAGCCGTCCTTATCAAGACGGCCAAGATCGCCGGAATTGACCCAATTGCCGTCAACGAATGCGCCGTCGTTGTGCACCTCATTGAGGTAGCCGCTGAAGACGCCCGGTCCGGCCATGATCACGACGCCGATCTCATCGACCGCGCAATCGCGTTCGAATTTGCCGGCATCGTCGAGTTTGACGACCCGAACGCGGGCATATGGCAAGGGGTGACCGACAGAGCCAAGGCGGATAGGTCGATCTGCGTAGGCCATCGTGTGTACGCTGGAAGTCTCGGTCATGCCGTAGACCTCGACGACCTTGAGCCCAAATTTATCCTGGATCGCCTTGCCAACAGCCACCGGGATCGCCGATCCGCCGCCGGCCGCATAGCGAAGGCTCGATATGTCCGCGGCGCCGGGGGGGATGGCAAAAGCCGCCGCCAGCACGGTTGGGACGCTGGAAACCGTTTCGGGTTTGAAGCGCTCGACGAGCCCCCAAATGTTTTTGATGCTGGCTGGATTGCGCCATCCAGCCGCCGACAGCACGACAAGACAGCCTCCGCGCGAAAGCGTGGTCAAAGCCTGGGTCAGCGAGCCGCCGACGTGATAGAGCGGCATGCCGAACAATAGAGTGCCGCCGGGACTTGCTTTGAGCAGCAGATTGATGCCCCAGGCCTCGTTGACCTGATTGGCATGGGTGTGACGGACGAGTTTCGGCGTGCCGGTGGTTCCACCAGTATGGAAGTAAGCCGCGATCTCATCGCCAGAAATATTTCTGCCGCTCACGAGCCGGTCGGCTGGCTGCGATGCGATGAGGGCATTGAACGAATAGATTTTGCGCGCTGGATCGCCCGGGCCATGGACTTGAACAATTGCCTTAAGCGCCTTCAGGTTTCCACGCACCTGCTCGACCTTCTGCCAAATGTCAGTGCCAGGCATGGGGCCAAGGGCAACCAGCACACTGGTGCGCGCGGATTCGAGAATCTCGGCTATTTGATGCGGCTCGAGCAGCGGATTTACGGGATTAGCAATCCCGGCCGCTTCGGCGCCAAACAGCGTTATGAATGCCTCGGGCAGCAGCGGCAGCAGGAAACTCACCACATCGTCTTTGCCGACGCCGAGCGCGTGAAACATGTTGGCAGCTTGGGTAACGCGGGCGACGAAATCGCGGTGGCTGATGACAATCGGGGTATCGGCGGGGTCGGCATTGGGCAGGAAGTGGATCGCCGGGGCGTCAGGGTCATGCGCCGCGCCTAACTTGATGGCAGCGTACGTGCTTTGCGCAGCAATGCGGTCCTCGTAAGGAATTTTTTCGAACGCGCGTATCTCGGCGTCGGTGGCAAAGCTCGGATATTCGTCGCCGATGAAACGATCGAGCAGATGTGCACCGGCCATTTCGTTTCCTCCCAGCCGCCCCGGCTTTTGTTTCTTCCACTAACTTTGGCGCGGACGTTTCGTATGTTGACGTCAACTTTAGCCCGCCAGAACTACTGATGTCTCCCGTCCTGCCAGCCGGATTCGAGGCCTTGGGCGATCGTGTTGACCAGATTCTCAAGCGCCACCGGTTGCCCCCACAGCTTACCGCCCGCCGGGTCGTCCTCGAACGCCGCCTCTCGCGCGGCCAATGCAGTGTTGAGAAAGAGAGCCATGAAGACAAGCTTTTGATTCACGATCGACGCTGAAATAGGCGACATAAGGCGCCTTAAATGCTTGATGCAGCGCAGATAGCTTTTGTTCCAGCGCTCGCCGATTGCGTCGAGGAACATTTTTCGGTGATTGAATTGCATGGCGACGACGAACCGCATGTGCCCGAAGCCGACGGGAAGCGGTCCGCCTTGATCAGGGTCGCTTTTGTC
>Ga0335078_10018410_pt1 | contig 10385 bp, 9 predicted proteins | sample Lox_Sample_32_FD_206711 | JGI IMG/M metagenome (GOLD analysis project Ga0335078, IMG submission 206711) | Soil microbial communities from Loxahatchee National Wildlife Refuge, Florida, United States - Lox_Sample_3.2 | ecosystem: Environmental > Terrestrial > Soil > Wetlands | place: USA: Florida...
TTCACGGAAGCTGGACCAGTCCATTGCGAATGGCATACACAACCAACTCTGCCGTCTTATGAATTCCCAGCGCATCCATGATGTTCGCGCGATGCACGGCAACCGTATTCGCGCTTAACGATAGTTCCGCCGCAATCTCTTTGTTCGATTTTCCCTGCGCAATCATCTGCAGGATTTCCAATTCCCGCGGCGTGAGCGTATTGCGCTCGCCCTTCAGCGGCTTCGGATTTTCGACATGCGGATCTAGCACCAATTCGCCTTCCGCCACTCTCCGAATCGCCGCGCCTAGCTCCAGATCCGACGCATTTTTCAGAATGTATCCCCGAGCCCCCGCATCCAGCGATTGCCTCACCCAAGTGCCTTCCGGATGCATGCTCAGCATCAGCACCAGCGTCTCCGGACACTTCTTAAGAATCTCCCGTGTCGCATCGAGACCATTCATTGTCGGCAATGCGCAGTCCATCACGATGACGCGCGGCTGAAGTCGTTCCGCCAACCGCACCGCTTCCGCCCCGTCGCTCGCCTCTCCAACCACGTCAATGTCTGACTCATCTTCCAGGATGCGCCGAAACCCTCGTCGCACCAGCGCATGATCGTCTACCAGCATCACAGAAATTTTATCCGGCATGCGCCTCCGCTCTTTCTCGTGGCACGTTCAAACGAACCAAAGTCCCTCCCGAGTTCGGCCTTGTAAACTCAACCCTGCCGCCCAATAACTCCGCGCGTTCCCGCATCGCGATCAATCCCATTCCCTGCCGCGCCGAAGCCGGTGCGAATCCCGCCCCGTGATCTTCCACTTCAAATTCCCATTCTTTCGGCAGGGACTTGATTCGTACCCAAGCCTCCTGAGCGCCCGAATGTCGCGCCACGTTATTCAAAGCTTCCTGCAGCACTCGATAGATATGAATCGCTCCGTCGCCATCGATCTCAATCGGAGTGCCGGGCTTCTCGTAGCGTATTTTAATTCCAGTCTGCCTCTCCACGACAGGCAGATACCAATCCAGCGTGCTCTCCAGCCCCGCTTCCTCCAGCATTACCGGATGCAGCGCCTGCGACAACGTCCGCACCTTCTCCAACGTGTTCTGCGCGATGTCCCGCACTTCATGCAGATCTTCTCGCAGCCTCGACCCTTCCGGCACTTCTTTCTGCGCTCGCGTCAGCATCGAGCCGATCGCCGTCAGCACCTGCCCGAACTCATCGTGCAACTCCCGGGAGATGTACCGCAACGTCGATTCCTGCGTCGAGATCAACTTTTGCGCCAACTCGCTTCTCTGCTCGGAAAGCGCCGCCAACTGCGCGAATAGCCTGCGGCTCGTTCGAATTAGGTACAGACCCGTCATCAGAATCGCCAAGAGAGTCGCCGTCAGGAACAAATAAACCTGCCGCTGAACGCCGTCATAAATTTTGGCGATCTTCTCGGTTGCCTGTTCTTCGCTCTCATTGTTCTGGACAAGCAGCCGCGACACTGCTGTACTCAGCGAATCCTGCCGCGCCTGCAACGACAGCCGGATTTGTGCCCGCGCATCCTGCTCTTTCCCGCTTCTCGCCAGTTCAAAGATTCTCCCCGACGCATCCCAGAACTGCGCCACCGAGCTCGCCAAGTACTGCTGCTGGTCCGGCGTTCGGTTCGCTGGCGCGACCTGCTCTTCTTTTCGGAGGGCATCATCGAGATCGGCACGAATCCGCTGAAATTGCGCCGACCACGCCGCCAGAGGGTAAGGCTCATCGTTGTCCAGCATGTCGCGCATGGCGAGCGCCAGAGAATTCAGGTCATTCTGGATCCGCAGCAACTCCAGCGAATCCCGCCGGTCGCGATCGACCAGATTATTTTGCAGCGCCCGCAATCCCCGGATCTGCCGGCTGATGTACCACGAATAGGCCACAACCGCGGCCAGCGTGATCACCAGCCCAAGAATCAGCGCGAATGTCGGAGAGCGATCGCTTCGGGAGCCCGCCACGACCCGAGAATACAACGGGCCGCGATCAACCGCCAACGAACTCGGCACCGCTCCGCCGGAATCTCATTCGCTACTCTGCCCATCCCTATCAGCGAACCAGATGTGGCAAACTCATCATCTGACGTTTGACCCACGATGAATGTTCTCGAACTCACGATCCTGCTTGCCATAGGGTCGTTTACCGCTGGCTTGCTCGGGTCCTTAACCGGCCTCGGCGGCGGCGTCGTCCTGGTTCCGCTCCTCACCATCTTCTTTAAAGTCGATATTCGTTACGCGATCGGTGCCTCCCTGGTCGCCGTGATCGCAACCTCGTCCGGCGCTGCTGCTGCGTACGTAAAAGAAGGCTTTTCCAACATCCGTATCGGAATGTTCCTGGAAATCGCGACCACCGTCGGCGCTCTCTGCGGAGCCTTTCTCGCCACGGTTGTCCCCACCAAAGTTTTGGCCATTATCTTCGGTGCTGTGCTCCTTTATTCGGCTTACCTCTCGCGCAAGCCTCGTACGCGGCAGGAGCGCAATCTGCCCCCCGATCCTCTCGCAACAAAGCTGAAGATGAACGGCAGCTTTCCTTCGGAGGAAGGTGGCATGCGTGAGTACAACGTGCAAAAGGTTCCAACCGGTTTCGGTTTGATGTTCGGTGCCGGCGCGATCTCCGGTCTTCTTGGCATCGGCTCCGGCGCGGTCAAAGTTCTCGCAATGGATCAGGCAATGAAGCTGCCTTTTAAAGTCTCGACCACAACCAGCAATTTCATGATCGGCGTCACCGCGGCGGCGAGCGCCGGAATCTACCTCGCGCGCGGCTACATTGATCCCAGTCTCGCGATGCCCGTTGTTCTCGGCGTTTTGGCCGGCTCCATGCTCGGTGCGCGCATCCTCATGAAAGCGGAAACTCGAATTCTGCGTGTGGTTTTTGCCCTGGTGATTGTCGTGCTTGGAGTGCAGATGATCTACAAGGGGATGACAGGAACAATTTAGAAATGTCGAAAGACTGGTCGGATCGCAAAATCGAAGATATCGTCGGAATCATCCTGCGCGTGGGCGTTACGCTGTCCGCCGCGGTTGTGTTGCTCGGCGGAGTTATTTACCTGGTCGGAAGTGCCCGCTCGCATCCCGACTATCGCACTTTTCGCGGTGAGCCCACCGACTTCACCACCTTCGCTGGCATTGTGCGCTCCGCCTTCCATCTTCACGGACGCGGCATTATCCAACTGGGACTCGTCCTGCTGATCGCGACTCCCGTGATGCGCGTTTTATTTTCAATCTGGGGATTCGCCGAGGAGCGCGATCACATGTACATCGTCTTCACCACCATCGTTCTCGGGGTCCTGCTCTACAGCCTGCTCGGCTCCGGCTCCGCCTTCTGATTTAGCCTCGAAGCGTAGAATCCAGCCCACGGCTTGCGCCGTGGTGAAAATTTCACTTCTTCACCGCGACTGCCACTCCATCCCGCACCGGCAAAATGGTCGTAAAGAACTCCGCCGACCCATACAACAACCGGTTGAACTCCCGAATCGCCTTGGTCGACGCTTCGGAATTCCTCTTGTCCGCTACTTTCCCGCTCCACAAAACATTGTCGGTGAGAAACAGGCCACCCTTTTTCAGCTTCGGACTCACCATTCGCAAGACCCGCGGATAATCCTCTTTATCCACGTCCGCAAAAATAATGTCGAATTCCTGCTTCTGCTCCGAGAGCAGTTCCAGCGCGTCTCCAACGCTCACGCTGATCCGGTCCGCAACTCCCGCGCTCTTGAAATATTCGCTGGCCTGCTGCGCATTCTTCCGGTCGCCATCGGTGTAGAAAACTCGCCCGTTCTTACCCACCGCCTGCGCCCACCAGATCGTCGAATACCCGATCGCCGATCCCATTTCAAACACCGTCTTCGCGCCGCTGACCATCGCCAGTTGATACAAAATCCGTCCCACGGCAGGCCCGACAATCGGAATGTCCCGCCGCGCCGCTTCCTCTTCGATCTCGGCCAACACTTCCTCTCGAGCGGGCAGTAACGAATACAAATAGTCTTCGACTGGTTCATACGTGATTCCGCCCATTCGCCAGTCCGGTTTCGACGCTTTTGCTTTTGCCAAATCTCCCCCTCGTCAATACGCCATCAACAGCGACGCCTTGCCATCCCTCGCTTACGAAGCCGTCTCTCCCGGCTTCATCTCGTGAACTTCCACGTTTCCCACCAGCTTTTGCAGCTCACTCGGCCTCCCCGTTAACACGGGAAACGTTCCAAAGTGCATCGGAATGACCGTCTTCGGCTGCAGCAACTTCACCGCGTACGCCGCTTCTCGCGGGCTCATCGTGTAATGATCCCCAATCGGCAGCATCACAATACCTGGCCCGTACAATTCGCGGATAATCTGCATATCTCCAAACACATTCGTATCGCCCGCGTGATAAATCTTCACGCCGTTGGCGAACTCCACCACATACCCGCAAGCCTCGCCGCCATAAACCACCTGATCGCCATCCGTAATCCCGCACGAATGATCCGCATGCACCATCGTGACCTTAATGTCTTCCACCTGCTGCGTGCCGCCTTTGTTCATCTCGGCCGTATTCTTCACGCCTTTCTTCGACAGCCACCCGCACAGCTCCGGAATTCCAACCACCTTGGGATTGTGCTTCTTCGCAATCTCCACCGCATCCCCGATATGATCAAAATGCCCGTGGGTGCACAGCATGACATCTACCTTTTTGATGTTCTTTTCGTTGTCCGGGCACTTCGGATTCCCCATCACCCACGGATCGATCAAAACCGTCTTGCCTCCCGGTGTCTCCACTCGAAATGTCGCATGTCCCAACCATGTAAGTTTGATTCCATTCAAATTCATTTCTTGCTTGCTCCTTGCTTACGTCCTAAGCAATCGACTGACTACCCACTCCTGACTGCTGATTGCTGAGTGCTAATTGCCAAGCGCTAGTTTAATATGTTCGCCGTGAACCAACCCAAGGTCCTGATCTCTCGGGATAAGATCGCCGCCCGCGTAGCTGAGATGGGAGCCGACATTACCCGGGATTTCTCCGGTCAGTCAGTTATTTTTGTCGGTGTGCTGAAGGGCGCCGCGATTTTCCTAAGCGATCTCACGCGCCACGTGACACTCGACTCCACCTTCGACTTCATCGGCGTGTCGAGCTACGGCAACCGCCCCAGTCCTGCGCAGGAACTCAAGACCGGATGGGATTCTACCGGCGAGGTGAAACTCACCAAGGATGTCGATCAATCCATGAAAGACCGCAACGTGATCCTGGTCGAAGACATCCTCGACACCGGCCTCACGCTGACGTACCTGAAGAAAATCCTGCTTGCCCATCAACCGAAAGCGCTGAAGATCGCCGCACTACTCGATAAGCCCTCTCGCCGCAAGCAGCCGATCAAGGCCGATTATGTCGGCTTCGAAATCCCTGACGAATTCGTCGTTGGCTACGGCCTCGATTACGCCGAGAAATACCGCAATTTGCCGGATGTGTGTGTCGTACCGCGGCAGGACTAAATCACGCTTCCTACTTCATCCCCGTCACCACGTACGCCTCCGAACTCAGCCGCGCATACCCGTACGCGTAAGCGCTTCCATCGCTTGAGATCACCGGCAGGAACGCCGATGCAATTCCAGCAGAGTCGACTCCGAATGTCTTCCAGAGCTCCATCTTCCCCGTTGCGATATCGACCTTATAAATCTTCGAGTTCTTCCCAGTCTGATTGGACATGGCGTACACCGAGTTGCCATCGCTCGCCCAGGCCGCCAGGCTCCAGTGGGAATCGAGACCCGGAATCTCCCGTGGGCTTCCGCCCGCCAGCGGCCATACCTCCCACTTCCCGTCCGCATTCACCACAGCCGCCGACTTTCCATCTGGCGACAGCTTCTCTCCGGCAATTCCCTCCGGCGTGACCGGCTTCGAGTCCCCGCTCGTCACGTCAATCAGGTAATCGCGCTCGCCGTGTCCCAGTTCGATCCCTGCCGCCAGCAGTTTCGTGCCGTCCGGCAGCCAACTCACGTCGCTGTATCCCACCGCATCGTGAGTCAGGACTCGCGATTGCCCTGCTCCCGTTGGCACCATGCTTAGTGGGCCGCCCTTGGCCGGTTTCGTAATTACCCATTTCGAATCGGGCGATAGCACAAACGCTCTTCCCTCGCCCAGTGTCGCAGGCGGCGAGCCATCCATGTCGCGGACGAACACCGTGTAATTCGGCCCGCCAGCCGAGCTCACGTCGTAGAACAATAACTTCTTTCCATCACGGCTGATATCCGCGGGAATGGATAATGCGAACCACCCCAGTTCCCGCTCCTGCCTCGCGCCCGCCGCCATGCCGCGAATCCCGCGCCACTGGGAATTCGTCACTACCAGCACAGTTCCGTTATGCAAATCTTCCAACCACATCCCCGCTGGTGCATTGGTAATGTCGCGAATCTTTCCCGATAGGCTCACCGCATGCGGATTCGTTGCCAACCCGCTCGTCGTCGCTGTGAACCACACCTCATCGCTGTTGCTCGACCACACCACTCCTTGAACGGACTCCCAGCCGCTAGAAAGCTTCTTCTCTTGGCCTTTCCCGTCCGTAGAGATCACTGCCAGGGACCCTTCGTCGTCCCCTTCATTGTTCTCATGGTCAGCAAACGCGATCCATTTTCCGTCCGGCGAAACCCTCGCCCAGCTCATCCAGTTCACGCTGTCGAGCAACACTTTCCCAATCGGATATTCCAAGTGCCAGTGGCCGCTCTCCGGCAGGTAGTGCACGACTGCCAACGCATCTCCGTTTGGCGACCAGTCAGCATCCATCACATTGTCGAGGATCTCCCGTGGTGTACCGCCTCCGATCGGCACCCGAGCCAGCGTGCCCAATTCGATGAGTCCGCCCGGAAAAACCGTATGCATCCGGACCGCGAGTTCCCCGTTGTGCGAAATCGACAGCAGTTCGGCGCCCTTGATCCCCAATTCATGCGGATTCGGATCATCCGCTCGCGCCATGTAAAGTTGCTGCTCGGAACCCTCCCACACAGCGCCGTAAATAATGCTTCCGTCCGGAGCAAACCTCAAATTTCCAATCGTCCCGGTACGGAAAGTGATCGGCTTGTATTCCGGCGGAGCTACGTGAGCCACACTATGTCCTAGCCACCATCCGAGCCCCAGCGTCACCACAGCGAGAGCCAATGCACCCGCAATACCCATGACCGGCTTGCGAATCGCCACCGCTGCGTCAACCGGAGCTACTTTCGCCGAACTCCCGGAGATTCCCGACAAATGTTCGAGATCAAATGCGATATCGCTGGCCGAGTGAAACCGTGCCTCAGGACTCTTCTCCAGGCAATGCTGAACAATCCGCTCCAGTGCCGGAGAAACATTCCGCCCCGTTGCGCTCAATTCTGCCGGTTCCTCTTTCAGAATCGAACTCATCGTGTCGGCCGGACTATCCCCGTGGAAGGCACGTTTCCCCGAAAGCATCTCGTAAAGGATCGCGCCAAAACTGAAGATGTCCGACCGCGGATCCAGCGCCTGCCCGCGTACCTGCTCGGGCGACATGTAACCCGCCGTTCCCAGCACCACGCCCGCTTCCGTCCCATGGCTTACCGTCGCCAGTGATGTATGCGGACTCGCCTCCGCTTGCGTCAACTTCGCCAGCCCGAAATCCAGAATCTTGACCCGCCCATCTTTCGTGATGAAAAGATTTTCCGGCTTAAGATCGCGGTGAATGATGCCTTTCTGATGTGCCGCTCCCAGGCCTTGCGCAATCTGCAACGCATAATCCAATGCTTTGCGCACCGGAATGGCGCCGCTTCGCAAACGGTCCCGCAGCGTCTCCCCTTCCAGCAACTCCGAGACAACATACGGCGCGCCTTCGCTGTCGCCGATATCAAAAACCGCCAGAATGTTTGGATGATTTAACGCTGCCGTCGCCAACGCTTCCTGCTCAAACCGTCGCAGGCGGTCCGCATCGGCGCTCAATGCCTTTGGCAGAACCTTGATGGCGACATCGCGCTTCAGACGTGCATCGCGGGCCCGGTAAACTTCTCCCATCCCGCCCGCGCCCAGTGGACTGACAATTTCGTACGGCCCCAATTTTGTGCCACAGTTTAACCCCATTGCGTCAAGCATTATAGCCTTGCTTGCAAATCTCTCATCGTTCTCGAGTTCCAGTCCAACCAGAGCTGGCTGATATCATAGAAATGTGGAGATGGTCGCAACTCAGCCAGACACTCAGTCCAAAGTCGATCCTCTTTTGTTGGAAGTCGCAGACGTGGTCAATACCACGCTCGACCTCGACACCACGCTGCGTCGCGTGGCCGAACTCGTCCGCAAGGTCATTGATTACGAAATCTTCGCCATCCTTTTGCTCAACGAAAAAGCCCAAGAACTGCGCATCCGCTTCCAGGTTGGCTATACCCGCGAAGTCGCCGAGCGCACTCGCGTCAAGGTCGGAGAAGGCGTAACCGGTGTCGCCGCCCAGCGCCGCGAACCTGTTCTCGTCGGCGATGTTGCCAATGATCCCCGCTATATTTCCGGCGTCCCTAACGTTCGCTCCGAGCTGGCTCTGCCGCTGATCGTAAAAAATCGCCTCATTGGCGTCATCAACCTCGAATCCCGCCAACCGAACTACTTCACCGAAGAACACAAGCGCCTGCTGATGTTGATCGCATCGCGCATGGCAGTCGGAATCGAAAACGCCCGCCTCTACACTCGTACCACGCGCCAGGCGCGCACTCTCGTTCTGCTCAACGAAATCGCTCGCGAACTCACATCGATCCTGAATCTCGACGAACTCCTAAAGCGCATCGCCGAGCTGCTCAGCCGCCTGATCGACTATCAGATGTTCAGCATTCTGCTCCTCGACTCCACCAATCAGAAGCTGCAACATCGCTTTTCACTTCGATTTCAAGAGAACATTCAGCTCAAGCACGACATCGCTCTCGGGCAGGGCGTCGTCGGTTATGCCGTCGAACATAAAGAGGCTGTATTGGTTCCGGACATCAAAAAAGATCCGCGATATATCGAACTCAATCCAGAAACGCGATCCGAGCTCGCGGTGCCCCTGATCTACAAGGACAAAGTCATCGGCGTTCTTGACCTCGAGCACACTCGCCGTGGCTTCTTCACCGACGATCACAAGCGCACCGTCACCACCCTTGCCGCGCAGGTCGCGATTGCTATCGAGAACGCCCAGCTCTATGAACAGATCGCCCGTCAGGAAAAGCGCCTCGAGCAAGATTTATCGATGGCCCGTGAGCTGCAATTCCGCTTACTTCCCCCGGCGTTACCTGCGATCAAAAATCTGGAACTCGCCGCGAAGTTTGTTCCCGCTCGTGCCATCGGTGGCGATCTCTACGATTTCGTGAGCTACTCCCTCTCCCGCACTGCCATCGTCATCGGCGACGTCAGCGGCAAGGGTGCTCCGGCTGCGATCTATGCCGCGCTGGTCAGCGGCATCTTGCGCTCTCATGCTCCCATCGAGCCCGCGCCCGCCGAGATGCTATCGGCCGTCAACTTCTCTCTGAGCGAGCGCCGCATCGACGGCCAATTCGTCTCGTTGATCTACGCCGTCTGGGACGACGAGAAGCGCAACCTCCGCGTCTCTAATTCCGGCCTGCCCCGTCCCATTTTCTGTCACGCCGGCAAAACCCAAATTATCGAAGCCACCGGCTTGCCGCTGGGTCTTTTCGACGACGCCGAGTACGACGAGTTCGGCTTCGAGGCCGAGCCCGGTGACATGTTTGTCTTCTTTAGTGATGGCATTCTCGACGCCCGCAATCGCGCTGGCGACCTGTTCGGCCGCGGCCGCCTCGAGCGGGTTGTCGCCAAGAACGCCAAACTCTCCGCTGACGATGTCGTCAAAGCCATCTTCACCGCCGTTTCCGACTATACTGCCGGCGAAGATGCTTTCGATGATCAAACTGTCGTCGTCATTCGTGTGAAGGACGCTTCCGAGAAGCGCTCGTGAGCGTCGCTCAACATTCGCGCAAAACCGGCGCCCTGACCGGCTTCTCCCGCACTCCTGACTCCCAACTCGCCTGTGATCAGATTCCTCTCGCGAAGCTCGCCGAGCGTTTCGCCACTCCTCTCTATGTCTATTCTGCGAGCATCATTCGGAATCGAACCCGTGATTTCGAGCGCGCCTTTCGCGGAGTTCCCCACACCGTTTGCTATTCCGTTAAAGCCAACTCGAATCTGGCGATTCTCCGGCTCCTGGCAAGAGAGAAATGCGGCTTTGATGTCGTCAGCGGTGGTGAACTGCAGCGCGTGCTCCGCGTCAGCAAAGCGGCTGCTCGCAAAGTCGTGTTCTCGGGAGTCGGCAAAACCGCCGATGAAATCCAGCAGGCGCTGAAATCCGGCATTCTGCTCTTTAACGTGGAGAGTGAATCTGAATTACGGGTTCTCGCCGCCTGCGCCGCCCGGCTTAAGAGAACCGCTCCGATCGCCTTTCGCGTGAA
>Ga0335078_10018412_pt1 | contig 10384 bp, 11 predicted proteins | sample Lox_Sample_32_FD_206711 | JGI IMG/M metagenome (GOLD analysis project Ga0335078, IMG submission 206711) | Soil microbial communities from Loxahatchee National Wildlife Refuge, Florida, United States - Lox_Sample_3.2 | ecosystem: Environmental > Terrestrial > Soil > Wetlands | place: USA...
ATAGACCGGCCGCTGAGCTGGCAAACGGGTTGGTTTCGCAGGCTGGCTCATTCTGAAATATTTCACCAGATGAGCAGCCGAAAGTCCAGGCGTAGTGCAGACGTCGGAAAACAGGTCTGAATGGATGCGAAATTGTCTCCGGGCACTGCGGTGCGACGATACAAGGCCGGTGGTCGGGGAGAAAAACCCAGGCCGTCAAATAAAACGGTGCAAAGCGCGGGCTCGGTTGAAGGCGGGGGCCAACAACCTGAGGTCAGGCTCCATCAAGTTTGCACGCCGAGGGAGCAGGCGCACGGTGATGAAGAAATACCGGTCCGAAAGAAAAGGACGCCGCAACTTTGACACGGCGCTACACTACAACAGTTTATTCTTCAGTCGAAGTAACCTTGTCTTCGCCCACGTCCGGGGCTTCGAAGGTTCAGTCCAGACCACCTCGATTTCCCTGGCCTCGATCTGGCGATAAATCTCCAGCCTTAGGCGCGCCGACTTTCGACGTATAATCATGCGGACCCGACGATGTGCGTACAGGACGGCGCCGTAGTCGTGTGAGCGAAATGACGACACCGAATCACAGCAATGGAATTTCCACTGATGTGTCATGGCTGCATCGCTTCGCGGCGGCGGCCGCCCTGGCAGCGTTCACCGCGATTGTGGTGGAAACGCTCGCCAGTTCGAGCGCCGTCGTGTTCTCCAACCGGGACGCATCGATGAGCGACCCCTATGAATGGGGCCGCCGCGCCATCATAGCCGCCGTCGCCTTGTCTGGTCTGCTGCTCGCCATCTGGCTGTGGCAAAGCCCATCGAAACGCTATCTGAAACTCTTGAGCGCGATCATGGCGAGTGTCGCAGTCGTCCATGCCGGTGTGCCGGGCGGCGTTCTGGCGGTGGGACGGGCGCCACGCACCGGGGCCATCCACGCCTGCCTGGCGGAGATCGTTTTCGGCCTCGCGCTCTGCCTGGCGCTTTTCACCCGGACCGACTGGCGATGGGCCGAAGCCAAGACGGCAGACGTCGCCGCCCCTTCCCTTCGAAGCTTGGCTGCTTTTACCACCATCGTCATTTGTATAGAATCTGTTCTGGGCGCGGGCTTAAGCGTCAGAATCATCGGAACTCCGCCGCACGTGTGGACGGGCCTCGTGGCTACTTTCTCAGCACTCTGGGTCCTGGAGGTGGTGCTGAACAAATTCTCCCATGTCGCTGCCCTCAAGATACCTGCGGTCCTACTCGCCGAGGCTACGGTCCTCGAATTATTCATCGGCCTCGTGGCCCACAGCATGGCGCTCAACGCCCCAGTGTCACCGCGACCGCTGCCCGGACTGCCAGTCATCAACGCGACGCACGCCGCCGCCGCAGCGCTCGCACTCGCTGCGAGCCTGTACACGACGTTGCAAGCGTTCAAATACTTGGCGCCGGCGACATCGTGTGCTGCGATCGTTGAAACTGGCAACGAAGTACCTGAGCTTTATACCCTGGCGAACGCCTCGGAGCCAGTTCGCAGCCGGCCTGAGACGCCACTGAATCCTGAGAGCAACGAGTAACCAACCTCCGATTCCGAAACCGCTACCCATAGCAGAAGGATCGCTTCGACGACGTGGCTTAAGGGTACCGTCTGCGACCTCCACTCTGCTCTCCCCCGCACGCTTGCGAGCCTCCATCGGTCCGCACGTTGTGTGGCGACTGCTTCACGCCGGCTTCAGCCCGAGGCCGGGACCATCCGGGAGCAAAAGCTTTCCATTCTTCACCTGCACCCCTCGGAAGGGATCGTTCGAGATCAGAAGATTTCCGTCCAAGTCGGCGTAGTCAACTCCGGGCGAAAGGTGGGCAGCGGCGGTTACGCTTACGGAACTCGAAACCATGCAGCCCAGCATGGTCTTGAGTCCCAAGCCGCGCGCGATTTGAAGCATTTTCCAGGCTTCCAGGATCCCGCCGGACTTATCCAGCTTCACGTTCACGCCGTCGAAGATACCCGCGAGCTTGGGAATGTCGCTTGCCCGCTGGCACGCCTCGTCGGCAATCAAGGGCAGGTGCACGCGTTCCCGCACCCAACGCGTCTCCTCCAGCATTTCGGCGGGCATGGGCTGCTCCACGAATTCCACTCCTTGTCCTGCCAGCCAGTTGATTTTTCGCACCGCCTCTTCTTTATCCTTCCAGCCTTCGTTGGCGTCCACGCGCAGGGGTTTACTGGTGGCGCTGCGCACGGCGGCTATGGTGGCTTCATCGGTGTCGAGGCCCACTTTGATTTTGAGCACGGGAAAAAACTCCGCCTCCCGTACCTTTTGGCGAGTGATTTCCGGAGTATCAATGCCGATAGAAAACGTCGTGACGGGAGCATCGTTGGGATCGAGGCCGAAGTAGCGGTACAGCGGAATCCCCAACTTTTGCCCGACCCAGTCCATCAGCGCAATGTCGAGAGCGGCTTTCGCGGCGTATTGTCCTGGCACGCGGTGAAAAACTTCCGTCATGAGCTTCTGGAATTGCCAGGGGTCGGCCCCGGTCACCAAATCCTGAACAGACTGGAGCGCCCGCTGCGCGTCGACGGCGTTCTCATGGTAACGGACGATAGGCGCTCCTTCGCCGTGACCGGTGATGCCGTCGCGAGTGAACCGCACGTGGAGCGTGTCGCGATACGCACTCGACGACATAGTGGTGGTCCAGGTGTGCCGCAGATTCAGACGAACAATTTCCGTCTCGAGTCGATTCGCGGAAGAGCTGTCGACGGCGCGCAGGGCGCTCGTCGCGACCGGCGCCCGCGCCGGAGCCGCGAAGCCGTTCAGGTCCTCCAGGCCCTTCACCACGGCAGCCGATCCCAAGGCTTTCATCCAGTGGCGCCGGTTCATTTCAACCTCCTCGAGGCAACCAGCAAATGTGTCCACGGCTCCTCCGCGAGACGGCTGATCTGCACCCCGGGATGCCCGTGCGTCGTGTCGTGGATGAATTTTCCGTGGCCGATGAACATCCCGGTGTGGGTGATCTTCTGGGGCGACTCACCGAAGAAGAGCAAATCACCAGCCCGAAGCTTGCTGCGTTTCACCGGCACGACGCCTACCCACGCCGCCTGCAGGTCGGCGTCGCGCGGCATCACGATGCCACGCTGGCCAACCAGCATTTGCGTGAAGCCGGAACAATCGAATCCGAAACTGGAAGTCCCGCCCCACAGGTAAGTGAAGCCGAGGAAGCGTTTGGCGATCTCGATCGTCTCTTTGACGCTGAGCGGCCTCGGGTACAAATTGACATCGCCGCGCTGGATCCAGGCGGAGAGCGCGTCCGGAAGGCGAACCTCCAGCCAACGACCGCCCCCGTTCTGGGGCCCGTTGTCAGGCCCCGCAGCCACTTCCAGGCGCGCCGCAAACGGGAGCGTCAGCACCGGTTGGTGCTTCGTCACATCGGGTTCGCGGTAGACGTTCGCAAATGGGCTTTCAACTTGCGCAACGGTTCCCGTGGAAGCGTACGCGTGATCGTCCGCGCCGTAGCGACCGAGAGCCGAGAGCAGCATCCAGCCGCTGTAATCATCCGCGGTGCGCACTCTTGCCCATGCGCCCTTCTCTTCCACCAAAGCCAGGCTGGCGCCGAAGATCGCTTGCGATACCACATCGGCGTCCTCGCTCGGGGCGGAGTACATGTTGGCGACGGGCTTAACCACAACGGCGCCTGACTCGCCCGAAGCCCCCGGCGCCATCAGGGCCAAAGCCAGCACAAGAAATCCATAGGTTCGAATCCCCGTCATCTCAAACACTCACTCTCTCTTTCACCGCGCGCTATACCCTGCCCACGCTCATGCGATGCTCGCAAAAGTGAGAACGATTGAGGTAAAGTAAGATGCGCACCAGACGACCGTCGTGGCCGTCTGCGAGGCTGATGCCGGCCGCTGGATTCCACGAGTAAACGGCAGGAGCAGAGGAGTTATCCGTCGGCTTCCACACGCCGCCCCCGGGAGGGACACATGCACTTGGCTAGCGAGCAGCGGTACGACACCATGCTGTACCGGCGTTGCGGCAAAAGCGGTCTGCTTTTGCCCGCCATTTCCCTGGGACTCTGGCATAACTTCGGTGGAGTTGATGTGTTCGAGAACAGCCGGGCCATGCTGCACCGCGCCTTTGACCTGGGCATTACGCATTTTGATCTGGCCAACAACTACGGGCCGCCGCCCGGATCGGCGGAGGAGAATCTTGGACGCGTGCTGAAGGCGGATTTCGCCGCCTATCGGGATGAGATGATCATCAGCACCAAGGCCGGCTGGCAGATGTGGCCGGGACCTTACGGCGAATGGGGCTCGCGCAAGTATCTCCTCGCCAGCCTGGATCAGAGCCTCCAACGCATGGGACTGGACTACGTCGACATCTTCTACTCCCATCGCCCCGATCCTCAGACGCCGATCGAGGAGACCATGTCGGCGCTGGACCACGCCGTTCGCTCCGGCAAAGCGCTCTATGCGGGCATCTCCAGCTACAACGTCCCGCAGACAACCGAGGCGGTGCGAATCCTGCGCGAGTTGGGCACGCCATGCCTCATCCACCAACCCAAGTACTCGATGTTCGAGAGGACCCTGGAGCGGGGCTTGCTCGACGTGCTGGGAACGGAAGGCGTGGGATGCATCGCCTTCTGTCCGCTGGCGCAGGGATTGTTGACGGATCGCTATCTGGAGGGGATTCCCGGCGACGCGCGGGCCTCCAAGCCCCATGGATTCCTGAAAAAGCAGGACATCACCGAAGGCCGCCTCAAGCAGGTGCGAGCCTTGGAGCAAACGGCCCGCGAGCGCGGACAGACAGTGGCCCAGATGGCGCTGGCCTGGGTGCTGAGGGACCCGCGCATGACCAGCGCGCTGATTGGAGCCAGCCGCACCGGGCAGATCGAGCAGAACGTCGCCGCCCTTGCCAACCTGCAGTTCTCCGCCGAGGAGCGGCAGACGATTGACGCGATCCTCGCGCGCCCGGCGGAGTGACGCCAGGTCATTAGCGGCCGTCCGGTGGTTCTCTACCGCAGGCTTCGCGGTTCGCGGTGCTCCTCAAGGCGCTTGCCGAGTTTCTTCACCCTAGGCTATCCGGCGGCGTCGATGGCGACTTCGTACTCCGGTGCGAAAGCCATAGTCCGAATCGCGGCGATTTCTCCGCGGGGCGGAAACGGCGGCCAGGCATGGGCCGGCAAGTAGATGGGAGCGTTTTCCCGCAAAGGAAGGACTTCCAGCTTGAGCCCTCGACCCATATCTTCAGAGGCAAAGCGCTTGAGCCCAACCTCCCAGGCGGCACCGTTATAGAAATTGTCATCGAGCAAGCGCTCGCCCGCGTAGAGCCGCGCTACATCCCCGATGTAATCGATCTTCAAGAAGGGAAAATCGCTCTTCGCGGGCGTGTAGGGGCCAGCGCGAGAATCGCGATTTTGGTGGTGTTTCGGAGGATCTGGCAACAACTTTAGAGAACTAGGCAAAGGCCCGAACCGTAAGCAGGCTATACTTCACCCTTGAGGCCACTCGGAATTTGGCAGCCTCATCGGGGGCGCTAACATTTTCCGCCATCCCCTCCCGGAGGGCTACCGGAGACCGAGCAGCGGCAGCGACGCCACCTTGAGGCTGACCCAAACGGTTGCTTCATCCACTGCGAAATACTTGGAAGGAGAAACGATGCAAAAGCGCAAACTTGGAAAAAGTAACTTGGAAGTCTCGGCCCTCGGGCTGGGCTGCATGGGAATGAGCTTTTCCTACGGCCCTCCCAAAGACAAGCAGGAGATGACGTCTGTTCTCCGTGCCGCCGTGGAACGCGGCATCACCTTCTTTGACACCGCCGAAGTCTACGGCCCTTACCTGAACGAAGAGCTTGTGGGCGAAGCCCTCGCTCCCTTCCGCGGGCAAGTGGTGATCGCTACCAAATTCGGTTTCGATCTCAGTGGGCGCGACAATCGGCCGGGAGCAGCAGGCCTGAATAGTCGGCCCGAGCACATCAAACAGGCCGTCGAAGGCTCGCTGAAGCGGCTGAGGGTTGAGGTCATCGATCTCTACTATCAGCACCGTGTGGACCCCGAGGTGCCGATCGAGGACGTCGCCGGCGCGGTGAAGGACCTGATCGAAGCCGGCAAGGTCAAGCACTTCGGACTTTCCGAGGCAGGCGTAAAGACGATTCGCCGGGCCCACGCGGTCCAGCCGCTCACCGCACTGCAAAGCGAATACTCTTTGTGGTGGAGGAGACCGGAGCAGGAAGTGATACCCACCATCGAGGAACTCGGGATTGGTTTGGTGCCTTACAGTCCGCTGGGGAAGGGCTTCCTGACGGGCAAGATCGACGAAAACGCGAAATTCGACAACACCGATTTCCGCAGCACGCTGCCTCGCTTTACGCCGCAGGCTCTCAAGACGAACCAGGCTCTGATCGACCTGCTCGGCGGGATTGCGAAGCGCAAGAACACGACTTCTGCGCAGATCGCGCTCGCCTGGGTGCTCGCTCAAAAGCCGTGGATGGTTCCCATCCCAGGCACCACCAAGCTGCATCGCCTGGACGAAAACATCGGGGCACTCTCCGTCGAACTCACCCCCGAAGATCTGCGGGACATCAATGACGCTGCCTCCAAGATTACGGTGCAAGGGGATCGGTACCCGGAACGGCTGGAGAAAATGACAGGTCTGTAAGCGGCCCGGGCGCAAAGGAGAGGGCACGGCCTCATGTGATGGTGAAGCGGGTAGCGCCGAGATGGGCGCATTTCAGCCCTCCTCCGCGGCTCTTAACACGATGGGCCTGTGCACGTGTGTTAGATGCGAAACCATGAAAAGCCGCAGAGGAAGGCAAAGTGCGCGGACTTCTGCGCTACCAAACGGTCGGGGGCGATGGCCGATGGGCAACCATGGTTCGCTGGCGCGCACCTCAAAGACTTCAATCGGCGGAACCGTGGTTGAACCATTCTAAGGGCACTTCGAAAGTACGAAGGTGAGGACGGCATGAAAGAGTTCAAAGGCAAAGTCGCGGTGATTACCGGTGCGGCGAGCGGCATCGGACGCGGGATCGCCGAGCGATGCGTGAACGAGGGCATGAAGACGGTACTCGCCGATCTCGATGAGGCGAACCTCGCCAAGGCAGAAGCCGAACTGAAAACTCTGGGCGGAACCGTGCTGGCAGTGAGAACGGACGTCTCAAAACGGGCTGAGGTCGAGCACTTGGCCCGCCAGACGCTTGATGCCTTTGGCCAGGTCCACCTGCTGTTCAACAACGCCGGCGTCGCCGCCGGTGGGTCCGCGTGGGAGGCCACGTGGAACGATTGGGAGTGGGTGATCGGCGTCAGCCTGTGGGGGGTGATCCACGGCGTCAAGGTGTTCACTCCTCTGATGCTTGCTCAGAACGTTGAATGCCACATCGTCAATACAGCCTCGGCCGCAGGGCTCATTGTAGGGGGCTTTTCCGCTCCTTACTCGGCCACCAAGCACGCAGTGGTAGCCCTCTCCGAAAGCCTCTACTTGACGCTCCAACGAAGAAGCGCCCTCGTCAAGGCGTCGGTTCTCTGCCCGGGTCTTGTTCGCACCGACATCGCGAACGCCGAACGCCATAGACCGGAGGGTCTCAAAAACGAACCTGTTGAGATGACCCCGGAAATGCGAGCCGGATTGAACCTCTTTAAGGCCGCCATCGAGGCGGCGATGCCTCCTCTTCAGGTGGCCGACCTGGTCTTCGACGCCATTAGGAAAGGGCAGTTCTACATCTTTACCCATCTCGAATGGATGGAAGTGGTTCAGATGAGAACGGATAAACTGCTCCGCTTGGAGAACCCTCAAGATCCGGCGCCGACGCTGGTGAAACTTATCAATCCCAGCCGGTAGCGCAGCCAAGCGCACGGGCAGCCGGAGCTTTCATTGAAGAATCTCATGCGAGGCAAAGCATGAGGCTTACGTCGGGGCGCGAGAAGCGTTTGACCCGCTCGTCACGACTGGGGACGAGCACCACGGAACCGAGGAGACAAAGATGCGAGGAGCTGTTCTGTACGGGCCGCGCGACGTGCGCTTCGAAGAGCGCGAGGTCCCGACGATCATCAAGCCGACGGATGCCATCATCAGGATCTCGGCCACCTGCGTGTGCGGGTCTGACTTGTGGCCCTATCGTGGCATCCAACCGATCGCCCAGCCGACCCCGATGGGGCACGAGTACTGCGGCATCGTGGAGGAGGTCGGCAGCGCGGTCACCTCCATCAAGCCCGGCCAGTTCGTCATCGGTTCCTTCTTCGCGTCCGACAACACCTGTCCCAACTGTCAGATCGGATACCAGTCGTCCTGCCAGCACGCCGAGTTCGTCGGCACCGCGCAGGCGAGCGTGCTGCGCGTCCCGCTCGCGGACGGAACCTTGGTGCCCACCCCGGATGTCCCTTCGGAGGATCTAATCCCGAGCCTGCTGTCGCTTTCTGACGTCATGGGCACCGCCCGGTTTGCCGCCGATGCGGGGAATGTGAGGGCAGGCTCGACGGTCGCGGTCGTCGGTGATGGCGCGGTCGGCCTCCTCGGCGTGCTCTCCGCCAGGCAGATGGGCGCCGAGCGGATCATCGCGATGAGCCGTCACCCGTCGCGGCAGAAGCTCGCCAGCGAGTTCGGCGCCACCGATATCGTGACCGAACGCGGTGACGAGGGCGTGGCCCGCATCAATGAGCTGACCGGCGGAATCGGTGCTGACGCGGTGCTGGAGTGCGTCGGCACCCAGGAGGCGATGATGCAGGCGATCCGTTCCACGCGCCGGGGAGGGTACGTGGGTTACGTCGGCGTCCCGCACGGGGTCGAGCTCAACAGCGAGCAACTGTTCTACGCCCACGTCCATCTCCACGGTGGCCCCGCCCCGGTGCGCCGTTTCCTGCCCGAGCTGATTGATCTGGTGTGGAACGGAAAGATCAACCCCGGCAAGGTCTTCGATCTCACCCTGCCGCTGGGCGACGTGGCGGAAGGCTACCGCGCGATGGACGAGCGCCGCGCGATCAAGACGCTGCTGCGCCCCTAATGTCACCTGACGAGAAGCGACGCTTAGGAGCTTGCCACGATGACCACATGGTCGAAACATGAACTGCGCAAGATTGCTGAGGCCGATGACCTGCACATCTCACCGTTCCGTGAGGACGGGAAGACGTATGGCACCCCGACGTGGATTTGGTCCGTAGCGGTGGACGACACGCTCTACGTGCGCGCGTACAACGGACAGAAGTCTCGTTGGTACCAGGCCGCGTCGCGGCAAAAGGCAGGGCGGATCACTGCCGCCGGCATGACGAAGGAAGTCACCTTCGAGCCGGTCGACGGGCCCATCAACGACCGCATCGACGACGCCTACCGGGCGAAGTACAAGGGCAGCCCGTACGTCAGCCCGATGATCGGCGCGGGCGCCCGCTCCGCGACAGTCAAGGTCACGCCGCGCGAGACCACGGCATGATGTTCGATGATGTTCGACGCCATGGGAGGCCCGCTCGAGGATGCTACCGGTCCGAGCGGTTTGGGAACAGGACAACCAAATAAGAAGGCATCTAGTGTCCTGAGTTGGAAGCTTGCTACATAATTCTTCATTGGATGGTAGCTCATCTTGCAGCCCCGGGAAACTTGTGAGGGAGAAACACGATATGGAAATCAAACGAATTGGCTCGCAGCCTTCCGTGCAGGGTCCGTCAGAGTGGTTCACGGGCACGGTACGGATCGATCCATTATTTCAGGCGCCCGATCCGGCACTTGTTCAAGGCGCCAGCGTAACTTTCGAGCCGGGCGCGCGGACGGCATGGCATACGCATCCCCTCGGGCAGACTCTCATCGTCACCGCGGGCTGCGGCTGGGCCCGGCGCTGGGGAGGCCCGATCGAGGAAATTCGGCCGGGCGACGTGGTCTGGTTCCCGCCCGGCGAGAAGCACTGGCATGGGGCCACGCCGACCACGGCCATGACGCATATCGCCATTCAGGAGAAGCTCGACGGTAAGGTTGTCGACTGGATGGAACAGGTCAGTGACGAGCAATACCGGAAGGAGGTATTCTCGAAGGCGTGAAGACCAACGGCAAAGCGGCAACTCCCCAGCGGGCGGACAAGGTTGCAGGTCCAAACGCACCAGACACGGCCAAGCTGGCACACTTGATTGCCGCCTATGCCCCTCACGACGGTAGCTTTGAGCTGCGGATTCCTGGTGTGTGCGCCAGTCGCTTTTCACGAACCAACTCAGAATGTGCGCATGTCCTTCGGTTGCCGTCCTTGTGCATCGTCGCGCAAGGAGCGAAAACCGTCATCGTAGGGCAGGAGGTCTATGAGTACGACGCGTCGCGCATGATCGTCTTCTTCGTGGCCTTGCCAGTTGCCGCCCAGATCACGCAAGCGAGCTTAGCCGAACCTTACCTCGCTCTAAGGCTGGACCTCGACCCGCTCAAGATCAGCGAGCTTGTCCTGAAGGTTTATCCGAATGGTCT
>Ga0335078_10018413_pt1 | contig 10384 bp, 5 predicted proteins | sample Lox_Sample_32_FD_206711 | JGI IMG/M metagenome (GOLD analysis project Ga0335078, IMG submission 206711) | Soil microbial communities from Loxahatchee National Wildlife Refuge, Florida, United States - Lox_Sample_3.2 | ecosystem: Environmental > Terrestrial > Soil > Wetlands | place: USA: Florida...
CGTTTAGGATCACCGCGGGGGTCAGGTTCATCCAGGCCGCCTGATTATTGTTCTCCACGCCGTTCACGATGGCGGCCACGTCGGTCAGCATTACGGGCGCGCCGTTTCGGTAGGCGACGACAACTTTCCGGTAGTCGTCGCTCGTGACGAGCTGATCGTTGGCATCGATCTGGTAATCCTGGGCGTTGCCGTCGAAATTTCCTTTGGCGGCGTTCACGCTGGATGCCGTCAGCGCGGTGCGCAGGTCTTCCATGTTGATGCCGTAAGAAGAAAGCGCCGCGGGGTTGGCTTGAATGCGCACGGCTGGTTTCTGGCCGCCGCTGATGGTGACGAGGCCGACTCCATTCAGCTGCGAAATCTTGGGCGCCAGCCGCGTGTCCACAAGGTCCTCGACCTGCGAAAGCGGCATGGCGCTCGAGGTGATGGCCAGCGTGAGCACAGGCGCATCGGCCGGATTCGTCTTGCTGTAGATTGGCGGCGCGGGCAGGATGGAGGGCAAAAAACTTTGAGATGCGTTGATCGCGGACTGCACCTCTTCTTCGGCCACGTCGATGGGAAGAGTGAGATTAAACTGCAGCACGATGACGGAAGTGCCGCCGGAGCTGGTCGAGGTCATCTGGCTGAGGCCCTGCAGCTCGCCGAATTGGCGCTCCAGAGGGGCGGTCACCGTGGTGGCCATCACGTTCGGGCTAGCGCCCGGATAAAACGTGAGGACCTGAATCGTCGGATAATCGACTTCGGGCAATGCCGAGACGGGCAGTTGCGTGAAGCCGACGAGCCCGACCAAGAGAATCGCGGCCATCAGCAAGGCGGTGGCGACCGGCCGCAAGATAAAAGGACGAGATGGACTCACTGCGCGCTGCTCCCGTTTTTGCCGGCCGTGGCCGGCGAGTTCGGCGCGTTCGAAATGGTCACTTTCGAATTGTCCTGCAATTTATCGAAGCTGCTGTTGGCTACCACGTCGCCAGGGTTGATGCCGTCCACCTGGGTCTGGCCCGCGTCGGTCATCCCCGGCTTTACGTTGCGCATGTGGGCGACATCGTCCTGGATCACGTAAACGAACGATGTCTGCCCATTCTGCTGAATCGCCGAGGAAGGAATGAGCGTCACTCCCTGCAACGTATTCACCAGCAGGCGCGTGTTGACAAACTGATTGGGGAAGAGCGAGTCATTCTTGTTGTCAAACACAGCCCGGCCTTTTACGGTTCCCGTGGTGGTGTCAATCTGGTTGTCGAGCGACAAGAGTTGCCCCGTGGCGATTTTCGCCATGTTCGAACGATCGAAGGCATCGACGCTTAACTTGGCGCCCTTTTTCAGGCGGCTTACCACCGGGCCGAGGCTGTCTTCGGCTATCGTGAAAACCACGGTAATGGGCTCAAGCTGCGTAATGACCACCAGGGTCGTGTTTCCGGCCGTCTGCACCACGTTGCCAGGGTCGACCAGGCGTAATCCCACCTGGCCGGAGATCGGGGCGACAATGTGGCAAAAGTCGAGTTGCACCTGGGCATATTGCACGGTGCCCTGGTCGTTTTTCACGATGCCTTGGTCTTGCAGCACGATTTTTTCCTGATCGGCCTCCATTTGTTCGGCAATGGCGTTGCCTGCCAAGGCGGCCTGGTAGCGCTTTAAATCCATTTGCGCCTGGGCCAGCAGATTCTGGTCGCGATCGAGCGCGCCTTGCGCCTGCAAGAGCGTCGCGGCGAAGGGGCGCGGATCGATGTCAACGAGCGGGTCGCCTTTATTTACCTTTTGCCCCTCTGTGTAGTGGACGGCAACGATCAGGCCGGTTACCTCGGCAGTAATCGAATCGGTGTAAACGGGAGTGACGGTGCCGATGGAGTCCAGATAAACGCCGATATTGCCCTTTTTAGCTGTCGCGCTCGTCACGGCGATACCCGGCGCCGGGCGCGCCGCGGCCGCCGCTTTTTCGGCAGCCTCGTGGTGGCGGAAGACCAGTACGACCGCAAGCACAGCGCCCAGCAGCAACACCACACAGATCACGATCCATGCGGTATGGCGGCGATGCTCCGGAACGTAGGCCGGGATTTGATGGTCAGGTCCGATGGCTGGATGGTGGTTCAGGTCAACTGTCAATCGGAATCTCCTTTTTCAGCCTCGAGAACTTTGGAGGCCGGAGGCTTGGCAATTCCAACCGGGCCTTTCCACAATTAAACGGAGGGAGACCATGGCGGCTATTCCTGGCCGGCGAAACGAAGAAATGCGGTAACGCGATAACCGGTCAGCGCCCCCACTGCACGGAGACACTATTCGGCCAGGAACGGCTCCCCGCCGGATAGTGCCATTTTTAGGCTCTCAGATGCCAGAACCTATTTCAATACTCGATAGTCTGTATGGGTCTGGCGAGTTCCCGCTTGCCGAAGAGGAGAGAGGATCGGGTAGCGGCCCCTCGCGATGCCGATCGCGTCATGACGCCGCTTTTAAAAGCGCTTCCACCTCGGCGCGCTTGGGCATGGAGGGGGCCGTGCCGCGCCTGGTCACGGAGATGCCTGCCACGGCGCAGCCGAATTGGGTGGCGGCGACGATGTCGCGGCCTTCCGCCAGGGCTATGGCGAAGCCTCCGTTGAAGGCATCGCCGGCGCCCGTGGTTTCGACGGCCGGGCCGGCATCCACGGCAGGGATGTGTTTCGCAAGGCTGGCATTTTTCACGAAAGCGCCCTGTGCGCCGAGGGTCACGACGGCGTTGCGCGCGCCGCGGGCCAATAATGCGGCGGCGGCGCGTTCCGCTTCCCTGAGGTTTGTCACCGGGAGGCCGGTCAACGCGGTAGCCTCGCTTTCGTTCCGCGTCAAGTAATCGCACAGCGGGAAAATTTTTTCGAGCAATTCGAGGGCCGGCGCGGGATTCAAAATCGTTTGTGCGCCTAGGCTGCGGGCCAGCTTCAATCCATGTTCCACGGCCGGAAGCTGCATTTCGAGCTGGGCCAAGAAGACAGCCGATTCGGCGATGAGTTCACGGGCTTGATCGATTTCAGCAGGCGTGACGTGAAAGCAGGCGCCGGGGACGACGACGATGGCATTCTCGCCCGTCACTTCATCGACGATGATCGTGGCCGCGCCCGTGGGGTGGCTGTCCGTATCAAAAACAAACCGAGTATCGATGCCTTCCTGCAGGTACGTCCGGCGCGCCAAATCGCCGAACGAGTCACGGCCGAGTTTGCTGAGGAAGCTTACTTTTCCGCCCAAGCGCGCGGCGGCCACGGCCTGGTTCGATCCTTTCCCGCCAGGGCCAAGCCGGAAATCCGAACCCATAATGGTTTCGCCCCACACCGGCGCTTTTTTGCTGCGAAACGCGAGGTCGGCAACGAAGCTGCCGAGAATCGTGATGCGGTTGCGATCCGACATGGAGCTCTCCTGACTGGAAAACCACTTGTATTGCCCGCCTTCAGGCGGGCGCTACAATAACCAGGCAAACCGGAATTCTCGCACACACTGTAAAGGCAGGCGAAATCTAGACCAACGCCAAAAAACAATTTTCTGCAAGAAGGCTTCATGAGAGTTGGCAAGAACAGTCGGATGGTGGCTTGGCAAACGCGCTTGTGACCTTGGAAAAGTGAGGGTAGACTCCACCACGTGAAGGAGACCATGCAACTTTTTGCTGTGGTTATTTGTGATTGTTGCCGCCGCTTGCAGGGCATTATCCGATGATTCCACGCTTCATGGGCACAGGCAGTTCGCGCAAATTTCGCCTCTTTGCTCTCGCCGCGTTCGCACTGATTTCCGCCACTTTATTTTCCGATGAATGGCGTCCGCGGCACGCGCTGTATCCGCCGACGGGCGTAATGAATCTGACTGAGCCGGCGGGGCCGGGGGACGTGCTCTTGCCGGGGCCAGACAATCCGGCGGCCGCGGGTGCATGGCGGTCGCAAATGAAAGCGTGGAGCGAGGAGCGCCTCAAGCGATTGCGCTACGATGGCTCGGAGTATGCGCGGCCGGAGTTGGCCTGGACGCAGCGCGTCTACTCGCAAGTCCAGATGCTGATCTGGGACCGCACATTTTTCGATCCGGAAAAGAATCGATACACGGTCGACCGGTTTCTCGCGGATATCGACGCGCGCCTCGGCCCGATCGATGCCGTGCTGATCTGGCCGCTTTACCCCAACATCGGCGTGGACGACCGCAATCAGTTCGATTTGATTCGCGATATGCCGGGCGGCATTCCCGGGCTTCGGCGCATGGTGGACGATTTTCATGCGCGCGGGGTGCGAGTCTTTTTCCCCACGCTTGCTTGGGATACGGGCACGCGCGACGAGGGCGCGCCCACCGCTACGGCGCTGGCCGAACTCGTGGCGCAAATCGGCGCGGACGGCGTCAATTTCGATACGCTCGAGGATGTTCCCGCCGCTTTTCACGCGGCGGCGGAGGCCACGCACCACCCGTTCGCGCTCGAACCGCAATTTTCGATACGCGACGAATCGCTGGCCTGGAGCACCATCAGTTGGAACGACTGGGTGACGTGGGAGGACACGCCCTACCCCTTCGTGCCCATGGTGGATCAGGCGAAATGGCTGGAGCGGCGGCACACGGTCAACGTGACGGACCGATTCACTCGCGACAAAACCAATAGCTTGCAGCACGCTTTCTTCAACGGCGTCGGCTACGCGTCGATGGAAAATCTGTGGGGCTTTTGGTATGGGATGACGCCGCACGACGCGGAAGCGGTGCTGCGGTTCACGCGCATCGAGCGCGCCTTCGGAGAAACATTGCAGAGCGCCGATTGGGAGCCGTATACGGCCACGCTGCAATCCGGCATTTTCGCGAGCCGGTTCCCCGGAGAAAGCGGGACGCTGTGGACGATGGTGAATCGGAACGAGTACGAAGTGTCGGGGGAACAGTTGCGCTTGGCTCGCCTTGACGGCATGCACTACTACGACTTGTGGCATGGCGTCGAATTGACTCCTGAGCTCGCCGAGGGAAAAGCCACGCTGCGATTTTCGATCGAAGGGCTTGGATTTGGCGCGGTGCTGGCGACTTCGGAAAGCGCTCCGAGCGGCGATTGGAAGGATTTGCCGGCATTCATGGCCGAGCGGGCGAAACGGCCTCTGAGCGCTTATTCGCGGGAGTGGAAATCCCTGCCGCAGACGATGGTTGAAATTCCAGCGACGAAACCGGCCGTGTCCGCTCCGCCCGGCATGATCCGCATCCCGGCCGGCGATTTCGATTTCACCGTGCGCGGAATCGAAATCGAGGGCGGGAACGATCCCGGCGTCGACGTGCAGTATCCGTGGGAAAACGCGCCGCGCCGGTTCCATCGCCAGCGGCTGCAAATGAAAGCTTTCTATATCGACCGGACGCCGGTAACCAACGCCGAGTTCAAGAAATTTATGGACGCCGCGCATTACCGGCCCGCGGACGATCACAATTTTCTGCGGCGCTGGTCGAATGGAACATTTCCCGAGGGCGCGGGGAATGAGCCGGTGACCTGGGTTTCGATCGAAGACGCGCGCGCCTATGCGGCATGGGCGGGAAAGCGCTTGCCTCACGATTGGGAATGGCAGTACGCGGCGCAGGGTTCGGACGGGCGGATGTATCCGTGGGGAAAGGAATGGAACGACCGCGCGCTTCCTGCCCCCGACCGTGGCCGAACGATGCGCGCGCCTACCAATGTGGATGCGTTTCTCGCGGGCGCCAGTGCGTTCGGCGTGCTGGACCTGGCCGGAAATGTTTCGCAGTGGACGGACGAGTTTCGCGACGAGCATACTCGCGCGGCGATTGTGCGCGGCGGGGCGTTCTATCAGCCGCGGGGATCGATCTGGTATTTTCCGCAGACGTACCGGCTCGACGAGCATCAGAAATATCTGCTCATGTCGCCGGGACGCGATCGCGCGGGAACGATCGGATTTCGTTGCGTGGTGGATGCGCCGTAGTGGCTCTTTGTAGCGCGGGCTTCAGCCTGCGGGTTTTTACTGCTCGTCGCGCGTGAAAAGCCGCAGGCTGAAGCCCGCGCTACTACACTAGCGCACCCTACTCTCGGCCTCATGCCGCGCTTCGTCTACATTTTGGCCGGAGACCTTCCCATGCAACACCGCGAGATTGCCTCCAACATAGATGCGATCGATATCCTCGACTCCGCCGACAAACACCAGGCTGGCGTAGGGATCGAAGACATGCCCGAACTCACTTGGATCGATCACCACCAAGTCCGCCAGCTTGCCTTTCGCCAGGCTGCCCAATTTGTCCGCAACGCCGAGAGCTTCGGCCGATCCCAGCGTGTGCATTTGCAATATCTGATAGGGCGAAAGCACCGCCGCGTTCTCATACTTTGTGCGAACGGCATAAAGCCCCATGCGCATATTTTCAAACGGGTCGGCGCGATCGGCGCTGGCCTCGCCATCCACGCCCATTCCAACCTTGATTCCCAATTTCAGATAGGCCGGTATGTCCGCAACGCCTGAGGCGAGCCGTCCGTTGGAGAGCGGGTTCCAGCTCACGCCCACATGATATTTCGCCGTCTGCTCCAGGATGAAAGGATTCGGATGCACGAAATGTCCCCAGACGAGATTGGGGCCGAGCATACCGCTGTCCAGGAACCAGCGAAACTTCGATCCCTCCACGTACTGATCCGCCGCGGGTTCGAGGTAGTGCTGCTGATTGCCAATATTCAGTTCGCGCATGATGCGCGCTTCCGCCCGCACCTGGTCTTCATTGGACGTCCACACTCCGGCGCCGTTCAGCATGGTTTTCAGAAAACCGCTGGATGGGGGCTGCTCTTTTGTCCAATACATGAAGCTTCTCACGTAGGCAAGCGCCTGGTCCGGGGACCATTGCGGCCCCAGGCGGCCAATGCTGATCCCATGGACGAAGCGGATTCCCGACTTCGTCTCCGCGCGAAACTCGGCTTGGTCGAAACTTAAATCCTGGGTTCCCGTTCCGCGGCCGCTCGCTCCGTAGCTAAAGTTGAAGGCTCCGGTTACACCGTGGCGCAAATGATCCAGCGCTCCGTCCAGCGTGAACCAGTAAAACGCTTCTGCATCGGCCTTCGGCGCGTGTTTTCCGTAGAGATCCTCGATCCAGCCATCCAGCTCCTGGTCCTGCGCCAGGCCGCGGTAGGCGCTCTGCCAAATGTGGCTGTGCGCGGAAATGAATCCTGGAACGATCCATTTTCCGGCGGCATCGTAAGTCGCCGCGGCGGAAACGCCGGGCGGTGGCGATCCTGAGCCTATATCGTCGATGGCCTCATTCTTCCCGACAACGATGTACCCAAGAAGGGGCGTCTCCTGCCCGGGGACCATCGTGAAAAGGAGCGCGTTCGTGATGACGAGTTTTGCCTGTGGGGTCTGGGCCTGCGCCGTGCGGGTTTTCGCCAGGGAAAAAAAGATGGCAAGGATGAATGCGACTTTTGTCAGGGTTTTCATCTATTTTTCTTATCACAAGCCAACGCGCAGAACCAGCCCGATGCATCGCCCCACCACGCCATCGTCAAGAAGAAATCCCGACGCGGATCGGCCGCCGGTTTTCTATGTGACAAAATGCCTTGCGGATTTAAATGTAGGGTTAAAATAGCGCTTGCTGTTTCGGTGAAAGGAAACCCTCGTGAAGCGAAATTGCGTGGTCGCTTGGTTCATCGCCTTTGCCCTGTGCTTGCCTCTGGTTCAGAAGGCCGCGGGGCAAGAGCAGCGCGGGCAGGCGCAAGCCAAGGGCTGGATCGCGGAGCAAATCTTGTATGAAAAAAATTGCGTCTCCTGCCACGGCAGCCCCAACACGCAGGCGCGCGCGCAGACTCGCGAAATGTTGATGAAGCTGTCGCCGGAAGCGGTCTATGCGTCCCTCACCAGCGGCTCAATGAGCGCGCAAGCCAAGGATTTGACGGACGAACAAAAGAGGATGATCGCTCAGCATCTCGGTGGGCGCCCCGTCGGAATCGCGGAGGTAGGCGATGCAAAATCCATGTCCAACCGCTGCGCGGCGAACCCGCCGCTGAGCGATCCTTCCGCCGGCGCGACCTGGAATGGTTGGAGCAATGACCTCGCCAACACGCGCTTCCAGACGGCGCAAGCCGCGGGCCTCACCGCCGGACAAGTGCCGCGCCTCAAGCTGAAATGGGCCTTTGGATTTCCCGAAGCCGCGGAAATGTACGGCCAGCCGGCGGTCGTGAGCGGGCGAATTTTCGTGGGCAGCGACGCGGGCTTCGTGTACTCGCTCGATGCCACGACGGGCTGCGTGTATTGGTCCTTCCTTGCGCAGGCCGGCGTGCGCACGGCCCCGAGCGTCGGGCGAGTGCAATCGCCGGGCGCGGCGAAGTACGCGGTCTATTTCGGCGACACGCGCGCCAACGCCTACGCCGTCGATGCCGCGACGGGCGCATTGCTCTGGAAGCAGCACGTCGAGGAACATCCGCTCGCTCGAATCGTCGGCGCGCCGAAACTTTTCAATGGCCGATTGTACGTGCCGGTCTCGTCAGGTGAGGAAGGCGTTTCCGAGAGCTTGGCTTATCCGTGCTGCACGTTCCGCGGGAGCATCGTGGCGCTGGACGCGGAGACAGGCAAGCCAGTATGGAAGACGTACACCATTGCCGAGGCCTCCAAGCCCACCAAAAAAAATTCCGCGGGCACGCAGCTCTATGCCCCGTCAGGCGCGGCGGTGTGGAATTCGCCGACGATCGATGAGATGCGCAACGCGCTTTATGTGGGAACGGGCGATGCCTACAACGAGCCGCCCGCGAAAACGACCGATGCCATTGTCGCCCTGGACCTGAACACCGGCAAAATGTTGTGGTCCATTCAGGACATCAAGAACGATGCCTGGATCGTCGGTTGCGGAGGAAAGACCCAAAGTGAGAACTGCCCGGGGGAACTTGGGCCGGATTACGACTTTTCGATCTCGCCGATGCTCAGAACCTTGCCCAATGGACGGCAAATTCTTGTGGCTTCCGGCAAAAGCGGCTATGTTCTTGCGCTCGATCCGGACAAGAAAGGCGCCGTCGTGTGGAAGACGGGGCTGGCCGAAAAGCCTCCGACCTATGTGGGACTGATTGTATTCGGCGGGGCGGCGGATGAGCAGGCCGCGTACTTCGGGTTGAATGAAGTGGGCGGCATCGCGGCGCTGGATCTAACGACCGGGGAAAAGAAATGGCTCACACCGCTCGCGCCCGCGAAAATCCCCGGCGACCGGCAGCGGCCCGGCCAGTCCGCGGCGGTGTCCGGAATTCCCGGCGTGGTATTTTCGGGAGGATGGGACGGCAGCCTGCGAGCGGTGGCCACGGAGAATGGCAGCGTCCTCTGGGAATACAGTACGGTGCGAGATTACGATACAGTAAATGGCGTGCGTGCAAGAGGCGGATCGATGGGCGCGCCCGGACCGACCATTGCGGGCGGCATGCTCTACGAAGTTTCAGGATACGTCGGAGCCAGCAATGGCCTGCCGGGGAACGTGCTCCTGGCGTTTTCTCCAGAATAGCCGTCAGGCTCGGCGGGGCGCGGCGTCGGTTCATTGATCCATAATGTAAATTGAAGTGGGGTGTGGGAACATCGTTGAAAGAACCGGGCTGTCTCGATCGAGGAGGGTTTGGCATGGAGTTTCATTTTGCGACAAAATTTTTGGCGCGGCGGGAAATGTTGCGAAGCGCCGTGGCATTGGCCGGCGGTGCGCTGGCGGCCCGGTTCTACCCTGCAAGTTTGCTCCGCGCGGCGGTTCCGGGTTACCCACCGCAGTCGTCCGGAGGCGATCCAGTCGCCGCCTCGCGCGCGCGATTTGCCGCGATTCCGATTCAGGCGCTGCCGCTCACGGAAAACCTTACGCTGCTGTCGGGGCCCGGAGGAAATGTGGTGGTGCTCAATGGCGCGGACGGAAAGCTGCTGGGCGATACGTTTGTCCAGCCCGCCTGGCCGCACCTGAAAATCGCGCTGGATGTGATCGGGAAAGCGCCCATTAAAATAGCGATCGACACGCACTGGCATTTCGACCACTCCGACAACAACGCAGCCCTGCACGCCGCGGGCGCAACCATCGTCGCGCATGAGAACACCAGGAAACGGATGTCCGAAAAACACGTGATGCCCGTGCTGAACATGACCATTCCGCCGTCGCCGGCGGCCGCCCTGCCGCAGCAAACGTTTCGGCAGAGCCATAAGATCGCGATGAACGGCGAGAACGTGACGCTCGTTTATATTCCGCCGGCGCACACCGATTCCGACATCTATCTCCATTTCGAGAAGGCCAACGTCCTGCAAGCGGGCGACGTCTATTTCAACGGAACGTATCCCTACATCGACTCCGGAACCGGCGGCAGCGTGAGCGGCACCATCGCTGGGTTGACGAAACTTCTGGCCGTGGCCGACGACCAGACCAAAATCGTTCCCGGGCACGGCCCTCTCGGAAACAAGGCCGACGTCATGAAATTTCGCGAAATGCTTTCCACGGTGCGCGAGCG
>Ga0335078_10018414_pt1 | contig 10384 bp, 9 predicted proteins | sample Lox_Sample_32_FD_206711 | JGI IMG/M metagenome (GOLD analysis project Ga0335078, IMG submission 206711) | Soil microbial communities from Loxahatchee National Wildlife Refuge, Florida, United States - Lox_Sample_3.2 | ecosystem: Environmental > Terrestrial > Soil > Wetlands | place: USA: Florida...
TGCTTAGTGTGTGAGGCTGATTTAACTGCACCTGTACCGTCGCCGTATAAGGTCCAGCATTGGTTGTGTAGAGCGATGAAAAATCCGGCACCACGCCAATATTGGAAACAATTCTCCTGAGATCCTCCCGCTCCACCGTCTTTCGGATCAGGTCTTCTACTTTTTCCAGATAGTCATTCGTTACTTCGATTCGCGTCCCCGTGGGAACTTTCATGTTGATGGTGAACTGGCCCGCGTCTGTCTTGGGAAAGAGCGCCAGTCCGGTCAATGGGTAGATTGCAAGGCTCGCAACGAACACCAGCATCAGAACCACTACCGTCAGCCCCGGACGTTGCAGCGCGCGTCGGACCCAGTGCTCGTAATAATCCAGAATCTTGTTGAAAGTCCTGTTGAACCCGGCATTGAACCGATCCATCCACGATCGACTTGTTGGCGCTGTCGGCTCGACCTCATACTCCTCGTGTTTTTCCTGGTCCTTATGGGCATGCTCGGCAGCAGCGTGCGGCACCGCTTTCAAAAATCGCGAGCAGAACAACGGAATTACCGTCATCGCCACCACAAATGACGCCAGCAGCGATAAACAAAACGCCAGCGCCAGCGCCGAAAACAGAAACTTCGCTACCCCGTAGAGAAAAACCACAGGGAAGAAATCGACCACATCCACCAGCGTCGCCGCCAGCACCGCCAGATTGACTTCCGCTCCCCCGACCTCGGCGGCAATCATCGGAGCGGCTCCCATCTCCAGGTGCCGGTAAATGTTCTCCAGCGAAATGACCGAATTGTCGATCACACGCGAGAACGCCAGCGCCATCCCTCCCAGGATCATCGTGTTCACCGTCCCGCCCATCAGCGCCAGAATCACAAACGCCGCCAGCGCCGATAACGGAATCGATAGCAACACCGCCGACGTCGCTCGAAAGCTCCCCAGAAAAACCAGAATCATCAGGCTCGTCAGAATCAACCCGAGAAAGCCTTCATGCAGAACAGTCTGGATCGCCTCCTTCACATACACCGACTGATCAAACACGACACTCGTAACCATTTGCTTGGGAATGTCATACAGATGTTTGATTAGCTGCCGCACACCATCCACCACCGCGATCGTGTTCGTGTCGCCGCCCTGCTTCATGATCGGGATGTAGGCGGATTTCTGCCCATCAATGCGCACGATGTTGTACTGGATCTGATTCGCGTCTTCCGCCTTCCCAACGTCGCCTACCGTCACCCACGAATGCCCGCGAACCTTGATCGGAACATCATTCAACTGCTTCATGTTATCGACCAGGCTGTTCGAATAGACGAAGTAGTCGAGCGGTCCCATCTTCACGTCGCCGGCGGGCAGAATCAGGTTCGAGTCGTTGACCGCATGTACAACGTCCATCAAACTCAGTTGCCGCGATACCAGCCGATAGGGGTCGACGTACACCATGATCTGCCGGTATTTCCCGCCAAATGGAGGCGGAATCACCGCGCCCGGAACCACCGCAATCTGGTTGCGAATGGCAAACTGCGCATAATCGTGAAGCTGGGTTTCGTTCAGCCCCTCGCCTTTCACCGTCACCAGCGCCACCGGCAAGCTCGACGCGTCAAACTTCAAAACAACTGGCGGCAGCGTCCCCGGCGGCAGGCGCTTTAAGTCCGCAAGCGCCAGGTTGGAAAGCTGGCTCACGTCGGTATCGGCGTTCGTCCCCGGCTGGAAGTACACCTTGATGATGCTCACGCCCAGGAGCGATCGCGATTCCATATGATCGACACCCGACGCCAGCGTGAAGAAACGCTCCAGCGGATCGGTGATGTCGAACTCGATATCCTCCGGTGGCATGCCGGAGTAAAACGTCGCCACCACCACTTCCGGAAGGTTGATCGGCGGGAACAGATCGACCGGCATTCTCGCAACACTCGTTACGCCAATGACCACCAGCGCGAGGCAAATCACGATAATGAAGTACGGATTCCGGATTGCAAATCGCGGCATAAGGTCTATCCGATGGCGCTGCTTCCGCTCTGCTCAGACACACGCTTCCAATTTGTTTTCACTGCGCCGGCTCGTGGTACTCAAGCACGGCCACTTCTTTCGCCTGAACGCGCTGACCAGGTCTTAGTCCGCTGCGATCGCTCACCACGACCTTCTCTCCCTCGGTTACTCCGGCGAGGATCTCGGCATCGCTGTTCGTCTCAAGGCCGACCTGCACTGGCCGATCTTCGATTTGTCCCGCGCCATTCACCACAAAAACTGTTGCCTTCCCCGCTTCGTGATTCAACGCCTGCACCGGCACCGATAGCACATCGGCTCTTTGGTCGAGCCTGAGATCGGCTTCCGCGTACAAGCCGGGCAACAACACTCCCTGCGGATTTGGAACGTCAACTTCGGTATGCATTGTTCGGGTATCCGCTCTCACATCGACAGAGAAGCGCGCCACCTTGCCGGGAAAAGTCCGGTTCAGCGAAGGCACTCGCACGTTCACCGGATCTCCAATTCGGATGTATTGGACATAAGATTCGGGGACAGGAATTACGAGACGAAACAAGTCGTCCTGCGACAAACGAACCAGGGGCATGGCCTGCGTGCTTGAGCCCGTCCCCATCTGCATCAGCGTTCCCAGGTTTGCGTAGCGTTCGGTAACAACCCCGGTAAAGGGCGCTGTTATTTTGGAATAGTCATAAAGCGCCTGGTCGTGCGCCAATTTCGCCTTGGCCGAAGCAAGCTGGCTTTCAGCCGCTGCCAAAGCCGCCTGACCTGCATCCACTTGCGAAGCCGCGGCCAAATCCTTCCCCTGCGCATCGTCAACTTCCTGTTGCGCCACAATTCCAGGCTGCGTCGTGAAAACTTCGTTCAGGCGCGTGTATTCCAGATGCAGCGCCGTGTACTGTGCCTGATATCTCTTGAGTTCGTGCTCGGCCCGTCCGACTTCATCGGAGGCGCTCTTGATTTGCGCCTGATCCATGTCGATTTGCGCGATGAGTTCTGGTATCTCCAGAACTGCCATCACCTGCCCGGCTTTCACGTGGGTTCCGTAATCCACATTCAGTTTCTGTACGTACCCGGATTCCTTGGCATAGACATCGATCTCCTGAAACGGCACCAGCTCTGAAGACAATGTCAGGTTGCGACTCAGAGTCCTCTTCACCGCGTTCGTTACGCCCACGGTTACGGCGGAGCCGCTATCCGCGCTCACTTTTCCGCTCGTTCCTCCCGAACAGCCGGCGCAGACCGCGGCCAAAAGACCCGCCACACTGGCAGCGACGATGGAACCTATCCGCCTGCCTCCGCACTCCCAGCCTCGACGATCATTGCGCGCATCCATCAATTTCTCAGTCCCCGATTCTCCAGCAGCGATGTCTAACCTTCGACTCCATCCGCCGTTAAAATCACCCTCGGCCCAGCTAGCTCAGTTTCTTCATAAGTTTGCTTAATTCATCTACCGAGAATTCCTTCGAGCGACAAAAATCAATCACGGTCTGCTCCACACGCTGCAGTTTCTCCGCGACTTGGGGGATGTTGGCCGCGATCTCGATCGGGATGGTCAGAATCCCGTGCCGGTCTCCATGCAGCAACTCACCCGGTTTCACTTCCAATCCGCCAATATTCACTGGCTTTCCGAAATCGTAAATATGGGCATAAGCGTGCGAGACGGCCACATTCCCCGCGAAGGCCTGGAACCCCATTTCGCGCAGTCGCGGCAGCTCCCGAACTGCACCGTTGGTAACAAATCCCACGCATCCGAGTGCTTGCAGGATGACGGCATGCACGTCGCCCAAATGAGCGCCCACTCCCGGCGGATGATCCATATCCTCCAGTACCACCACCCTCGGCTCGGGAATCTCCAGAATGCTCTTCCACCAGTCTGCGCGGTCATGGTAGGTTCTTCCCGACATTGGGGGCTCGCCGGAACGGAGATGCGCGGTGGCCGCATATCCCACCAGGGGCGGAAGATCCTCAAGCATGCATCGAATGCGAGCATCGGCAAAGCCCGTGTTCCGCAGCCTCACGCCGAACGTCTCGATCGCGTTGGAGACGATGCACGTGGGTATGTCTTTCAACGCCTCAACGACGTTTCCAGGAACCAGAGTCCGAATTCCCATTCGAAGCCTCGCCGAACAAGTGTTGATTCGCCCCGGGGTGCGGCTTCAGGATGGAAGTCAGGGCAATGAGGTTGCCTTGACCGATGTCCGCTCCTGATGGCCGAAAACTGTGACTTTCCGAAAGAAGCTAAATGAAAGGTGAAAAAGGCGGGGGCCGATTATACAGATTCAAACTCAGGACATCGCGCGGCCGGGCTGGCGCGGACGCAATGATCTGCCGGTCAACAGGCGTCGAGTCGAACCCTACATCGTTAAGGACGGGAGCAACATACGTGGCGGCATCGCGGTCCAGCCGCTTTGGTTCGCCGGAATGACCGCTCTCGCACTTGACAGCGTGAGGCGAGGCGTCCAGCGGAATGGAAAAGCGGGTTGCCAGACTTAGGGTGAGCGAACAAATTGCAACGGCAATGAGCACGCATTGCCATCCGCGTTCGTACCCTTTGGCTCTAGGATTTTCGGAAAATCTCATCTGGCAGCGAAAAACCCGTCCCCCGTGGATGAGACTATAGTACACGAGCGTACCAATTTGCAGCTGACTAGGGTAATCATATGGTTGGATACGCCTCACAAACAGAGGGTTGCCAGCTTTGCCCGATTGCCTTCGCGACTGGATGCGAAGGGGCCCGCCATTTGGCTCCACGCCGCCAACACCAAGAAAGGCAGACACGCGCTACGGCGTTGATTGCATCACCCGCAATAATATCCCGCTGCCGGACCTGAGTTCGACTTCACCTTTCATCGACGCCAGCTTGATCTCTCCCACCGGATTTGACCGTCCTGCATGCGAGAGGGTCAAGTCAGGCAAGCCGTAAAGTCCACATGCATCCGAAGAAAAAACCCATAGAGCTTGCAGCCGATCATTGCCCTGAAATTTTCCGTGGCATTTTGTGCCCGCTGCCGCGGAAAGGTTTGCCAGTACGCCGCCGCCCGCAGTGGGTTCGCCCACCACCTCCAGACCTTTTGCCACCGGGCCCCCTCCGCGATAAGCGACCTCGTCATCTCCCACCAGAACCGTGTTCCACGTATTTTCCGGTGACCCCCGGTCCGGACCTGTTAAAGGTAGCTGCGCATCCCAGACAGACATGGGAGATGCCAGAGCCCGCAGATTGGTCGTTATCGCCATCTTGTTTCTTGATTCGAGCAGCGTATCAAAGCGCAATGAGATATCGGCCGGCCCGTTGTCGCTGGCCCTTGTCACCGCCACCACATGTCCGATAACTTTTGAGCCCTCGCGAATTCGTCCTTCCGGCAACGGAACATCTTGCGCGATTCGTGCAGTGATCACTTGTCCCGCTTTTGCGAAATGCGAGTTGAGCGAAGATTTCAGTTCCAGCGGCAGAATCGTTCCATTTGGAATGGACTGTTGCCCATGCAATGCCACCGCGCTGAGTAACGCCCCGATCAGGACTAGATTTTTCACGTTGCACCTCACTTCTACCTGCTTACTTATTTCGATGCTTTCGCTGGAGGGGGTATCGATAAATTCGGCCTCCTGTTCCGATCAAATTCCGGCTGGGCGACAACGAACAATGAACCTGCGACGCTCCTTAGTTTTTGTCCCGGTGTACCGAGTTCGTGAATCTTCAATACAGTGATCACCCGATTGTTACAGCCACACTAGTATCTTCAAATTAGGGTGAATTTTTGTCTTTTAGCTAATGAGGGGGGAACACCTTGCCGGTCGCAAGGGACGGCAACCGAGGGCTCGCCGGCGAGGGCGAGCTTTCCATCACTGCATGGATGGAATTGTTTTACGCGAGCCTGCTGGACCACGATCCGGCCACACTCGCACAACGCCTCGAAATGGTCAGGCTGCATGGGCGTAGTCGAAGACTGCACCGTGCCGCCTCCCATTCCGAGCGAGAGATGCTGCGAGCCGCCCTCAGGGCTATTGACGAACTTGAGAATGATCCGCGGAATCGCCGCGACCATTATCTTCCCCGGAACCGCGGCAAAGCCGCCTGACCTGCGCGACAAGCTGCCTACTTTCCAATACAGAAAGTCCCGAAAATCAAATTAAGAATGTCGTCGGTTGTGGTGGCGCCGGTAATCCCGTCGAGCAAGCGCAGCGCCGCATAAAGGTCGAGCAGGAGCATCTCGTGAGGCACGTGGGCGGGAATTGCGTTTTCGGCCGCGTCGAGCCGGGTCAGAGCATCATTGACCAACTTCTGGTGGCGGACATTGGTCAGGAATCCGCTCTCAACTTGCGGACTCGATTCGCCGCCAGCCTGCTGCAAAATCGCAGCTCGCAGCTCCGCAATCCCCATGCCGGTGATCGCTGAAGTCTGCACTATGTTTTTGGCGGACGTTTGAATTGAAGTTGCTGGTATTTCATCGGATCCGGAACTGGCCACTGGGGACTGAATATTGGGCGCCGACTGAGCACTGGCAACCGAGAACTGCGAACTTCTTTTATCGCTCTTGTTTTCGACGATGATCGCCGCGCGCCCCTCGAGCTGCCTCAGCAGTTTGAAGTCTTCTTCACTGGCGGGTTGCGAGGCGTCGAGCACAACCAGGACCAGGTCGGCATCAGCCAGCGCCTCCATCGATTTTTGAATGCCGATGTTCTCGGCTTCGTCGAGTGCCTGCCGGATGCCGGCCGTATCGACCAACCGCACTGGAATCCCGCCAATCGCGACCGTCTCGCTTACCAGATCGCGCGTCGTGCCGGGCTGCGCGGTCACAATGGCGCGCTCTCGCTCCACCAGGCGATTGAACAGGCTTGATTTGCCCACATTCGGCCGCCCGACGATGGCAAGCGTCAGGCCTTCATGCACCAGCTTGCCGTAAGCAAAACTGGCCGCAAGTTCTTTAAGCGGCCTCTGCACTGCCCTAATGTGCTTGAGAATTTCCGTATCGGGTGCGATCGAAACATCATCATCTGCGAAGTCGATTCCCGCCTCCAGCAGCGCAATCAGCTGAACCAGCTTCTCTTTGACCGGCTTCAACCTCTTTGAAAGCGAGCCTTCGAGTTGCTGTGCCGCCACCTTGGCCTGAAATAAAGTCTGCGAATCGATCAGGTCGCGCACAGCTTCGGCCTGGGTCAGGTCAAGCCGTCCATTGAGAAAGGCGCGCATGGTGAACTCGCCCGGTTCCGCCATTCGTGCGCCACGTGCAATCGCCATCTCAACGATATGCCGCAACACGACCGGTGAACCGTGGGCGGAAATCTCGATGATGTCATCGGTCGTGTAGGAATGAGGCTTTTGAAAATAGGTAACGACAACCTCGTCAATACGTGTGTTAGGCGCAGGCGCGAACGCCCGCGAAGAAGAGGTATCTGGCGCTTCAATCAACTCTGGTTGAACCAGTTCCCCAAAAATCACCTTTCCCGGTTCCAGCGCGTGTTTTAGCCGCAGCATCGGAGCCGCGATCGCGCGCGCCTCCGGACCCGCCAACCGAACCACGCCAATGCCGCCGCGTCCGGGCGGTGTCGCGATGGCGACAATCGTATCGTCAAGGTTCATTGAATGAGGCTCATCGAATCGAGGTCATACATGCCGGGAAGCCAGCTAAGAATTTCAGCGTTCAGGTCCATTGTCGCAGCCTGCCACCTGCCAACCCCTTCCCCGTTTGCCGCTCTCCTTCCCCTCATTTATACTTTTAGTTTGCCTTAAGCCAGTCGATTCAATCAGGAGCAGCGATTTTTCATGCCCAAACGTACATTTCAACCCAACCGGCGCAAGCGCTCGAAAAAGCACGGCTTCCGGACTCGCATGAAGACCAAGAGCGGAGCCAAGGTGCTTTCGCGCCGCCGGGCCAAGGGTCGCAAGCGCGTCTCCGTGAAACCAGGTTTCCGCGAATAGTTCCCGCGACGGATAACAAAGACAGCCAACTGATTATTGTGCAGGATTACGAAGTTGTGAGCGTCGACGCTCCCAGCCCGCGCGGAGAGCAATATGATCAAATGCAGCGCGCTCCGAAAACGGCCGCGAACTTCCCGGCTAGTGCTCGCTTGCTCAGGCATTCCGATTTCGAGCGCGTCTACCGGCAGGGCCGGCGTCACTTCTCTCCGCACATGACAGTCTTTTATCTCGCGCAGGCGCAACTTGCACCGCGCCAGGGCGCGCGTATCGGCTTCACGGTTGGGCGCGCTTTGGGTGGGGCGGTCGAACGCAACCGCATCAAACGCCGTCTGCGCGAGGCGGTGCGGTTGCAGCGGTCGGCAACAACGCAACCGCTGGATATCGTGATCAATCCAAAGAAATCGGTGCTCACCTTGGAATTTGAAGTGCTTCTCGAGGAGATCGGACGCGCCTTCGACGTAATCGGCAAGTCGGCAAGGAAGCGCACTCCGGGCGAGCAGCTTCGGGACAAATAGATCCTGGGCATCAGGTGGATGAACAGATGAAGACTGCCACACTGGCCATTTTGCAGTTTTACAAGGGATGGATTTCCCCATCGCTGCCGCCGTCGTGCCGGTATGTCCCCACTTGTTCTGAGTACGCAATGGAAGCGGTGGAGCGGTATGGCCTGCTACGCGGAGGAGCAATGGCAGTCTGGCGGCTTTTACGCTGCCATCCTTTTGTTAAGGGCGGATACGACCCGGTCGTAAAGCATGAAATTCATGCTTCGGCGATTCTTCCGTCCTCTCGAAATCCTGATCCTACCTTGATCGCGCGAGCAGCGACAAGCGAAGTGCGAAGAGCGAGCTTCTAATTTGGCTGAATTCAACAATCCACAGCAAGAACCCGGAATGGAGCGGCGGCTGCTCCTTGTCTTTGCCCTAACTTTCATCGTCATTCTGCTTTTTCAACCCCTGCTCAAGAAGTACGCGCCCCAACCTCCCGCTCAGCCCTCGAATTCTCAGGCGGCGCAGACTCCGAATCACCCGCAATCGCCCGGCAATCCGCCGGCTGAAGGCAATGCTTCGGCCACTTCTGCCGTCGCACCGTCCGCCTCCACTGCAACTTTGCCTCCCAAGCAGGCCAGCACTGAATCTGAAATCGTAGTCGAAAACGGTCTGTACCGAATCGTATTTACGAATCGCGGAGGCCAGGTCAAATCCTGGGTGCTCAAAAAGTGGGACGACGAGAAAGGCAAGCCTCTCGATCTGGTTGATCAAGTCGCCGCCAGCAAGTACGGTTACCCGCTTTCTCTCTGGACCTACGATGAAACTCTGCGCAACAAGCTGAGCAGCGCTTTATATGTCTCCTCGGCTGACGGTGGAAGCACTCTGGCCGCTCCAACTGAAATTTCGTTCGAGTTCTCCGACGGCGAAACTTTTGTCCGAAAAACCTTCCGCTTCGATCACAGCTACGTCGTCGGCGTCGAAACCTTGGTCCAGCAAAAAGGCGTGCAGGTAACCGCCTTCCCCATGTGGCCCTCTGGCTTCGGAGGCGAAACGACTCCCGCCTCCTACGGCCTCACTCAGGTTGCGTATCAAGACGACAGCAGGGTTGAGCGTTTGGGAATCAAGAAAGTCAGCGGCGGCAACACCATCGCCGGACCATTTCAGTGGGCCGGCGTCTCTGAACAATATTTTGCGGCGATCTTCCTCCCTCAGGACCCCCAGACTGCGGCTATTGTCACGCTGCGCAATCAGATCGAGATTCCCCACAATGCCTCCGACCCGAAATCCGCGCTCGATCGTGTCGACGTCCTCGGTGCCGCGGTCGGCAATCTAAAAGGTCCGTCTACCGGCCGCCTCTACGTTGGCCCCAAGGCTCTTTCCGATCTTGAAGCGGTCAATGTTCCCGGAATTGTCGGGGCCGACCCCGATCTGCGCGCTGTGGTTGATTTCGGTTGGCTCGGCCTGATTGCGCGCCCGCTCTTCCTCTGGCTCAGGTGGACGTACAACCACATCGTTCCCAACTGGGGTTGGGCGATCTTGCTGCAAACCGTAATCATCAACCTGGCGCTTCTTCCGCTGCGCTTTTCGCAGATGAAGTCGATGCTCAAGATGCAGCGCGTCGCGCCACAGATCAAGTCCATCCAGGAGAAATACAAGAAGTACAGCTTGCGCGATCCCCGTAAGGCCGAGATGAACAATGAGATTTCGGCGCTCTACAAGAAAGAGGGAGTCAATCCGCTGGGCGGCTGCCTCCCGATGTTGCTTCCCTTATTTTTGCTCTGGCCTTACTATCGCATGCTGACCGTTGCCATGGATCTTCGCCACGCGCCCTGGCTTTGGATTCATGACCTGTCCGCCGCCGATCCTTACCACATTCTGCCAGTTGCCATCATCGTTACTATGTTCCTGATGCAGCGTATGACGCCGCAGGCGGGGATGGATCCCGCGCAGCAACGTATGATGAACTTTATGATGCCCGCGATGTTGGGATACATGAGTTGGTACCTG
>Ga0335078_10018415_pt1 | contig 10384 bp, 8 predicted proteins | sample Lox_Sample_32_FD_206711 | JGI IMG/M metagenome (GOLD analysis project Ga0335078, IMG submission 206711) | Soil microbial communities from Loxahatchee National Wildlife Refuge, Florida, United States - Lox_Sample_3.2 | ecosystem: Environmental > Terrestrial > Soil > Wetlands | place: USA: Florida...
AGACGCGAAGAATGCCCGCTACCGGCAGACCGGCCATGTTCCCACGCCCCAAACTGTGGATGGCCGATAACCAGGCTGGCGCGCGTTCGCCAATCGGCGGCTAGCCGAGCGGCCGTTTCACGTGACCATTTCCGCCACGCTGCAAGGAGCGGACGAGAACTTGCAACTGCCGGTCCGTCTCGCGCTGGGAGGCTGCCAAGTTGTTCAGCATCTTCATGCCGGTCAACACGAGCTTGCGAATGGAGGCAATCTCGCGGACGTGTTTGCTGAAGTGCTCTTTGGTCGTAAGGGGCAGTGTTTCGATTCTAGCGCGCCAGGCCGATACCGGGTCGTAGCCCGGAGGCGGGGCAGGATTTGTCCGAACTTTTTCCGGCCGTCCACGTATCATCAGCTATGAATTTCACCGGAATTCGCCGAGGTCTGCTCGGCGTATTGGCCGCCGCGCTGGTCTACGGTCAGGCACCTGCACCGGCGCGGCCGGAGTTCGAGGTGGCTTCGATCAAGCCATCGGCTCCACTCGCCGCCAACCAGGCTCGCGCCGGGTTGCGCATCGATGGCGCGCAGGTCAGTTGCACGGCGTTTTCCTTGAACGATCTCCTGGGAATCGCCTACCGCGTCCGGAACTATCAGATCTCCGGGCCGGAGTGGATGGCGTCCGAGCGGTTCGACATCAATGCCAAGCTGCCGGCCGCTTCGGCGGCTAAGGAACTGCCCGAGATGTTCCAGGCGTTGCTCGAAGAGCGGTTCCAGATGAAAATGCACCGCGAGAAGCGCGACCTTCCGGTGTATGGCCTGGTGGTGGGAAAGGGCGGGCTCCAGATGCAGCAGGCACCGCCCGATGCGGCGACGGGGGCTCCGAACGCAACGGGAGGCGTCAACGTGGCGGTGGCTGGCCAATCTGGAGGCGCCACCGTCAACTACGGGAACGGTGCCTACTTCAGGTTGGGCAGCAATCAGTTGGTCGGGCACAAATTGCCGCCCGCGTTGATGGCGGATGTGTTGGCGCGGTTCGCGGACCGTCCGGTTATCGATATGACCGAACTCAAGGGGAATTACGATTTCACGCTGGAATTCACGCCGGAAGATTTCCGCGCCATGATGATTCGCTCGGCCGTGGCCGCCGGCGTCACGCTACCGCCGCAAGCTCTGCAACTGGCAGAGGCCGCTTCCCTGGATTCTTTGTTCAGCGCGGTGGAGAAGCTGGGACTCAAGCTGGAGGCGCGCAAGGCGCCGATGGAAGTCCTCGTAATCGATCACGCGGAGAAGACGCCGACCGACAATTGACGTAAATCACGTGTTGTGGCCGACCGCCTTCTTGAGCGGCTTGTTCAGCGCGAAGATCGCCGCGCCGGCCACCACCGCCAGTACCGCGATCATCGAGAAGAACGCTTCCTTCGACATCTTTTCGTAGAACGTGCCGAGGTAGCCGGTCAAGTAATTGCCGAAGAAATTCGAAAAGTACCACATCCCCATCAGCATGCTGACGAGGCGCGCCGGTGCGACTTTTGTCACCAGGCTGAGGCCGATCGGACTGAGATAAATCTCGCCGAGCGTATAGACCGAGGTGCAGCTCACCAGCCACATGAAGTTGATGCGCTGGTCCGCGCGCAGGCCGACGGTCACCAGAATGAGCGGCAGGAAGGAAATGCCCAGCATGGTGCAGCCCATCGCCATCTTGGTGACGCTCGGCGGCTCGGTGCCGCGGCGTGATTGCCAGCTCCAGAACATGTTGAGCAGCGGCGTCAGCGTGAAGATGAAGAACGGATTCACGGCCTGAAACCAGGTGGACGGCATCTCGAAGCCGAAGATGTGCCAATCGGTGTTGCGGTCGGCGAAGAGCTGCATGGTGTTGCCCTGCTGCTCATAGACCGCCCAGAACACGATGTTCAGGAGCATCAGCACGACGAGGCCGCCAATCGCTTTCCATTCCTTGCCGGTCAGCGGCGCGTGTCCCAGTTTCTCGTCTTTGGCGCGGGTCAGCGCGTCTTTCGCGAGGAAACGCTGGCCCCACAAATAGAAGAAAATGCCGAACACCATGCCGACTCCGGCCGAAGCGAAGCCGTAGCCCCAGCCGTATACCTGGCCGAGCGTGCCGCAAACCAGCGGCGCGATAAAGGCGCCCAGGTTCACGCCCATATAGAAGATGGTGAAGGCGCGGTCGCGCCGCGGGTCGCCTTGGGGATAGAGGCTCCCGACCTGCGTCGAGATGTTCGGCTTGAAGCAGCCGTTGCCGAGGATGAGAAACAACAATCCCGGCAGAAACAGCGATTCGACCGCCAACAGGAATTGGCCAATGGCCATGAGCACGCCGCCGATTACCACGCTTTTGCGTTGTCCAAGCACTCGGTCGGCCAGCATGCCGCCAAAGAACGGCGTGAAGTAAACGAACGCCGTATAGAGTCCATAGATCTGCGAAGAGAGCGGCTGGACGGCCAGTGGCCCGAAGACCGATTCCAGTCCGTGCTGCAGGCTCATGAATCCCAAGACATGGCTGGCGCCGGAGTGCACGCGGGGAATCAGGTAATTCACCATGTACAGCACCAGCAGCGCGCGCATCCCGTAATACGAGACGCGCTCCCACATCTCGGTAAAGAAGAGGATGAAGAGGCCCGCCGGATGGCCCAGAATGTCTTTGTGTTGCCGGACTGTGTCGACGCCGGAGCGATTCATAGAAAGGCCTCTTTTCAGGGACGCACGCTGGCTACTCCGGTTTCCGCGAGGGTCGTGACGCGGTCAAAGCCTTCCGCCTCGGAAGGCGGCACCAGGCGGGCGGCCATTTTCGACAGCGCATCTTCGGGCACTACGCGGGGACGGCGCGCGTTGCGCTCACGGCAAACCTCGATCGGCACGTCGAAGAACAACGCTTCGAGTTCGCAGCCATGGGAGCGGCCAATCCCGATATAGGGCTGGCGTTCCTCCGGGGTGAGATTGGTGGCGTCGATGTAGGTTACCGGCCGGCCCAATCCCAGCCGGTGCCGTAGCAGGTATCGCAGGGTTTGAAAGACGCGGTCGTGAATCGTCTGATTGGTTTCGTCATCGGCCAAAAGCCGGCGGATCGCGTCGGAGGAGAGCGCCCCCGCGCGAATCTGTTCGAGGTACGTGGATTTGCCCGACCCCGGCAGCCCGACCAGCACCACGATGCGCATCTGCGAACATAATAACTTGCCGCGCGGAGAAAGGCTTTACAATGGTCCGACGGAGGATCTTGGATGGATCGTCGCAGAGTACTCGGGTCAGTGATGATGGGAGCGGCCGCGGCTGCCGCGGTCGGCGTGGCGCGCGCCGCGGATAAGCAGATCGAAGTGTTCACCGACCATTGGAGGAAATCGAAAGAGCTGACCCTGCAGGTGGCGGAGGCCATGCCGGCCGAGAATTACGACTACAAGCCGTTCGCGGATGCCCGCAGCTTCGGGGGCGAACTGCAGCACCTCGGGCAGGCTGAAGGTTTTTATCTGGGACAACTGGGCAAAGGCCGCGGACCCCAGGCTCCGCGCGGCGACACCTCCAAAGATGCCACGGTCAAGTATCTGACCGCTTCCTTTGATTGGGCGATTGGGGTGGTCGGCCAGTTGACCACCGAGGATCTTACCAAATCCTTTCCCATGGGCCGGGGCGCATCGATGACCGGTCTGGACCTGCTCTACCAGGCCATGATCCACACGGCCCACACGCGGGGCTACGCCGAAATGTACCTCCGCAACAAAGGCGTCACGCCGCCGATGTACAACGTCTGAAGGTCGGTAAGCAGTCTGCACTTAAGCAGTGGAATTTCTACGGAATCGGGACCCCCGCCTCGACGTCTAGTAATTGAGAGATGACGGACGAAGGCCGGCAGCGGCGAAGATCGCTTCGGCCGCCGCACGGAAGCCGTGTCTCGTGTCGATCATCAGATCGTAGAGCCGCGGGTCCCGCCAATCCTGGCAGAAGTAATCTCGTACAAACTCGGCTTGTTCAGTATCGCGCTCGTTAATCGTCAGTTCGAGCTCGCCGCGGTCTCGGAACTGGTGCGCGGTTCGTTCCACCCGCAAGCGCAGGGGCGCCTGCAGGAACACGTGGAAGACTTCGTGATATCCGCGCAGTATGCACTGTGCGCCGCGTCCGATGATGAGGCAATCACCCATCCGCGCGGCTTCTTCGATGACCCGGGTGCGTACCGAGAATTCATCGCCCTCGGCGAGGCGCTGGATTCCTCCATTCCAGGTAACTTCCTGGACCAGTTTGCGGAACCACAGGTCCCCCTGCCATTCGGCCGGCCCGTTCGAGACGAATCGAGCGGCCTCCAGCACTTGCGCCACTACCTCATGGTCCAGAACGCGCCATCCGAGCCGGTCGGCGAGGATCCCGGCGATCGAAGTCGCGCCTGACCCGTATTCCCGCGCAATGGTAATCACTCGTGTCACGAAGGTGCTCTGAAAACCTTAGGGTAAATCGGAATCCACAGAGCGTAAACCGGGAGCAGTCCTAAGGCGGGTAGGGGAGGGGTCAGACACTCACGGGCTCGGGTTGGGGGGCCGGCTGGCGCGCCAGCAATTCCAGGAAGGCCTGGGCGGCGCGATTCAGTTTTTTGCGCTTCGGATGGACAATGCCGATCGGCCGGACCAGCTTGGGTGCGTGGAGCCTTACCGCCGCCAGCCGCCCTTGCGCGATCTCCGCTTGCATCGTCCGCGCGGGGAGAATGCTGATACCCGATCCCAGCGCCACCGCCTCTTTGATCGTGTGGATGTTGTCGAAGTGCATGGCGAGATTGACTTCCACGCCTTCGGTGCGGAAAAAGCGGTCGAGTTCCCGCCGGATGGACAGATCTTCGTCGAAACCGATGAATGTCTGCCCGCTGAGGTCGACGGGGTAAACCTCCTCGCGGTGAGCAAAAGCGTGGGTAGGCGGGACGGCGACCTGCATTTGCTCGTCGCGCCAGGGAATCACCGCGAGATCGCGGGTCGGTTCCGGATAGCTCACCAACCCGAGATCGGCGGCGTCGTTCAGCACCGCTTCGTAGACCCTTTCCGGACGCATGTATTCCACGTGGAGGCTGGCTGTCGGAAAACGGGTCGAAAACTCTTCCTGGAGATGGGTCATCTCCGATAGCCCGATTGAGTAGATCGAGGCCACCCGAACGGTTCCCTCCACCTGTGCTTTGAGCGATTCCAGAGCCAGCCCGAGTTCCTCTTCGCGCCGTAAGACATCACGGCAGAAGTCGTTATAAATCTTGCCGGCGGCGGTCAGCTCCATGGGGCGCTTGCTGCGGTCGAGCAGAGTCACGCCCAGGCGGCGCTCCACCTCCTGGACGTGCTGGCTGGCGGCCGATTGGCTCACGCCGCAGTGGGCCGCCGCCTTGCTCATGCTCCGAGTGGCCGCTATTTCCTTGAAAAGCTTGAGGTCCCAAAATGGCACGGGACTAGTTTATCATAAGCTGTCCTAATTTTGAAGCACTGCGGTTTCTTGTTGCCTAATACTAGAGAAATTGGTACACTGGGCTAACTTTCGGAGTTAACTTATGAACGACGACCCCAGTGTCCGACGCGGTTTACCGGTAGCGCAGGGGCTCTATGATCCGCGCTTTGAGCATGATGCCTGTGGAATCGGCTTTGTGGCCAGCGTCAAAGGCCAGAAGTCCCACGACATCATCACCAAGGGCATTCAGGTTCTCCTCAACCTGACGCATCGGGGGGCCTGCGGCTGCGACCCGGAGACCGGTGACGGCGCCGGTGTTCTGATTCAGATTCCGCACGCCTTTTTTGCGCGCGAATGCGCCAAACTGGGGTTCACGCTGCCGCCGGCCGGCGAGTACGGGGTCGGTATGACGTTTCTTCCGGTGGAGCGGCATCCGCGGCTGCTGTGCGAAGGCATCATCGAGAGAATTGTCCGTGAAGAAGGCCTGACCGTGCTCGGGTGGCGGGACACGCCGATTGACGGCACGGCGATCGGAAGGGTGGCGCGCGCGTCCCAGCCGTATATTCAGCAGATTTTCGTCGGCCGCGCCAAGGGCATGACCGAAGACGAAGTAGAGCGTAAGCTCTACGTGGTCCGCAAGCGGTGTGAATCCGAGATTGCCGCCTCGGATGTTCCAGACAAGGACTTTTTCTACATTCCGTCGCTCTCCGTTCGCACCATCGTTTATAAAGGCCTGTTATTGGCGCCGCAGATCGCGAATTTTTATCGCGAACTGGGCGATCCGGAAGTGGTCAGCGCGTTGTGCCTGGTGCACCAGCGGTTTTCCACCAACACCTTTCCGACCTGGCATCTGGCCCATCCGTTTCATTACGTCGCGCACAACGGCGAAATCAACACGCTGCGCGGCAACGTGAATTGGATGAACGCCCGGCAATCGGTGCTGGCGTCGCCCCTGTTCGGGGCCGATATTAAGAAGCTGTTCCCGATCATCCAGCCCGCCGGGAGCGATTCGGCCGCGTTCGACAACGCCGTGGAACTCCTGGTGATGAGCGGGCGCTCTATCCCGCACGCCATGGCGATGCTGATTCCCGAGGCCTGGTCGAGCAACCCTCACATGAATCCGGAGAAGAAGGCATTTTACGAGTATCACGCCTCGCTGATGGAGCCCTGGGACGGGCCGGCGGCGATCGCGTTTACCGACGGCCGTGTGATCGGCGCGACGCTTGACCGCAACGGGCTGCGCCCGGCGCGCTACCTGGTGACCGATGACGGCCTGATCATCATGGCGTCCGAGGCCGGCGTCCTTCCCGTAAAGGCGGAGCATGTCAAGCTCAAAGGCCGCTTGCAACCTGGCAAGATGCTGCTGGTCGACACCGTGGAAGGCCGCATCATCTCCGACAAAGAGCTAAAGAAGTCGTTGTACAGCCGCAATCCCTACGAGTTGTGGATCAAGGAGAACCAGATCACGCTCGATCAGCTTCCTGAGCCGACGCGCGAGCACGGCACCGATCACGATACGATTCTTTCCCGGCAGCGGGCTTTCGGCTACAGCGACGAAGACATTCGAATGATCCTCGCTCCGATGGCCGAAAAAGGCGAAGAGCCGATCGGGTCGATGGGGACCGATACGCCGCTGGCCTGCCTCTCGGATAAGCCGCAGCCGCTGTTCAACTATTTCAAGCAGCTCTTCGCGCAGGTGACGAATCCGCCGATCGATCCGATTCGTGAGGAGATGGTGATGTCGCTGCAGAGCTACATCGGCACCGAGCGCAACATTCTCGATGAGACGCCGCAGCACTGCCACACCCTGAAGCTCTCGCATCCGATCCTGACCAACACGCATCTGGAAAAGCTGCGGCGCGTGTCGCGCGGCGATTTTCTGGCCACCACGCTGCCGATGTTGTTTGCCGCCGACGAAGGTGTCCGCGGGCTGGAGCGCGCGCTCGATCAGTTGTGCCGGCGCGCTTCGCTTGCCATCAAATCGGGATACACGCTATTGATCCTCTCCGACCGCGGGGTCGATCGGGATTATGCGCCCATTCCCAGCCTGCTCGCGTTGGCGGCCGTGCACAACCACCTGGTTCGCGAAGAAACGCGCACCCAGGTGGCGCTCATCATCGAATCCGGCGAGCCGCGCGAGGTCATGCATTTCGCGCTGTTGATCGGGTATGGCGCGAGCGCCGTCAATCCGTATCTCGCGATCGAGACGCTCGAGGACATGGTCAAGCGCGGCCTGCTGCCGGCGCAGATCACGTTCGAAAAGGCGCTGCTGAATTTCAAGAAATCTGTCAATAAGGGCCTGCTGAAGACGTTTTCGAAGATGGGGATCTCGACGCTGCAGAGCTATCGCGGCGCGCAGGTATTCGAGGCCATCGGTCTCAACAAACATTTGGTCGAGAAATACTTTACCGGCACCGTTTCGCGAGTCGAAGGCGTCAGCCTCGAGGTACTTGCGAGGGAAGCCGTGCTCAAGCACCGGCACGCCTTCTTCCCGGTCACCGAATCCGATACCGAGCTGGCTGTGGGCGGCAATTATCACTACCGCGTGCGGGGCGAATATCACTTGTTCAATCCGCTCACGATTTCCAAGCTGCAGCATGCCGTGCGGCAGGAGAACCCGCAAACCTTCAAGGAATATACCGATCTCATTGATAAGGAGAACAAGCAGCTCTGCACGCTGCGCGGGCTGCTGGAGCTGAAGAAATCGGAGAACCCGATTCCGCTCGAAGAAGTCGAACCGGCCAAGGAAATCGTCAAGCGATTTGCCACCGGCGCCATGTCGTTCGGCTCGATTTCGAAAGAAGCGCACGAAACTCTCGCCATCGCCATGAACCGAATGGGTGGCAAGTCCAACACCGGCGAGGGCGGGGAAGACGAAGCGCGGTTCAAGCCCGACCCCAATGGCGACCTGCGCCGCAGTGCGGTGAAGCAGGTGGCTTCGGCGCGTTTCGGCGTCACTACCAATTACCTGGTGAACGCCGACGAATTGCAGATCAAGATGGCGCAGGGGGCCAAGCCCGGCGAAGGCGGCCAGCTTCCCGGCCACAAGGTCGATAAAGAAATTGCGCGCGTCCGCCATTCGATTCCCGGTGTCGGCTTGATTTCGCCGCCGCCGCACCACGATATCTATTCGATCGAAGATCTGGCGCAGCTCATCTACGATTTGAAGAACGCCAACCCGCGCGCCCGCATCTCGGTCAAGCTGGTGGCGGAAGTGGGGGTCGGTACGGTAGCAGCTGGTGTTTCGAAGGCGCATGCCGATGTCGTCCTGATTTCGGGCGATTCCGGCGGCACCGGCGCGTCGCCGCTCAGCTCCATCAAGCATGCCGGCGTTCCCTGGGAACTCGGCCTCGCCGAAACGCAGCAGGTGCTGGTGTTGAATGACTTGCGCAGCCGCATCCGCGTCCAGACCGACGGCAAACTGCAGACCGGCCGTGACGTCACCATCGCCGCGCTGCTGGGCGCCGAGGAATTCGGCTTCTCGACCGCGCCGCTCATCTCGATGGGTTGCATCATGATGCGCAAATGCCACCTCAATACCTGCCCGGTGGGGATCGCCACCCAGGATCCGGTGCTGCGCCAGAAGTTCGACGGCAAGCCCGAGCAGGTCATCAATTTCTTCTTCTTCATCGCCGAGCAGGTGCGCGAATACATGGCCCAGATGGGCTTCCGCACATTTGACGAAATGGTGGGCCGGGTCGATATGCTCGACGCCCGCCACGCCATCGAGCACTGGAAGGCGAAGGGGCTGGATCTCTCGATGATCCTCTACAACCCGCCGACGCCCAGCCGCGTTGCGCGGCGGTGCGTGCAGCCGCAGGACCACGGATTAAGCCAGGCGCTCGACTATAAACTGATCGACCACGCGCGCGACGCTATCGACAGCGGAACGCCGGTTGAAATCAAACTGCCGATCCGCAACGTGCATCGCACCGTCGGCGCGATGCTTTCGGGCGAGATTGCGCGCAAATACGGATCCGCGGGTCTGCCGGAAGATACCGTCAAGTTCCAGTTCACCGGTTCGGCCGGCCAGAGCTTCGGAGCGTTTCTCGCAAAGGGCGTGACGCTCGAGCTCGAAGGCGATGCCAACGATTATGTCGGCAAAGGCCTTTCAGGCGGCAAGCTGATCGTCTACCCGCCGCGCAACTCCACGTTCCTGCCGGAAGAAAACATCCTGATCGGCAACGTGGTGCTCTACGGCGCTACCAGCGGCGAGGCGTATTTCAATGGAATGGGCGGCGAGCGATTTGCGGTGCGCAATTCCGGCGCCACCGCGGTGGTCGAAGGCCTCGGCGATCACGGCTGCGAGTATATGACGAACGGCCTGGTTGCGGTGCTCGGCAAGACCGGCCGGAACTTCGCCGCGGGCATGAGCGGCGGCATCGCCTACGTACTCGATGAGAAGGGCGATTTCGCCGAAAAGCGCTGCAACACGGCGGCCGTCGATTTGGAACCGATCGCCAATGATGATGATATTCGTGTGCTGTACGATCTGATTACGAAGCACGTGGCGGCCACCGCCAGTCCCCGGGGCAAGTGGATTCTCGAGAACTGGGACCAGATGGTGCCGCGCTTCGTGAAAGTTTTCCCGCACGAATACAAGCGCGTGCTCGGCGTGCCGCGCCTGAGCGAGAAGCTGGCCGCAACCGCATAAGCAGCTGGAAAGAATTTAGCGATGGGCAAAGTCACCGGTTTCATGGAATACACGCGGGAGATGCCGCTGCGGCGCCCGCCCACCGAACGCATCAACGATTGGTTCGAGATCTATCTCCCGTTCCCGGAAGATAAGATTCGCACGCAAGGCTCGCGCTGCATGGATTGCGGCGTGCCGTTCTGCCACACCGGTTGCCCGCTGAACAACATCATTCCGGACTGGAATGACCTGGTGTACCACGGCCGCTGGAAAGAGGCGGTTCGCCAGCTCCACGCCACCAACAATTTCCCCGAGTTCACCGGCCGCATTTGTCCGGCGCCGTGCGAAGCAGCGTGCGTG
>Ga0335078_10018417_pt1 | contig 10384 bp, 9 predicted proteins | sample Lox_Sample_32_FD_206711 | JGI IMG/M metagenome (GOLD analysis project Ga0335078, IMG submission 206711) | Soil microbial communities from Loxahatchee National Wildlife Refuge, Florida, United States - Lox_Sample_3.2 | ecosystem: Environmental > Terrestrial > Soil > Wetlands | place: USA: Florida...
TCTGGGCGGCCGCGGCCGCGCGCTGGTGGGACATGGCGGCGAACTCGTCCTGCTGGGCGCGGGTGATGCCGAGCTGGCGCCCGCTGCGCTCGGTGGACTCGCCCATGGACAGGTGGTCGAAGGCGTCGGTCAGGCCGTCGAGCGCCATGGAATCCTCGACCGTGACCGGCCCGTACTTGTAGCCGACCCGGGAGTTCACCAGCAGGTGCGGCGCCCGGGTCATGGACTCCATCCCGCCGGCCACCACGACGTCGTGCTCGCCCAGCCGGACCTGCTGGGCCGCGAGCGCGATGGCATCCAGGCCGGACAGGCACACCTTGTTTACCGTCAGCGCGGGGGTGGTCATCGGGATGCCGGCCGCCACCGCGGCCTGCCGGGCGGTGATCTGGCCCGCGCCCGCCTGCAGCACCTGCCCCATGATCACGTACTGGACCTTCTCCGGTGCGACGCCGGCCCGCTCCAGCGCCGCCGCGATCGCGACGCCGCCGAGTTCGCTGGCAGACTTGCTGGCGAGGGCTCCGAGCAGGCGGCCTACCGGGGTCCGCGCCGCGCCGACTATGACCGGCTGACGTGAATCACTCATGTCTGCCACGATACCTAGTGGTAACGGGAAGGAAATATGATGCTACCGCTGCTGACCCGCGTCGACCACGTCGGCATCGCCTGCCGCGATCTGGACCGGGCCGTGGCGTTGTACCAGGCCACGTTCGGCCTCGAAGTGGCAAGCCTGGAGGTCAACGAGGAGCAGGGCGTGCGCGAGGCGATGATGCAGGTCGGTGCCGGCCCGGCCGGGGTGGGCGCGCTGGGCGTGGGCTATGTCCAGCTGCTCGAGCCGCTGTCGCCGGACACGCCGGTGGGCCGGTTCATCGCCCGGCGTGGCGAGGGGATCCACCACGTGGGGTACGGGGTTGCGGACATCACCGAAGCCCTGGCCACGGTGGCCGGGACCGGCATCAGGCTGGTCGACGAGCGGCCCCGGCACGGGTCCATGGGGGCCTCCATCGCCTTCCTCCACCCGGCGGATCTGGGGGGCGTGCTGACCGAGCTTGTCCAGCCGCCCGCCCTTCCGTGATGCCCCATCCTGTCGATAAGGTGATTTAACCGGACGGATAGGATAGAGAACTCCGAAGGACCCGCCAAATCACCCGAGTAAGAGTAGTGTGCCTGTCACCGGGCGAGAGTCGTACCCGCATGGCTGACACCCGCCGTAAAATTCCGTCGCCTTCACGTCTAGCCAGGATTACGCCATATGCAATCGGATATTGACGCCCAGCTGACCAACTTCTTCGAGGACGCCCCGCCGCGCGAGTTCGCGACGGTGATGCGGGGCTACGACCGCCATCAGGTTGATGAGCACATCAGGCAGATCGAAGCCGAAGTGCGCCAGCACCGCGAGCAGAGCCAGACGATGCGGCAGCAGCTGTCTGACGCGCATCGCCAGATCCAGGAGCAGGAGCGCCCGACCTATTCCGGCCTGGGTGCGCGTATTGAGCAGTTGCTCAGGCTGGCCGAAGAACAGGCCACCGAGCTGGTTCAGGCGGCCAGGTCCGAGGCGAACGAGATCAAGGCCGCGGCCAAGGTCGACGCGGCGGAGCTCCGGGCCGCCGCCGAGGGCGAAGCCACCGAGTTGCGCGCCAACGCCAAGCGTGAGACCGACGACCTGCGCGGGGCGGCCGAGCGGGAGGCCGACTCGATCCGGACCACGGCCCGGCGCGAGGCCGACGAGCTGACCAACACCACCGAGCGCGAGGTGGCCAAGCTGCGGGCCACCGCGGACCACGAGGTCGCGGACAAGCGGGCTGCCAGCGAGCGTGACATTGCCAAGCTGCGGACCAGCACGGAGCGCGAGGTGGCCCAGTTGAAGGCCACCGCCAAGCGCGAGCGGGATGAGATCCTCACCACCTCCAAGCGCCAGGCCGACGAGATGCGCAGCCAGGCGCAGCGGATCCTGGAGGAGAGCGAGGCACAGCGGGCCCAGTCCGAGGCCGAGTTCGAGATCCAGCTCGCGGCGCGCCGGGAAGAGGCCGAGCGGCAGGAGGCCGAACGGCTCGCCGCCGCCCAGTCCGCCACGCAGAAGCTCGTCTCCGAGGCTGAGCAGCGCGCCTCCACCGCCGAGCAGCGCGCGGCCAAGGCGTCCGCGCAGGCGGACCAGACCCGGCGGGACGCCGACTCGCACGCCCGGCAGCTGGTGTCTAATGCGAAGAAGAACGCCGACCAGATCGTGTCGCAGGCCAAGGCCCAGGCGGACCAGCTGCTCGCCGAGACCAAGGCCGACGCCGAGCGCCGCCGCGCCGCCGCGCAGCGCGAGGTCGACGACCTCACCAGGCAGAAGGACAGCATCGCCACCCACCTGGCGCAGGTGCGCCAGCTGCTCGGCGGCCAGCTGCCCGGGATGGAAGCCGCGGCGATGCAGGCGCCGCCCGCCAAGCCGGCTATCGCGGCCGAGCCGGCTCCGTCCGCTCCGCCCGCTCCGCCGATTCAGGCGGCTCCGACGGGCCCGTCTGCTCCGGCTCCTCCGGCCAGCGCGCCGCGCAACGGCAACGGCGGCGCCGTGCCGCCCAACACGGTGCCGCCTACCGCGGTGCAGCCCGTCCAGCAGTCCGGCCACCAGGCCACCCAGGTCTCGTCGGCGGCCACCGCGGCGCAGCAGCGGCCCGCCAACGGCGCCCCGGCCCCGGCCGGCGCCAAGCAGGCGGCCAACGGCAAGGAAGACGACGAGGACTGGTGGACTGAGTAACCGCGTTTCGTCGAGGGCGCGCGCCGGGTCGGCGTGCGCCCTCGTCGTATCTGTGGTCCGCTCGTGTCCGTGGTCCGCTCGTGTCCGTGGTCCGGTTGTGTCCGTGGTCCGGTTAGGTCACCGGGACGATGGCGGCCTGGACCAGGCGGCCATCGGTGACCTGGAGGACGCCAAGCGTGCCGTGCGGCTGGCGCCTGCGGTCGGTGGGCGATCCCGGGTTGAAGATCCGCAGCCCGGGCGTGGACTCGTCCATCGGGATGTGAGAGTGCCCGAACACCACGAGGTCCGCTCGGGGGAACCTGCGGCGCATCCGGGTCAGCCGCCCGGCGGCCGCGCCGCTGTCGTGCACCATCGCCGTGCTGAGGCCGTCCAGGTCGAATTCCGCTGTGCTGGCCGCACCCCATTCGGCCACGTCGCGGCCGTCATTGTTGCCGAGCACGGCGGTCACCGGAGCGTACTCCGCCAGCTCGGCGAGGACCGCGGCGGTGCAGACGTCGCCCGCGTGCAGGATGAGGTCGGCCCGGCGCAAGTGCTCGGCCACCCGGGGCGGGCAGACCCGCCACCGCCGCGGCGCGTGAGTATCAGCCAGGACGACGACCTGCACGGCACCATTCTTCCTGCCCGTCTTCCTGCTCGCACCGTCATCCTGCGCCAGGGCTTACGGCGTGGATGTCCCAGCCACGCCGCTGGGAGCCGCAGTGGCCCGTCCCACTGCACGCACCCCCCGTCACTATTTTCACAGTGCCGGTTATCGTGGATCGCCAGAGCCCCCATGAGGGACGTAAATATCCACGATGATGCGATCTTGCTCAGGAGCGGGCAGCGGGCGAGCCTGCAGCCACGGGCCGGGCCGTCAGGTTGCGGTGGTTCCGCCTGGCTCGTCCACGTGGCGGGTGTCGATGTCGTGGATGGTCGGCATGACCGAGGTGAGCGCTCCGCTGGCCTGTTCGGCCGCCTTCCGCTGACTGTCCCGCGCCTCGGCCTGCGCCGCGGCGGCGGCAAGCCGCCGGGCCGCCTCGAGGCGGCGGCGCTCGCGCTTGACCGCCTTGATCGCCCGGTCGGCGGCGGCGGCCAGCAGGCACACGAGCAGGACGACCAGGACAGCGATCAGCACTCGCACGGGCATCTTCCATTCCGGCGTTCGGCCCACGGGATGGTCCCAGTAAAGCCGGTGCTCAGAGAATTTTCCAAACCGTACTCATGCGCCTAATTCGGGCGGGTGTGGCTTCCTGACTGCTGCGTTGCTCGGTCAGCCGCGCAGCAGGCCGAGCAGCCAGCCGGGGCCGAGAATCTCCGCTCCGGCCGCCACGCACCTCGCGCGTAGCTCGCGGTCGGCGGTCACGACCACGCGCCGCCCAGGCAGTTCGCGTACCACGGCCACGATCGCGTCGTCCCCCGAGCCACGCGCCTGGACCACGCGCACCTCCCCCGGCCGCGCCGGCCCGGTCCCGTCCGCGTCCGGCTCCGCGGCCGGGAGGCGGGCGGCCGCAGCCCTGGCCGCGCCTTCCAGCACCATGACGAAGCCCGGCTCGCTCGCCTGCTCCGGGCCGGCCTCGTCCGTGACCGGGCTGTCCGCGGCTGGGCTGTCCGCGGCTGGGCTGTCCGCGGCTGGGCTGTCCGCGGCTGGGCCATCCGGCAGGATGGCGCGGCCGCTCTGGGCCAGCCGGACTATCTCATCGTGCAGCCGGACCGCGGCGCCGGGCCGGTCCCGCCACCAGCCGTCGGGACGCGACCCCATCACGTTGGCGACGTCTACGACAATTGTCACCTGTTGCCCGCCGATCCCCATCTCCTCCGCACCGTAAGCTGGCCGCATGGCAGACGTGAAACTCGCCCGGCAACTCACCGAACCGGTCACCAGGCTACGGCAGCGCCAGACGGCGCCGCTGATCCTCGAGCTCGACCTGACCGAAGGCATCGGCGAGGGCCCGGTCACGGATCCGCTGACCGCGATCATGTCCAGGCGCCGGGCCAGGCTGCCCGACGTCATCGAGGGCCTGCGCCGGGCGCGCGAAGACGACCGGGTACGCGCCCTCGTGGCGAGGGTGGGCGGCGGCCGGATCGGGCTGGCCCGGATGCAGGAGCTGCGCGAGGCGATCAGCGCGTTCCGAGAATCGGGCAAACTCACCGTGGCCTGGTCCGAGACCTTCGGCGAGTTCACGCACGGCAACGTACCGTACTACCTGGCCACCGCGTTCGACCGGATCTACCTGCAGCCCTCGGGCTCGGTCGGGCTCACCGGGGTGGCGGTCGAGCAGCTGTTCCTGCACGATGCGCTGGCCAAGGCCGGCATCGCCTTCCAGAGTGCCAAACGGTACGAGTACAAGTCGGCCGCCGACAACCTCACCGAGCGCGGCTTCACCGAGCCCACCCGGGAGGCCGCCGAACGGCTGGCCGTCTCGGTCGTCGAGCAGATCACCGCCGCCATCGCCGAGCGCCGCGGCAAGACCCCCGAGCAGGCCCGCGCGCTGCTCGACCGGGGGCCGTTCCTGGCCGAGGACGCCCTGGCCGAGGGCCTGGTCGACGCGCTCGCGTACCGGGACGAGGTCTACGCGGACGTCCGCAAGGAGGCCGGGCCGGACGCGATCCTGCAGTACGTCGCGCGCTACCAGCGGTCGCATGCGCTGGCCCAGCGAGCCAGGAAGCTGCCCAACCCGCGCGGGCGCTTCGTCGCGGTGATCTACGCGACCGGGCCGATCAAGCAGGGCCGCAGCGGCCGGAGCCCGCTGGGCGGCGGCTCGATCGGCTCGGACACCGTGACGGCCGCGCTGCGCGCGGCGACGTCCGACGAGCGGGTCCGCGCCGTGCTGTTGCGGGTGAACAGCCCCGGCGGGTCCGCGGTGGCGTCGGACACCATCTGGCGCGAGGTGGTCAGAACCCGCGCGTCGGGCAAGCCGGTCGTGGTGTCGATGAGCGACGTGGCCGCCTCCGGCGGGTACTACATCTCGATGGCGGCCGACGTCATCGTGGCGCAACCGGGCACGCTCACCGGGTCGATCGGCGTGATCACCGGTAAGCCCGTGCTCGAGGAGGCGTTCGGGCGGATCGGCATCACGACCGATTCGGTGTCCGTGGGCCGCGGGGCCACCATGTTCGCGCCCACCCACCCGTTCAGCGAGGACGAGTGGCATCGGATCAACAACTGGCTCGACGCGATCTACCGCGACTTCACCGAGAAGGTCGCCTCGGGCCGCCGGATGACGGTGGAGCAGGTGCACGAGATCGCCAGGGGGCGGGTCTGGACCGGCGCCGACGCCGCGCGGAACGGCCTGGTGGACGAGCTCGGCGGGATGTCGGCGGCGGCCGGGATCGCCCGCCGCCGGGCCGGGCTGCCCGCCGACGCGCCGCTGCGCGCCTACCCCCGGCTGACCCCGTTCGACCAGTTGCGCCCGCCGGAGTCGAGCGAGTCCCGCCCGGCCGCCGCGGCCACGCTGGACCTCCGCTTCGCCGACGCCTGGGGCCCCGCCTGGCGGTTCGCGGCCCGGGCCGGCCTGTCACCGTACGGGCCGCTGATCCTCCCGGGCCGGTGGATCATCAGTTGACCGAACGAACCGGCTTTCCCGCCCCGGCGACGGCGGATCTCGCCGCGGCGTGGGCGGCCTGGGCGGGCGCGGTCACGCTGGTGACGGTGGCGGACGGCCGGGACGACATCGGGACCACGGTCAGCTCGTTCAGCCCGGTGTCGGCCGAACCGCCGCTGGTGCTGGTGTCGCTGCTGTCCGGCTCCTATCCGGCGGAGCTGTTCAGCCGTCCGGATGAGCCGGTCACGCGGTTCGCCGCGACGCTGCTCTCGGCCGGGCAGCGGATGGTGGCCGGGCGGTTCGCGGCCACAGGACGACCCGGCGCCCGGCTGATGCTCGACGACGTGCCGCACCGGCGCGGCCCAGGCTCGGGGGCGCTGATCGCCGAGGGCGGCCTGGCCGCGCTGGAGTGCTCGGCGGAGCGGCTGGTCACCGCCGGGGACCACCTCCTGGTCCTCGCGGGGGTCACCGGCGTGGTGTACGTGGCCGGCTCGGGCGAGCCGCTGATCAGGTTCCGCGGCCGCTACTGTGCTGGCCCAGGGGGGACGACCCCCCTGGAACCCCCCGCAGGCCCGCCGAGGCGCTCGCCCTAGTATCACGCGGCCGGAGGGGCTAAAAGCCCCTCGCGGACCGCGTGATCGCGGCTACGCCGCGTTACTCACGTAGCGCCCGCGACCAGGCGGCCCTCCTGCCAGACGGCGGCCACCTGCGGGACGCCGGGACGGTAGGCCAGGTAGGCGTGCGACGGCGCGTCCAGCAGGATCAGGTCGGCCCTGGCGCCGACGCCGAGGTGGCCGATGTCGGTCCGGCGCAGCGCCCTGGCGCCGCCCGCGGTGGCCGACCAGACCGCCTCTTCGGTGGTCATTCGCATCTCCCGGACGGCGAGCGCGATGCAGAACGCCATGCTGGACGTGAACGAGGAGCCGGGGTTGCAGTCGGTGGCCAGGGCCACGGTGACGCCGGCGTCGAGCAGCCTGCGCGCGTCGGGAAACGGCTGCCTGGTACCGAACTCCGCACCGGGCAGCAGGGTCGCGACGACCGGCGTGGAGACGAGTGTATCCACGTCGTCGTCGGTTAGGAACGTGCAGTGGTCGGCCGACGCGGCGCCCGCCTCGGCCGCCACCCGGACGCCGGGACCCGGGCCGAGCTGGTTGGCGTGCACCCGGGTGCTGAGCCCCGCGGCCCGGCCCGCCGCCAGCACCGCGGCGGCCTCGTCCGCGCCGAACGCACCGTCCTCGCAGAACACGTCGACCCAGCGGGCCGACGGCGCGCAGGCGGCCAGCATCGGTCCGCACACCAGGTCGACGTAGGCCGCCGGGTCGGCGGCGAACTCGGGCGGTACGACGTGCGCGCCGAGGTAGGTGACCTCGGGGGTGACCTCGGCGGCCAGCGCCAGCCCGCGTGCCTCGTCCGGCACGGTGAGCCCGTACCCGGACTTGCACTCGAACGTGGTGGTGCCCTGGCGGAGCATCTCGGACGCCAGCCGCCGCAGGTTGGCGCGGAGCACGGCGTCGGAGGCGGCTCGGGTCGCCTCGACCGTGACCAGGATGCCGCCCGCGCGGTACGGCCGGCCCGCCATCCGGGCGGCGAACTCCCCGCTGCGCTCGCCCGCGAAGACCAGGTGCGCGTGCGAGTCGGCGAACCCGGGCAGCACGGCCCGTCCGGCCGCGTCCACGGCCGTGTCGGCGGCGGGCGCGCGGGCCGCCGGGCCGGTCCAGGCCACCTTGCCCTCCGCGATGACCAATGCCGCGTCGCTGATCGCGGCGAAGGCGCCCTGCTTGCCATCTTCGGGCCGGCCGTCGTTGGTGACCAGTTCACCGATCCCGGTGATCAGCGTGCTTTTCCCATCGGACACGGCACAAGCTTCCCACTCCCGATCGGGCCAGGGGCAGGCGGAGGGGGGTGAGGTCTTCAGGCGGCCGGGGTCAGGGTACCCCTGGTCACCAGCTCGACCAGCGGCTCCAGGTCGGCCGGCAGCGTGGCGTCGGCCTGGGTGAACGGGACGAGCTCGCGGATCATCCGGTAGGCGCGGCCGGTGCCCAGGCCGAGCTGACCAGGTTCGCGCAGGTCGATGGCCTGGGCCGCGACCACGAACTCGATCGCCGCGACCCGGGCACACAGGGCGATCATGTCGGCCAGCCGCCGCGCGGACAGCGGCGCCATCGTGGCCCGGTCCTCGATGCCCTCGCCCTTCACCGAGCTGGCCAGCTCGTAGGAGACCGGGTGGGCCAGCGTGCGCGCCTCGACGGTGATGGCCTGCCCGGCCACCGCCAGCTCGGCCAGCGCGTCGTCCGGGGAGCCCGCGCTGGCGGCCAGCCCGGCCGGGAGCCCGGAGTAGGGCGCCTGCAGGAGCTTGACCGCGCGCTCGTTGGCGCTGGTCACCACCGGGGCGAGCGCGACGCGCAGGAAGTCGAGGGCGGCGGCGAGCGGGCCGATGTCGAAGTTGCCGACCGAGACGATCCGGCCCGGCTCATGTCCCGCGGGCACCACCACGACCGGGTTGGACTGCGAGGAGTTGAGCTCGAGCTGCAGGATGTTCAGCACGTAGCCGAGGGCGTCCCTGGCGGCGCCGTGGATGTGCGGGATGCAGCGGAAGGTCAGCGGGTCCTGCAGGAATCTGGCCGCGCCCGGCTGCCACAGGTAGCTGCCCGCGAGCAGCAGCCGCAGCTGGTGCAGGGTGGCCTTTAGGCCGGGGAACGGCCTGGTCTGCTCGACGGCCGGGTCCAGGCAGGCCAGGTTGGCGCCGAACGCCTCCAGGTCGAGCGCGCCCGCCACGTCGAACACCGCCAGCAGGGCCTCCGCGTCGGCGGTGGCCAGGCAGGCCCAGGCGGTGGTGAAGGCGTTGCTGCTGACCAGCGCGAGGCCCTCGTTCTCGGCCACCTCGAAGCCGCTGCGGGTGATGAGCCCGTGGGCCAGGTCGGCCATCGGGCCGAGGTCGCCCTGGCCGATCGAGCCTAGCCGGCGCACCGGCGGCGCGTACCCCTCGTTCAGCAGCGTGACGATCATCTCGGCCAGTTCGGGGCGGACGCCGGTGACGCCCTTGGCGTAGCTGTTGGCCAGGCAGAGCATCGCGCCGCGGACGACGTCGGCCGGGGCCGCGTCGCCCTGGGCGATCCGGTGGTTGAGCACCAGGCGCTGGTTGAACCGCTGCCGTTCGGCCGGGTCGAGCAGGTACGACTTGCGTTCGCCGACCCCCGTGGTGAGGCCGTAGACCGGCTCGCCACGGGCGAGAATGTCCTGGACGACCGCGCGGGACCGGCGCATGGCGGCGATCGCCTCGGGCGCCAGCCTGACCGACTCGCCGTGCCGGGCAGCCGCCACGACCTGCGTAACAGTCAGGTCACTTCCGTTGAGCGCGATCGTCATTGATTGCTCACCCATCTATAACTGAGCTAGGCTCTGCCGTTCCAGGGGGGTTCCGCGTGAGGCGGCTCACCATTCCTGAGGCGGCCAGTATCAAGGAGGCCAGCGATGGCGGCGTTCCTTCTGAGGCGCCTCGGCTTTATGATCCTGACGTTGTTCCTTCTCAGCCTGATCATATTCTTCGCCGGTCAGATCGTCCCCGGTGATCCCGGCCGCGCCGTCCTCGGCCCGTTCGCCGCCAACAGCGCGGTGCAGGCCCTCGACCATTCGCTCGGCGTCGACAAGCCGCTGATAACCAGGTACCTGGACTGGCTCGGCGGGCTGCTGCACGGAAATTTCGGTAAGTCGTACGCATACCAGAGCCCGGTCGCGCCGTTCGTCCGGGCCGCGCTGATCAATTCGGTCAAGCTGGCCGTGCTCGCGTTCGTCATCGTGGTGCCGCTCGGCATCGTCGGCGGCGTGATCGCCGCGCTCTACGAGGGCCGCACGGCGGACCGGGCCATCTCGGTGACCGGGCTGTCCCTGTCCAGCGTGCCCGAGTTCGTATCCGGCATCGTGCTGATCGTGGTGTTCGGCGTGACGCTGAAGGTCCTGCCGGTGACCGCGTCGGCCGGGCCCGGCGCCGGAGTCTGGAACCAGTTCCGGCACCTGATCTTGCCGGCCATACCGCTCGTTTTGGTGCTGTTCGGTTACATTGCCCGTATGGCCAGGGCGGGGACCATCGAGTCGCTGAACTCGGACTACACACGGACCGCGGTGCTCA
>Ga0335078_10018418_pt1 | contig 10383 bp, 9 predicted proteins | sample Lox_Sample_32_FD_206711 | JGI IMG/M metagenome (GOLD analysis project Ga0335078, IMG submission 206711) | Soil microbial communities from Loxahatchee National Wildlife Refuge, Florida, United States - Lox_Sample_3.2 | ecosystem: Environmental > Terrestrial > Soil > Wetlands | place: USA: Florida...
GAATACGCCCACCACGAGGTCGGGCCGAGCCAGCACGAGATCGACATGCGCTACTCAGACGCGTTGAAGATGGCCGACGACTGCATGACCTACCGGATCACGGTCAAGGAATACGCGATGAAGTACGGCCTGCACGCGACGTTCATGCCCAAGCCGCTGTTCGGCAAGAACGGCTCCGGGATGCACACCCACCAGTCGCTGTTCCGGGGCGAGCAGAACGCGTTCTTCGACCCCGACGACCCGTACTACCTGTCCGACATCGGCAAGGCCTTCATCGCCGGCCAACTCCGGCACGCACGGGAGATCTGCTCGATCTTCGCCCAGTGGGTCAACTCGTACAAGCGCCTAGTCCCCGGTTACGAGGCGCCCGTGTACATCGCTTGGTCCCGGCGCAACCGCTCCGCGCTCGTGCGCATCCCGATGTACCACCCCGGCAACGAGCGCGCGACCCGGATGGAGCTGCGCTGCCCGGACCCGGCCTGTAACCCGTACCTGACGTTCGCCGTTCTGCTCCAGGCCGGCCTCGAGGGGATCGAGCACCGCTACGAGCTGCCCGATCCAATGGAGACGAATCTCTACCACCTGTCCTCCGAGGAGCGCCGCCGGCTCGGGATCGAGCAGCTACCGGCCACGCTTGGCGAGGCGATCGAGCTCACCGCCCAGTCGGAGCTGGTCCTGCGCTCGCTCGGCGAGCACATGTTCAACCGTTACATCGAGATCAAGCGCCAGGAGTGGGAGGACTACCGGGTCCAGGTGACCCCGTGGGAGCTCGAGCGCTACCTCCCGGTGCTATAGCCGGCGATAGCGCGCCTCGAACAGCGAGTAGCACGCGAACACGAGCAGTCCCGCTGCGACCAGCGCCAGCAGGACCGGCCCGAGCGGCTCGCGGTGCACCCGTGCGAGCACGCCGTCGACCCCTACGGCGTCATGCGGGTCATACGAGATGCCGGCGCGCAGCAGGAAATACCCGACGATCCCGAACACGAGCGACCGGGCCGTGAGCCCGACCCGCCCGACTGCCATATACGTGCGCCGCTCGCGCTCGCTCATCTCGCCGAGCTTGGCGCTCTCGGCGAACCCGCCGCGGACCGCGTCGTAGATCTGGTAGAGGCAGATCGCGATGAAGACGCCTCCGGCGATCGCGACGATCACCGAGCCACCGGGCCAGCCGAGGACGCCGGCGGTCGCCCGGGATGGGCTGCTAGCGCCGCCCGAGCTGCCTGATCCGCCGCCACCCGACGAGCCGTCGAGCAGGATCCGGACGGCGATCGCGAACAGGCCGATGTAGACGAGGCCGCCGGCGGCGTTCGAGATGCGGTCCTTCAACTCGGGGCTGCCGCCACCCTCCGGACCATGACCGAATACGGCCTGACTCAGCTTCCAGAGCGCATAGGCCAGCAACCCGACGCACACCACGACGAGCGCCACGCGACCAAGCGGCGCGCCGGCGATGAGCGCGAGCGCTCCCTGCTGGTCCGGCGCGGCGGGCGCGGCGCCCGCGCCCGCCGCGAGCGCCAGCGCGATCGCGCCGATCACCCCGTACGTGACGCCCCGCGCGACGAAGCCGGCACGGACGAGCGCCCGGAACGGCCGTGACCGCTCGGCCTCCACGGATTCGCGCCCGACGTTCCTCGCCTCTCGTTCGACGCTGATCTGGGCAGAAGGCATGCCCAGTAGCTACCCGATGCCGCGAGGCTAACTCAGCGCCGCCACGAGCTCCTCGGGGCTGGTCACCGGGGCCTGGCACACGAACCGCTCGCACACGTACGCCGCGGCGTGGCCGTCGACCGGCCCGCGGCCCTCGAGCAGCGGCACGCCGTCGGCCTCCCCGGTGGCGAGCACCAGGTGTGGCCGAAATGCCCCCCGGACGACCCGTAGCAGCTCCCCGGTCCCGGTCGATGGCCCCACGATCGCCACCTCCTTGACCGGCGCCAGGTAGAAGTCGGCCGCGCCGAGCAGGTGCCCGAAGGCGCCCGGATGGCGCGCGGCCAATGGGAACAGCAGACGGAGCACGCCGAGCGCGTGGCGCTCGTAGCGCCCCTCGCCGGACAGCGCGGCGAGCCGCAGTAGGCCAAACGCGGCCGCCGAGTTACCCGACGGGATCGGCGAGTCCTCGAGGTCCTTGCGCCGGGCGGCGAGCCGCTCGTGGTCTGAGGCGGTCGTGAAGAAGCCGCCGCGCTCGGGGTCCTCGAAGCGGTCAATCATCACGTCGGCGAGCGCGGTCGCCTCGCCGTACCAGGTCGGGTCGCCCGTCGCCTCGTAGCACGAGACCAGCGCCTCGAGGAGGAACGCGTGGTCCTCGAGGTAGCCGTCGACCCGCGCGCGGCCGTCCTTCCAACTTCGCAGCAGGCGCCCGTCCGCGTCACGCAGGTCATTCAGCACGAACGATGCGCACCGGACGGCGGCACCGAGGTAGTCCTCGCGCTCGAGCACCGCGCCCGCGCCGGCGAGCGCGGAGATCATCAACGCGTTCCAGGAGGTCAGTCGCTTGTCGTCGAGTCCGGGGCGGACGCGAGCCGACCGCGCCTCGAGCAGCAGCCGCCGGATCTTGGGAAGGTCAGACGGCTCGGGCCCGCGCGCCTCCAGCACGTTCTGGCCGGCGCCCTCGAAGTTGCCGCGCTCGGTCGCGCCGAAGTACGCGATCGCCTCCTCGGCGAGCCCCGCCGGACCGAGCACCGATCGCAGCTCGTCGACCGTCCACACGTAGAACTTTCCCTCGACGCCGTCTGAGTCCGCGTCGAGCGCAGAGCAGAAGCCACCCTCGGGACCGCGCATCTCGCGAAGCGCCCAATCGAGCGTCTCACAGCACACGTCCCGGAAGCGCTCGTTGCCCGAGACCTGCCAGCCGTGCAGATAGGCGCGGGCCAGCAACGCGTTGTCATAGAGCATCTTCTCGAAGTGCGGGACGGTCCAGGTGGCGTCGACCGAGTAACGCGCGAACCCGCCGCCGACCTGGTCATAGATCCCGCCGCGGGCCATCGCCTCGAGCGTCCCGAGCGACATCTCATGCTCGCTCCGCGCCAGCAGAAGCTCGATCACCGACGCCTGGGGAAACTTCGGGGCTCGCCCGAATCCGCCGCTCGAGCGGTCATAGGTGCCCCACAACGCGACCAGCGCTTCCCGCACCAGATCCTGAGTGATGGGCTCCATCGACGGCTCGAGCCTCGCGGTCGCGCTCAGCGCCTCCACCATCTGCCCTCCCTGCCGAGTGATCTGATCGCGCCGCTCGGACCAGGCCTCGGACACCCCGTCGAGCACCATCCGCCAGCTCGGCAGGCCGTGCCGGGACTCGGGCGGGAAGTACGTCCCGGCATAGAACGGCACCCCGTCCGGGGTCAGGAACGCGTTCAGCGGCCAGCCGCCGTGGCCGGTGATCGCCTGGCAAGCCTCCATGCAGATCGCGTCGATGTCGGGACGCTCCTCGCGGTCGACCTTGACGCACACGAACCGCTCGTTCATGAGCTGAGCGATGTGCTGGTCCTCGAATGACTCGTGCGCCATCACGTGGCACCAGTGGCACGCCGAGTAGCCGATCGAGACGAGCAGCGGGCGGTCCTCGTCGCGGGCGCGCGAGAGCGCCTCGTCTCCCCACGGCTCCCAGTCCACGGGATTGTCCTTGTGCTGGAGCAGGTACGGCGAGCTTTCGCCCCCGAGGCGGTTCGGCACGGGGTCAGGCTACCCCAGCGCAGACTCGCGCAATACGCTACGTCGACCGTGCCACCGAGGAGGAAGCCAGTTGTCAGCACACCGCGAGTCGATAAGGGCGCCCGGCGCACCTGAGGCAGTAGGTCCGTACGTCCACGCCGTTCGCGCCGGCGGAGACCTGTTGTTCTGCTCCGGCCAGATCCCGCTCGACCCGAAGACCGGCGATCTCGTCGGAGCGACCGCGGCCGACCAGGCGGGCCGTTGCCTGGAGAACCTCGCGGCGGTGTGTGACGCGGCGGGCGCGACGCTCGGCGACGCGGTCCGGCTCACCGTGTACCTGACCGACATGGCATCGTTCGCCTCGGTCAACGAGGTGTACGAGTCGTTCTTTGAATCCGATCCGCCGGCGCGGGTCGCGATCGCGGTGGCCGGCCTGCCACGCGGCGCGCTGGTGGAGATCGACGCGGTGGTGGCGCTCCCTGACTGACACGGCTCGACCCCTCGATGCGAGCGCGCCCGTATCGGCCGACGACATCCGCCGCGCCGCCCGAGTGATCGCCGGGGTCGTCCGCGAAACGCCGGTACTGAGCTCGCGGACGCTCAGCGAGCGCAGCGGCGGGACCGTCGAGCTCAAGGCCGAGAACCTCCAGCGGACGGGCTCGTTCAAGCTGCGGGGCGCGCTCTCGAAGCTCACGGCGCTCGGCGACGCATGCGCCGCCGGTGTCGTCTGCGGGAGCGCCGGCAACCACGCCCAGGCGGTCGCGTACGCCGCTCGGGCGCGCGGCGTGCCGTGCCTCGTGTACATGCCCGAGGGCGCGCCAATCGCGAAGGTCGAGGCCGCCCGGTCGCTCGGCGCCAAGGTGAACATGGCCGGCGCGACCGTCGACGAGGCGCTCGAGGCCGCCTACGAGCGCGTCGCCGAAAACGAGAAGATGGCGTTCGTGCATCCGTTCGAGGATCCGGACGTGATCGCCGGCCAGGGGACGATCGGACTCGAGTTGCTCGAGCAGGTGCCCGATCTGGCGCGGGCGATCGTGCCCATCGGCGGGGGCGGGCTGGTCAGCGGGATCGCGATTGCGCTCAAATCCGCCCGCCCGTCGATCGAGGTCGTCGGCGTCCAGGTCGCGAGCTGCGCTCCGGTGCGGGGATCGCTCGCCGCGGGCAAGCCGGTTCCGGTGCGCTCGGCGCTGACGATCGCCGATGGAATCGCGGTCAAGCGGCCGGGAGAGCTGACGCTGTCACTGATCGACCGGTGGGTCGACGACGTCGTGGCCGTGGAAGAGGACGAGGTCGCCGAGGCGATGGTGTTCCTGATCGAGCGCGCAAAGCTCGTGGTCGAGGGCGCGGGCGCGGTCGGCGCCGCGGCGCTGCTCTCGGGGCGGCTGTCCGGCTCGGCGCCGGCGACCGGGACGACGGTCGTGATCCTGTCCGGCGGCAACGTCGACGCCGGGCTGCTCGCGGAAGTGGCGCGCCGGCACGAGAGCCAGGCCGGCCGGCGCCTCGTGCTCCTCGCCTCGCTTCCCGATCGCCCCGGCTCACTGGCACGGTTGCTCGCGCTCGTCGGCGAGCTCCGTGCGAACCTGCTCGACGTCGAGCACATCCGCGAGGGATTCGACCTGCACGTGCGCGAGACTGCGGTGCAGCTGGTGCTCGAGACGCGGGGTCAGGTCCACGCCGACCGCGTGACCGAGGCGGTGCGCGCGGCGGGATACGAGGCGCCGCGTCCAGTCCGGTAGTCGCGGCCCATGCGGTAGCCGCGCGCCTGCTCGACGAGCGCGCCGACGACGCGGCTCTGCTCGTCGGCCTCGGGGTGCCACTGGACGCCGAGCACAAACCGGCGCCCGGGCGCCTCGATCGCCTCGGGCAGGCCGTCGATCGTAGAACGCCCCGTGACGACGAGGCCCTCGCCGATGCCGGCCACGCCCTGGTGGTGATGGGACTTGGTGCCGTGCAGCTCCTCGCCGGCGGCGCGCGCGGCGAGCGAACCGGCGGTCAGCCGCACGTCGTGATCGGAGCCGTCGAAGCTGCCGGGGGTGCGGCGGTGCTCCTCGTGGCCGAGCTGCTCGGGCAGGTGCTGGGCGAGAGTCCCTCCGAACGCGACGTTGATCAGCTGCATGCCGCGGCAGATGCCGAGCACGGGGATGTCCCGCTGCACCGCGCGGGTGGCGAGCGCGAGCTCTGAGCGGTCTCGTTCGGGCACGAGGTGGTGGGTGGCGGGATGGAGGTCGGCGCCGTAACGGGCGGGGTCGATGTCGTTCCCGCCCGCGAGGATCAGTCCGTCGAGCAGATCGAGGATCCCGTCGGGGTCGTCCTCGAAGCGGCCGTCCGGGGGGATCATCACCGCCATCCCGCCGGCGCGCTGGATCGCCTCGATGTAGGAGAACGCCAGCAGCGCGGCCTCGCGCTGCTCCCACACGCCCCAGTTCGCGCGGGCGAGCGCCGTACATATGCCGATGACCGGCCGCTGTTCGCTCATCGCCTCCTTAGCCTAGCCCGCTGGATCTTTCCCGACGCCGTCTTCGGCAGCTCGTCGGTGAACTCGACGATCCGGGGGTATTTGTACGGCGCCGTGTGCTGCTTGACGTGCTCCTGCAGCTCAGTGGCCAGGGCCTGGCCGGGCGCGAATCCGTCCCGCAGCACAACCACCGCGCGGACCACCGCTCCGCGCTCCTCGTCGGGGGCGGCAACGACTGCCGCCTCTGCGACGGCCTCGTGCGAAACGAGCGCCGACTCGACCTCGAACGGGCCGATCCGGTAACCCGCCGAGATGATCAGGTCGTCGGAGCGTCCCTCGAAGTACAGATAGCCGTCGTCGTCGAGGCTCACCCGGTCCCCGGTCCTCCAGGGTCGGCCGGCCGGGGCGGGGGTGCCGTCCAGGTAGCCGACGAAAAACGTCGGGTCGGTGGCCGGGTCGGCCAGGACGAGCTCGCCGTCCTGCGCTCGGAGGTCGACGCCGGGCAGAGCTCGCCCCATCGATCCGGGCCGGACCGGCTCGCCGGGCGGGTTGCCGGTCAGCTGGCCGGTCTCGGTTTGGCCGTAGCCGTCACGGATCGCGAGCCCGATCTCCTCGGTGAACGTCCGGATCACCTCGGGATTCAGCGCCTCGCCGGCGGCCACCAGCGACCGCAGCGCCGGCAGCGGCCGCAGCTGGACGCGCTTGGCGATCACTCGGTACTCGGTCGGGGCCATGCACAGAACGTTGACCTCCTCGGAGGCAAGCACCTCGAGTCGCTGCGCGGCGTCGAACCGCTCGTCGTGGAGCAGTGCCGTCGCGCCCCGCAGCCACGGGGCGATGAACGTGTTGCGCGCCGACTTGGACCAGCCGGTGGAGGCGGTGCACCACACGAGATCGCCCGGCTGAGCGTCGAGCCAGTGCTCGGCCTGCAGCCGCTGGCCGGGGAGATAGCGCTGTCCGTGGACGACCCCGGTCGGCTCGCCGGTGGTACCGCTCGTGAACGTGATCAGGCACGGGTCGTGTGGCTCGAGCTCGGCCGCCGGCGCCGGCTCCGGCGCTTCGAACAGCCGCTCGTCGGGGACGGTCAGCACGGTGCCCTCCGGGCACGCGCCGGACAGCTCGGTCAGGTTCCGCTCGTCGGCCACGATCAGCTTCGGCGAAGCCTTGGCGATCCGCTGGGCGAGGTCCGCGCCTCGGAGCTGTTCGTTGCAGGCGAGCGCGACCGCGCCGATCCGGAAGCAGGCGACCATCGTCAGCACCCATTCGGGGCGGTTGCCGATCACGGTCATGACGACGTCGCCTCGGACGACGCCATGGCGGGTAAGCGTGCCCCCCAGCCGCGCGCTCCGGTCGGCGACCTCGGCGAAACTCCACTCGCGCCGGCTGCCGTCTCGGGCCAGCTCGACGAGCGCCGTGCGATCCGGCGGAGCGCCGTCGACGACGTCTCGAGCGAAGTTCATCCCGGCGGCCAGTGTGCCAGGATCGGGTGCGGTGACGTTCTGGCGCGGTGTCCTGTGGCTCCACCTGCTCGCGATGGCATTCTTCGTCGGCGGCCAGCTGATGCTGGGGGCGGTCGTCGTGCCGGTGCTACGGGGGCTCGACGACCGCGCGCCACTCCGATCGGCGGCCCGCCGGTTCGGGATCGGGACCGTGATCGCATTCGCGGCGCTGATCGTGACCGGGGTCGCGATGGCCAGCCACTCCCACCTGTGGAGCGGCTCGGCGCTACGGGTGCACGTGGGACTGGCCGTGGTCGTGGCGGTGCTGATCGGTGCGCACCTGCGCCGCCCCGAGTGGCACGTACTCGACGCCGCGATCTTCCTGGTATCGGTGGCAATCGTGTGGGCGGGCCTCGTGGTGGCCGGATAGGTCCGCGGGCAAACTCAAACATTTGTCCAAAATTGTGATGTTTGATGAAGTTTGCGTCACAATTTCGGCTCGGCCGCCGGCGCAAGGGGGCCCAGACCGACTACATGCGGGTTCGGCTCCGTTTGGAGCTCGTCAGTAGAAGCTGACGATCGGTTTGGTTGCGGCCGGCGGCAGATTTCTTTAAGACACTGTTTCCGTGCCGGGGTAGGCGCCTTGGTAAGCTCGCGAGCGCATGGGGCTGATGACGGGAACAGGTCCGTTTGGGCGCGATCCAGCCGGGACGCACAACTTCGAAACGCCCGCTCCGGGGATGGCGATGTACATCGAGCCGTGCCAGAAATGGATCCGGGTGATGGTCGGCGGCGAGACGATCGCGGACTCGCGCAACGCGCTGATGGTGTCGGAGTCCGGGCATCAGCCGGTCTATTACTTCCCACGCGAGGATGTCCGCGCCGACCTGCTCGAGCCGTCGGACCGGCACACGCGGTGCCCGAAGAAGGGCGAGGCCTCCTACCACACGATCCGAGCCGGCGACCAGGTCGTCGAGAGCGGCGCCTGGTATTACCCCGAGCCGCTCGAGGGGGCGGAGCCGATCAAGGACATGATCGCGTTCTACTTCGACCGGATGGACCACTGGTACGAGGAGGACGAGGAGATCTTCGTCCACCCGCGCGACCCGTACCACCGCGTCGACGTGATCCCGACCTCGCGCCACATCAAGGTCTCGCTCGACGGCGAGGTACTGGCGGAAAGCGACAAGGCAATGGCGCTGTTCGAGTCGAACCTGCCGACCCGCTGGTACCTCCCGCGCGAGGACGTCTCGGCCGAGCTCGAGCCAACCGACACCGCCACGCGCTGCCCGTACAAGGGCATCGCGAGCTACTACGCGGTCAAGCGCGAGAACGGCGAGACGGTCAAGGATCTGATCTGGTACTACGACGATCCGCTCCGGGCCGTCGATGGGATCACCGGGCGCCTGTGCTTCTTCAACGAGCGCGTCGACGTCGAAGTCGACGGCGAGCCCGAGGGCCGGCCGAAGACCGTGTGGAAGCACGGCGTGAAGTCGGAAGCCGCCGCGGCGGCTGCCCGAAACGGCAGCTGAACCAACCCATCTCACGTATCCTCGGCTGCTCCCAGACGCTTAGGAGCAACCACAACCATGGCTACCGCAACCACCGACCGGACCGATGAGCAGAAGGCGATCTGCGAGATGGTCCGCCAGTTCGCCGACGAGCAGATCATCCCCAACGCCGAGCACTACGACCACGAGGACGAATTTCCCGCACCGATCGTCGAGCAGATGAAGGAGCTGGGGCTGTTCGGGGTCACGATCCCCGAGGAGTTCGACGGGATGGGACTCGACCTGACGACGTACGCGATGATCGTCGAGGAGCTTTCGCGGGGGTGGATCTCGATCTCGGGGATCGTCAACACCCACTTCATCGGGTCCTACCTGCTGATGAAGTTCGGGACCGACGAGCAGAAGCAGAAGTTCCTGCCGAAGATGGCCACCGGTGAGATGCGCGCGGCGTTCAGTCTGTCCGAGCCCGAGCTCGGGTCCGATGTGGCGGCGATCAAGACCTCAGCGAAGAAGACCGGCGACGCCTACGAGATCAACGGCACGAAGATGTGGGTCACGAACGGGCTGCTGTCCTCGCTGGTGTTCGTGCTCGTCCGGACCGACCCGAACGCCGAGCCCAAGCATCGCGGGCTGACCTGCTTCATCGCCGAGAAGGAGCCCGGGGCTTCAGAGAACACGGGCGACTGGGCCGGGTTCAACGTCCCGCCCAAAATCAAGAAGATGGGCTACAAGGGCGTCGAGTCCACCGAGCTCGTGTTCGACGGCTACCGGTGCCCGGCGGAGAACATCCTCGGGGGCGAGACGGCGGGTCTCAACAAGGGCTTCGCGCAGATGATGGACGCGCTCGAGCTGGGCCGGGTGAACGTCGCGGCCCGCGGGGTCGGTCTCGCCCAGAGAGCACTTGAGCTGGCACTGAGGTACTCGCAGGAACGGCGGACGTTCGGCAAGCCGATCTCCCAGCACCAGGCGATCCAGTTCAAGCTCGCGGACATGGCAACCCAGGTCGAGGCGGCGCGCCTGCTGACCCACCGGGCCGCCCGCATGAAGGACGCCGGCGAGCGCTCGGACATCGAGGCGGGCATGGCCAAGCTGTTCGCCTCCGAGGCGGCTCGTTTCTGCGCCGAGGAGTGCCTGCGGATCCACGGCGGCTACGGGTACTCCAAGGAATACGAGATCGAGCGGATCTACCGTGATGCGCCGCTGCTCCTGATCGGCGAAGGAACCTCGGAGATCCAGCGCATGGTCATCGGGCGAAAGCTCCTGGAACGGAACAAGATATGAGACGATCCCGAGCTTTCGCCTTCGGGCGAAAGCTCCTGGAGCGGAACAAGAT
>Ga0335078_10018419_pt1 | contig 10383 bp, 12 predicted proteins | sample Lox_Sample_32_FD_206711 | JGI IMG/M metagenome (GOLD analysis project Ga0335078, IMG submission 206711) | Soil microbial communities from Loxahatchee National Wildlife Refuge, Florida, United States - Lox_Sample_3.2 | ecosystem: Environmental > Terrestrial > Soil > Wetlands | place: USA...
GCGAGCACGCTCTCCACAGCTTGCTGGACCCTGTCTTCCTGGGTGGTGATCTCTATTTCCCACGCTCCGCGCTTTAGTCTCACCGTCACGCTCGGAGGTTTCTCATTCTCGGGCAACTGGACCCTGTTGCCCCTGTTGTCCAAGATGCCATTATTTGAATTGGTGACCCCCCGCAGGCTATGAGAAAGCAGTGCCGTCTCCAAGCGCAGGGCTCCGCGGGGTTGCTGCTCTTATAAACAATTGGGCATGTTGCGCATGCGCAATACTTAATTACCTACTGTTGTATAGGACATGTTGCGCAACATGGCCACCGCTACCCTCCATGAATTCGAAGACGGCAAGGGGTCGGTCCTCGACTCCTTGGCGGAAGAGTTCGAAAACGCCTTTGCCGAGCTCGCAGAAAGCGCCGAAAAGGAGCTCGCAGGCCGGACGTTCGTCTTCAGCAGCTACGGGAGGGAGCTCTATCCGTACTTCGAGGCGACAGACGCAGACCAGGTCCCTGGGTGCATAATTCCTATCAAAGAAGGGCGACCGGTCGCGTCCGTCGACTCGACGTGCGTGATGGTAGGGGAGACGTCACAGGGGGCTCTGTACGCCGCTAGGACGGCCGTGGGGATTTCATTCGAGGGGGCCCTCAGGCGCTTCTTCAGGCTGGGTCCAATACTTGTTTTCGTAACCACGTCAGGGGTCTCGGGGCTCAGCCGGTACGTGTCTTCCGCTGAGATGGACCTCCTGCTCTCAGACCACGCCGTCGCGGAGAGGTTCATTCGGAATAGTGTAGAAAGAAGAGTCATCGATGCTCTCTCAGGGGTGAAGGGGGAGACCATCGTGATGGCAGACGGGTCTTTGAAGCATCCGATGGGTCAATTCTCCGGGTCCGCCCACAGACGGCCGGATTCAGGGATCAGCCTCGTGGGATTCTCAAAGTCGAGCAACCTTCTCCTCTCCGAGGCGATGGTCGCCGTCCTCTCTGCCGCCAAGGGGCCCTCCTACTACACGCTGGATGAAGGGCCCGTCAGCACGGTTCTGGCGAAACTCTCCATTGACGGCCTGGTGTTCAGGCTCGACATCTCGGGCTCGGAGGCCCCCGAGACAACCCTTGGGCGGATCCTGTGGAACGATGCCTTCGCCTCGGGCTACCCTGACTCCCTGAAGGTCGCCCACCACCTGTCCATCTTTTCAAAAGCGGAAGACCAGGCGCTGAAGGCCTTCGTCACCAAGCGGTTCAGGGTCCGCCAGCTCCACACCTTCCCGCTGAGGAAGATAGCGCTTGGAAGTTTCAAGGGGAGCGCCTAGCCGTTGAAGATCCTGAAGAAGGAGGCAGACGACATCCTGGTGATCGCCTCCCCAAGAGAGCGCATCCGTGTCGGGGATTATCTAGTCGCCTCAGAGCCCGACAAGAGCCTTGTCCTGCAAGTCTACGATGAAAGGTACCTCGACGTGGAGGGGATCGAAGAGGAGATTGCGAGAGAGGAGATCCTTTCTGCGTCAGCCCCCGGGGTTACCTCTGACCCCACGGACCTGTCCACGATTTCCACGCTGATACGCGACATGCGCATTCTACTTTGCAAAGCGAGGGGTACCATATCGGAAGGAAGGCTCACCCCCAGGGCCAACTGGATGCCGTCGAGGACGCACACGACGGTCGCCCATCTTCCTGTGAACGAACTCGGGGTGTCGCTGGAGCCCCTGGGGTCCAGGAGCATCCGGCTCGGGACGGTGGATTCAACCTCAGGGTTTGGCATCCCCGCGGAGGCCCTGGACGGCAGGATCACAGTGATAACCGGGCGCAAGGAATCCGGAAAGTCGCACCTGGCAAAGATCCTCCTGAGGGGACTCCTCGAGCACGGCGCCTACGCCGTGGTGTTCGACCTGAACGACGAATATGGGTCGGTCGGCCTCCACGCGGACGGGAACGAAACGACCGAGGCCCGGAAGGTCAGGGTCCTCCGCCCAGGCAGGGAGCTGAAGTTCTCGCTCGCCTCCGTGGGACTCCGGCCCATAAGCAACCTCCTCTCCCATTCTCTCGAGATGCCGGGGACCTCGCTCAGGGAGTTCGTGAAGATCTGGGAGCAGCTCGACAACAGGGACGAGCTGACTCTGGCCTCGCTCGAGCAGGCGATTCAGCAGTGGAGATGCAACGAATTCGTAAGAGACGCGCTCTTCGCGAGATACCACACCATCGCCTCCTGCGGACTATTCACCGACTCGCCACATCAGCAATTCGACCTTCAGGACTTCTTCACCCTGAACAGAGGCGGTGCCGCCCTCGTCGTCTCGCTTAGCGGCGTTTCTCCGCTGAACAGGAGAATGGTGGTCGAGCTGATGCTATCGAAGCTTGTGGAGCTCCTCGAGCGCCGGAAGATTCCCCCGCTCTTCCTCTTCGCGGAGGAAGCACACCTCTACCTGCGTGACACCTATTGGGAGGACCTGATCACCAGGATGAGACACTTCGGCGTCTTCACCGTCTTCGTGACCAACCAGCCCGACGCCATCGACCAGAAGATCTATCGTCAGGTGGACAACATCTTCCTGTACAACTTCAGCAACGACTCAGACCTTGCGCTTGTCTCCCAAGCTTCGATGGTCGACTCAGACACGGTCAAGGCGATAGTGAGGACCCTTCCCCCCCGGATGTGCCTGCTGCTAGGCCACGCCGTGAGGAACCTTCCTGTGGTGGTCAGCATAGACCCCTTCGACTCCCCGGCGAGCGGCCTGACCCGGCGTTTCTTCCAGGACACCCTTGAAGTGAGCGCTGCGGCGAGCTAGGAGCTTGCCTGAACCACCATGAAAGACCCGGGATTGATCTCAACGGAGCCACAGTTCGCGACGCACCCGAAGTCGATCTCGATGCTGCCGGGGGAGCCTCCCATCGCCACTGCGCCGAAGATGCCCGCCGTCTCGTAGACGGGCGGGGACACGCCGAAGGCGAGAGGGTAGTCGGCGGGGGTCCCGGTCGAGTTGACGCACTTCGTGGCCTGGTTCCCTCCGCCAAGTGGGTACGCCATGGGCGAACAGGCGATGAGGAGCGTCGCTCCAGGCGGGAGTGCATGTACCTCGAACTCGTACTCCTCGACACCTAGCTCGGGAGAAATCGAGGTGAAGGCGTAGAACGAGTAGACAGTATTGTTGGACAGCGGCGCGACCAGGCCTGTGGAATCGAAGGTCCCTTCCCCGTCTGTCTCCGCCGGGGCCGTGATCACCTTGGTGTAGGGACCTGCGGGAGTGCACTCCGGGTCAGTTCCGAGCTGGCTGATGGATTCCCCCTGAGGGCATGGCGCTGGGAACCCTCCGATGGAATTCCAGTCGACTTCGGTCTCGCCGTAGGCGTACCAGAACACGTTTCCAAGCGAAGAGACCAGCCCGATTGAGCTCCCAGGCGCTCGCCCTGAAACTATCTGGGCGTACTTGGCCAGGCAGGTGGCCCTAGCGGGCGAACAGGTGGCGTTTTCCACCAGCCCTGCCACTTCCAGAGCGCTCCCCCTGAGTATGGTGGCTGAGACCGGAAGCGCGTAGGCTGTCCCGTTGGTGTACATCATCACAAGATGGTTGATGAGCACGCTGCTACTTCCTGTGTTGGAGGCTTCCAGCCCGGCGCCCGTCACCCTGAACACCAGGTCTTCTGCGGAGCGCATGGCGGCCAACTGGGCGGCGGCCTCCTCGTCCTGCGATGCCTGGGCCTGAAGCCCCGATTCGTAGGCGAGGGCGCCGGTGGCAAGCATGAACACCACCACGAAGAAGACTGTCCCTATCACCGAGGCCACCCCCCGCCTGTGGACCGGGAATCGCATGCGTGCTCCCCTAGGCGGAGGCGACTTCGACGCCCACGACAGCCTGGGCGCCCCCCGAGGTCGTCACCGCAACGACCTGCCCTGCTCCCGCCTGAAAGGCGCTTCCTTCAATCGTCAGGTCTACCAGCAGGCCCCGCCCGGGCTGGATCGCAGAGCTGATGTAGACGTCGCGCGGGTCCTCGCTCATGTCAGGGCAGGTCGCGGCGATGGGCTTGGAGTTCTGGGGGTCGAAGAGGGAGTAGCAGTAGGACGCGGTGGGGGACGCTCCTTCGGTCGAAAGCGTGAATGAAGTTATCGGCGAATCCCCGACATCGTAGACGACTATGCGCTCGAGGGCCAGGTACCCTCCCTGGACTATCACACCGTCCCCGACACTGACGGCTGCTCCCCCGCTCGCAGAGGCGTACCGAGATGCCATGTCGAGGACAAGCGCGCTCCCTCCGACCGCCAGGGCGATGAGGACGAACGTCTCGACGTAGGCCGCTGCCCCTGGCCGGCTACTAGGTCTCAACCTGCACCTCGTCCCCCTGCGAGTCGACAAGCAAGATCGTCTGCCCCACCGGGTGGGCGCATGCACCGAGGGGGATGGAGTAGGTCCCCATGGTCCCCGCGTCCAGCACCGGGAATGTCGATTGATAGAAGGTGGAGTTGACGCCGACCCCGGCGGGGGCGAAGGGGGCGCTTCCGTAGTTGTACAGCGAGAGCATCAGCGCGGTCCCCTCCTGGGCGCCGTCGTCGAGGGGGCATCCCACGGACGGCGCGACCAGGGCGTAGACGAGGCTCACTCGAATCTCGACGGACGACAGCTGGAGGTTTGCCCCGACCGACGCAGAATTCGTCTGCATGCTGAACTGGCCCACGGCAGCCATGACTACCGCGCTCCCCATAGCCAGAGTCACCCCCACCATCAGCATCGATGCGTAGAGCTCGCTTACCCCTCGTCTCGGCCTGGGAGGAGAAAAAAAGTGGTGATGGGCCAGCATCGCGACCCACCTACTCAGAGACGACTGTCACCTGGGAGGAAGCCGAGCCGAATAGAGCGTTGATGGTGACCGTGGAGCCGGGTGTCCAGAAGGAGCCCGCTGCGGTCGAAATCGCCCCGTTGAGCACGAAGGAGGCTTCGGCCCCCGGCGCAAGGGAGCCAGCTGATTCGGCGACGAAAGTCAGGGGCCCGGCCGAGGTCTGGAGGGTCCAGGTCTCCGATCCCCCGGAGATGATGGAGCAGGGTGCTGAACAGCTGGGGGTACTACCGACGTCGGTGCCCGCGAACACCACCTCGCAGGAGGCAGGTGTCGCGCAGGATATCGGGCTCCCGCCGTTGTTTTTGATGGAGACGGCTATGGCGATGGGAGGCGCGCCCACGGACTGCCCTGCCTTGACCGACGCCCCTACGATAGAAATGCTCGAATTGGCGGCAGCGCTCCCCACGAGGCTGTAGATGGAGGCGCTGACGACCCCACCTACACCGAGGACAGCCGCAATTATGATGAACATAATAGGCTAAGCGAGCAAATCAAGCACTTCCGCCACCGCCTAACACGGGAGGAACAGCTCCGCGGACTCGCCAAGATGGGCAAGTCCGGGGCAGACAAACGATGGGGAGCCGGTTACGCAATCCGGCAGACCATCCAAAGAGACCAAGCCTTTCAAGACTACCTCGCCGACCTCAAAACCAGACGCGGACGGATATCGAAGATTACAGTCATGCAAGCCACTTCCGGCACGCTGGGCTTCCTTCGATACCTCGGAAGAGAAATCACAGACACCGCCCTCTCTGAACTCATCAAAGAGACGAGAGGACAGCACAGGAACGACGACTTCACTACTGACAAAGCACTAAGACGGTACATCGCCGAGGCAAAAGTCGCAACTCAACTAAAACACGCCTCGTACATGAAAGGCATCTTCAAAGCAAATGGGTGCCCTTTAACCGCATCCGTCCCACAACCAAAACCAACCAAGACCAAGCGGATATCACCGGGCATCCTAAAGGCGATCTACGAAGCCCTACCCAGAGACGAGCTACGCCTCATAATGGACTACCTGGCCCATGCCGCCGAACGACGGGCGGCACTCTGCGCACTAACTCCAATAGGCGCGTGGGAAGATGCCGGCGACTTCACCATAATCCGTTTCGACCCTACGACTACCAAGGTCAACTACGAACACATCTCAATCATCCCGAAGAGCCTAGCAGACGCAATCCGAGAATACGCCAGGAGTGCTGGGAGAGGGACAGACGCCCCCTTCCCCAACTATGTAACCCTCTGGCGAGAGATAACCAAGCTCGCGACACAACGATTCGGAACACGGCTTACAGCAACCTACATGAGAAAACGGTTCCTTTCCATCGCGAAACAAACTCCAATGCCGCCGAACGACTGGGACTTTCTTGCCGGACACAAGCAAAAAGTCGGGAACTACGCCCACCACTACCAACTAGAAGACGACGCCCAACTTGTCGAAGAATACGGAAAATACCTCACGCCCTTCCTGTCAATCTCAGACCCTAGAGAACCTGACAATCCGAGAGAACCTTCCCTGTACACCGAACTTGCACAATTGCGAAGAGAAAATCAGGAACTTAAGGAACAGCTCCTCAAGCTGACTAAACTACTAACAGAGAGACTACTGACCTAGTCTCTCTTTCTTCTTATTTCCTTCAACCCAAATTCCTGTTGTATTGCGCCTCAAGGGATGAGACGTGAATGCAAGCTTCTTCAGGCTTAAGTATTGGCAGGGAAACAGCCTTTTGTATGGACAAAGTCAAGATGACCAAAGTCGCTAAGGACTCTTGGTCGTTTAACATCGACGACGGAAGTCCAGATGAATCACCACACAACCTTAGTATCTATATCTCGTCAGGGCCAACGGGAGTTTTCGTAGGACACATAAAGCAGTTTCCTGGAATCATCGTCCAAGCAGAGACAAAAGACAAGCTAGCAGAAGAAGCGCTTAACTCGATTGATTTCCTTTGGAAGAATTGCCCCGAAACGCATGACAAGGTATTTCCAAGTCATATCTCTGCAAAAGAAGTCATTCGTCAAGGATTGGGTTTCCGCAAGCAATTACAAGCGATTGAAGTAGCTGTTCCTAACTTCTAAGGGATAGCAGGATGGCTGAAAACCTTTCCAAGCTCGCATACATGGCATGAAGCCCACCTAGTCCTGCTAGCCTTGGGATACCGTCAAATCGTCACACGTGACGAACGTCTCATCTACAAGAACGGGGAGGAATTCGTTGTTCTGCAAAAGCTCAACAAATTAGATGTAATCTATGTCCTAAAACTCTGCCAATACCTGGGAATCAAATACATTGACTTCCTAAAAATCTATGAAAAGGAGTATGCAAGACGGACTGCGCGAGCCCGACCCATTAGCGGGTAGATTCGACAAGAAACAGTGGACTAAGGTAGGAGTGCTGCCCAAATCCGACCTCCGTATAAGCCGAATTCCTGTTGATTGAGTTAGACACATCCGCCTCCTAAACTTATTACTCGACTGAGATGGATTTGTGCCATGGTCAAGGTAGGACCTGATATGCAGAGGCATTTCTCCAACCAAGAGAAGGAGAAAACCCTGAAACAACTAATCGATTATGGGTTTGTAATCAAAGAAGGCGACAAAATCGGTCTAAGATACTCCCTCGACGAGATGTTTGATCGCTGCGCAAAGGTGGGGATTACGATGAGGCCGCCCCTCCCTGACGACGACGTAGCAACACTCTTGGCTTGCTTCCTCGCGGATTTGGTCATACGAGAGAAGGTCTTCGAGAAACCTAATACCAAGATGTCTAAGCGGGACTTCGACAACTTGTTCTACGCTTATGGACAATTCTTCTATTTTGTCCTCGACAAGACGGTTGGAGCTGCGAAGATAAGGAGGTCTTGGTACAACTACACCAAGAAACACCTGAGACAGGTTTCTCGATAGCACAATATCTTACTTCTGGTCGCACGTCCGCAACAGCCGCACCCGCTCGGCGGCTTCGCGCACTCGCGCGCTTCTTCCTCATCTAACTATCGGTCTCGCTTCGCTCGCCCGATGCCCTCACCTTCACGCCGACCCCATCCTTCTCGGCTTGTGATACGGAACATACCTCCCATCCGCTTCGCGTCTCAACTCTGCAAAGAAGTCGGACACCAACTGCTTGAGTCCTCGCTCCCTTGCAGCGCTCCTAACCAATGTCTCCTTGTCGTTCAAAGGAATGTCAACCGGAAGCCCATCTTCGGGACAAACCTTCTTTCTCCGGCGCTTCGAACGAACTATTCGCGTTTCATAGTCCAGCCCCACGGTACGCATAAACTGAGACTTCGCCGATAGATTTCTAGGAGCGAACAGGCCAAAGCCGAGATGCCGGACATGCCGACTTAACAACGTCCAACGGATGAAATCCCTGTCCCACTTCAGGTAATCCATCCCGTTCTTGACTATCCCCTCGTAATTGAAGACAATCCCTCGGTAGACATACTTCAAGCGCTCAGGAAGCGGAGGTCCGACATGATCGTAGGCTGTGATACGGACACTAAACATTTCGCTCCCTCTACCACCGAAACCACGCCTAGCCGAAGACCTACCATACGCTTCCTCCACCCTGCGCCTCCAAATCGTCTTAATCCTCGCGTTGTTGAGCCACATGAAATCAGTCGTAGATAGCCTGCCTGTCTCCGCGTCAACAAACAACCTCGGAATTACACAATGAAGGTGAGGGTAGAACCCAAGACCCGCATTATTGCTATGCCAATACTGAGGCGCTATGTCGATACCAAACTTGACCTTCCAGCCCAAGAAAGAGTCAAAATACTCCTGCATGGTCTCGTAACCTATCCTCGCAAAACTAGGCAGATTGTCCCTCGGAATCTTAGGCCACACGTCGCTGGCAACGGTGAAGTCGACACGCCAGATACGAAACTCCTTTTTCGCCGCATTGAACAACTTCGCCAAGAAGACAAGCCTATCCAACGATTGACTCCAAGCCTCAATCTCGTCACACACCGGACAAAGACCGCGATTCATACAATGCCAGATGCGGGCGTACGGATGGCCATTGGCGTCCTTCCAGACCTCCGCCAGATTGCAACATTCCTCGATTTCCTTAATCCTCGCATCATTGACGCCTGCATACGCGAGAAACATCAGCCACCCGTCAGGTATCCTCGGCGAATCCGACCCGTCAATATCTACGGCTCGGCTCATCAGCACTCGTCCAAGAGACTGTAATCTTCAATCGAGTCACTCAGATGCCTGCAGACTTCACACTTGTCGGCCTCGTTACGATAGAAATGGACGGCAGACTGGGTATGCCAATCCTCGCCAGTCTCGACATACCCGTGACCTGAAATCCGCTTGAAATGTTTGCGCGCACCGAGATTCAGGTTCATCCAATCTACCATCAACTAGACTCGCGGAATCTACCAAAAATGCCTCAAAATTAAATGTTGTGGCAGATTATCACCCCTTTTATCCAGAACAAGTCAACAAGGCCTCTAATTACCCAAAAGCCTCTAAACTACCTAAACTGGTTGAATCGTCCAAACTGACTAAACCATCCGAGCCAACAAAACGCCGTAAACGCCTTATTTGACTAAAACAACCAAAACTGCCCAAACCTCCTGAACTCACAGTCGTGAGAAATCCGAGGAAAATCGGGGAAAAACCCGCAATAGCAAGAGGCAAAACCGGGCTCATCTCATATGGCAGGACGCACTATATTGTGCATCATGCCCAAAATGCTGCGTTTCACGAATCTGGAAGCCAAAAACAATAGCATGACTAGTCAACACTCCCCACCTACTGAATACATTACCCTGCTAAGAACACTGTGTCACAGTCACGAATAGGTTGCGGCGGGCGGGATTTGAACCCGCATTTCACGGATGGAGAGCCCTGCGTCCTACTATTGGACGACCGCCGCACCCTATCAGTTATCATCAGACAGCTGTTATATGTCATGGTAGGCCAATTACATGCACACCCCCAAGCACGATCGCGGACGCCAAATTGGTTCCATGAGACAAATGATTGTAAAGAACAATTGACACGACAGAAAGTTCCTCAACGCCCTGTCAAAACTGTCTAGACTCATGACAGCCAAGAAGACGCCGCGGAGCCAGGGGGCTAACAACCAACAACAAACCGCACATTCCGCCCACGCCCGCGGCTAGCACCAATCCCATCACGCTGGCCCGAAGAGCAAAGAGTCCTGAAACCAAGCATGTCAATAGTCGGCGCCGCGCTCCGAACGTATGAACTCACATCGTCATCAGAATGAAAGTTGTAATTACCAAAATACACCTGCAATCGCTGAAATAGGACAGAATCTCGCCCATTCATCCTAAATGCCTAATAAGACAGCCTTTCCGGTGGATGGCGAATATGGACCTAACCTACGATTCCACCAACAATGAAACTTACAATTCTAATACAATCAGTAATAGTTCGCTAACTCCGTTAGCCTACTATGAACAGGTCCATGCTCTGTGAGACTGCGTTTCGCTGCGACGCTATTTTCATCTACCCAAGAGCGCCCGGCCGCTTTTAACGCCCAACAGCTTGGGAGGCGGGGAAGAGCTGGGGGAGGAAATGCGGCCCCA
>Ga0335078_10018421_pt1 | contig 10383 bp, 12 predicted proteins | sample Lox_Sample_32_FD_206711 | JGI IMG/M metagenome (GOLD analysis project Ga0335078, IMG submission 206711) | Soil microbial communities from Loxahatchee National Wildlife Refuge, Florida, United States - Lox_Sample_3.2 | ecosystem: Environmental > Terrestrial > Soil > Wetlands | place: USA...
TGGGGCTGCCCCCGTCGTCGCTGCCGGCCGGCAGCAACGGCCGCGCTCAGGACTGGGCCGGCGCCCCCGGCGACGGCCATCCTTCGGGCGACTACCCGACCGGTCCGGAATCTGTGGGCCAGCCGGGCGGTCCGCCGTTCTGGCCCCCGCCACCGGGCTGGACGCCCGGTCAGTGACCTGGCGGCGGGGCGATGAGCGCACCATCACTCCAGCTCGCCGACGCGGACTCCGCCCGCCGGGCGGCGGCCGCGATCCTGCGCGAGGGCCGATTCCACAATCCGAAGGTGCCCCGGCCGCTGCACGGAGTGCTCCACGACCTGGGTGACCTCATCGGGGCGGTAGGGCGGGCCGTGAGCCGGGCCGTCGATGGGGTCGGGGGCGTCTTCCCCGGCGGGACGGTGGCGGTGTGGATCCTGCTCGGGCTCGTGCTGCTCGCCGCGATCGGGTACGCGGCACGGCGATACTCGCATCGCGCCCTCCTGCGCGAGTCCAGGCGCGGCAGCGCCGCGCGCCGTGCCGGTGGGCCCGAGCGCGCGGCCGACCTCGAGCGCGAGGCGGCCCGCGCCGAGGCGGACGGACGGTTCGAGGAGGCGGTCCGGCTGCGCTTCCGCGCCGGGCTCGCCCGCCTGGCCGAGGGCGGCGCGATCCGGACCGCCCGCTCGACCCCGAACGCTCAGCTGTCGCGCATGCTGCACTCGCGAGACTTCGACGCGCTCGCGCGGCGCTTCGACGAGATCGCCTACGGCGCATCGCCCGCGGGGCCTGAGGATGCCGACGATGCCCGCCGGCGGTGGGGTGAGGTCGTCTCCGGGAGACCGCGGTCGTGAGCGCCGGCGTGGTTGCGGTGAGACCTTCACCATCCTGGAAACCGTGGGCGGCCGCTGCCCTCGCGGTCGTCGGCGTGTTCTTCGCGCTCGGGCTGGTCTCGGACGCGTTCGCGCCGGCGCCCCAGGGCCCGGCCGGATCCTCGTACGCGACCTCGCCGGCCGGGGCCGCGGCGTGGGCAGAGTTGCTGACGCGCGCGGGCCACCCGGTCGCCGCCCTTCGCCGTCCGCTCGACACCGCCCCGCTCCTGCCGGGAGCGACCCTGGTCGTGCTCGGCGCCGACAGCCTCTCATCCGCCGCGGGCCGGAACCTGAACCGGTTCGTCCGGGCCGGCGGACGGCTTGTCGTCGGCGGGGGCGACCCGACGGCTACCCTGCCCGCCGTGCTCGCGAGGCCTCCGGGATGGACGGGTTCGGGGTCGCTCGTGGTCAAGCGGGTGGCGTCGCTGCCCGAGGTCGAGGGGGTCAGCACGGTGCTGACCGCCGGCGCCGGCGCGTGGACGTCCGGGCCGGGCACGGTCGCGCTCTCCGGTGCCCGCGGTCCCGAGCTGCTGGCCGTGAACGTTGGCCGCGGGCAAATCAACCTGCTCGCCGACGCCGCGCCGGTGGAGAACCGGCTGCTCGCCTCCGCCGACAACGCCCAGCTCGCGCTCAACCTCGCCGGTCCTCCCGGAACTCCGGTGATCTTCGCCGAGGCGCTCCACGGCTATGGCGAGGCCACCGGCCTGGCGGCGATCCCGACGCGCTGGTGGGTCGTGTTCGCGGGACTGTGCCTGGCCTGGGCGGCGTGGGCGCTCGCCCGTGGCCGCCGGATCGGACCGGCGGAGAAGCCGGCGCCCGAGCCGATCCCGCCGCGGAGCGCCTACGTCGACGCGCTCGCGCGTGCGCTCGTCCGCGGGCGCGACCGCGACGCTCAGGCGGAGCTCGTGAGCGAGGCGGCGGCTCGGCGCGAGTCGTACCTCCGGGACCGCTTCCGGAGGCGGCCGTGAAGGACCTCTACGAACGTGTGCGCGCGGAGGTGGCTCCGGTAATCGTCGGCCAGGAGGAGGCGCTCGCGCAGCTGCTGGCGGCCCTCGCCTGCACAGGACACGCCCTGATCGAGGGGCCGCCGGGCGTGGCCAAGACGCTGCTCGCGCGGGCGGTCGCGCGGGCGCTCGGACTCCAGTTCGCGCGCGTCCAGTTCACCCCCGACATGCTCCCGTCGGATCTGACCGGGACGATGGTGCTGCGCCGCGGCGAGCTCGAGTTCCGCTCGGGTCCGGTGTTCACCAACATCCTGCTCGCCGACGAGGTCAACCGCACCCCGCCCAAGACCCAGGCGGCGCTGCTCGAGGCTATGCAGGAGGGCCAGGTCTCGATCGACGGGCGCGGCCACGCGCTGCCGGATCCGTTCCTCGTGATCGCGACGCAGAACCCGATCGAATACGAGGGGACGTACCCGCTGCCTGAGGCGCAGCTCGACCGCTTCATGCTGCGCGTCGTGATCTCGTACCCGACCGCCGAGGAGGAGCGGGCGATGCTGTCGCTGCCGCGAGAGGGACTTGCTCCCAGCGCTCTCGGCTCGGTTCGCGAAGTCGCCGGCCCGGACGAGCTTCGCTCGATCCGGCGCGACATCGACGAGACGGTCGTCTCCGACGAGGTGGCCGGCTATGTGGTCGACGTCGTTCGCCGAACCCGCGAGCTGCCGAGCGTCTCGCTCGGCGCCTCGCCCCGAGCCGCGGTCCACCTCCTGGTCGCGTCCAAGGCCGCGGCGCGGCTCGCCGGCCGGGCGTTCGTCACCCCCGACGACGTCGCCGGGATCGCGACGGCGGCCCTCGGACACCGGCTGATCCTCACTCCCGAGGCCGAGCTCGAGCGGTTCGGCGCCGGCGACGCGATCCGCGCCGCGATCGACGACGTCCCCGTCCCGCGCTGATGCCGCTGCTCGCGGCCGCGCCCACGCTCAGGACGGCCGCGATCCTGGTCGTGATCGCGGTGGCCGCGCTGCTCGTCCCTATCTGGGCGGCTGTGGCGGCACTCATCGCGCTGGTGGGGGCCGCGGTGGCGGACGTGTGGTCGGTGCGCGAGCCGCCGGCGGTCGAGCGCGCGCTCGCGCCGGTGCTCTCGCGCGGCGTGACCGTCCCGATCTCGGTCGAGGCGATCGTGCGCGACGGCCGGCGAGTGCTGTTGCGCCAGCCTGCGATCCCCGCGCTCGAGCTTGACCGGGAGATGGGCACCGACGAGTTCGCAGGCTCCGTTGTTCCGCGCCGGCGCGGGCGGCACGAGCTGCCGGGTGTGGCGAGCGCGAGCGTCGGGCCGCTGGGCCTCGCGCGCGTGAACCATCCGCCCGGCGATGTCCTGACCGTCAGCGTGTACCCCGATCTCGTGACCGCGCACGCGCTGATCGCGCGGCTGCGACGCGAGCTCGCGGGCCATCCCGGGAAGCTCGCGCGCGGCCCGCTCGGCCTCGGGACCGACTTCGAGTCGATTCGGGATTACACCCCCGACGACGACATCCGGCAGCTCAACTGGCGGGCGACGGCCCGGATGGGGCGCCCGATGAGCAACCAGTACCGGCTCGAGCGGGATCGCGACCTCGTGTGCGTGCTCGATACCGGGAGGCTGATGGCGGCGCCGATCGGCTCGCGGACGATGCTCGACGCGTCGCTTGACGCGGTCGCGATGCTCGCGCTCGCCGCCGACGAGCTCGGCGACCGCTGCGGCGCGATCGCCTTCGATCAGACGATCCGCCGCGTCGTGGCGCCGTCACACCGATCCGGACGCCAGGTGATCGAAGCGCTGTTCGACCTCGAGCCCGCGCCGGTCGACTCGGACTTCGAGCGGGCGTTCCAACGGGTCGGCCGCGCGCGCCGGGCGTTCGTGGCGGTGTTCACCGACCTCGTCGACGAGGCGGCGGCGCGCTCGCTGGTGGAAGCGATCCCGATGCTCGCCCGGCGGCATGTCGTCGTGGTGGTGAGCGCGATCGACCCGGTGCTCGAGGAGACCGCGCTCGCGCCGCCGTCGACCGTGCTCGGTGCGGCGAGTGGCCTCGTGGCGCTCGACGTCCTCGAGGCGCGAGCAGCCGCATCGGCGACGCTCGCGCGGGCGGGCGCCACGGTGATCGAGGCCGGCGCCGGCGAGCTGGCCGAGCGCTGCCTGCGCTCCTACCTCGACGCCAAGGCCCGCGCGCGCCTATGACGCCGACCCCGCGCGGCCACGAGTCCCCAGTAGAGCACGAACCAGAACAGGCCGACCGCGAGCGCCGCGCCCAGCGGCAGCCCCCGCGGGGTCACGAACCCCTCGGTCAGGCCGGCGGCGACGAGCCATGGCGCCGTCCCGAGCGCGAGCAGGACGGCCGGACGGGCGGCGGCCCGCAGCGAGACTCCGCGAGGGAGCGTGCCCGGGTCGATCACGGCCCACGCCAGGCGCAGGCCCGCGGCGCCCGAAACCGCGATGCACGACAGCTCGAGCAGCCCGTGCGGTACCACGTAGCGGACGAACACCGAGAAGTTCCCGGCCTGGATCGTGATGCCCGCGAGCGCACCGAGCAGCGTGCCGTTGTAGGCGAGCAGCGCGATCGTCCCGAATCCGAGCGTCAGCCCGCCCGCGAACGCCAGGAACGCCACGCGGATGTTGTTGGTGAAGATCGAGCTCGCGAGCAATGCCTGGGTAGCGGCCCCGAGCGGAAGGTGGCGCACGTGCGGATGCGCGGCTCCCTTGAACACTCCCGGGACGAGCCCCAGCGCCGCCGCCGGGTCGTGCAGCGCCCAGATCGCCGCGAGCAGGCAAGGGCCAGCGAGCGCGATCACGGCGACAGCGAGCACGCCCGGTTGGCCGATGACCAGCTGCCAGTAGCCCGTCGTGGCGAACTCCACGAGCGCGGCGGCGTTCCGGCGGCGGCCGGAGTAGATCGCCTGGCGCCCGGCGAGCGCGAGGCGCTCGAGCCGGTCGACGATCGGATCGCCCGGGAAGCGACGGCGGGCGTAGGCCAGGTCGGCCACCACCGCGCGGTAGGTGCGGCCGAGCTCGAGTGTGCGCTCCGGCGGGCGGCGGCCGGTTCGCCGGGTGTCGGCGAGGTCGCGTTCGAGCGCATCCCACGCCGGTGCTCGCTCCACCAGGAAAGCTTCTAGGTTCATCCCGTGGACCTCGACGAGAGCATCACGATCGCGACGCCCGAGGGGGTCGAGCTCCGCCTCCAGCTCGCCGGTCTCGGGTCGCGGTTCATCGCCGGCGGCGTTGACCTGCTGATCATGCTGATCCTGATCGGGATCCTGGCGGTGATCACCGATCCGGTGGCCGGCCTGTCCGGCGGGGTGGCGGGCGTCGTGTTCGTCATCGGCTCGTTCGTGATCCTGCTGTTCTACCCGATCCTGTTCGAGCTCCTGGCCGGTGGGCAGACGCCCGGCAAGCGCATGAGCCATCTCCGGGTGCTGCGCGACTCGGGCGCGCCGGTCGACCTCCCCGCCAGCTCGATCCGCAACCTGATGCGCCTGATCGACGGGCCGCTGCTCCTGTACCTGCCGTCGATCGTCTCGATCGCGGTGACCAAGCGCAACCAGCGCCCGGGGGATATCGCGGCGGGGACGATCGTCACCCGCGAGCAGCCCGCACCGAAGCGCTCGCGGAAGGCCAGCACCACTTCGGCGGCCGCCACCGCTACTGCGGGTGCGGTCGAGCCGGGCGAGCGCTGGGACACGAGCGCGATCACGCCCCAGGAGGTTGCGGCGGTGCGGCGCTTCCTCGAGCGCCGCGCCAGTCTCGAGCGAGCGGCTCGGCGGGAGCTCGCCGTCCGGCTCGCCGACGGACTCCGGTCCAAGGTGACCTCCGCGCCGGCAAACCTCGGGCCCGAGCAGTTCCTCGAGGAGCTCGAACGGATCAAACGGACGCGCTGAGACGGTTCAGGGTTGTGCGGCCGCCGCTCGGAGGTTTAGCGTTCCCAGCGGTTTTCGCACCGGACAGCAATTCCAACGAAGGGGAGCCATGGGGACAGTCGAGTACACACCGACCGGAAGGGCGACCGGTCCTCGCTCTGGGTTCTGGCGCCGGTTCGGCGCGACGTTCGTCGACGGGTTGATCCTCGGCGTAATCACCTTCGTCTTCATCGCCCTGATCAAGGGCGGCGGCTACGCGGTCGGCTTCCTCGTGGCCATCTCCTACTACACGTACTTCGAGGGCGGTCCGCGCGGTCAGACGCTCGGCAAGCGCCTCCTCGGGATCAGGGTCGTCGACTTCGGCACGGGCGGCTCGATCGGCTACGGCCGTGCCGCGATCCGCTACGTCACGAGCATCGTGTCCGCGATCGTCTTCTACATCGGCTACCTGTGGATGCTGTGGGACCGCGAGAAGCAGTGCTGGCACGACAAGACCGCGAATTCGGTCGTGGTGCCCGAGTCGGCCTATCCCGTGTCGTAGTCGCGATCGGCGATGCCTAACGGGGAGTGAGATAGCAGCCTGGTAGCGTTCGGCGGGGGCCGAGATGCAGACGCCGGACACTGCCGCTTGTTGAGCGATCGAACCCAGCGCGCGAGGGCGTCGTGACCGAGTCAGCCGACTCCGCCACGCCCGAGCCGCCGGACGAGCGAGGCCCGGTGCACTCCGGCGCATCCGGTGTCCGCGCCAGGCTCGTCCAGTCTCGCGTCGTGGTCGGGCTCCTGCTGGTCGCCGCGGGGTTCGTGTGGGCGATCATCCGCGGACTCACGTTCTACGGGGTCAGCCCCACCCACCTGGCATACGACCTCGATCAGCCGCCGTGGCTGCTGCTCCTGGTGAGCGGCTGGCTCTGCTATCGGAGCCGTCGCCGGTGATCCTTCCTCAGATCGAGATTGCCCGCGCGCACTGGGTCCTGGGCGCGCTGTTCCTCGCGATCATCCTCGATGAGTACCTGCCTCTGGTACGCAACGACGGCGTGCCGGTGCGGTCTCGCTCGCTGGTGGTTCCCTGGACGCTGATCATCGGCGCCGCCGGCGTATGGGCCACGGTCGTGTTCGCCGACGTCGTCCACGACATGCTTGTGCACTTCCTCTGGGGCGACATCCTGTTCGCCGCGGGTGCCCTCGAGCTGGCGCGCCGCCGGGGCGTGTACGACCGGCCGTGGCTTGACAACGTCCTGCCGCTCGCCTTCCTGGGCTGTGGGGTGTTGTTCATCGTCCACGTGTTGATCGACCCGTCGGGACAGGGAGCGCACTGGCATCTCGCGATGGGCGCCCTGCTGATTGCGGGCGGGCTGATCGACCTGATTCGCGTCCACCGCCATCGGCCGTCTCTGATCCCGCTTGCGGTTCTGCCCCTGGCCGCATTCGCGCTGGCGCTGATCGCGATCCCGGTAGCAGCCGCGTCGTGACCGCTCCCCTCCGGCTGCCTCGGGTGCCGCGATCGCTTGGGGTCGCTGGATGGGTTGCAGTGTTGCTGCTCGCCGTCCCCGCGTCAGCCGGGGCCCACGCGGTCCTTCTTACCTCCAGCCCCGGGTGGAACGCCGTGCTGGCTGCCGCCCCACGGGTCGTCACGCTCAGATACGACGAGGATGTTGTTCCTCGGTACGCCCGGGTCACGGTGGTGGCGCCCGGCGAGCGGGATGTCGCCGGCCCCCCGCGGGTGGCCGGCAACGTCGTCGTGGTCCCGATGGAGGCGGGCCGCGCGGGGAGTTACACGGTCCGGTGGAGGATGGTGGCCAGCGACGACGGCCACGTCACGGAGGGCGCTTTCAGTTTCGGCGTGCGGGCGAAGCCGTTGCCGCCCGCGCCGGTGAGCGGAGTGGGCGTTCCGATTGTGCCCGAGGTGCTGGCCTGGCTTCAGTTCCTCGGGGTGGTGCTGGCAGGCGGTGCGTTGACCTTTCGCGCGCTCGTGCTGGCGCCCGCCGCGCGGGCGCTTGGCGATCGGTCCGACCGCGAGGCCGGAACCGCCATCTGGGTGGCGGTGGTCGGCGCCGCAGTGGCGCTTCACGCGGGCCTGTTCGGGTTCCTCATCGGGGCCTATCCGATCGTCGGCGGCGGAATCGTCAACGTCGTCAACACCCAGATCATCCCGATCCGGGTCGGGACGCATTTGGGCCAGGCATTCACGCTCACCACTTTTGCGTGGCTGGGGGTGCTGGCGCTACTCGTCGGCGCGTGGGTCACGCCGCGCCGGCGCGAGGCGCTTCTGGCCTGTGCTGGCGCGGCCTCGCTGGGCATCGCGTTCGGCATCAGCTGGGCCAGCCATCCCGCCTCGCGCGGAACACTTGCGCTGATCGTGGACTACGTCCACCTCGTGGCCGGCGCGCTGTGGGCGGGAGGGGTGGTCGCGCTCGTGATCCTGATTGGCGTGGCGCGTCCCTTGCCCCGCCCGGACCGGGAGGCGCCGGTGCTGGCGTGCCTGCTTCGCTTCTCGAGGCTCGCCCTGATCATGGTCGCCACGCTCATGCTCGCGGGCGCATATCTGGCGGTGCGCGAACTGCCCGCGCCGTCGGCGCTGATTACCAGTCGCTATGGGGTCACGCTGCTGTTGAAGACTGTCGTGTTCGCGGGAGCGCTCGCTCTCGGCGGCGTCCACCGCCGCGTCGCCCTGCCTCGAATCGCGGCGGGGGCGCCCGCGGCCACGATCCGCCGGACGCTCGCCGTCGAGGCGAGTCTCCTGCTTGGCGCGTTGGCGCTCGCGGCGATCCTCAGCCAGACACCCCCGCCGAGCTAGTGTTCTAGGCGGATCCAGTCATGCACTTGGCTCAGCGAATCTCCGGCTCGTGCGGTAGCTCTCGCGGGAAACCTGTGCGAATTCGTACATGCGACTGAAGTCGCACTGGACGGAAACCGAGACAGCGTCGAATCGTCCAGAAGGTCGTGGGGCCTTTGGAAGCGCTGCGGCCGGACCGTCCGTTGGGAGTGGAGATGGAACTCGTTGACTGTTGCCGCGCGGCCGAGGCTCTGCAGCTCGACGCCGAGCGGCGCCTCCTCGTTGAGACTCACGTTCGGCTCGCTGAGAGGATCGCCTGCAGGCGCTGCCGATGGGGGCGGGAGGATCCTGACGACACCCGTTCGGACGCGTTCTGGGGCCTGATCCTCGCCGCGCGCGCGTTCCAATCCGGCCGGGGGAGCTTCGCCGGCTACGCCGCGATCCGGATCGAGGGGGCGATTCGGCGCGGTCGCCAGCTCAGGAGCGGAGTTCCCCGGCCGCTGTGGGAGCAGGGTGAGCGCCCGACGCTCCTGTCGCTGAACGCTCCCGTCGGTGAGGGCGAGGCCGAGCTACTCGACACGCTGCCGTCCCCGTCCGGAGCCGCGGGCGACTGGCTCCACGACGAGCTGCAACGGCTGCCCGCCCGCGAGCGGCTGGTCTTGAAGCTTCGCTACTTCCACGGTCTCGCCCAGTGCGAGGTCGCGACGATCATCGGACGCAGCCAGATGCAGGTTTCGAGGATCGAGCGAACGGCCCTGGCGAAGCTGCATCACGTCGCGACCGTCGCGGCGTAGGACGATCCGCTCGGAGCGATACCGGCGCGCGGACCGCGCAGGGGCCGAAGCGCGCCCGGCACGATTCGAACGTGCGACCTTTCGCTCCGGAGGCGAACGCTCTATCCCCTGAGCTACGGGCGCGGGGTGTTCCGCGGAACATCTCGGAACAGGAGGGAGCTTACCTTGCAGATCGCCGTCATCTCTGACACGCACATGCCACGGGGGAGCCGGCAGCTCCCGGAGGAGTGCGTCGAGCGGCTCCGCAAGGCCGATCTGATCATCCACGCCGGCGATCTGATGCGGCTGCCGGTGCTCAGGGAACTCGAGTCCTACGGGCCGGTCGTCGCCGTCCACGGCAACGTCGACGACGCCGAGGTGCGGGCGGCGCTGCCGGCGGTGGCGTCGGTCGACGCCGGCGGGGTCACGATCGCCATCGTGCACGACACCGGCCCGGCCAAGGGGCGGCTGGCGCGCCTTCGCCGGCGGTTTCCGGACGCGGACGCGGTCGTGTTCGGCCACTCGCACCTCCCGTTGCACGAGGCGGACGCCGACGGGTTCCAGATCTTCAACCCTGGCAGCCCGACCGAGCGCCGGCGGGCGCCTCAGCGCACGATGGGGATCGCTACCGTCGCCGGCGGCCGTGTGAGGTTCGAGCTGATCGCCGTCGGCTGACAGACTGGGCGGGTGGACCTCTCGGTTTTCTTCGCCGGCACCGCCGGCTCGATCCCGACCGCGCGGCGCGGGTTGCCGGCGCTGCTGGTCCGCCGCGGAGGCGACCGCATCCTGTTCGACTGCGGCGAGGGAACGCAGCGCCAGCTCGTGCAATCGGTGGGGCTGACCGACCTGACCGAGGTGTTCCTGACCCACTATCACGCCGATCACTGGCTCGGGCTGCCCGGCCTGCTGAAGACGTTCGACCTGCGCGGGCGCGATCGCCCGCTCGCGATCCACGGACCCCCGGGACTGCGGGAGCTGCTCACGCTCGCGCTGCGGGCGGCGGGCCGAGTCCGCTACGAGCTCGACCTGATCGAGCTCGCGCCCGGCGACCTGCTCGAACGCGACGGCTACAAGATCGCGCCGGTCCCAGTTGCCCACCGCGTCTCGAACGCGCTGGGCTATGTGATCTACGAGGACACGCGGCCCGGTGAGTTCGACCCGGA
>Ga0335078_10018422_pt1 | contig 10382 bp, 9 predicted proteins | sample Lox_Sample_32_FD_206711 | JGI IMG/M metagenome (GOLD analysis project Ga0335078, IMG submission 206711) | Soil microbial communities from Loxahatchee National Wildlife Refuge, Florida, United States - Lox_Sample_3.2 | ecosystem: Environmental > Terrestrial > Soil > Wetlands | place: USA: Florida...
CGGCGCGTCGAAGAACAGGTGGACGGTCTCGTCCGGTTCCACCTCGACGGCGAGGAACAGCGGCGTCTGGCACTCCGGCACCGGCTCGAGCAGGTCGTGGTCGGCGCAGTAGCGGCCGGGCAAGGCGGGCAGCTCCTCGGAGAACTCCAGCAGGAGCTGCAGCCGCTCCTTGCCTGGCATCGCGTTGAAGTCGTCGGCTATCTCCTGCAGCCGGGGATTGAGCGTGCCTTCCATCACGAATGGGCCATCACGAATGGGCCATCACGGATTGGCCGTCACGGGTTGGCGCCGCGGGTGATCGGAACCCGGACGCTGTTGCCCCACTCGGTCCATGACCCGTCGTAGTTGCGCACGTGCGGGAAGCCGAGAAGGTGCTGCAGCACGAACCAGGTGTGGCTGGACCGCTCGCCGATGCGGCAGTACACGACGACGTCGTCTTCTTGGCCCAGGCCTGCCTCGCCGAGGTAGATCGCCTCGAGTTCGGCGCGAGTCCGGAAGGTGGCGTCCTCCGCGGCCGCCCGGGCCCACGGAACGCTCCTGGCACCGGGGATGTGCCCGCCGCGCAGCGCGCCTTCCTGCGGGTAGTCGGGCATGTGCAGCAGCTCGCCGCTGTACTCGCCGGGCGAGCGCACGTCGATCATCGGCTGGCCTAGGTGGGCGAGAACCTGGTCCTTGAACGCGCGGATCTGCGTGTCGTCGCGGTCGACCACCGGATAGTCGGTCTCCTGCCGCTTCGGCTCGACGCTGGTGAGCTCACGGCCCTCGGCGATCCACTTGGCCCGGCCGCCGTCCATCAGGCGCACGTCTGGGTGGCCGAACAGGGAGCAGACCCACAGCGCGTACGCCGCCCACCAGTTGTTCCTGTCCCCGTACAGGACGAGCGTGGTGTCGCGGGAGATGCCCTTCTCCGACATCAGCCTGGCAAAGCCCGCGCCGTCGACGTAATCGCGGCTGACCGGGTCGTTGAGCTCGGTGTGCCAGTCGAGCTTCACCGCGCCGGGGATGTGGCCGGTCTCGTACAGCAGGACGTCCTCGTCGGATTCGGCCACCACCAGGCCGGGGTTATCGAGATGCTCGGCCACCCACTCGGTCGACACGATCATCTGCGGGTGCGCGTATTCCTGGAACTTGGCCGCTGGATCATATGGCAGCGTCACGGCTAAACCTCTCCTGGATCGATGATTACCCGCATCACCCTAACGCTAGGGCCGCGGAGATTAAGCCCCGGTAGTTTCAGCTGTCGTTTCAGCGGCCCTGCCAGCGCGGCTGGCGGCCCTCGGTGAACGCGGCGTGGAACTCGGCGTAGTCCTGGCCCTTCATCAGCAGTGCCTGCGTCATCGCCTCGAGCTCAAGCGCAGCGGCCAGGCTCATGTCCTGCTCCTTGGTGAGCAGGGACTTGGTCTGCGCGTAGGCCTGGACCGGTCCGTCGGCCAGCCGCCTTGCAAGCGCGTCCACCTTGTCGTCGAAGGCGTCGGCTTCGGCGAGCTCGGAGATCAGGCCGATCCGCGCGGCCTCCTCGGCGGAGACCGTGTCCCCGAGCATCAGCAGCCTGGTCGCGTGGCCAAGCCCGACCAGCCGCGGCAGCAGGTACGCCGCGCCCATGTCCGCACCGGACAGCCCGACCTTGGTGAACAGGAAGGCGAACCTTGCCGCCGGCGTGCAGACCCGGAAGTCGGCCGCGAGCGCGATCACCGCGCCGGCCCCGGCCGCCATGCCGTGCACGGCCGCGATGATCGGCACCGGGCACTCGCGCATCTCCCTGATCACCTCGCCGGTCATCCGGGTGAAGGCAAGCAGCTCGTCCGGCGCCATGGACAGGGTGGCACCGATGATCTCGTTGACGTCCCCGCCGGAGCAGAACGCCCGCCCGCTCCCCCGCACCACGAGCACCCGGACGTCACCGCGCCGCGGCAGCTCGGCGAGCAGATCGCGCAGGTCGGCGTACGCTTCGAAGGTGAGCGCGTTGAGCTTGCCCGGCCGGTCGAGCACCGCGGTGCCGACGCCGTCGGCGACCGAGAACCTGAAGTGCCGCCAGTCGTCGGTCAGCGGTGCCGAGGCTCGGAACGGGCTCATCTCGTCATGGTATCGCGGTCTCTTGACTGTCGTCACAAAAGGTAAATACTGGTGAACTACCCGACCAAGGAAGTGCGGCCAGATGCGGCTTTCCCCCTCAGCGCACCTCGACACCTTCTGCCGTGACCGGCTGCCTGCGCAGGACCAGTGGCCCGAGTTCCGTTTCGACCTGCCGGAGCTGACCTATCCCGAGCGGCTGAACTGCGCGGTCGAGCTACTCGACGGCACCGCCGCCCGTTACGGCCAGGACCGGCCGTGCCTGCTGTCGGCGGCCGAGAGCTGGAGCTACGGCGAGACCGTCAGGCGGACGAACCAGCTTGCCCGGGTGCTGACCGAGGACTTCGGCCTGCGGCCCGGCAACCGCGTGCTGCTGCGCGGCCCGAACAACCCCTGGCTCGCAGCGTCCTGGCTGGCCGTGGTCAAGGCCGGCGGGGTGGCGGTGACCACGATGGCCCTGCTGCGTCCCAGGGAGATCGCCACCATCGTCGGGCTGACCGAGCCGAGCCTGGCCATCTGCGACCACCGCTTCGCCGAGGACCTCTCGGCCGGCGCGCCGGGGCTGACCACGCTGCGCTACGGCGGGTCTTCCGGTGATCTCGAGGCTCGGTGCTCGGCGAAGGACAGTTCCTTCGCGGCGGCGGCGACCGCCGACGACGACGTGGCCATGCTCGCGTCGACGTCGGGCACCACCGGGCAGCCGAAGGTGGCCATGCACTTCCACCGGGACGTGCTCGCCACCTGCGATACCTTCTCAGCGCTTGTGCTCAAGCCTGTGTCGGACGACGTGTTCACCGGCACTCCCCCGCTTGGCTTCACCTACGGGCTCGGCGGGCTGCTGCTGTTCCCGCTGCGTGCGGGCGCGGCGTCGCTGCTCATCGAGCGCGCCACCCCGGCCGAACTGGCGGACGCGATCGCGGCGCACGGGGTGACCGTGCTGTCCACGGCGCCGACGGCGTACCGGGCGATGCTGGCCGCGGGCAAGGCACCGCTGCTGACCGGGCTGAGGCGCTGCGTCTCGGCCGGCGAGCACCTGCCGCGGTCGGTGTGGGAGGAGTTCCGCGACGCCACCGGCCTGGCGATCATCGACGGGATCGGCTCGACCGAGATGCTGCACATCTTCATCGGCTCGGCCGACGAGGCGATCAGGCCGGGCTCGACCGGCAAGGCGGTGCCCGGCTATAGCGCTCGGATTCTGGATCCTGACGGGAACGAGGTACCCGACGGCCAGGCGGGGCGGCTGGCCGTGCAGGGTCCAACCGGCTGCCGGTACCTCGCCGACGAGCGGCAGCGGAACTACGTCCAGGACGGCTGGAACATCACCGGCGACACCTACGTCCGCGACGCCGACGGCTACTTCTGGTTCCAGGCGCGCAGCGACGACATGATCATCTCGGCCGGCTACAACATCGCGGGCCCGGAGGTCGAGGAGGCGCTGCTCGGCCACCCGGACGTGGTCGAGGTCGCCGTGATCGGCGCGCCCGACGCTGGCCGCGGCATGATCGTGCAGGCGTACGTGGTGCTCCGCGAGGGCGTGGCCGGCGACGAGACCATGGTCGCGGCGCTGCAGGACTTCGCGAAGAAGTCCATCGCCCCGTACAAGTACCCGCGGTTGATCGAGTTCGTCGCCGAGCTGCCCAAGACGATCAGCGGCAAGACCCAGCGCTACCGCCTCCGCCAGCTAGCCGGGGAGAAACTGCAAGCCGCGCCCTGAAAGCTCCGGCCCGCACCCAGGGCTCTCCGCTCGTCTGGCTAAGCCTCGAGCGTGCGCAGCTTGGCGAGGTTCGGGGCACCGCCGTGGACCACGGCGGCGGGGTCGAGGGGGTCGTCCCCGCAGACCGGGCAGTCGTCCGCGCCCATCGTGACCAGCCAGGCGCTCTGGTATGCGTACTGGCCGGGCAGGCCGTCGAACAGGTCGCCGAAGGCGCTGTAGCGGGGAACCGTGGAGATGATCAGGTAGTTGTAGCCGCGTTCGAGCGCGCCCATCATGAAGTCGCGCAGCGGCACGTCCGCGCCCTCCTCGACGACCTCGAGGAGGCTCAGGGCGATTTTCACCGAGGCGGTAACGATGTGCATGATGTCCGCGCCGAGGGCCGGCTCGGCGGCCAGCCTGCCGGTGCCGTAGTCCAGTTGCCTGGCGGTGGCCTCGTTGTCGTGCCGTGACGCCGTCGCGCAGCGGTAGCAGCGGGTGACGCCCGGCACGGTGAAGATGACCTCGCCGCCGTGGCCCCTTGCGTACACGCCAGCGAAGACCGCCGGGATCTTGCGGTGGAAGGCGAAGTGATTCAGCGCGCGCTGGGCGGCCGGGTCGTCGGTCGCGCCGATGACCAGGTCGGCCTGGCCGACGATCTCGTCAAGGTCGGCGGCGGGAATGTCCTGCACCGACGTCGCGACCAGCCGGCAGTCGACAAGCGGGTTGATATCCCGCAGCCGGCGCGCCATGGCCTCGGTCTTCGCGCTGCCGACGTCGCGCAAGGTGTAGACGGCCCTGGAGATGTTGGCGGGCTCGACGGACTCGGGATCGATCAGGACCAGCCGCTCGACGCCGCTGCGCACCAGTGCCTCGGCGGTCTGCGAGCCGCCTGACCCGAGGCCGGCGATCACGACGCGCTTGGACCTTAGGCCGCCGGAAAGGACCGGTCCGAGCCGCTCCCTGATCGCATCACGCGCGGCGGTCTCCTTGCCCCCTTCGCCGGTGGCCGCGGTATCTGGCTCAGTCATCGGCATGTCCGGTTCCATTGACGGCCGCGAGGTCAGCGTCCGGGATCACCTCGGGAACGGCTTCGGCCCCGTTATCTGTGACGGCCGCGGCTCGCGCCGCTCCCCTGCGCCGCCAGTTTCTCGGGTTAAGCACACGCTTGATCCACTGCAGCAGTCTTCGGAACCATCCGGGCGAGGATCTGCTGCTGGCTCCGCCGTCCGGGGTATCCGACCCGATATCCGGAGTACGACCGGCTTCCGGCTCGGCGCTCGGCTCGGCTTCTTTGTCTTCGGGCTTGGCCTCCTCGACGGTCAGGGCGACCAACTCGCCCAACTCGCCGCCGGGCTCGGTCTGTTTGGCGTCCCCGGCTTCGGACTCAGCGCCTTCGCGCTCGGCGGCCAGTTCGACTTCGGGCTCCGGTTCCGGTTCCGCTTTGGGCCCAGCAGCCAGTTCGGCTTCCGGTTCGGGTTCCGGTTCCGGTTCGGCTTCGGGCTCCGCGGCCAGTTCCGCTGCGGGCTGGGGGGCCAGGGCGGCTTGGCCGGCGGCTAGGGCGGCTCGGGCTGCGGCTAGGGCAGCCTGGCCGGCGGTCAGCGCGGCTTGGCCGGCTACCAGGGCGGCTAGGGCGGCGTGCGGGGGATCACGGACTTCGCCTGCGGCCAGCAGCGCGGCTAGGAGCCTGGTCTCGTCGGGGGCCTCCAGGCCCCAGGCCAGGCGCAGGCCCTGCGACGCCGGGGAATCGCCGTTCCAGTGCAGGCCGAGACGGGGCTCTTCTAGGTCTCCCTTCGCGTCCGGCTGGCGGGCGGCGATGACGACCGGCGGGGTGAACGGGTAGGCGGGCCCGACGAGCACCTGGAGGTCGAAGCCTTCGCATCCGACGACGCCGGCGACGTAGAGCTGTCCCTCGATGCCCGTGATAAACGGCGGCACCGCGGTGCCGCCAAGCGCGCTGGCTAGGCTTTTCAGGTCACGAGAGATCTTGAGCACGTGCGGCTCGGCGGGCTCGACCACGACGCCAGCCGGGGCGTCGGGCCTGCGCTCGGCTACGTAGACCGACATGGTCCCCGACGGAAGGGGGACGTCGTGCTCGCGGCGCAGCCGCGTCCCCACGGTCACGATCGGCGCCACCAGGCGTCCGAGCCACGGAGCGCCCTCCAGGCTGTCTTCGTACGCATGGTGATCGCCCTGGGAGGGCCGGCTCATGTTGCCGGGATGGGAGTGCAGGATTCCCTTGAGCTCGATCTGCTGGTCGGCGCTCTCCCTGGCGCGGACCTTGTCCGCGAGCGACAGGGACGGCGTGTACGTCACGCCGGAGGTCCTGGCCTCGGGGTCGAAGATGAACTCGGTGACAAGCGGCTGTCCGACGGGCCCGAGCAGGGCGCCGCCGCGTTCCGGCGGGAACCTGGCGATGTGCTCCTCGACCTGCTCAAGCACGGTGTCAAGAAACGCCATATACCGGTACATAAACCACCCCGTCTCTGAGCCGCCGACGTGATTGTGGATACTTACCACCCATTTCACGGGGGGTAATGATCCACGATCATGCATTTCGGCTACTCGGTGCTGAACTGGAAGCCGTAGCCGCGCTGGAAGCAGCTGGCGCCGCGGGTCCACAAGACGCTCCGGGCGTAGGCGCGCTCCATCTCCGGGTAGCCGCCGCCGCTACGCAGGCACAGGGTCCCGTCGGAGAACAGGTGGCAGCCGTGCGCGCTGACGTGGCCTGCCAGGGCGGGCGAGATCAGCGAGACCTTGTACTGGCCAGGCGAAGGGTCATACCACAGGAAGAGCTGGTAGTCGTCGCCGAACTCGTTGGTGACCGTGTACACCCAGCCGTCGTAGGTCCCGTCGGTCGCGTAGACCGTGCCGGCCGGCATCTTGTCGCGGACGATCCGCTTCTCGACCTCCAGCCGCGCCGCGCCGTCCAGGTAGAAGGTCTCCTGGGTGATCCTCGACAGCCTGGTGTCGGTCGGGTTGACGACCGTTCCGGAGAGGATGTCGCCCTCAGGGCTCGCGAAGAGCTGCTCCATCGGCTGGCTCGGGTCCGGCACCGCAAGCTGCTGGTTGCGGCGGACGGTCTCCGCGATCTTGTTGAGATCTGGCGCCATGATCTTCTCCCATCCCCGTTGCTCTGCTCGTCCATTCCAACCGTAGCGCGGCGGATTGCCCGAACCGGGCTGGACTCGCGCCAGCTATTCGAACTGGCGGGTGGCCAGCACCAGCCACGGGAGCATCTCCAGCGATTTCCGCTGGCGTTTCGCCAGTGACGGCTAACGGGTGTGTCGGCGGCATGAGCTGGTGGCGGATGCCGAACGAGATCAGCCAGTCCTGGTAGTCCCGGCCCAGCCGCTTGCAGAAGTCCGACGCGCCCTGCGCGCGCTCGTCCGAGTCGTCGCCGCCGTCCCTGACGACGAAGGCGATGTTGCCGTAGGAGTTCATGATGTCACGCTGCGCGTAGCGCAGCATGCTGGCGATATCGGCGGATCGCATGGACGCGCCCGGCGTGCCGAGCGCCACCATCATGCGCTTGTGAATCCTGGCGAAGGTGCCAGGGCGGTTCCGCGCGCCGGGTGCGCGCATCGCCCGGACCAGGCGAAGGGCCTCGTCGGCGTCCTCGGCCGGGGCCGGGGGGTCGATGCTGGCCGTGCCGCGCGTCAGCGCGATGGCGCGGCGGGCGATCTCGCCCCACCTCGACTCGATGCTGACGCCGCCGCCCGGCTTGCCGTCGTCGGATTTGGGTGCGCCGCCACGTCCGGCCGACCTGGACAGCGATGAGTCCTCCTCGAGGACCAGCGTCCCGTGCCCGCATATCTCGCGGAATTCCGCGGTAAAGGCGTGATGCGAAAGCCGGAACAGCGGGCCGTTCTCACGAATCGAGATAACGAACCGCGGCATCCGGCAGCTATCTTTGAGCGCCTGCAGGATCGCGGCGGGATCGTAATCGAGACCGGGCATATAGGCGACAAGGATGACGACCGCGCTCAGCCGCGCGCCCTTGTTCTTGGCCGTCCACTCGGCGGCTTCCTGGCCGGATCCCAGGTGCTCGACGAGCGTACCTGTGTCGCAGTAGGCGTCGACCTCGAATCCCTCCGGGCGCAGGTAGGAGACCCATACGATCCGCGTCGGCCCGCCGTGAAGGCCCGGGCGACTTCCCGTCATCACACCCACGTGCCGCTGGCCCTCCCCGTTACGCATCCTCGCCCGGCTAGATTACGACCCGGCAGCAGGCCGCGACCGCGGAAGTGAGACCAAGGCCCGTTCTGAATAAAAGATCTTTGGAATTATCCAGAACGGACGGTGGTGCGAGGCACGGGCCTAGCCGCTTGGTCTCGGGGTGGTGCAGGCGATCTGGGGGTCCAGGCCGATGTAGTTCAGCGGCCCCGCGACGATCGTCAGGGCAACCGTCGCGCCCTGGGTGCAGCCGAAGTTGGTCTGGCTGAAGTCGCCACGCTGTCCGGCCGCGGCGGCGCCGATGAGGATCCAGATGAAAACGATCAGCGTCCCCTTGCTCATGTCTCCTCCGCCGACCCAGCCCAGAGCATGTTGTGATAGTAGCCTCCATACCCCGTTTTGCCTGATTCGCCGCGCCGTTAGCCGCGGTCGAGGAAGGCGCGGACCGCGGCCTTGCAGGGCTCGCGATCGTAGCTGGCCACGTAGGCGCCCGCCATCCGCACCGGGTCACCGAAGAAGTAGTACTCATACAGCGCCTGGCGGCCGGAGAAGGCGGAAATGCAGGTGTCCCAGACAAGCCGGAATAGCCTGACCCGCTCGGCGCCGCCGAGCGTGGCGGCCTGCAGGTAGGTCTCGATGTCGGCGGCCGCCGGGCCGGTGACGTCCGCGTAGGTCGGCGTGGCCATCAGCCCGGAGGCGCCGAACTTGCGCAGGATCTCGGGGAACCGCTGGTAGAGCTTCGGGTACAGGTTGCGGGCCGTGTTCAGCGGCGGCCAGGCCGGGGTGAGCACGCCGAAGACGTTCGGCGCGGCGTCGACCTCGGCGGCGCGGGCCAGCGCGCGCAGCGTCTCAAGCGTCGTGATGACCTCGGCCATATCGGCCTGGACATGCTGGAACTGCTCGATGCCGATGGCCTCGGTGAGCAGGCTGACCAGGCCGAGGATGTACTCGGTCTTGGCGATGGTGCGGGCGAGCACCTGGTGGGTCATGTGCACGACGGCCGAGGTGTGCGAGTAGAACCCGTTGCACAGGTCCGGATCGCCGAGCACGAAGACCCGCTCGTACGGGACGTGCACGTCGTCGAAGACGACCACCGCGTCGGGCTCCTCGAACCTGGAGCCGAGCGGGTGGTCGTGCCGGTCGCGGCCATAGTCGAGCGACTCGCGGGCCAGGTAGCGCAGGCCTTCGGAGTCGTTCGGGATAGCGCAGGCGAACGAGTAGGGCTTGTCCTCCGCGGTGGCGCGCAGGACCGTGGAGGGGAACACGAGGAGTTCGTCGGCAAACGGGCCGATGGTGGCGAGCAAGCGGGCGCCCCGGATCACCACGCCGTTGTCGTCCTCGCGTACGACGTGCGCCATCAGCTCGCCCCTGGCCTGCTGGCTCGCGGCCACCGCACGGTTGGCCTGCGGCGGGACGAGCGTGTGCGTGCAGAGCAGGTCCTCTTCGCGGACCATCTCGACGTAGCGCCGGACGTTCTCGCCCCAGGCCGGGCTGGCCTGGGCGAACCAGTCGCTGGCGGCCGACAGCGCCATCAGCGCGCTGTTCAGGTAGTCGGGCGTGCGGCCCAGCATGCCGAGCGAGCGGTCGGCCCACAGCTTGAAGGCCTTGCTGCGCTTGGCCAGGTCCTCGGGGGTTTCCGGGACGAGGAACGACGTGGCGACGGGGTCGCCGGTCGTCGGCGAGGGGTAGGTGAGGATGCCGGAGTAGGCCGGATCGTGCTGCATGTCGTACAGATCGGCGTAGCTGGCCACCACGTTGCGGAAGGCGGGGTGGGTGGCTATGCCGCCGGTCAGGGTCTCGCCGCCGATCTCCACGTGGACCTGGGCTGCGGACAGCCGCTGGAGGAATTCGCTGCCGGTGCGTGCCGCCATATCTCGGACGGTACCGTCTGCTCATGGGCGATCGTCAAGTCTTGGCCCGGCGGGTTACATACCTGCTGGAGCCGAAGAACTGGCTGATCGTCACGGTGCTCGGCGTCGGCGGGCATGTCGACGGCTGGGCCGGCGTGTGCTGGGGGCTGCTCGCCGCGCTGTTCGTCGCCGTGCTGCCCACGCTGTTCATCTCCTACGGGGTCCGCCATGGGCGCTGGAGCGACAGGAAGGTGGGCGCGCGGGGGCCGCGGCTCGTCGTGCTCGGGTTCATCACGGCGTCGGTCGCGGCCGGGCTGATACTGCTTGTCGTGCTCGGCGCGCCCCGGCTGCTGATCGGGTACCTGGCGTTCATGCTCGGCAGCGTCGCGGTGCTCGCGGCAATCACGTTCGTGTGGAAGATCTCGATCCACTGCGCGGTGGCGTCGGGTTCAGTGGCGATCCTGGCCCTGACCTACGGGCCGCTGCTGCTCACCGGATACCTGCTCGTCGGGCTGCTTGCCTGGTCGCGGGTGGCTCTCGGGGATCATACGGTCGCGCAGGTGGTGGTCGGCGCGGTGCTTGGCGCTTGTGCCGCG
>Ga0335078_10018424_pt1 | contig 10380 bp, 9 predicted proteins | sample Lox_Sample_32_FD_206711 | JGI IMG/M metagenome (GOLD analysis project Ga0335078, IMG submission 206711) | Soil microbial communities from Loxahatchee National Wildlife Refuge, Florida, United States - Lox_Sample_3.2 | ecosystem: Environmental > Terrestrial > Soil > Wetlands | place: USA: Florida...
GACGCGCTCGAGGACGCAGCTGGACGCATAAGGTCTGAAAATGAGCTGCCCGCGGGCGGCTCATTTTCTTTCAATCGCCAATTTTACGATTGCGCGACGGGCTGGGAGCGCAGCCGGCGCTCCGAATTCCAGGCTAATCCTCGAGCATCTTGTGCAGTGATTCGAGATCGAGGCGGATCTCGGCCAGGGTCTGCCGGATGTGATTGGTCTTGTCGCTCGTGGTCTTGCTGCCAGCAGCGACCGGCTCCTGGACGACCTCGGCGGCATGGCTCTCAGCCGGATCTTCCCCGAGCTCCAACTCCTTCAGCCGCTTCTTCGCGCCTTCGATAGTGAATCGTTCGGCGTGCAGCAATTGCTTGATCTGCTTCAGCAGCTCGAGATCTTTTTGCCGGTAGACCCGATGCTTGGACTGGGTATGGCTGGGGCGCAGCGCGGGAAACTGGGTCTCCCAGAAACGCAGCACGTACGCTTTGACCCCGACTATCCGGGCGGCTTCGCTGATTTTGTAAGTGCGGGCGGCTTCGCCGCCGGCAGGGAAGGCCAACTGCTTGGATTCGCGCCGCCGTTTTTCTGCTCGGCGGGGAGTCTGGCTCATGGCGGCGATTCAGTCCTCTGATTGACCTGGTTTTTAAGGACGTGGCTCGCCTTGAATGACAAAATCCGCCGCGGTTTGATGGTTATCGGAGTGCCGGTCTGCGGATTACGACCGAGACGGGCACGCTTCGAACAGACCACAAAACTGCCAAAGCCGGAAACCTTTACTCGATCGCCGCGACGCAGGCTCTCCTTGATGATACCGAAAACCTGTTCGACCGAATCGGACGCCTCTTTCTTGGAGCACTGGACTCGATCATAGATCAAATCCACGAGTTGGGCTTTGGTCAAGCCCCGAGGCATATTCTTACCGCGTCTGCCGCGGACCATGGGGACTATTTCCGAAGTTCCGCGCCCAAACTGGCTAGCGTCTGTTCAACCACCTTGGCGTGAGCGCGATTCACTTCTTCATCAGTTAAAGTGCGATCCTTGGCGCGGTAACGGCAGGCAAGGGCCAAACTCTTCTTACCGGCCGGAACCGAGCCGCCCTCGTACGCATCGAACAGCTCGACGCTCTCGAGCAGCGGTGCGTCTATCCGGGTAACCGTCTGGAGCGTCGACTTGGCGAGAACATCTCGATCGAGAACCAACGCCATGTCGCGTCGGACAGCGGGGAACCTCGGCGGAGCCGCAACCGCCGCAAGTGGCGGACGATAGGCGATGAGATAGTCAAAGTCAAGTTCGAAAAGCGCGCATTGATGTCCGATTCCGAGCTTTAATGCCTCGCGCGGATGGAGCTCGCCCAAAAAACCGACGGTCTTTTCGCCCACTACGATCGAAGCCGCTTTGCCCGGATGCAGATACGGCGCGCGCGCTGCGTCGGCGCGAGCGAATTCCACCTGCCTGCCGATTCCGACCGCTTCGAAGTAGGTCTCGAGCACACCCTTCATCGTGAAGAAGCCGGCGTTGATTCCAGCTTGTCCAATACCGCCGAACACCAACTGGCCGTAACCGATTCCCGCGATTCGATAACCCTCGGCCGCGCGCGAATCGCCGCCATAGAAAACCTTGGCGATTTCGAAAGCGTGAAACGCTTCCGCCTGGCGGTTCAAATTGAATTGCAGCGCTGTGATCAGTCCTGGAATCAGGCTTTGGCGCAACTCGCTCAGTTCGGCGGAGAGCGGATTCGTCACGACAACCGCCGGCGCCGCGACCAACCCGGGGAAAGTGCGGTTATCCTGCGGCGACGTGAACGCCAGCGTCTTGGTTTCAGTCAGTCCGCATCCGAGCATCAGCTCGCGGCTGAGCCCGATAAAACTGCGGCGATGGTCCTTCGCGGTGGCGCCCGCGGCGCGCGGCGGCATCACCGCCGGAACTTCCTCGAGACCGTTGACCCGCGCGACTTCCTCGGCGAGATCGGCGAATTCCTTAACATCGGGACGAAAGCTCGGCGGCACGACCGCGAGCTTGTTCTTGCCCGCCCCGCTGACTTTCATGCCAAGCGATTGTAGCCTGCGCTTCACTTCGGCCGCAGGAATCTCCACACCCAGCAACGCCGACAGGCGCGACATGCTGAGTTCGATCTCGGGATAAGACGGCGCTTGTGGCTCGACGTCGATCAGAGGTGCGCTCTCGCGGCCGTGCGCGAACTTCCGGATCAATTCCGCGGCGCGCACCAGCGCCGCGACCTGTCCCGCGCGATCGACGCTGCGCTCGAATCGGTAACTGGCCTCGCTACGCAAACCAAGACGGCGCCCGGTGCGCGCGATCGTGATCGGATCGAAATACGCGCTTTCGAGCAGGATCGAATTGGTCGATTCGCTGACTTCCGAATTAAGCCCGCCCATGATCCCGGCGATCGCGAGCGGCTTGTTCTGATCGGCAATCACCAGGTCGCTGGAGTCGAGCTTGCGGCTGCTTTGATCGAGCGTCACGAATTCGCGATCGTCGCCCGCGCGGCGCACGATAATCTTGCCGCCGTCGAGCTTGGTGAAATCAAAGGCGTGAAGCGGCTGGCCCAGCTCGAGCATCACGTAGTTCGTGATATCGACCACGTTGTTCAGCGGACGCATCCCGCACAGCGCCAGGCGCCGCCGGATCGACAGCGGCGAAATTCCGATCCGGATACCATTCATCGCCAGCGCGGCGTAGCGAGGGCAGAGATCGGGCGCGAGCAGCGCGACGCCCGGCGAAATACCATCGCCATTGGTCGAAGGCGCTTTCAACTTCGACGCGTTGAGATTCGGCAGCTTCAGTTTCAGGTTGAACAGCGCGGCTATCTCGCGCGCTACGCCGAGGATCGACAAGCAGTCGCCGCGATTCGGCGTGATCGCGATATCGAGCACTGTGTCATCAATCCCGAGATACCCGGTCAGGTCAGCACCGAGCGGCGCGTCGCTGTCGAGCGACATGATCCCGGTGTGATCGTCAGAAAATCCCAGCTCGCGCTCCGAGCACAGCATCCCTTCGGAGCGCACCCCGCGAATCACGGCGGCTTCGAGCGGCGCCACCGTTTCCAGCGCCACGCCATTCGCTCCAGGCTCGCCACCCTTTCCGCCCAGCTTCGCGCCCACGCGGGCGAACGGCGCGATCATTCCCGCTGTGACGTTGGGCGCGCCGCAAACCACGCTGAAGTTTTCGTTGCCACCCGCATCGACCTGGCACAGGTTAAGCCGCTCGGCGTCGGGATGTTTTTCGACTTTCAGAACCTTGCCGATCACGACGCCGGCAAAAGCCGGAGTCACGCGCTGAACGGCTTCAACTTCCAGACCCGCGACGCTGAGACGGCGGCTGAGTTCTGCGGTGTCCGCCTCGATCGGAACAAACTCTTTTAGCCAGCTAAGCGCGACCTTCATCGTGCATCTCTATTCGACATCAGAATTGATTCAGAAAACGCAAATCGTTTTCGAAGAACAGGCGCATGTCGTCGACGCCCAGCTTGAGCTGTGCCACGCGCTCGACGCCGATTCCAAACGCGAAGCCCTGGTATTCCGCGGGATCGCATCCGACCGCGCGCAGCACGTTGGGATGGATCATCCCGGAGCCCAGAATTTCGATCCATCCGGTGTTCTTACACACGCGGCATCCCGAGCCACCGCAGAAAACGCAGTTGATATCGAGCTCGGCGCTGGGTTCGGTGAACGGGAAGAAACTCGCGCGAAAGCGCACCTTGGTCGACGGACCGAAGATCTCGCGCACGAATTCGCTCAGCGCGCCCTTCAGATGCGCCATCGAGACCGCGCCCGCGCGATCGACCATGAAGCCCTCGATCTGCGTGAACATCGGCGAGTAGCGGACGCTGAGCTCGTCGGGACGGTAGCAATTGCCCGGGCAAACCACCGCGAGAGGCGGCTTGCGATTTTCCATCACGCGAATCTGCCCGTTCGAGGTGTGCGTGCGTAGCAGCAATCCGCCACCGAGGAAGAAGGTGTCCTGCATCTCGCGTGCGGGATGGTCGGGCGGAAAATTGAGCGCGCCGAAATTGTGAAAATCGTCCTCGATATCCGGGGTCGCCGCGACCTCGAATCCGAGTCCGACCAGGATGTCGAGCATGCTTCGCTCGGTCAGGCTTATCGGATGGAGCCGGCCGCGCGGGATGCGCACGCCGGGAAGCGTGACGTCGAGACGCTCCTCGCGCAGTGAACGTTCGAGCTCGGCGAGCGACAGGCGGTTCTGCAATTCCTCGATCCGACGCTCTAGCTCGCCCTTGATCTCGTTGACCATGCGGCCGATCGCGGGACGCTCGGGCACCGGCACCTGGTTCATGCCGCGCATAATCGTGGTGAGCTCGCCGGCGCGGCCGAGCACGCGCACGCGTACGTTCTCGATCTGCTCGGGGCCGGCGTCGTCGCCGAGCTCGGCCAGCGCGCGCTGGCGGATTTGTTCAAGCTGGTCTTTCATCGCGGTTCCGGATCTATCTTGAGAAACTGTCGTTCCCAAACAACGGCCAACCGAGTCTATTCGGAATGCCGGAATACTGAAACAAAAAACCATGTGGCGCGGACCACATGGTCTTGGTTCGATGCGTGGCGCGAATTTCCGAGCGAGCCGGGACTAAGCGGTAGCCTCGCCCAGTGCGCTTTTCGCGACGCGCACCAACTCGGTAAACAACTGATCGCGCTGAATTGCCAGCGCGGCGAGCTGTTTGCGATCCAGCCCAACGCCGGCTTTCTTCAGCCCGCTGATGAAGCTGCTGTAGCTCAAGCCATGCTCGCGCACCAGGGCGTTGATTCTCACGATCCACAGCGCGCGGAAGTTGCGCTTCTTCTGTTTACGATCGCGATAAGCGTAAACCAGCCCCTTCTCGAGCGTGTTGCGGGCCTGACGATACAGCTTGCGGCCGCCGACGAAACCGGAGGCGAGCTTTAGCTGGCGCTTATGATGACGACGGGTTTTGGGACCGCCTTTGGCACGAGGCATCGCAAATCAATCCTTTTAAATTCTTTTATAAAGCGCTCAATCCGGATTCCGCATCCTCACGCGTACGGCACCAAAGCGCGCGCGATCTGGCTTTGAACCTTGTTCAGGATTCCAGCCTTCCGCAGATGGCGCTTGCGCCCGCGGCTCTTGGACGACAGCAAGTGGCGCAAAAACGCCTTTTTGTGCTTCGCCTTGCCGGTCTTGGTGAAGCGGAAGCGCTTGGCCGCGCTGCGACTGGTCTTTATCTTCGGCATATAGTCCGGTCTGTTCTCGCAAAATCTCGCGCTACTCGATCTCGGCTCGTTATCGCGAGCTCAGCAGCACCGACATGCTCCGTCCTTCCATCCGAGGATTACCCTCGGCCTGGGCGACGTCCTGCACCGTCTGCACGATTCCGTCCAGCAGGGTGCGTCCCAATTCGGGATGGGTTATCTGCCGACCGCGAAACGAAACTGTAACCTTAACACGATGCCCTTCGGTAATAAAGCGCCGAATGTGCTTAACCTTGAAGTCGATATCGTGCTTGTCCGTCAACGCGCCCATCTTGACTTCCTTGATAACCGTCGCGGTGGTGCCGCGCTTGGCGTCGTGCGCCTTCTTCTTCTGCGTGTAACGATACTTGTCGAAGTCCATCACGCGGCAGACCGGCGGATGGGCGGTGGGCGCGACCTCGACCAGGTCGAGATTGCGGCTTTCGGCCAGCCGGACAGCGTCGCGGGCGCTCATGATTCCGGCTTGAGTGCCGTCAGCATCGATCACTCGCACCTCGGGCGAGCGGATAGCCTGATTCACGCGAACCGCGGGCTCGCGCGACGGCGGAACACGAAAGTCTCTAGGGATATGACACCTCCTCGGGCGAAAGGTGGCGCGTCTTGCGCACGATCGATTCGCCGTAAAATTCTTGCTTGATAAACATCACGCTGGCAGTGGTTCGTCTTTCAGCATTTGCAGCACGTTCTCCAGGTCCATCACCTGGCTCTTCTCGCCCCGCAGCCGGCGCACCGAGACCGCGCGCTGCTCGGCCTCGCGCTCGCCGACCACCAGCATGTACGGAATCTTCGCCAGCTCGGCCTCGCGAACCTTGAACCCGAGTTTCTCGTTGCGCAGGTCGGCGCTGGCGCGAAATCCGCGCTGCCTGATTATTTCAACCAGCTCCGCGGCATAAGTCTCGACCTTTTCGCTCAGCGACAAAATCCGCACCTGCTCCGGCGCCAGCCAAAACGGTAAAACGCCCCCGGTATGCTCGAGCAAAACGCCGATGAAGCGCTCGAGCGAACCGAGTATCGCGCGATGAATCATCACCGGGCGCTCTTCGCTGCTCGCGCTGGTGGTGAAGCTTAGATCAAAACGTTCGGGCATGTTGAAATCAAGCTGGATCGTGGCAAGCTGCCACTTCCGCTTGAGTGCGTCGGCGACGTAGGTCTCGATCTTGGGGCCGTAAAACGCGCCTTCGCCCGGATTGATCTCGTAGCGAAACCCGTTGCGCTCCATCGCCGAACCCAGCATCGCCTCGGTTCGGCGCCATCCTTCCTCGCTGCCGAGATGCTTCTCCGGCATGGTCGCGAGCTTGAGCTCGATCTGATCGAATCCCAGGGCGCCGTACACGTCGCGGATCATCTTCAGGTTGCGATCGATCTCTTCTTCCACCTGCTCGGGGGTGCAGAAGATGTGGGCGTCGTCCTGCGACATCATCCGCACCCGCGTCAGACCGTGCAGCGTGCCCGAGCGCTCGGCGCGATAGAGCTTGCTGAAGTCCGCCAGCCGCAGCGGCAGGTCGCGGTACGAGCGTTTCTCCTGCCGGTAAATCAGTGCGTGGCCGGGGCAGTTCATCGGCTTGACGCCGTAGTTCAACTCGCCCGCGTCGCTCTCGCGATCGCTGGTGAGGAACATGTTGTCGCGGAACATCTCCCAATGCCCCGAGGTCCGCCACAGGTCGTTCTTGAAGATGATCGGAGTGATCACCTCGTCGAAGCCGTAGCGGCGATAGAGACGGCGGATATACTCGACCAACTGATTGTAGATGATCGTGCCTTTGGGCAGGAAAAACGGCGAGCCCGGCGACAGCGGATCGAACATGAACAGGCCCATCTCGCGGCCGAGCTTACGATGGTCGCGGGCGCGGGCGAGTTCGAGCAGCTTGAGATGTTCGTCGAGCGCTTCCTTGTCGGCGAAGGCGGTGCCATAGATTCGCCACAGCATCGCGTTGCGCTCATCGCCGCGCCAGTACGCACCGGCCACCGACGTCAGTTTGAACGCCTTGAGGTAGCGGGTCGAGGGCACGTGCGGTCCGCGGCAGAGATCCATCCAGTCGCCCTGGCGATAGATCGAGACCTGCGGCTCGGGAATGTCCTTGATGATCTCGACCTTGTACGCCTCGTGCATCCGGCCGAAGGTCTGGATCGCCTCGTCGCGATCCATCTCGACGCGCTCGACCTTCAGGTCGGCCTTCGCCAGCTCGCGCATTTTCGTTTCGATCTTCGGCAAATCTTCCGGCGTGAACGGCGTGTCGCGCGCGAAATCGTAAAAGAACCCATCTTCGATGGTCGGGCCGATCGTCACCTGGGTGCCCGGATAGAGGCTCTGAACCGCCTGCGCCATCAGGTGCGCGGTTGAATGCCGGATGACGTCGAGTCCATCGGCGCTATCGGCGGTAACCGGCTCGAGCGTGGCATCCTGTTCGAGCGGACGGCTGAGGTCGATAAGCTTGCCGTCGGCGCGGGCGGCGATAAACTTCCCCCCATCGAGATCTTTGAGCAGGTCGCGAACCCGTGTGCCGCGCGGCACCGTACGGGATGCGCCCCGAACTGTTACGGTAATTTCCGAACTCATTTAAAGGGAATTAAAGCGTCGTCGCATAAAGAGCTATCATGATAGAAATCTAGGACGCGTCGGCGGTGTCGCGGGCTGACGTTTCCGTGGCCGGAAGCGAACCGGAGCCGGATTTGACCAGAAAGGATCCTGGTAGGCACGGGCGGGATTGAACCGCCGACCCCTTCCGCGTCAGGGAAGTGCTCTCCCGCTGAGCTACGTGCCTCCTGTTGGCTACGAAGAACAAGATCACAAGCGCTAACAAAAATCGTGACCTTGAGCAACCAACCATGCGCCGCAACAGACGGCAGGGGGGCATTTTGCTAAGCTTCTTGCACCTTTGATCATGGATCGCGAACGCATAGTCCAGGGTTTCTTCTTCCTCCTGCTCGCGTTCATGGCCTACGAGCTGTTCCAGCTCCTGTACCCGTTCCTGGATGCGATCGTATGGGCGATGCTGCTCGGGTTCGTCTTCTATCCGTTGATGACCCATGCGGAGAATCTGTTCAAAGGACGCACAATTGCGGCCTTTGTCATCACGCTGCTGGTCGCGCTCGGCGTTATCGTACCGGGATTGTGGCTGGCGACCGCGGTGGCAGGCGAAGCGGCGACCTTCTATACGTCACTTTCCGAGTTCGTCAAAACCACCAAAATAACTCCGATCAAAAACCTGGCGATGCATTCGCGATTCGTCAGCGCGCTCAACACGATGCTCGCGCGGGTCGGGATCGACCTGCAGGAGCAGGCCACCGACATCGCTCTGGAAAGCGCGAAATCGATCAGTAACCTGATGCTCGCCGATCTGACCGGAATCGCCAAGAACCTGGTCTCCTTCGCAATTCATTTCGGAGTGATGCTGTTCACGCTCTTCTACGTCCTGCGCGACGGCGAAGAATATTACGAAACGATGCGGAACCTGACGCCGCTTCACGAAGACGACAAGATAGCAATCTTCGAGAGCCTGCGCGTGACGCTGTCGGCGGTGATGCGAGGCCTGCTGCTGACCGCAGCGCTCCAAGGTGTCGCACTCGGCTTGATGTACGCGATACTGGGGGTGCCTTTCTGGATCTTCCTGGCGGTGCTGAGCGCGGTGCTGGGCCTGTTGCCGATCGGCGGCACGGCGTTGGTCTGGGTGCCGGCGTCAGTCTACCTGCTTTACGCCCACGGATGGGGACACGCTATCGTGCTGCTGGTATGGGGCGCGGTCTCGGTTGGAGTAATCGATAATCTGATTAAGCCCGCCGCGATGGGTGGTGATTCGGGCTTGCCGACCCTCGCGGTATTTTTCGGTATCGCGGGCGGCGTCGAGGCCTACGGAGCGGTCGGGCTATTCGCCGGCCCCGCCGTGATCGCGGTGTTCTTCGCTTTGATCCGCGTTTACCGCAAGACTTACGGGGCTGCGCGCCGAATCGCCGCCTAGGCCGTGTTGCGATGAACGATTCCGGTGCGCTGGCGGGGTTGCGGGTCCTCGACCTCACCGATCAAAAGGGTGCCTTATGCGGGCGGCTGCTCGCCGATCTGGGCGCCGACGTTATCAAGGTCGAGCCTCCGGGCGGCGACCCCGCGCGTCGAATTGGTCCGTTTCTCGACGACCTGTTTCATCTCGATCGCAGCCTGTTCTTCTGGTTCTACAATCTGAACAAACGCTCGATCACGCTCGATCTCGAAAAATCGCGAGCCGTCGATTTGCTGCTTGGGCTGACAGCTTCGGCCGACGTGATTATCGAAAGCTTCGCATTCGGCGAGTTGGATCGAATTGGTCTCAAATGGGAGCGGCTGCATCGGCAGAGCCCCTCGTTGATCTTATGTTCGCTCGCGCCGTTCGGGCAGAACGGCCCCTATCGCGATTTCGCCACCGACGACACGACCCTAGCCGCGCTCGGCGGGATGCTCTACGTAAACGGCTTTCCCACCGAAGCGCCGATCCGGCCGCTCGGCCTTCAAGCGTATCATTGCGGCGCAGAGTATGGCGCGATTGCGATCATGTGTGCGCTGCTCGAGCGTGAGCGCAGCGGCGCCGGCCAATGGATCGATCTGAGCATCCAGGAAGCCACTGCGGCCGCGGTCGAACATGTCGCGGGAAGTTATTTCGCCGAGCACAAAATCGAACGGCGCCATGGCACGCTTCATTGGAGCCGGTTTTTCCGTGTTGGCAAGTGCCGCGACGGCTACGTGATCCAGTGCACGCTTGGCGACTGGACCTCGCTCGTCGAATGGATTGCTGCCGACGGCAGGGCGCAGGATTTGATCGATCCTCGATGGGAAGACGTTACCTATCGTGCCGAGCACGCGCAGCATCTGTTCGACGTGCTCGACGATTGGATCAAGGATTACGATTGCGAAGAGCTCGTGCGTCGCGCGCAAAACCTGCGGCTCGCATATGCCGTAGTCCAGCCGCCCGAGGCCTTGCTTCGCGATCAACATCTTGCCGCGCGCGGCTTTTTTCTTGACGTGGAGCATCCGGAACTCGGGCGCACTTTCCGCTATCCCGGCGCGCCGTTTCGATTGGGCGCGGCCTTCTCGCGCGCATATCGGCGGCCGCCACTGGTCGGTGAGCACACTGCTGAAATCCTGAAATCGGAGCTCGGCCTCGAAGCCGGCGAGATCGCCGCGCTCGCC